>CENT01097767.1_pt1 | contig 66515 bp, 85 predicted proteins | sample 530141 | NCBI WGS metagenome assembly CENT01 (sample SAMEA2591074, study PRJEB7988) | marine metagenome | isolation source: saline water (ENVO:00002010), including | reverse complement strand
TCAACCTGACGGGTTTGCCAGCTTCGCTGGGCAAACAAAAAAGCCGACATTATGTCGGCTTTCTCAAAAGGAATGGATTCAGTTAATAGATGCTCTGGTCTTTGTTCGGACCCTGCCTTCTTGCTTAGCTTTGGCCAGCGCAGTATGAAGCATGCGCAAACCAGCGGCTTTCCGCTCAGAAACCTTACGAGGTTGGTTTGAATGCATGAAAATCTCCAGAAATACGTTGTTGATGAGGGTTATTTATTAACCTATGTACCCATAATAGCTCAACACCATGGCAATTAGCAAGTCTCCTGTAAAACGCATTCAGTTCTGGGTAAGACGCTTCCGCTACGTACATGGAAGGTTTTACCTCACTACACGCATAGTGTGAGTATATATATGCCATCAATATCTGGCCTAATACATTCAGCTCTTTAAAGCTAAGATTGCGTTTAGGGCGCATGTAAGCAGTATTGTTTCCAATGTTTTGCGATACATCAAACTTGACCTCAAATACACGAGTAACGTCACCGACATCAAGCTTTTCAGCTCCTGATGAAATCATATCAGGGTTAACCGTTGAGTTTTCGTAGCCTGTAAAAAAGATTGTATAATCGGTACCACAGATAGAGAACTCAGCAAATTCAACATCAGCACCAATACCAAAGTCCGCAACGCTTATCGGCAGTGGAATGCGCCTTAGTACTTCAGCACAAGAAAATGTGTGAGATAAATCCCCCACAATTTGAGTGCCAATTAGTTCCTCGTTGTGCTGCAGGTTATAGGAAAAAACATTTCCACCAGCGCTGTCTATGCAGGACGTAATATAGGCCAATGGCAAACCTTGCTCACTTACACCAAGAAGGAACACAATGTCGTCCGGCCCCCAATTCAGTGCCGACAAGTCAACTTGAGGCATTGACCGAAATTTCACGAGAGAGGATGGCGCCTGCACACTCCCGTATACGTGTTGGGCAGAACCACCAGCTTTTTCTATTAGCGCATCAACATTTAGAGTGTAATGACAAAATTCAATATCCAACTGATTACAAACACTTTCTATTAACGCGCACTCTCTATGCGCTTTGCTTGGGCTAAGCGAGAGGAATTTATCAGCAATTTGGTTAGCTACAACCTCTACCTCATCGTTATCGGGATTGTTGAAGGCCTCATACAAAGGATGATGAGAAATATCATTGTAGACAGGGGCTCCAGATGTTGACGATAGTCCAGCGCCAGAGATCAGCACTATTCGCATTAAAATTCCTTCTTGTTACACGTAAATCACCAACAGCAAACATTGGTAGTCGCGGAGAGAAATGACTATACCAGCAATGCCAGATGTCGTCGAAAAAACCTAAAGATAGGGGCTTGTGCTGCGAAAAACCATGTCATTATGAACGTACAAAATCCGTTGTCCTCCTACACAACGTTTGGCCGCCTTTTAGGTGGCCTTTTTATTTTTAAGGAAAAATGTTTTTTCACTGAGAGCGCAGCAAAATGAATTAACGGCTGAAAAAAGGGCGCTTAATGACGCGTCCAGCCTCAGAAAGCATGCAAAATGTAATCATCGTTTAACAAAAAGGATAGGTGCATACATGAACGCAGAAGAAGCATTACATCAAATCTATATGAGAGAATTAGATACAAAGCGTCAAACAACACATAATTCGAAATTTGACATATTTATGAGTACTGGGGCGTACCATTTAGAATTCGCTGTTCTGTGATTCGCTATTAGCAAAGTAAATCAGGAATTGAAGGATGCAGGTGTCGATATCGCGTCTTTCATAGCCGAGATCCATAAATACATAAACGACATCATGGTAGACAGCATGGAAGGCTCGAACCAAGTTAAAGAGTTTGACCCGAACAACCCTAAGGAAGTAGAGGTGTCATGTTATAGCAGAACATTGAAAATGGTGAATGATAACCTGCTTAACCGTTACTACAACGCACTGGAAACAAAAAGAATGAAGGAGGAGTTAGACAGAAAAGTCGTTCGACTCCATAAAAAATGAAGACCTAAAGATATCAAAACGCATTCCTTGCTGAACAGGAATGCGCATGGACACTAATTGCCTTCTTCAAGGGCAGCGATTTTTGATTCTATGATAGGCAATCTCGCCCTGGCACCTCTGTGTCCTTTATCGACAGCTTTTGAATACCAGATTTTTGCCTGATAAAAATCTTGTTTAACGCCCTCACCTTTTTCATACAACACACCGAGCGTATAAGGCGCAATATCATGCCCTTCACTAGCAGCCTGCTTAAAAAGCGTGATTGCAGATTGTGTATCGCCCTTGTCGAGCGCTGATGCGCCTTCAAAGAACGCGTCGTTCGCCCATACAGAAAAAGATAGAGTGAACGCAAAAGAGGACAAAAATAGCTTTCTTAACATAGGTATTCCCTATTCGTTTTTGGTAGTTAGGTCGGGTCGGGTATTAGCTCCCCGTGTATTCTTCATCAGGAAGCGGCGACAAGCCTGCCTCCTCCATTAAATTCTGATATACCAATACGGTTGCATTGTCGTTAGCCATTCTCGGGTGCTTATCAATCCAGTTAAGAAGACTCCTCGCCATCACCGTGTCTAGCATTCTCGGCGTTTCAATGCGCCTTTTATCACGGGTAATAAACTCGATACCCGTTTGAACCGCAAGTTCATTCAGTTGAGCCTCAGTGAAACCAGAAAGTTCGAATTTCAAATCATGAACACTGTATTTACACATCCAATACGCACCACGCGCTTCTATCCAGCGAATGCAGGCTCTATCCCAACGCGCTGCACCTCTTGCAGTATTGCTCACTAGCAGAAGTTCGCCGCAAGGATGAACTAACAAAAAGACGGCATCCGTATCAATCTGGTGCACAAAAGCAACCCTATTTTTCCATGGCGTATTGAGTTTAGTTTTTTGCGCAGCTGACATAATCTGTTGACACCTTATCTTCGTTGACCAGAATCATAGTGTATGTTGCCAGAATTTAGATAGCTCAAAAGGCTCACCCGTATAGGTATCCACCAGCTCACCGTCGTCCGTAACAGACACAAAATACGGCACTTTTACACCGGAGCTTTTCTTTTCAATCAGTGACACATGACTGCCCTTGTAATCAGTGACAAGCGCTTTGGCCAAACGCCCTTCGCATGAAAAAGCAAGTTGCGTATGATTTACGCGCAGCATGATGGTTTTATCTTCGTTAATTGGTCTCATAAACACTCCTTGATGCAATATCAGGCGGAAGCGGAGTTGTTATCAAAGGTGATTGGCGTCGATGCAGGACGGTATTTTTTACATAGTGCAGACAACGCCCTATCCATTTGTTCATCCCACATATCGTCAGTGCTTTGGGCCATCTTTATCAGCGTAATCAAATCGTTCTTATCTACTGAAACTTGCATGACCACCTCCACGGACGTTGAAAATAAAAACCCCTCTGTCGCCGCTGGCGGGGCTACCAGCCTATAAACATGTTGCAAATGATGAAGGCTTGCACATTCAGCTTATCCAACGTCCATCGCCATAAGGAACGAATGACTCAATCGGTACGTTTGGGGCTACGCATGTGCCAGACGCAACTCTTAACTACACCCTTACTTTAACTTAGGCTGCAATATCTGCTACCCAATGGGCAATCAATCATGGTTAAAATGTGAATCCGTGAAGGACATTCAATTTTCCAAATAACCGCTTCCTGTCCATATAGCATCATAGCCAACGTATTGGCTTGGTGTTCACGTAGACATAGCGTTTTTGAGTGTTCTACAGGAAGAATGAAGGTGACGCCCTTTTTGTAAAGAGCGCCCGGCATGCTTTAAATTTAGTTATTAGACGGTTGCAGCCTTTTACGCCAATACGCTTCAGTCGCAATACCCTCTACCACAGGCGTTTCTATGTCGTAATAGCGGTCTAGCCAACACAGAATATTGGGAATGTCGCTCAGTGAGCGCTTTGCCTCTTTCATGTAGGTATTTAAAATAGAATATATCTGCTTTTCTGTCGCTTGCAGACCGCGTAGTGACTCCAGCCATGGAGATAAACCATTTGACGCCATACTGTAAGACTTAAATTCATCGAACGTCGGCGGTGTGATACCCGCTCGTTTGTAACGAGAAACCTTCTCACTAAACACCGTGCGCATAAACGCGCTATACGAAATAAAATGTTGCTGTCCGGCAACGATAGTATTGTTCATAGTGACTCCTAGCGATTGATTTCACATCTAGGGTTATTGTTACAGCTTATCGTTATGACGCTACAAAAAGGACAAAAAAACCCGACATTGAGCCGGGTAAAGGATTGGGAAACACATGTATTTACTGTGTAGGTAAACATTAACACTACCAACAAAACGAATCTGTCATAGACGTTAAATTTTTAAGGGGTCTATGGTAAAAGCCACAAAATGTTCGAACTAAAATCAACGCACTGACATTTATAAGCGCAAGGAAAACAGATGTATCCACACGACGAAGCCACTATGCACGATGATATTTTACGTGCTGCTTTACACTACTACTTCGACCTACAAAAACTAACCCCTATGGATGCCCTGCCTCTTGCGACAGAAACTATCGACTGGAAAAGAGTGTTACTTTCCATGATGTGTAGCACCGTCGATGAAACGCTGCGAGTGGGTGAAATCATTACTGCGGATCCTGTTAAGGATAGACCAAAATTTGATGCTCAATTCAAAGAGGCCCAAACGAGGACACTGAAAGTATCCTCAATTGCTGGAATGCTTTGTCAGGCATGGACATGTGACGACGTACCGCCGTATCAAAGTGACAGCAAAATGATAGAAGCGCTTGCGTTCATCCAGCTAAAGGCAACGATGTAATAGCATTACGAACAGGAGGCAGTCGTTGACTCCCTTCGACGCTCCCGTTCCTCAGCGAGCATTGTTACGATAGGCCACTTTGCTTTGCCGAACTCGCCAAACGCTCCATCCAAATCACCCTTTGCTAGCGCAACAAACATACTAGAAAACGCACCTCTCTTACCACAAGGGCATATCGACATAAATTCTCTGTATATCACGTACAGCTCATGCAAGGCTTCAGCCGCATTCTCATGCGCTTCTGTTGGGCAAGAGTAATAGTTATTAACCTGTGTGTTCCATGCGCCGCAAACCCTATCAACAAACATTTGTCTGTCATACAAATACGCATCAGTACCAAAAATCCCAGCATGTATTGCAGCACCATAGACGCTTTCTGGCTTAGCTAAAAAATCTTCTGTCATACCGTTTCCTCAAATGTACTTTCTTCGTGATATGTATCGTAGGCATCGTTAACAGAGGTTGTTTGTACTACCCACACAACACGTGCATCGGGGAAAGCTAGTTCAAACGCCTCCTCCGCTTTTTCGCTACTTTCTGCGTATAGAGTGAGTGCTTCCGGCACATTGAATGCGTCCGTGGTATACAGCAACACAAAGGGCAATAAGGTGACACCGTTTAGCATTGATATCTCCTAGCATTCGTATTCTGAAAGAAAGTCATAGATTGACAACGTGTCATCAATAGGAATTAGCTCGCCACGATGCGTAGACTCATGCCACACATCTTCATGCTGTAACACTCTGATTTCAGAGCCGTTCAATTCCTCTACAGAACACTCCGTATTAAGTGCTGCAGCCTCCAATAATGCATTAAGCGAATCAAAGCACGAACAACCGTCTAGCTTGCTTGTATCTATCGTTGACTCAACAACAAAGTAATGGCCGAACTTGTTCATAATGAATAAAGACATTACAAATGCTCCTTTGCACAGTCCATTGCCATATTTGCAGCACATAACTGTCTCAGCTTTTCTGCAAGCTCGCTAAAGCCTGCATCGACCAATTCATTGAGCTCATCGATAGGTGATACAAGTGCATTCACAGCATCAAACAGATTATCCTCTGCGCGTTCGTAATCGCTTTGTGAAGCTTCGGCAATAGGAAATCCCATCTCCGCCTCGAACGCTTCTTCTACGGTGTTGTATATCGGTGTGGTTGTTTCTGACATAAGCTATCTCCAAAATTGATAGAGATAGCTTAACGATAGTAATCATTACGACTACGCTTTGGACAGGTTGATAAAAGCGCCTTTAACGGTTGGGTGTTCGGCGATAAATAAAAGAAATGGCCCTACTCTTCCCAAAAGAATGTAACGAGCAGGTTAGACGTCAAATCAACCTCAGAGAATGCGTCATTTATGTCATCTTGCGCATCTTGTGTGCCACCATGTTGAATAGTCACATATTCCGTGATCGCATTCATATCAAGTTCACAGGGCGCCACCAAGACCTCAATACCTTCATCCGTATTAGTAATAACGTTATCACTATCGCTCCCGACCTCAAAAACAATAGCCTCGGCGACAAAGCGTGAAACCAAATGCATAATCATCTCCCTTGCGCTGAAAGCGCCGTTTTTCTTATAAGCCTAATTCTTGAATAGAAAAACAAAGGTTTAAGGTAAAAGCGCACTATGACAGCGCACTTTCCAAGTCTTTGAAGGACGCTGTATCAATGGTCAACTGACTCTTTTGGCACACTTGCATTACCATCGCTTTGACGGTATCAATGTCAGGCTTTGCATTTTCCATTGCCTTGTTGCTGAAGCGTTTAAGCTCTTTGATACAGGACTTAACACCGCTAAAGGCAGTGAAAGACTTGAAACCACCTTCGCGCTTAATCGGTGACACAGACACGTATATACCGCGCTTTTCGTTTGCGTAGGACCACGGGTTATGACCGCCTAGCTGATAGGAAAGCTCAACATCAATTGTTGTCAGTGCGTCGTTGGTGGGAATGCGGAAAAGCTCTTTGTTCTTGCTCATGATGTGCTCCTGAATGTTGACAAGGCTATTGTCGCAATAGGAGGTATTCGCGCTACAATTTCGGCAGAAAAAAAGGCCGGATTAACCAGCCTTTTCAATGCAAAAAACATTTTCTATCCGTTCAAAGTAATGCTTTTGCGTTCAACAGACACAGTACCTAAGTCGCAATCAAATTGAATATCCACGCCTTCTTTTTGAGCGACAGCAGCCATCATTCTCGCCATGCAAGACATGGTTTCCTGCACTCCCAACTTAATCATGGCGTCGCCAATTTGTTCGCAAAATTCAGCGTTATCATTAACGTTTTCATACATTGTGCCTTTGTTTGTATCCATGATGCGCTCCTAAATGTTCACAGCGCCATTATCGCAAGTAGAGGGGCTGACGCTATATTTCAGGCAAAAAAAAGGCTGGATAAACCAGCCTGATATGAGTGATGAATACTTATTTATGAATGTGTTTCCTACCCCATGCTTGAAGCTGGGGCGAGTAATGATTGGCAAGCATAATAACTCCTGTCAGGCCAAGCCCGATGAGCGTTACTGATAAAAGTACAAATTCCATACTGTTCATTAGCCATCTCCTAACACTACTGCGATAACAACACTAACTGCTACCAACACAAAACCGATGACTAATAATACAACAGAGGCGCTTAGACTTCCACTATCTAGCGAAGTCGAAAACAGCTGAGTACCCAACCCCAAGACGAAAAACGCCACCCCCACATCAAGGGTAGCATCTTTCAGCCAAACCCATAGAAAACGCGGCATACTACCCTCCAGTACAAAATTAAATGAGGGTAATATTGTCTCAAGATTGCCAGTTTGCGCTACAAAATGGGCTACTGAATACGCCGGGTTTTATGTTGTTTATTGTCTCTCTCGGACGCATTGATAAGTACAGGCGCTACCCACTTTATTTCCTTCTCTCGCTTTCCCGGTGGCACAGGAACGCCCTGCCCGTTTTCATCCCTGATAACATTGCCTTCTGCATCCCGTTGCAGTCGCTCACCGACATAGTATGTATGAAAATGGCCCAATCGCAGGTGGGGAGATTTCTTGTCCTTGCCAGACTCAGCATCACGCTCAAACAAGCCCTCGAAGGAGAATTGCTTTCCAATGCGCACGTAGTCATAAAACTCTCGCTTTATCCTTGCTTCCGCTTTGCGACGCTTACTGGGGTTTTTAAGAGATTTTATTTTATGCGTCATCCCGGTTGCTTCTTTGATTTCAACCCGCTCAGAATCTTTGGCATTCATGTACATAATTGTGTTTATGACCATTGAAATAGGGGCGCTCATCTCCTCAAAAGAATCACCAGCGAACGTAACGTTGTCGACATCATCATCGTAAAGGACAGCTTGATTTATCGCTATCCCGGCGTCGACAGAAGCCGCAATATTAAATGCATTGTTCATGATGTTGTCCGGGTCGTTAGTGTCATAGATAAACAGCATTTGGAACATCATAATGTCCTTGCCGGACTGAATGGCGCCTCGCTCTGCTTGCAGGCGTAATGATGCATCGCCCTCGATGAGATTGATCCGCTGCGCTCCGTCCCAAGAGATTAATTTTTGTTGGACATAGCAACCGTGAATAACTTCGCCGCTGCGAGTTACGATAGGCGGCTCCGCATTTCTAAAGTCCAAATATAGTGAAGCATAAGGCAATTTAAGCTGGTCAATCGGAATGGCACAAGACTTCACTGAGTCGGTTAACGACAGCATTTTAAGCAGGTCAGGATGGTAGTCAACGGTAATCCCAGACCGCGCAATGTGCTCAGCTTCGATAATACGCGCATCCAGAAAAGTGATTAGCTCGTCATCGCTAGCGATAACCTTTCTGAGATTATTTATCACCCCACTATGCTTGTTGATGAGCATGTTGATCAGAGCGATGTTGGGATAATCAAAAGACAAACGCTCGAACCAGTCAGCAAATAGGTTCAGCAAGGACACAAACTCCTTGCTGTCTGGCGAGTACATGAACAATGGCAGGAATAATCGATTGTAGTTAACGAGGTTGTCAGGGTATGGGATTGTTGCGCTATACCCCGACACTTCCATTTGAGTTAAAGCGGCATTTTCTATGTAGTCGAAAAGGGGCGCTATGCTTGGGCGCCTTTCTTTGAAAGCGGTAAGGTCAATTTGCATTAGAGTTCCATTTCATGAATTACAGGTCCGCAGGCTTGCCGATACCCTCAAAATTATAATTTCCTTTTTGAACGGCTTCGCGTTCTGCCGCTTGCGCAGCGGGATAATCAGGGTGGCGTTTTTCTTTGTCCTTGCAGGACATACAAATCATTTCAGTATTAAACATGGACATGATATGTGAAGTCGCCTGCTGATAACAACGCTGGCAATGCTTATTTGTTGCCCCTGCGAAAGTATCCAACATTACAATGCACCTCGCTTTTTAAGAATTTCAATGTACTGACTTCTCGCGTCAAAGAGTCTCTTGGCTGAAAATCCCCGAAGCTGTGCGCTTTTTATTGCCTGCTCTACGCACGTTAGTTTCTTCTTCAATGCACCTGTGCTGTACGATGTGCTTACTGACATTACTGCGCCCTCACAAAGTGATAACCAATCGATGTGCCGTTATCCCATGGCTCTCTGGTTGCCAGCACCCATTTCCCTTTTGTGCCGTCGTGCTTTCTTGCAACCTGGAGTATCTGTTCTGCGGTAGGCTCGCCCAGCCCCCACTTGAGGTCTACACGGCAATAGAGAACCACGCAGCCAAATTCATCGTCATACTGGGGTAAGGTGGTCATAACACGGTCATGTTTACCAAAGTCGGTACAAATGTCGTCGTGGTCGCGGACCAATACGTTAAAGTGACCATATTCACCGTGCCAACCGTCAATGGCTGCATAATTCGTTTTGCGTTGATTAAGAGTGTGTTCCATAACGTCGCTCCTGTTTCGGATATGACGCTATTATCTCAAAGGCGTTATGGGCGACTAGGAAATGGGCAGGAAGAGGTCATGTCCGTCAGGGACAAACATGACCAAGAGAATTCACTGAGCTTAAGGATTGCCGCTCTTTTCGCGATGTATGCGGCTGTATATTTCTTCCCGATGGACATCAATTTCTGCGGGTGCAGAGACCCCAATTTGAACTTGTCCGCCACGTACTTGCAACACCTTGACAGTAATATTCTCGCCAATACGAAGACATTCGCCTTCACGTCTAGTTAGTATTAACATCTACTCAAACTCCTCATTAGAAAGCAAAGCTTACTTTTTCAAATTCATCGTAAAAATAACCACCAAAGTCACAGGTTTCGTTTAGCGGTAATTTCGCCACATCGCTGGCTGTCCCGCTCCAACGCAGCGAAACGAGTCTTGGGAAAACAATACCATCTGCATCCGCTCTCTGTTTTGCTCTGTCTTTATCTTTATCCCTGTATTGGCAAGACAGCAAATAACCCTTTGTTTTATCACCACTGCCGCCATTGAGCTTATCGATTAACGCGCAGTAATTAATCCCGCCAAAATCACCTCTCCCCCTGTAATGGTATTCCACTTTTGTGTTTAGCTTACCGTCTTCGACCCAAACCATTTTTGCAGGCAATGCGCCTCTAGGTGAGTACTCGGTAGTGATACTTTCACCAGTATCCGCAGTGCGCCAACTCAAGCTAGACATAGTTACTCCTTTTTTGATTTCAAGGAGATTGTCGCAATCGGCTGAATTACGGCTATAAAACGGACAAAAAAATAGCTGTCGTTGAAGGACAGCTATTTGTCGGTAAATCCAATTTTTTGCTAGGCCGTTTCGGCAACACAAGTGCTTTTCACTACGCCACCGCAGGTGCATTTATACATGGCTTCATCGCCAACGTTCCTGACATGTTCGAAAGTTTGACTATGATGGCGCTGTTCATCGGCGCACATGATTTCCCAATTTCCGCACGGACATTCAATCAAACGCTCTTCAGTTTGCATAACCTTTCCCTCTCTCCCCCTTTGTTAGCGCATCTTCTTCGAACTGCTCCACACGCGCAATCTCGTCGTCGAAGGACGCAGCTGTGACTTTGCAACCTCCTACTTCTGTTCTGTCAGTCATTGCTTGCAGTAGCTCTTTTGGTAATGTTGCACCGTTTTCGTAGCGCAATACGACTGTTAATACCTTTTCCATTACTTCTGCTCTCCATTTCTTCTGTTGTTTTGAGCGCCTGACAAATCAATGACGTGACTAGGCTCTTCGCTATTAATGTCAGCATACACAAGCACTCTCAGCTTGCCGTCGTATTTTTCGATGTACAAAGGTGTTCCGAGATTATCTTCGCTGCAACAATCGCTGTACCCATCAAATGAGATAGCTAAGCCCAAATTGGATTTTGTATTTAATGTAGCAGCAATGTCGTCGCCTTTTACTTCGTCGCTCAGCGACACAGTAATTTCGTCGTCTGGCGAAGTCAGTGTATAACCTTCGTCGAGGAGGAGTTTCTTTGCGGCTGCGATCTTGTCGGCCTTGATGTTCTTCTCCAGCGTAAACCATTCCTCACTGCCGCCCTGATTAATCGCGTCTACGATATCGCTGATATCGCAGTGCAATAGATGCTGTTGAGGTTTAGCGTTGTCCGTCATATACAGCTGCGTGATCTCAATATAGCAATGGTCGCCCTCGTAAGTCGGTTCATCTGGGTGTAGCGTGGGAGCCAAATCGCACGGCAAACCGAACTGATAAGGAATAATATCCCTATGCCCTATCTTCTCGAAGGCAGAATGGATACTGTCTTCTGTCAGTCCTTTTGTGTTTGAAAACTCATAATCCTTGCACTGACGGTGATTCGAATGGTCGCGGTACGCTAAGTCTAAACGAATGACTGTGGGGATCATGTCTTGGCTCATGCGAACACTCCTTCTACTACATTGTTTTCAGTGCTTATTTGGGATTCAGGCGCTTCGGTATATGACCACTTTTCTTTTGCGTCAAAAGTGAACGTTACCTTTTCTTGGTATTGATTAAGAAGGTTTTTAAGAAAGTCGCAGGTGTAGTCAAAAGCATCGCCAAAATGCACATCAAGAATGCTGCGAGCATCGCCCCACTCTTCGGCATCAAGTGCGTTTTGCAGCTGGGCATAACGGTTATTATATTCTATGACCTCGATAGGTACGTCCATGGTTTCAATTTTGCAATCGTCACCTAGATATTTCGGAAGCGCTTCAAATCGAAACGTACTGCCGCTTACCACCAGCGTTTGACAATCAACACGGCATGACTCGTAGTCTTTTTGTTCCAGCTGCTTGTCAATGGCATCCTCTGTGACCTTATTCATGCCGCCGTTAGCCTCAGCACAATCATAAAGCGCCGCTTCGTCGCAATACGTGCCGTTACTGATGTAGTCTGTAATTGTACCAGCGTTGACCGATGTGACAGCTGCACTAAGCGCACTGATACGAGCGTTAAGCCAATCATTTAGAGTAATAACAAAGTAGCTTGGCGAGTCGGCAAAGTGCTCGTTGACGTTGTTACAGTTTAGGATAATAGTGTTCATCAATAACTCCTTTGAGAGAGAGTAATATCATCGTATAAATTGAAGAAATGGCTATAAAACGGGCAATAGGTAAAGTGCCTTAAACCGCAGCTGACACCCTGTCTTGGTAGCCACTATTGGCTATATTTTTGAAGGCGCAGGCGTTAAGAAAACCAGTACGTTGGTCTAAAAGGAATTCCTGCATAGGTCTGTCGTGGGCATTGTTATAAGCCGTCGTATAACGATTGTATTCATCGACAATAGACTGACTAAAAAGCGCACCCGTGAAGGGGCATTTCAAATCACCATGCGCGACCATGCGTTGGTTTGGAAGTTTGGGTTTGTTGTAGAATTTTGTTCCGTAGTTCATGACGTTAACCCTCTGTAAAACGTAGGGTTACTATATAAAAGGTGAGGGTTATGGCTACGAAATGGGCAGGATGTCTTCCGTATTTTCACACGCTCTGATTTGATTGCCATAGGCATAAATATCGCTGTCCTTGAGGTACGCGAAATCAGGCGTTAGTTTCACAGCCTCCAGCTTGGCAACAGTCAATTTACGTACATTATTGTGATCGGCGCACTTGATGGGATTGTCATCACTCATCGTGTAGGTTATAGGGTGTGAGAATCTGGCATGGATAAGCTCATGGGCGAGCACAACCGTCAACATACTCTCATCATCCAGCAAGGTCGTCGGCAGGTTTATCGTGTGCTTGTCCGTGCCGTACTCGATATAACCACCATGCGCCAAATGAGCAAAGGCGGGGATACGAGACAAGAAATATGGAGCAAAGAGCTTGTATTGGACAGACAAACGCCCGTCGTTACAAAAGTAATTGTCAGCGGCGCATAGTGCCTGCGCTACACCGTTTATCTGGGTGAGCTGCGTGTCGCTCAAGGACTCAAAAGACCTGTTATCCTGCGAATATTTATAGCTAACCACCAATGCGATAGAGAGAAAAGCAAGAAGGAAAGCAGAGAAAAAACTCCCTTAATCAATCGCCCAATAACATTCATAATCAGCCTCAGTATGTGATTTTAAAGTGATGTTCATCGCCATGCTGCACATGGCTAAAAGTGAAGTTTTCAGAGCTGCAAATCAACGCAATACGACTTTTCGCTCTAGGCTCTTTCGTGACCACGTTCACTTGGTTGCATTGCCCTAACGTTTTGCGAATAAACATCCACACAACGCGATGCAGGTCTGGGCAAGACACCGTTTTTGCATCTAATAATGGTACATTGTTCATAACTTAAGTCTCAAACAAGTAAAATAGAAATTTGATTCGGGATACGCGTTACCACTCCATGCGAGCAGGCGTAGTCGTAAAGCGCTTTAAGGAAGGTTTTATTGGATACATGAATGGTATCCTCAAACCAGACCTTTCGCGATTTATCAAAGCACCTAGAGGGCATTCTGACGACATTGCCTTTGACGCTGATAGATGATTCATCCACCAAGATAGAATGGCGCTTAAAGTAGATAGCAGAGCGACCAAAGTGCTCGCGGTTAATCGAAAAAGAAAATTGTGATGTCTGCATAAACCCACCCCTTTTTGAGATGGGTTTATAGTGGCAAAGTGCGGCAGTCTGACTACAAAATGGGCAGCCGTAACAAGCTGGTTCGTCAGTCCGGCAAGGACACTATTGCTGCGTCAAAAATGGCTCGCAAAGTGGCCAATGCCGTTATTGTGTGTAGTGAGGACAGGTTGATGCTTGCAACGCTGCAATGCGGCATCAAAGAAACCGCGCTCAAAATCTTCTTGTAGCTGCAAGACAGAAACAAACTCATAGTTTTGAAGGTAGCGGGTGGTTGTGATCGTGTTTACGCCAATCACTTCCAGACAGAATTCACTAAAACCGTCATAACGCCCGTTCTCAAAAAGCACTGACAAGCCCGGTCTATCACCAATGGTATAATGTTCAAACACTACCCCTTTTGCGCCCACGGGATTGCCAACGCACTCGGTATCAACGGTAATGACCGTGCCTATCTGATAGCGTACATGCAATGCTTTTTTATCTCTCACAAATCACCCCAAAATCACGCTAACATTTGACTAAACTGGTGGCAGGAAGTCCCTGCATAATTGCATCTTCAATATCAAAAACAGACCGACGCATGTTGCGCAAGACGCGTTCAGCCTCTTTGATTTGTTGACCAATATCTAATTTCTCTTGTAATGTTTCAGCCGCTTTTGCGCTGCGCTTTAACCTCATTACGTAGGCTTTTGCGCGATGCATTTGCACTTCGACATCATCTAATGTTTTTATCTGTTGCAAACGCTCTACGAATGTCACCATGTCACATACCCCTTTGTTGAGTTGGTATGTATAGTCGCAAATTCGTAATGTCTGACTATGAAAATGACACGCTTTCGTCGGCTGCATATCACCCTGCCTCTAGCATTTTGTCGGCACTAAACTCCTTAATAAGGATAGCGTTGTGTATACGGGATATATCAGTACAGAAAATCACGTGAGTATAGAGGCGCAATGACTTTCGAAACGCGTTGGCCAATCGAGGTTCGTGTGCGTCCAACCAAGACAAACGCCTCGATATCATCGGGTTGGCCATGTTGTCGAGCTTAAAACATTGTACGTCACTGACAAGGACATCGAGTTTTGACTTTTGCCGGGCCTCAGAAATAATGTCTCGCACATCACCAAAAAACTCTTTTTCTTTTAGCGGAACAATTTTTCGCTTTTTCTTATCGATACAATGAATAACCAGTTTATTTTTCACCTCGTCATCGAGCATGTTGTCGAGCAACTCAGAGCGAGGCTCTTCTGCATCAATGTCTGCAAAGATTCCGTGCATATAAAGCTGTCCGTCGCGCCCACCGAACGGGCCAGCATCACGTTTAAAGCCATCGGCATATACCGTTTTGATACGTTCTTTAGGGTTTTTGCTTGAAACGCACACCACCCCAAGCGAGGGCAATGAACGCGCCGCTAACTCCCATAAAATTTGGAATTCATTTAGTTCATCACTGGCCTTATTGCGCTTAGAAAAGTATTTAGCGTTTTTCTTAATCAGTCGGCATACAGCGTCGCGCACGTCCTGCTTTTTCTTACCAGCGACACGTAAACGGATAACACCACTTTGCGTATTTTTGTGTACCACCTTGTAGACACTGGCGCCTAACCCCAGTTGCGGGATACTGACTTTAATGACGTCCGGCAAAGACATGATGTCGCCCTTATCGACACGCATCTTCATTCCCGATAGAGAAATATCCAGTAGCTCGGCGTCAAGCTTACGCAGTAGGTGGATATGTATGGTTGCCGGTTTCACTATCATATAACGCGGTTCGGTTCGTCTATCGACATCCACATCCATATAAAGACGGGTTTCTACGGGCTGTCCGTTATCGATAAACAATTTCGGCAAAGGACGTAGTTGAACAGCATTGTCTTCAGGCAGACGTTTGATCGTCTCATTGGTAACATCGCGGACAAAATACATGTGCGAAATCGACGTAAAATCGGCTTTATTGCACTGTTTGAGCGAATCCAATTCGTTCTTAATGTCTTCAATATGTTTGACTCTGAACTGAGATACCCTAAGTGTCCCGGTGCGTTTTGAGTGTGCAATGAAGGTTTCAAGGAGCCCAGATAACAGCAATTCGTTTAACGTTGCCGCAATATTGATTCGTGCGCCTCGGTATTCAATTCGCCCTTGGAATAGAAAGGTTTCGTCTCTCTTAGACAGTTCTTTTTTAAGTCGTTCAATGACGCTTTGCCCCGGCAGATTGTCAATAAACGACGCATTATTACCTGCCACAAAATTCTGCTTAGTAAGCAGTATTTTTATCTCTTTTAGATGGCTATCCAGATGAAATGGGATCCATGGGCTATTATAGACAAGCATGTCTCGCTCAATGGCCTGCGTAACGCGCTCTGACTCCAGTTCCGGCTCTAATGCCGTTGTACGAGCACCATTGGCCACAAACTCCTCAATCCGTTTTTTTGTCAAGTCGCTCATGGACTCTTTAAAATGCAGGCCAAGCTCATGACGTTGTGTCTCTCGGTTGTAGTTCGCATTTAAACAAACACAATGAAACATCGAGGTACTTTTCGCTAAAGGGGATTTTTTATCGACATGCACCTTCACTTCAGCTTGAAGCTTAATGGGCGTCACGCGCCGACTTTGAAGTTTAATATGGTTGAGGCCAACGGAAATCATTTCATACCGCTCTTTCCTTCCCTCGAATTCACACTCCACCATTTCATTGTGTTGGATAGCTATATCAGCACCGAAATCGATGTCTTTAAGCGACTGGGCATCCACTTTGAAATAATCAATAATTTTTCGTTTTTGTTCTTGGCGTATTTTACTTTTGTAGTGTTCTGAACTGGTGACTGCCTCAAGCACACCGACTGTGTATCGATTAAAGTAACGCTCTGTCTCACTGTGCAGAATATCCTCGCCCACTTCATCAAGGCGCATCTGGATACCAAAGTGCTTAAACGTTTTAACAGGAAAGAGTGCAAAAGCACTATTATCCGCACCTTCATACGTCACACTCATAAGCCTTTCAACTTCGTTTTTAATGAGCTGTCGCGCTTTGGAAGGGATTTTTCCAGTGAACTTATTAACTCCCTCCAGCATGCGGCCTTCATTCGCATAGGGAATAAGTGCATTAACGACAGAGTTGTATCTTTTCAGTACTTCACGGTCTGACATTGTTTGCCTACACAGTAATAATTAAACGAGAAGCTCATGGGCGCGGCGACATGAGCAGTTGTTAAAATTTTAACAGTGAGCATTAAATAAAAATTTCGTAGGCGTAGAAAAAAACAGCAGTCTAGGGAAGGAAAACAAAAAAGCCCGACGGGAAGCCGAGCTTTGGATAAAGGGGGAAGGGAGGTTAAAAAACGAAATTCACCGCCATTCTCGCAAGTGTACCATCCCGTGTATCGTCGACATTATCTGATAAACGTTGAACATCGAATTTAAGCGCCATGCCGCCATCGAGGTCATAGCGTAGCGCAGCAGTAATGATGTCGTAGTCTGACTGTTGGGCTAACTGACTGCCGATAGCGACGCTCGATAGCGCAGCAACCGTTTCAGCCGGAAGGCCGGAGCCAGTCAACTGGTTAATATCATCCAAGTATTTAACGTCCCCTGAGGACTCAAAGTTTTCGTAGGTCAACGATGGGGTCCACTTGCCAAATCGCGCACCAGCGGTAATGTAGAACGCCTCGTCATCATTGGAGAAGTTATTGTCTACGCTGACCTCAGTGTATTCACCACCGATAAAAAAGTCGTAGTTGTCATACATAACGCTTACACCAACAAACTCACCCGCATCTTCTTCAATTCTTAATGAGTCTGCTAATTCAGCGAAGCCCGCTGCTTCAATGCTGTCAAACCCCAAACCTAGAGTCAGCCCCACTTCATCACGTGATTGCGTTAAATCGATAGTGGTTGTGGTTCTGCCATACACTGCGCGAAGTGTGAGGGATTCATTAGAAATTTGACCTGACACCAGTACGGTGTTGTCACCGTTATTATCCGCCCCTAACGTTTCACCTTTGAACGTACCAAACGCTACATCAAGCGCGTAATCCCAACCGGAAACATAGCCTGTTTTGCCTAATTTAACGCCATCCAGATTATTAAACGGTACGTCATAGACTACACTTGGCGCTGTAATCCAGTGATAAGTGTAACCAACATCCAATGAGGAAGAGTAAGCGAACAAAGGAAGACGGAAACGCCCAGCGTTGAAGGTGACAGAAGGCGAAACATTGTATGTAATATATGCCCATTCAAAACTCGCATCGAAGTCATCTTCTCCCCGTGAAATAATTTGGGCAGTCGCCGACAGTTTGTCGGAAATATCAGAAGAGACTTGGAGCGCAAATAAACTGTCATTACTGAAGTCGATGGTGTCGTTAAATCCAAGGACTTGATCGTCAGAAGACGTGATTCCACCTACCACATTGCCAAACCCATTAATGGTAACGTCAGCATAAGTAGCGCCTGAGAAAGACAACACTGAAAGAAAAGCAAGGGTCAATTTATTTAGTTTCATGTGTATATCCTATTTTTTAAGTACAACTTTGACGTCATCTGTAACTTTGCCGCTATCAATATAAGCAATCGCATTTTTGTTATTTTTTATAAGCTCGATAACAGATGCTTCATCAACTTCTTTAGGTGGCGCACCTTTTCCTGTAAACACAAGTTTTGCCCAATAGCTTTTTATTTGCGCAGAGTTACGACCAAGTACGCGCTCGTTAAACTCATCATAAATATCGCCAGTCGTGTTAATTGGTATTGCCTCATTTCCATCTGGGAATTGGGCCGACTTACCTAAAAAGATTCGTTCAATTTCAGTGTCCGTAAGCGAACTAGTATTATCTGGATGCACGATGACAGCCACATCGGCAAATACAGAAGCATTCAAACCGATAGCGACAAGCGCCCCGGCAACAGCTTTTTTCAACATGTAATAACCTCTCTAGATGACTACAAAGTCGATTGGCAGAAGCATTTATCATTTCTGTCAATCGCGTTAATACTGACCATGATACACAAGACACGTGACGGCATTTTCAATAGACAAAGGAAAATTAACGCGTCTACGAAAAATCACTGTCCGTCAAAGACAGGTAAATCATCTACATGCAAAGCATCTGTATCAAACTCTATTAAACGAAAACCAGCACGGTAAACAGCACACATAATAGAGAGAAGATTTTCTGTCGCGCCCGGATACAATCGCTTATAGTGCTCCTCTACGCTAACGGATTCATCATCGACTTCATAAAGTTTCACAAACCACCCCGTATCGCGTTCCATCACCATCGATTCTGCGGTCATGCAGTCGAGTGCATGCTTATCATCGTCTTGAAGATGATCTAAATTGAGACCGATACACTGGTACGTATCGATATGTTTTTTTAAAAGCTCTGTAATGCCTGACATATTTCACCTTATTAAATTGGTCAGTAAACCGTGGGAAAAAATAAGCTATTTTGATAGCGATTGATGGATAGCTTCGATAATCGACACGCCGCCTAATACAAGAATTAAGGAAAGGGAGGTGACGATGGTATAAAAAACGAAGCGGTACAAATCCGAAGTGCCAATGAACTCAACAAAACTGACCATCATGACGCCACCTGAAGGTTGTCCATGGCGCACAGCGTAATAAACTTGTGTCGCTGATCTAAAAGAAACTCTTGGGTTGAACGATAGCGCGTAGCGTTAAAGTCTTTTGTGTATTGATTGTATGCATCTACCGTCGCATCACTAAATACAGTGCCAGTATAGGGACAAGTCAGCTTGCCATAGGCAATCATAGGCTGTTCAGGTAAGGCAGGTTGACCAGCAAAAGCTTTGTCGTAATTCATCGTAACTCCGCAAAAATACTACGTTTGTCTTGATGAATAATGTATCGCAGGTGGGATATGGCGCTACAAAATGGGCATCACACTTAAAAGTCACGTTGGGATATCAATTATGGACCTTTTTGGTAATGAAAGCGGGAGGGCAAGCTCAAACCCTCCAAAACAATCACCAGTTTTTTTGTACAAATCTTGCTCTCTTCACGCCGCTTTCGACGTTAGCGCCAATATCTGTTTGGTAGATACTTTCATTGTGTCGCTTAGAGACCAAACTTTATCGCTGGGTACGTTTTTGCTTTCCGTCTCTTTTGCAAACTCTTCTTTATTTCTGCACCAGCCGAGTAAACGACTCACCGTGACGTTAATGCTCAACATGAACGCTTTATCGAAACATAAATGCCTGTTGCCGTTTTTATAGAACCTGATTTTCAACAGCTCCACACGCTTACCGTCAGGAGTATTACCGATAACAATCACCTTGCCGCCCGGTTGAACATCTTTAGGTCCGATATCAGTACGGATGTTGCTATATCCCATCAAGGTGCATATCACTTTCATGTCTTCTAAAAAGCGAAATGCGCTTTCGTTTAAGCCTCGCTCCCAGTCATAAGAACTGAAGTTGCTGTAACTGCTGTAGATAAACCGATAATCGAGAATGCGCTTGCTTTCACGCTTCGCCTTTTTGGTCTCTGAGCAGTTGTAGCGCCAGTTATCGGTAAATACCCGTTCGTTAGAGACATAATAACGTTTAATGCTGTCCTCAGACGTTAAATCACAATATACTGAAATTAACGATTTATCGATTAATTCATTAGCATAATCAACAGCATACGATATCACGTAGACCGCGTTGTTATAAGTAAAGTCAAGATTATTGGCTTTAAGTTTATTCAGTAGTTCATCTCTGTACTTGGTAATTAAGCGCGAAGAAATAGCGTCCAAGTTATTGAACAGTAACCCCCAGTAGACATTTCTGTAACCAAACAGTTTTTCTTTCACGCCGTTGCGAAGCGCTTCGTATTCCACACCTAGCTCAGCCAAGAGCTTGCCATCAAGCTCACTGATTTTCTTGTACTGGGCCAATGTGCGCTGCAAGTCATTCTCATAATTTTCCAGTAACGCATGCAGCACACCACGCGACTGCACCAACTCATATGAAGGTGTCCCTTCTTTGGCCATCTCTGCTTGAATACGCTGCTGTTCAGCATAGACGTTAAATTCATTGGTGGTGGCTGAATGCGTCTTGCGTAGACCGAGTTCTTCATCAAGAAATTGCTGAAACGGATCGGTAACATCCTTTGATATATGTGGTTTGTAGTCCCGACCATTGCGCTCAAAACGCGATGTATCATCCAAATCCGTAAATGAGAATCGGATTAGCTCTACATGGGCACGTGCTTGACGTTCGGCGTTGTAAAAATTAGAGGCGTCAAGAACGCTGGCGTACTTTAGGCCACGCGCCTTCATTGCCTCTTTGATCGCTTTATCCTCTTTCCATCGAGTAGGAATGATGGCATATAGCACACTGAAATTAAGCTGCCGGATGAGTGTGGAAATCCAGTCAGCGAACGCACTGTAAGGCGGATTTGTAAAAGCAATATCTGTGTTTTTGCTAATGAAGTTGCATTGTTCGAAAATCGTGCCGATCAGAGAAATACCGTGGCCTCGATAAGTACGGGTATGAATTGCTGCTCGTTCGATTGCCAAAAGTGACACATCGCGATGTTCAGTTTTGCATGCTTCTCTAACCGCTTTTAATACGCGCCCATCGCCTGCACCAATATCCAAGAAAGCGAACTCACCGTGATAGCTGCGAGAGCCAATGAAGAAGCGTTCTTGTAGCGCTTTGATGTCATCAGTAATGGTTTTTATTTGGGCCTTGGTCGTGGGGAACCATTCAAAGTCTTGACCGGCATTTTTTAGTGCTTCTACCGTCTTTTGGGTTGATGGTACTAATGCGGGTAATGGAGTTGCGCTGTTGTGAGTAAAATCTAGTGTGTTTTGTTGTCCAAGCATGTGTCACTCCTCGTAGCTGATGCATGTATTATTGCAACATCCAGCATTGGGACTACGAAAAGGGCAGGCGCTATCAAGGAAAACCTCAGTCCATGAGGTACACATTTCCGCCATAGACTAATGCATAGGTTTCTTGAGGGCGGGTAACAGGCTCATTGGTTAATCTATCGAAGAAATGACCGGCACGGTATGGGTTATAGGTAACGACCCTATGGTTGCTAGGCAGCGCATTAATATCAAAATCGGAGTTGAAAGCGTCTTCCAATACACCCCGACAAAAGCCATGAACGTTTTTACGCTGTTCACGAAGGACGCGCTGTCGTGACGCTTCAGAGACGACAAATTCGAAATCAACCAGCACAAACGCTTTGGCATAGCCGGTGACTTTCCCTTTCCACTGGCCATGGCGTTGTTTACAGCTCATCATGTCTTTGATGTTAAGGTTTCGGTATACATCGATTTTATCCCCTCGGCGACAAAGACGAGTATCAGATTTGATGTCCGTGGCGAACGCATCATTGACCAAAAGTGAATGGCCAAGACACGCTTTTTCGTATCCCGGAGACATGGCCGGTTGATGGTGAGCATCATCGAAAAGGGTATGTTGTACCTGAAACATAGCAGCAGCCTCGATACTGTGGGAGTTAAAGAGAATGGTGTTTACATTGCTGTGGCTACGTCAATTTCGCCAAAGCCATTGACCACCTGACGTCTTTGTGATGCATCCCTAGCGATACTTTCCATGATGTTATCAACCTCTGCTTCCAATTCTTCACGGGTTGCGCCCGTAGTGCGATTGGCACTTTCATCAAATATGTACACCTTCTGAACGTACAATAACGTGTCAAAGCCACCCTCACCCAGCACACCACCGCGCACCTCAATGGTGTAGCTGTCCACATAGCTCGCCATATCAAGCTCATTGTAAAGCGACTGAGCGCGTTCCATTGCGTCGGTTCTATCCGTGGTAACAAGCTTGCTGCTGGCGTGACTATACTCATAATCAAGCGTTTCTGTTAATGAGACTTCGAAGATGTTAATTGAGTCGAGCATCGTTTTTTCTATCCCTTGCATTTACAGGATAAATATAACGTTTCGCTCTATTACCGCTATGATTTGGACTGCCAGATATTGACGTGTAAAGGGAGTTGTCTTTTGCGGCGCTGGCACACACAAAGATCGCAATCAATGTCTATGCCGGACGCCTTATTTATCAAGATTGCGTCACGAGGCAAGCTTAAGTGAAGCCTGCTTGTCGCCCTCAGATTCGCGTAACTGCCGCTTAATCTTTGCTCGCATCATCAAGACTTCCTCTTCCACCGCTTCGAGTTCTTCAGGGACGTGCAAACCTGATACGGCACACAGGTAGCTTGCAACGGCGCCATGATTAAAGGTTTTATCTTCGAATTTTCCTCGCCCATTTAAACAACGCCCTATCCACTCTGGGTTCTCTACGCTAAAGTCTACATCGGCAATTTTGTCCATGAAAGACCAGTCCATCTTCCCCTGCCCTTCCATCATGCTGTTGAGTACCGCGATACGACCAAATAGCGCAAACGATTTAAGAAATGTCGCTGTACCAATGATGCTACCTTTTGCACCAGAACGGCCTTTGACAAGGGTTTCTCGGATGTAAGGGTTGCACGTCGCCTTATCAAAAAACAATTTTAAAAAGCCAATCCAGTGCGTTCTTTCCGCCTCATCACTGAACAACGTCTCTGCTTTTTTCGCGCTGGCCCCGGTAAGAATAAGCAGGAATTTACTAATTTGATTTAAGGTCCACACGTTGTCCGTTTTACTGCTGGTGGTAACAGACGACTTGGTGAAATCAACGATATTGCAAAGCGACGGCGTTAAGCGCACAGCCTCCTTGGTAAATCGAGACAAGACTTTTCGGCTATCCATAGCGATATGCTGACTGGAGTTTGGCGCAAGCTGAGAACCATTAATATCGCTGAAAATCTGCGCGTCTGCTTCAATGCCACGGCTTTCAACAAACTTAACGTCAATGGTTTTACTGACCAATTCAGGGTGTTTTTCAAGTAACGTTTTGATGGCAAGTAGCCTGCCTTGACCGTCGACTAAGTAGCGAAAAGCTGTTTTGTCGAGTTGGATTTGCACTACGTTGCCCATCTGTTTAAATTCACTGACAGACAACGTTTCAACGATGGCGATGACCTCAGGGAAAATGAAGTCTTCGCTGGACAGAATATAATTGGCAATAGCGCGACTGCGTGATTTAGCAAGTTCTCGCTGGAGCATAACACCTGCCGGAAGCTCATCTTGAGGTACAATGTTAAAGTTTTCCGCAAGGTCGGAAAACGTCAGTTTTGATGTATATGTAGTTCTATCACCTTCATCGCCAGAAAGCGCAAAGACAGATAGGTTTGACGTACCACGCATGGTCGAATAGCACGATGCCAGTGCTTTGGTTTCATCTAAAGAAAGGTTATCCATGTCGTTGCTCCTCGTTGGTTATGGAAGCATTATGTACGACGCACTAGTTCTCGCTACAATTTGGTCAGACAACCAGTGAACAAAAACCCCGCAAGGGTGGGGGTGAAATCTATGTTTCTTTCAAACTTTACAATCTAACTTCAAGGTCATTATCACAGACGCATGGGCATACAAATATAGATACTGTCACTTTTCTCTTGGCTTTCGATTAGTGCGCTGGTATTTGCATCACCGAACGTTATCTTGATCTCATTATGTGGAATAGCATTGATAGCATCGAGTAGATAATTTACGTTAAAACCAATCTCCAACGTATCGCCATGTTGCGACACAATATCCACGACTTCCTTTGCTTCTTCTTGTTCTGGGTTATTGGCCTCTAGCTCTAGATAACCGTCTTTTATCGTTAACCTTACACCACGAAACTTTTCATTAGAAAGGATGGCTGCACGGGATAAAGCTGATTTGATTTCTGACTTATTAACAACCACTTCTTTGTCACCGTTTTGCGGAATAACACGGTTGTAGTCGGGATAATTACCATCCACCAGCTTTGTGGTGAACGTAAGGTTATCGCCTGTTACGCGCAGGTGATTGTCGCTCAGTGACAGCGTTACACTATCCCCAGCCACGGCCAACACTTTCTGCAATTCTGTCACGCCCTTCCTCGGCAATATAAGCTTGACCTCTCCAACTGACTCGCATTCAGCGTAAGATGCGCTGTAAGCCAATCTGTGACCGTCCGTCGCGACGGCTCGCAGCACTCCACCATCAATATGAAGCAGAACCCCATTCAGGAAGTAACGAACATCGTTTACAGCCATAGAGAATACCGTTGCCGTCAATAAACGAACAAAGGACTCGGTACTCACAGGAAAAGAATGGGTTTCTTTGAAATCATCAATACTGGGAAAATCTTTCGCATTGAGCGTTTGTAGCGTGTAACGCCCACGACCAGACGTCACTACCGCTTTATCGCTGTTAGCGAAAGAAAACGTAATGTTATTATCACTGGGCAGAGCGCGAACAATATCAAATAGCTTTTTCGCTGGAACCGTAACACTACCTACCTCGATCACTTCAACTCTGATAGACGCAGTAGTTTCGACTTCGAGGTCAGTACCCGTAACATGCAGTTTATCACCGTCTAATTTCAGCATCAGGTTTCCCAAGATAGGCAAGGTACCGCGACGCTCTACCGATGTAGTTACAAGCGATAGCGCATGGATGAGTTCGTCTTGTTGCACTTTAAATTTCATCGTGAATCCCCCGGTGATTGATAACAAGTCAATCATCACACATGCGCTTGGTTTCGCTACGTTATGGGCACTCTTATTTTTGATTTACCACACCAATTTCGTTGCGCTCACTGACGCCTTTAAATTAAGTGCCTTTTGGGCAGCCAGAGGTGTAGATTTATGCCTAACGTCAGTCAGCTGGTGGATCATGTTGTTGTGAATAAGAATATCTTCCTTGGTTGTAAAAACCGCGCTATTTTGTACCCGCTTGGTAAGGGCCAAGTAGGTATCAGCTTCGAGGTCGTTAAGCTCACCTATAATCGCTTCACCCGCTTTGAGCAGTCGGATTCGGTTAAAAGCATCGTTAAACAAGGCATCGTGCAATCCGTTATCAAATAAGCGCAACATCATTGCTTCATCCGTGAAAAAGGCACGTATGTAACTGATAACGCCCTGCTGAATTTTGATGATTTGGCGGTAATCACTGCCATCAAAACCAGTAATACCATTGTCTACAAGGGTTTTCGCGTAAGTTAATCCCTCAAATGCGTGTTGGTATTGAGAAAGAATACGCGCCTTCATTTCGTGTAGGTGAGAGACTGCAAAACCACAATCTCTATTTTGAAGGCCACGCACGACGCTCTGATATTGCGATTTTAGCTCGGCGCGTTTCTCGTTTCGCGCCTTTCTTATACCTATCAGCACGTTGGCTTTGTAACTACGGTATGCTGGCATGGCGAGAACGGCCTTTAGTGGCAAATCTTGAGGGCGTTGGGTGTTACACAACTCGTTCAGTGCAAAGCTATCGTTTTTTGCGGTGCGCTCAGACAAAGCGAGAATAGCGTCATCGTCTAAAGCAAATAAACCTAAACGATTAAAGTAGCTGGTTCGTTGCAAAATACGCTTTGTGTTGCTAATGGCGCTTTTGTTTAGCGAAAGGACACCGTAACGAGCATAGTGTTGAAATGCACCCACACCACCGTAAAAGTAGATACTTTTATCGTGTCGCTCACGAACAGCAACCGCCTTATGATGTGCATCCATTGCTGACTCCAGACCACCAAATTGAAGCCAATTTTCTATCCCCTCTTTGTCGATACCATAGCCGGTAAGGACGTCTGCATCAGCGTCAATACCAAGCTGCTCTTCACGGTTGTGTTCATAGTAATAAAGTGGAATATCAACCAATAGGTTCGCCGCCAAGTTAGGGGTATTTGCACGTAATGAAAATGAGGGAGAGTCTAGGGACGTTCTACCCCGCTCTGTCACCTTAAAACCGCCATTCTTGCGAGAAACCTTTTTGACCGGGCGCTTTGAAAACTTTAAGGCCGGTGCATTATCCAATGGATTCAAACGCAATTTATGTGTCCATGTTGATTGACCAATACCTTGTACGGTAATGGTGTCGGTGTTGGACAAGCCTTTAACATATTGTTTGTCATCGCCAGTGAGAAAATACTTTGCATCTCTGACTGGCATACGCAGTTGAAATTGTGTTGAGTCAAGCTCGCACCCTTGTGCGTCTGTGCTGGATAAGAAATCGAACTCATGCATGCTAGGGTACGGTACGTTGCTTTCAGGGATGGCCATAACCGCATCAGGAATATCAGAGATTATTCCGTCTCTTGGATCAACGTCTGGGTACGGAATACGCGCACCTTCACAGACTTGCTTCCAAATCCACACCGCACGGTGAGGTGGCAAACGGACGCCATCGCGAGCGTGTATGGCAGAAAGGTAAATAGCGATATCTAAGCTCATCGGTCTAATTAGGTGACGTTGCGCATGTTTTTTGTAAACGTCCGCCAATGTTTGTCTATCGTCATCGCTTAAGGTGGTATCAGTAATAATATCCCGATACCCGGCGTCTTCCATTTCACGTCCTTGAGCGACAAGATTAGAAAAACGTTGAGCGCGAATCTGATCGTCGACTGTCACCTGTGACATGAGCCAAATGAGCTTATCGATGACATCGGCACGAAGCGTATTAGGCTGTAATGCTACAGCGCCCGTAGTGTGGTCAATCGCCTTACCCTGATAGGTACGGTATTTTATGTCCTGTGCGACATACATAATGTAGTTACGCACTTTGAGCATATTACCGCTGATGGCCGCATGGCGAGGCTTTTTAACCTGTTCTTCACCTGATTTATCGGTGATACCTTTTGCGCAGGTATAACAGCCTGTACGAGCACTTCCACCACAGCCTCCGGCACGTTCTTTTGTCCCTTTCACTTTTTTGGCGCTGTACTGGCAAGCACCGTCTTTCGAGTCGCGGTAAATAATATCAATCAATCGATGATTAGCCTGGAACGAAATGATAGAAAACCCACTTTGAACGATGGGTGTATCACCGGCCATGCGAATAAGGTTCCACACATCATCATCCGTCATGGACATAATAGGAGCAAAAACCCTTTCTGCCTCAGACGTCCCGCTGATAAGATCAAGCGCAGTTACTTTGTCTGTCCCTCTGCGACGCATATTGGCTTCTCTGCGAACAGATTCCGACATTCTCGAACCCAGCAAGGTGACGACCTTGCCTTGATACTGAGACTCTATAGAGCGCTCCAAGCGTCGAGCGTTGTCAATTTTCATAATTTCAGCGCAGTCATTATTGGCTCTTGCGCTTGAAATGATTTTTATTCCAGATAGGAACAATGAAGACCAATTTTTTGATAACAGGGGTCTGCCAACTTTTAGTTCTAAATGAATCCCCTGTTGTTTGCAAAATGCGCGTAGAGAGGACATCGCTTCTTCACAAAGCATTTCCATCAGATGATTTTCAACGCCGGTATTGATATGCGAGACAACAAAAGGTGAGCTGCTATCTAACACCCCCTCATCCATTAACTCCAGATGGGCATTTAAGGCTGCAAGCAGGACAACGGTAGAGTCTTTACCAAAGCTCACCGCACAGACAGTAATGAATTCTTTTCTTAGGGTTTTAATATCATCAACGGCAGCACGGAATTTGTCGTAGGAGTCTTTGCGCTCCTCTTCTAACATTGCATTAGCATCAAACACCATGGGGTTAGAGAAGTCAGCGTTGCCTAGCTGTGTGATTTCAATGCGTTCCATATATGTCGCCTAAAAGAATGTACTGCCCGATAAGATGCAGTAATTATCTCACTCTTGGCTTAGGCGACTACGATTTCGGTAGGGTTTGGTGTGTGTCAGGATATTTGTTAGTCGAGTATGTGGTAGACATAACCTTTGATATCTTTGTCTCGCTGTCGCTTAAGCTTCCCTTTCGTTACCCCTAACTCGCAGGTTTCTCGGACGGCTTTAATGAGACCTTCACGGTCATACGTCTCCCATCTTTCTGGTAGCTCACTTAAAAAGTCAGAAATAAACCTGACGCTACCAGAAGGGATAATATTGGTTGCACCGGCTGCTCTGTATTTATCAAGAATAAAATTGATGGTGTTTCTGGTTCTCATGCATGTTCCTCAAAATAGATTATTCTGATGCCGCACTGGTTGCCGCCGCAATCGCAACAGTTATAGATGTTTTCGCAAAGGGACTGGCTCATACCGAAACCTGTAGGTGTTATGTTTAAAATGTGCAGTTAGTACAACACAACGCCACGTTGTCGCTAGTCATTTGGCAGAAATAGTGCCGACATCCATGTCAGCGGGACGAATTAAATATCCTCTCGAATACGAAGCGCTACGGGCAGATAAGGAACACCATCAGGCGTGTAGTTAAAGTATTTTACTGTCAGTGAGCGACCAATATTTTCGTGCCCATATTGCGCATGCTCATGCCGCTCTTGTGCGTTCCCCGGCGCTGTCACGGTAAATGTCTTGCCGTCTTTTGTTTGGCATTCGTAAATACCGACCTCTAAGCCCAAGCGTATGTTAGGCTTGCCTTTGGATACGCCGATGATAGTAAATTCATCATCTTTAAAGTCTTTTTTCTTGAGTAGGCTTTTACTTCGCTTACCCGATTCATAAGGCATGTCAAACTGGCGTAGCATAGAACCTTCATAACCTTCGCTAAGATGCTTTGCGTGAAGCGCATCTACCTGCTCTTGTGTGTCCGCTACCGTTGTTCTAAGTATGCTCCAATGTGATTTGATGTCGCAATTTTCTGCAACGGTTTCCAGTGCTTTTAACGCCTGATAGCGGTCACGGTAGCATTTGTCCATGTCCATATCGTAGACGTGATAATGGAGCTGTTCAGATTCAGGTTTAAGCTTTTTAATCAATGAGCTGATGGACTGAAGCACCTCACCATGTAGGTACAGTTCGCCGTCAATGACACGACCTGACCATTGCCCTTTGTTATAAAGCGCCTGTAACTCCTTTTGTATATGAGGCAGGTTAATGGCCTTACCTTGGCGAGAATACAAAATAACGATACCGTCTTTCACACCTGCCAAACAGCGATGTCCATCCAATTTTGGCTGCACACCCAATGGAAACATGACTGCTTTTACTTTTTCTGCGGGATGCGCCGTCATGGGCTGAATAAAGCCTAATGTATTGGTCGCGACACTCCCTGCCTTTGGAATCTCTTCGACGTAACCTTTATCGAGTTTCAGTTTTACCTTACTTTTGGCTTCTAAAATCGCCTGTTCGAGTGGCGTTGTCTCATTCGCTCGCCCTGCGTTTTTGCCCTCAGTGTATTCCGTTGGTGTTTCGACTGCTTTGCCATCGAGCTTTTTTTTAGAGGCCACGACCATTTTTGCGAAATCAGAAGTACCCGTGACCGAGACTGACCATGAACCTACTGCGCCGGACGTATGGGCTTTATAGAGCGTTTTTTCGAAATGTGTTTGCATGTGATGCTATCTCCTTGATTAGATAGACACATGGTAAACCGAAGCACAAATAGCGCTACGCTATGGGCAGCCAGATAATGGTATTGAAGGAGTGACATACTTACTGTTATTTTGGTCGGTAAGGTACGCAAAGATAAGGATATGTATGAATTTGACGCAACCAGTAGACCCGTTTGAAATGAGCGGAAAACAACGTTTTTTACCGTATATATTGACAAAGATACCGGATATATACCCCAGATTGTCTTAACAGAGTGTGGAGTACAAGGTGCGATTATCGCGTCAGTGCTGGACTACGAAAACAAACCAGCGAGACCGCCAAAGCACTGTTATGCGGCCTATACAGATGAGAACGTATCGTACTTTAAAGATATGCAAAGGAAGATGATAGACAAAGGGTATTTGCCAAAAAATGCGCTACTAAAATAGTGTAGCGCATACGCCAATGTTGTTTTTCACAGACAGCAATTAATGCTGACAGATAGTTTCCTGATAGGAAACAGGGCTTGCACCATCAGGTACTAATGACATATCAATGCCGTCGTAAAGCAAAGGCTCGTTGTTGGCGCAGGCATTGATGTAGACGATTCTGTTGTGGTGATTTTCTACCATCTTGGTTGCTTCCAAATGAGCAGCCTCCTCTTGTTCAATCATAGCAACAGCGTGTTCTGCTTTTTCTTGAATATCGGCATCTATTTCTTTTCTCAGCTCGCTAATATCGAGGGCTTCTAGTTCATCGAAACATTCATTATCGCCATCGGCAAATTCTTCCTCATCTGATGAAAACGCATCGTGAGGTTCCTCAATCGCGACATTGAGCGACATTTGCTCGTTAACCATACGCAGTTGATCGACAAGCTTATCCAACAATATTTTACTTTTCTGTAAGGAGAGAAGTGGTTGTTCTTTGTTTTCGATAAGCATTGCTAAATTTTCAATTAAATAAAAAATAATATCATCGTAGCTTTCGCCTTCGCTTACCATCTGTTTAATTACGGTGTTAAACATTATTGCTCTCCATAGTGCATCATACTTTTACTCTTTACATTTTACCGAATAAATAAAAAAATAATGACTTAGACCCCTTTATTTCGGTGCTTCAAATGCAGAAACAGGTTTTAGCACTGCGTGACTTGTCATCTTCAGTGAAGTTGTTAGACTATGTAAGCTTAAGAGGCGAAGTAAGACGAAGTAATCCATATTGTACACATACAGCTACTTTTAGCGGTTTAAAAATCTTTGCATTCGTCTCTTTTCTTTGTTGTGCCTGCCTTCCCACCAAAGTACGCTTTAAACAACCTCGACAAATCAGATAACGACTTAGAACAAGAGCGGAAGTGAATAGTCTCCCCTCCCATTCGAATTGTTGAAGTAAGCCACATCACCCTATCGTTCACGTGCAAATTCACCTGATTACACGATACTTTTGCGCGTGTAATACCAGTAGGCAGAGACGGTGATGCGTACATGGTTGTGGTGGCTAGGTCAGCATCCAACAGATCAATTGGTGTGAAGGAATGATAATGGATTTCGCTTTGCTTGAGATGTGCTTCATATTCACACATATCCATATCGATACCGACAAATACGTCAACTTCAAATGAGACACTCTGGTTGTCTGGGTGCAAGAACTTAAGGTGACAAAGTGAATCGATGTCCTGCATAGACAAATCAATCACCAGCAGCAAAGGAATACCGTTGCCACTTTCAAATTGTGAATAGCCGTCGGTACTGGACATAGGGAACGCAAATTTTAGGCTCATTGGTTAGACTCCATCACAAGTTTTTTGATATTAGCTAAGCGAGATAAAGGCACGACTTTGGCAATATATAACGTCATTCCGGTGTATGAATGATAGAGTTCGGCTTCATCGCCAAGTGAGCGGACAACAAACGTATTGTCGATAAGTCCATTCACTATCTCTCTCACTCGGCAGTCTTCCTTCGGCAAGTAGTTAATTCCGTCATTCATGTATAACCGATACGCTTTCAAATCGTCCCCGTCTCCATAGCTAAAAAATACATCTGAATACTTTTCAACATCAAAAGGCAGGCTATTAAAGTCGATACCGGGAGAGGCAAAAACAGAATTGCAGCCGCAGTAAAAGTCACTAAATAACGCCTCAGCGGGATATGTGCCGCTAAAAGCTGAAATAATGTGGTTTGCGATAGACAGCAATAACGGATCCTTTTCAATAGTGTAAATCATCTATGCCACACTCCTTTTGTTTGTAAGTAGAAGACGTTCAAGCGTGTTGGCCAATGCGTTAAAGCCATCGCAACTAATGCCGTCCATCACGGACACCTGTTTTCCTGAGTGCACGTTAACGATACTTATGGAATTTAAGGTTTCCTGTTCTCGGCTGTAAAAAACATGAATGAAGAACTCTCCACTGTTAATAGATAGGGTAGAAAACCCTTTTGTCGTTCTGATGACAGTAATATTGCACCGTCCTGCTATTTCTGAGAGCAGGTACGATATACTGTGTAAATTGGAACATGAGAGTAATACATGTGTTATCGTTGAGAAATCTAAGGGCATAACACTTCACCTGTCTGCATCTCGTATAAATACGCCATCAAACACTGCTTAATGGCGAATAGTGAATTGAGCGGCAAATTTAATCTGCGCGTTTACCTTTGCCTGTCGAGGACCAGCTGCAGATACCTGTCGCTTCGCGTTGTCATTAATTTCAGCAGCAAGTTGGCTAAATAGTTCATCGCCCTCCCCTTCTCGATTAGAAAGATTGATAGATTTGATAATCATGTCTTTGGTGGAATTGTGCATCATCAGACCTCCACCTCACGCAGTTCTTTTAGTGCCTTATTAACAATGGCCTGCTGTTTTTGCATAGCTAAGTCTTGGGCAACCTGCGGTGATAACGATTTACGGACTTTTAAATAACCCGACAGCTCACCAATTGCACAAAGCAATGAGAGCTTGGATTCTTCTGATGGTGATTTTGAAAACAGAGTTTGTGCTTGGTAAACATTTTTTTCAAACTCCGCCCCTACTTTAAAAAGTTGGTTTCTACATTGATTTTTAAAATGTGAGACTTTTTTTTCTGAATTGTAATCGTACATACAAGGCTCCTGAAACGTTAATGAGCCTAAGTATCTATTAATGTGTTAATCGCGCTACGAAACGGGCCATGTTAATGGTGAGACGCATGTTTTGGCTTAACTAACGCGCATTTATCCAAGTCGTACCCTATTTCGCGCCCGTTATCATCTACGATATAAGCTACCCAAGACTCTCCAACGCGTACAATATTTTCAATTTTGAAGATGTTAGTGCAGCAACCATTGATGATTGCATAGGCCCAGTCGCCCTTTTGAAACGATACCGTCATTAAAAAACTCTAAATAAATTAGAAACACGGATATAATACAAAATAACAAATGAGCGAGTGCACAATAGACACGTCAATATCAGAGGTTGAAAAAGCGGAAGCTAAAATACACAGAACGCACAAATATCATAAACCATTCATATCTTCTATTATGCAAATGAGTTGCTAAATATGCATAACTTGTTAAAATCGACTGTGAGTTAAATGTCGCGTTTTGCGGTTAGCTCAATAGTATGTGTACAGACAGGCCCCATAGTTTTGGGGCCTTTCTATTTCTAAAATAAGATGCGAATTTTAGAAATAAATATCTTTTTCTGTCGTGTTCTTTTCTAGACCATAGACATTATAAGATTTGCCACTAGAGGTGAGTGATACACTATCGTACTTTAAGATATTGTTTTTTAATACCTTTAAGCTACCTATATTTTTTTTGTTAATCACTGACCACCCAGAAAAATAATCCGAATCTCTTATTACTATCGAATTCTCTCCAGCAAAAACACCGCCCCTGCGATATTTGAAAAACGACAATAAAAAGATAAAAGTGGCTATATAGCACAGAGCAAAGGTATTTCTAAAAAGCGCGTGTTGCTCTTCCCCGATTATTAAAAATATTATAAAAATAAAAAATAACGCCTTGAATGTAGACTTAAGTGCAAACAAAAGTGTTGCTGTAAAGTGAGGGCGTATTGCTTTAGATACGTTAAACCTGTCCAGCCCAAGCCACAGCAAAATATCATCAAGTTGTTTTTGACTAAGGCTCGGAATGAACCCTTTTTCTCCACCTTCAAAAGAAACTATTCGCGCAGAACTCCACCCACGCATAAAGGCATTAGGAAAAATTTCTATTTTAAAAATGCTGTCCTTGCTGGCCACAAATTCATTTTTGTTTAATAACCCTGACGATATTTTAAATTCAGTTTCACCAGTAAAATATGTAGATTTTGAAAATTCAAAAAATGTGTAAGCAAGCTTACTGACATTTAAAATGAATACGAAGTTGAGGGTCAGTAGACATAACAATGAAATGCCGGGAACGGAGAATATCCCCGATAAATTGTCCAACAAACTGATGTGCAGTTCTGACAGGATACTCCCCAAATCCTGCGAGAAAAACAAACCTTCGTCGGGTGCTGAATTATTCATCGTATCAAACGCTACTTCGTCAAGCGAGGACGCCTCTCCGAAGACAACCATGAGGAGCGCAAATACAGAGGCATAGGTAAGCGCTTTTTTCATATCCAGCGGTAAAGCCAAAACACACATCATTTCGCGCCAAAGGGAATTAGACTGTGCGTCACTTTTTTTTAAAGGATAGTCGCCAAAGAGCGTTTTAAACTGGTCTGCTGTAATATGCTTAATTTCCATGCTGGGCGTCTTGGCGCCGAGCGTATACACATCGACACTCATTACCCGAAGGGGTCGTTGAAAGACATTTTGCTTTACGATTTTGCTATTGATATTGCTCGTGTGAACAAAAGACCGCTTTATAGAAAGGGTTCCCGTTCTCAAGCGTATCGTTTTATCATCAAAATCGATGAGATGCACAAAATAGGTAATCACCATCAGCGCTAATAGAACAAACAATCCGCCTGTTCTAAGCGCGTGTACATCAATTTTGACCCCCATGAAAAAGATAAAGAAAAGCGCTGCAGCCAGCGTCAAACTCAGAAGTTTGTCACGCCCCTCAGTTATCGCCTCAAAAATTAGGAGAGGCACAGCCCGTCTAGGAATTCTCATCGGTTTTTCTCATTGCCATGATTGAGGAATATACATCCGTATTTTTAAAATCGTTTTTCACAAAGTCTAAAACAAGGTCATCGCTGGAATCGCCATGTGTATGAATGGCCAAGCAAAATGTACGCGTAAGACGGTTAAAGACAGACTCCTTGGTGTCTACATGGTAAATATCTTTAATTCTAAAATGTGACTTTTTAGAAATGAGCACTCCTTTGGATATGCAGACGGCATTCTCCTTGACCTCTATACGCAAACTTAGCGAGCGAAAGTAATTAAGCATTCCACCAATCAAACTCGCAACAAAAATGAGCATCAGGGTCCAATGTATTTGCCCAGTGAATAACCAGACTAACAGACTGCTAGATGAAGCTATCAGCCAAAGAAGTACCGCTATAAATGTGACTTTCATTAGCATGCCCAAGAACACGCTGATGCCACACAAAGAAGGGTTTACAACAAGATTTTCACTTTTTACACTCATAGCGCCTCCCAGCAAACTATACGGTTTTGACGTTAACTAAAAGATGGCCTGCACTCTATCTATAGACATAATCACGCGCCCCAAGATCCAGTGCTTTCGTTGCACAGCAGAACCCTTCACCATAAAAACCCTGTCACCATCAACAGCCAAAAATGTGTATTTTTTATTACTTACAACTAGCGATGTGTCCACTGCCAGCAACTTATCTTTAAGACCATCGAGTGCGTTATCGACTCTACAGCCTTGAACAATACCGACACGCTGAGGCTTCATTGCTCGCCAACCAATTTCCATCCCGACGCTTCGTTCAACCCTCAATACATTTTTAGCAACACCAATCGCATCATTGAATACTACAATCTCCCCAAATCGGTAATATTGCTCACCTGATGAATAAACCAGCTCAAGTACACGCCTGTGCGCATGCTTCATACTGTAATCGATATCTATTTCCTCGGTTGTTAATAATCGTTCCATTCCAGTGAACACCTCGCTGTTACTAAACATGCAGAATTTGCATCCTGACATTGACTGTAAAAAACATATTCTAATCTCTCCAATAATGCGGCCGTTCATTTGACCAGACAAAAATAGGTGGTCTAAAGAAGGAATTAGGAAAGCCCTGCACATATCAGTGCGTATCAACAAATCTGCAGTACGTAGTCCCTACCCGTTCGACGTGAGAGTATTTGTAGCCCCCCCGTAGGCGATGTAGATTGCGTATGTCCCTGACAAGAGAATCGATATTTCCCCTTACCATTGCATTAGTAAATCGAAATACTACCCAACCATGGGTTTGTGCGAACCGCTCTTTATTTCTATCATTTTGAAAAGCCTCTTTTGAGCGGTGAAATCCATAGCCATCAAACTCAATTAGTATGCGACTTGAGAGCAAACAGAAATCGTAGCGCCAGTTTTTTGGTGAATCAGGAAGCATCATTTCACAGACAAAATCGCCACCGTTCCAGTAGCTTTTAAACTCTTTTTCAAGTGCAATGTGCAACCAAACAGCTGGGTTTCTACTAGGCCATTCGCAGAACCGTATACCATTGTCGAATGGACTTTGACGTTTACGTAGTGGCTTTTTGGAGGGGGATGGTACGTCAGTATTTTTCTGTTTTTTAGAATTCATTGCCCCCTCTATTTGTTTGCGAGCATACGCACCTAAACCCTCTAGGTCTTTTGATGACTTAATCCTCATTTAAACCCCGCTTGGTAAAACCACTACTCTTTCAGTCGACGCAATACAGATTTTTACTGCACTCCGTTGGTGGAAAATTAAAATGCAGAACTAAGCGTACATTGAAAAAAATAGACGACTACGAATTTGGCAACGAGGGAAAATAGGAAGAGAATTTTCAATATATGATTGGCTAAACAACATAAACAATTGATATATATACATAAAACAGAAATCTTATATATATTATTTGGTTGATTTGTATGATTCAAACTTTTGAAAAAGTGCTACCTGTGTAGAATACACACCCCTGAAAAAGTGCTACCTGTGTAGAATACACACCCTGAAAAAGTCGTACCTGTGTAGAATACACACCCCTGAAAAAGTCGTACATGTGTAGAATACACACCCACGAAAACGTGCTACCTGTGTAGAATACACACCCACGAAAAAGTGCTACCTGTGTAGAATACACACCCACGAAAAAGTGCTACCTGTGTAGAATACACATCCTGAAAAGTAGGCAAAAAAAAGGTGGCCGTAGCCACCCTAATTAACATCCTAATCAATTACTGATTGAAACAACCAAGCTTCCTCATTTCTTCAATCACTTTGTCTAAGTCCGCTTCATTCGGTAACCCGTTAAATGAAAGAGTCACGTCATCTCCCACGCGCTTTAAACTCACCTTGCTTCCTGCAATGAATACCTTTCCAACATGCTTCTCTTCTTTGCTTAACACCTTCTTTTCGACGGCTTTAAGAAAGGCAGTATTCTTGATGTCTGGATAATCCTCTCTAAGAGTAGTAATCGCTTCAGCAACGGCTTTCTCATTCTTACTGTACAGCTCGTACAGACTAAGTACCTTCCCAAGCTTTACTGCTTCTACATCATCTAAACAGTCGTGCAAATCAAAATTATCGAAAAGAACTTTCGCCTTAAGAGATTTGGTAAGGTTTGCCCTATCCATATGATTGAGCCTAGCAATCTCTGAAATAGAAAGCACATCGTCATCGATAAGCGGAAGTATTGAAAGCCATCGCTCATAGGGTGTTATGTCATTTCGCTCCTCGTTCTCTTTGATCATAAGCTTTACAGCTTCAGAGTCAGAAACGTCTTTAATTACGGCTTTGAATTTTGTTATACCGCGACAGCCTTCAAAACGCAGTCTGCCAACAATGAGTTCATAAACTTTCTTTCCGTCTTCAGATACTTTGTCAGTAGGCCGAACAATTCCCGGAAAAATCTGACCTTCATCTTTGATGGACTGACGCATCTTTTCGACTTTGTTGCTTTGAATTGAGCTTATATGCCTATCGTGATACTTAAATATCTCTACTTGGTCATGATCCAACTCAACCAACATCAACTGGGAAGATTTAGGCATTTTCCCTGATTTGCCAAGATTGAAAGCTGCAGCTGGCTTTGCTCGAACCTGTGTTGACTCCGTTGAGCTTTTGGGTTCTCTTGCACCTTTGGTTGCATTGAAGAGTTTCTGCATATTAGTATTTGCCATGGCTAAACATTCCCCTCAATAAGATGGTCTGTAATTTCATTAAAGGTAGAGCGCATGTTTTGTATAATACGCTTATCAGGCTTATCAGCTTCCCATGGTGTTTGAAAAACTGCAGAAGAATTATCAATAGATTGGGAACTTAAAATCTCGTTAGCAAACTTCAAGTCACCAAGAACGCTATCCATTATAGGTAAAAATCCTGAGTTTCCAGACGGTCTCCTATCAATCATGGTCGCGAGAACTTTTATTGTTTTAAACTCCTTCTCAGGAAAAAAGTCATAGACATATTCAACAGCACTCGAAAGGAACTGTTTTGTTGAGGCAAAATCCAACATCCGTGGAACACAAGGAATGATAAGGTTGTCAGCGGCAACAGCTGTCTGTAGTCCGATAATACCAAGAGAGGGTGGAGCATCTATAAGAATAAAGTCATATTCTTCCTTAATAGTATCGATTCCGTTTCGAAGACGCTGGAAATAGTTAAGCCCGTTTTCACCTTCACCACTAATCGTCGCAGCGCCTTCCCACTCTGCATAACTTAAATCATTGTTAGCACAGATGTAGTCTAAGCCGTCTATATGAGAATTTTGAATGGCATAATGTAGCGTTTGGTGTTGCAACTTAACAGTGTAAGGAATAACTGTTTCTGACTCATCAACTTCATCGGGTAATTTACCAAAAAGGCTGGTTAATGAACCTTGAGAATCCATGTCAATTAACAAGACTTTATAGCCAAGCAAGGCTAGGTATTGTCCATAGGTGATCGTGGTCGTAGTTTTTCCTACACCGCCTTTGAAATTATAGAGGGCAGCAACGATAGACAATCTTTCATCTCGGTCATGGGAGCTAGGCCACTTGTTGGGCTTAATATTAAAGTGAGCCCTTAATTTATTGACATCACCTAACGTATACCCAATCCTTCGACCCGTTGCTGTGTTTACAGCAGGTTTGTCGATGATGCCCATTTGCTCGCATTTATAAATGGTCGTTGTACTCTTACCTAAAAAACTGCATACCTCGTTAGTTGTAAACAAACGAAATGTTCTTGATTGATTAGGCTCTATTCCAGCAGCTCTTGCCGCAACAGTTAGCTGCTCCATTGCTTCTAAAGCTTCTTCTAATACAGTTACGCTCACAATAATCCCCTAAAATATGATCGCATTTGATCGTTGATCGCACATTAGATCTGTGCAATCATCGCTACATGCCTTACAACATACACTATTTGAATATTATTGGTAAATAATTAGAACCAAGAAAGATAAAAGAAAATTCTAAATCTTTAAAAGAAATCGATAAATATCAAAATTACGTTTTGAAGGGCAACATAAAGAAAGATAAAAGGCGCTAAAAAGACAAAACCCGTGAAGTGTTGGAGCACTGCACGGGTCTCGGGATGTAACTTTGACGAATTTAGTTACGCATCCATTCTAGCCGATTGACTGATCACGTCAACTGCTAGGGCGTTTTTTATCAACAATAACTCGATTTGTTGGTAAAAAAATGAATAAAAATACAACTTTTGTGTTCATGACCAAAGGTCTTTTTGAACACCTCAATGAAACAGACGCATACGTTTTCTCTTTCGTTGCATATTTTGCTTGTGATGACAAAAAAGGAAACATCTTCAGACGGACAACGGCGAGCCTCTGCAAAAACCTTGGATATTCTGCCAATACCGTTAGAGCCGCGATTGAACGTCTTGTGAAAAAGAAATTTCTATCACATGCCGAAAAAAACGAAAGTCCAACTAAAGACCTTCGTTATAAATATTTTGACGATATTTCACACCATTTAGAGATAGGCAAAAACCAATATGCTCAAGAGTTTTCTTCTGAGTTACGTCAGGTACTCACTGGATTGAGAGCAGGTGATAAACATAAAAAACCATCACTCAAAAACATCTTCTTTAAAGTTTACGTATCCGCATTACAGGCCAAGACAAAAGACGAAAAATGGAAACGCAATCAGTCCAGACACCTTCACAAAGCTTTAGTACTCCACGGCTTTTTGCACAATAAAGTTAAATTCAGGGATAAATATGTAAAAACATCTCTGTCCTTAAGCGTCCCTTATCTGTCAGCAATGATGCAGTGGTCTAGAAACACTATCAGACGCATCATCAACACGCTTACCCAGATCGGACTTATCACAATGAGAGTGGATGGACGGCGAGTCATATTTACCGGCATCAAAATGCCTGAGAGAGTGAGAGCAGGGTACAACCAACTCAAATCAAGATTATTTAGCTTTGCACAGTCAGCAAGTAATAACGCCAATGCTACCGAACTAAAGCCTGAAGGATTGAAAAGACCAGGGGCATATGCAACCCCCGCCGAACACGCAGCCTTCCTTGCCTCTCATCGAACACGCAGCCTTCCTTGCCTCTCATCGAACACGCGGCATTCCTTAATGCTATAAAAAGCGTAAGACCCCAAAACTTCGATACTCCGGCTGTATGCTGGAGATTTTTCGTACCTGAAATTCAAATTATTGACAAATCTGTGCAAAAATCAGCAATATTTGGTTAATCGAAAGACTGTAAACACACTTATTAAGACAGGGTTTAAAGCTTACTGTGATAGGAAGTTATGGTTTACATCCTATTGGTGCCATCCATGAGCATGTAATCGTAAAACACGCCATCCAGAATTTTTTTAGTACATCAAGGAATGTGGAATGCCAGCTATGATTGAAAGAGTCCAATGCTCGGCACATTAGAAATAGATAGAAAAGGAGAGAAAAGGTTAGAGGGGGTATACCCTACTTACCCAATTTTTATTTTTTGAAACTAAACGCTGATGATAAAAACCACCAAGTTCCCACTACAGTGACGCCCGGTACCACCTTATTTTCACCAAAATAACCCGTTTATTTTAGTTTTTAAGTAAAATGGGTAAATATTTAAATACTTATTAATTTCAATGATTTTTTGAGTATAGCCAGTGAATTCAAGCCCTACAGACAAGCTAAAGGATTTATTACAATCTTAGCAGTAGTGGGAATGCGGTGTTTTGATAGTGGGAACTAGGTGGCTTTCCGAACTAGATGGAAGGGGGAGGAATTCCCCCTTAATGGCACATACTATTCACAACCAACTCAATTGACTGCAAAATAATTATTACCCACGAGAGTGAAGCGGTTTTCCATAGGAGAGCCTTTTTCACATTGTATAAAAGCGAAACCTACACTTCGCGCTTAAGAAGTTCAGACAAATAGTTTACTAATAAGAGTAATACGGTATTTTTGCCCTTCAATTTTTTAAGCTCTTGCATTTCCTTTTTGCTGGCGACCTTCATCCTCAAGGCAATCTCCGTGCTTTTTAATGACTGATATTTTCTCAAATCTTCAACTCTAGATTGCGCTAATTCTGGACTTAGTAATGAAATACCAAATTCTTTTATATCACGATACGTTTGTTTTTTATCGTTCGCCAAATTCCAAGCATACACGGCTTCAGCACCAATACGTCCACCTTCAACACGGTTGTTGCATGTCGGGCATTTAACCTCGTGCTTCTTTTTACCTCTGGCTATTTGAGGCATGATATTCAGTCGTACTTTGCTGTTACACTCAGAACATCTGGATAGGGGGATTTTGGGTGGCATAGATTCTTGAACAAAACTGTGAGCGACGTCAGAAACTGGCGAATCGCTTAATTTTTTCTGGATTGCTTTAATTTGGTGTTCGGTACCGCTTTCGTAACTAAACACATCTTCAGCATTATCAAATTCATTACTAAATTTTTCGTTCGCTTTTTGCAATGATTGGCGTTCAATTTTATCAAGAGCGTCATGGCCATGATGAGTTATGATAAACGCTTTCAGTTCTTCAATGAGTGCGGTTGACCGGATGTCTTTAAACTGCTGTGCTAATCTGTTTTTGCCATGTCTTTTACCAATTTTTACTATTGCTGACTCTAATGTACGCTTGAGTTTGATTGCCTTTTGGCGCAGCTGGTTCGTCGCAGTGCCACTGATAATGGTATCAAGCTCATAAGTAATTCCTCTACAATCATTGACCGACAAGGTTCCTAATTGGTTATTGCGAACTTTATAAGCAATGATGTCTGCTTCAGCAACAATCCTATCTGGTAATTCTAAAGACGTCGCATCATAAGTTGGCGGGGTATAGGTCTTGTTAACAAACTCAAAAGGCTGTTCAGCAAAGACAATAAATCTATCATTACCAAGGTAACTAATGAAAATAGAGTTGGACTCTAGTTGTTGGTCAAACTCGTCCTGTAGCGACAAGATAATGCTCTCACCATCTTTTCGATTCGTTATGAAATAGGTTTTAGTGCGTGAACTAGCATCGTCGTAATCTCCATCGAATCTTTCAAGCGTAAAAGTATCATTAGGGCAGTGCGTTAAAACGTGTACAGCGCCGTCTTTGTCCTGCCTAGTGAATTTTATGCATCCGCTGGCTAAAGCAGATAAATGCGATTTCGATTTCCTATTAAATTTAAAAGCGAAGACATCATTTCTACTTGTCATCTCCGCTGGGTTAAGCGTTATGGTTGGTTTCAATATGTTACCCCATCTGTTCTTGTTCCAATTGATAGCCGTCATGGAAATCAATGAACTTGTATTGTTTTGATTCAGGCCAGTTTATTTTCATAAGAAGTTTTACAATCCCCAATCGCTCATTATCGCCAGTACGCTGCGCTAACAAGTATTCTATCAGCGATGCTTCTGGAGATTGGTGGCCCATTTTGCTGAGAAGGCTTAGTGACACATTAGCCAGCTCGTAATCGTCGGTGGTTAAGCCAAGCGTAGCTATGTTAACAAGAGTGCTTGTGTTTTGGTCATGGTATATCAGAGAAAGCGAAAATAAATCCTTCGCCAATATGTACTTTTCCAGCTCAACCATGGCAATACGGCCTTTCCGGTTAAGTGCTTCAGACCTAACAACCATGTTCTCGTATCTTTTAGATGCGAGCCTAGCAAGTTTTTCGTTACCTAGAATCTGATAATATTCTTGGTATGTAGCGTGTAATGAAGCTTGCCTCGGGAAGAGTTTATATGCTTGGTCAAGGTACTGTTTAGCTTTATCGTAGTCGTTTTCTGCCAAGAGAGCTTTAGCTTCCCGAACCAGCATTTGAGATTCACTGACGCGATCATTGAATTCTTTGTCCTCAATGGACTTTTCTACGCTGTAATACATGTTTGACATGGTGGAGCAACCGGCAAGCAAAACTGCAATTGCTGTAATGGATGCTTTGAATGAAGTTTTAAGCATAGGATGCAACCCCTGATTACATTGGATGTTGCCGGATCCTACACAACGTTAGACCGTCGTTTTTCGGTAGAGCCGTCAAAATACGAGGGTCAAAAGAAAAAATAGTTTTGAGAGATCGCTGCTGTTGGATCTTAATAAATAAGAAAACAAGATCATAAGAATACAAGATCATAAGATCATAAGAGACATTTTTAAAAATTGTAAAAATCTCATATAAACAACACGTTACGCTGTATTTTCGTATTTAAAACCCAATTATTGTGGTGTTTTATCCACAATATCGCATTTAAAGCCCAATTATTGTGGTATTTAGAACCCATTTTTTGTGGTGAATCAAATTTTACCATTTTTGACTATTCACAGCTTATACATAACATATGCACACCTGCTGTGGATAATTAGCCACATTTTTTGGGTTCTTATTGAAAAGAATATAAAAAACAGTGTTTTAAGCGTCAATGGTAAGCAGGGTAGTCACGATATAGCGTCACCAAATGGACTTGTAAGGGCCTTGAAAGGCGCTAAAACGGGCTTTTGTAAAAACGTTTGCTAATTCAGACTTGTATTTAAAACCCAATTTTTGTGGTAACCCGCGAATTAGAACCCAATTTTTGTGGCAATTTATCCACATTTTGGTGGCTCAATTAAATTATTGATGAAAAAATGACCGCTTTGTTTCGTAGTTTTCCATTCTCGGCCTATTTAGAACCCAATTTTTGTGGTTAAAAAATAATTAAATGCTTTTTTTGTGGCAAATTCCTTTTTAAATCCCTTTTTTGTGGTAGCTTACTAATTAAATCCCTTTTTTGTGGTAGGTAACCAGTGAATTCTGGAACGCGATGCTTGATTACCCCTGAAATAATGCAGTAATTGAGCTAAGTGTGTGATATCGACACAAAAAATGGGTTTTAAATACGTGAAAACATAATAGGCCACAAAAAATGGGCTTTAAATACCGTCAGGGGTCTTCGACGCTACGTTTCTAAAGGATTGATGTTTGATGAATAAAAGAACATACAGAAAAAACATAGCGCTCACAGCGTTAACGAAATCCGGTAAGGATGAGAACCAACTGATCCCACTAAGCAAAAGAGAGAAAATCGCGTTAAACACGGTATTCTTGGCGGTACACAATAGCTACTTTCTAAAGTATCCAGAGCTTGAACAGATTGGTCGCCAGAACATAAAACTCTCACACGTTCAGGAGCGTAGCGGTACGTTTAAAATTGATGAAGCACTCCTCATGAAATCGCTTGGTTATGTTGGTAGCAGAAGCGGTAACAAAGGGCAGGTGTTAGATGTGCTTAAAGATCTTTCCGGTGCAGTGCTTGCTGTAGACGGTTTTGGGATTGCTCGCAGTTTGGCACAGGACGAAAAATGGGAAGCGGACGACGGGTTTGCGGTACTTATTGCTAGCGCATTTCGTCCAAAGGATGGCTATTTTCACATAGAAATCCCTTCGGTTGTTTTACACAGAATTATAAATCCTGAAATATCAATTTACGGATTAGAAGACTGGAGTAACTTCAAAAGCAAAAATACCCCGGATTTAATTGACACCCTTGAATACTATTGGGAAAAGGGCGATGAATATACAGATTGGTTTGATTTAGAAACGCTTAAGAAAAATCTGGGGATAGCGAAAGGCATGGTAACCATTGATGGTAATAACCGTGTAGTTGCGACCAGTGAAACGTATGAGAAGTGGGGAAGAATAAACGCTAAGATAATTAAGAAGATCAAAGAAGATGTCGAAAAAAATACGGATATAGCGTTTAATTTTGAAGTTGAAACTGATTCTGCCCAATCTCAGTCTGAAAGTGGGCGAGGCCGAGGGCGGGTGGCTGTCACGCATGTCAGATTTAAGTTAATACCAAAGCCAGATGATAAATGCGTCACTAAGTCAAAATCAGTCGTTAGCCAGCTGCAAAGGGATGCATGGGCGCAGCGACTAATGACGCTTGGTATTGCGAAAAATCAGGTGGACGGAGTGATTGAACAGGTGGAGATTGAAGATTCACTAGTTAAAGCCGAGTTTATCAATTATGCATTAAGCAAAGGTGAGCATTATCATAGATTGAAGTCGATGAAGGGTGATTTCAATTTTGGCGGCTGGTTTAGAAAGCATATACTTCGAAATTCAGTTGCAGATTGGTTAGAAACTAGAGCGACGATTATCGATGTATTAGTGAACAATGAAAACATTGAGAATCCGACCGATAAGCAGATTAAAGCCTTTAGAGAGAAGCTATCAGCAAGCATATCTCAGAGATATTTATCACTGTTATGCGACACCAGTTTCGTTCAATTAAAAAGCGAATTTGAGGATTGGTTGACCGAGGAATATGAGAAACCCGTTGCAACAGGTGAAGAGCAAATTAACCTGACAAATTTGACGCCGGAAGACACGATGTTTGTCTATTTTGAATTTTTTCTTGAAGTCAAGTACGACTTGTTTAAGCCAATACATTACAGCGAAGAGCTGACAACACTTTATGGCGACGTGCTTTGAACTGAGCCGTCGCAAACCCCTAAATTTGTTTTTAAGAAACGGACCAAAAAAGACCTAGAAAGGCATTGTTGTTATTTCACACCCCAATTTTAGCCTGTCTACGAAAAAAACAATTCAATAACGCACATACAATACCTTCACTGAAAAAATAAAGGTGTTGTTCATGAACCTCAAACCATTAAAGAAAACCCGACTGGGTGTTGCTATTGCAGCGACAATTGCTTTTTCCTTTTCATCGTTTGCTTTGGCACAAGTTGAAAGCAAGGCATCTATAAGTCAGAAGTTCCAGCAGCTCGTTCCCTTTGAAGTGGTCGAGGTAAATGAGCATGTCAGCGGATTGTATGAAATTGTTACTGCAACGGGAATTTTTTATTCCAGCAAGGACGGGAAGTTCTTATTTAGTGGTTCGCTACACGCTTTTGAAAATGGCCTACCAAATCTGACAGAGGCGAAAAAGAGGCAGGTTGCATCTGGTGTGATAGCGAAGCTAAAAAATACCCTAGTGACCTACAAGTCGCCAAACGAAAAGCATGAGGTGTTGGTATTCTTTGACAGCACATGTGGTTATTGTCGGAAAATGCACAATGACATTCGCCGATACAACGCAATGGGTATCACTGTGCATTATGCACTGTATCCGCGCTCTGGTTTGACTGACCGTCAGGGTAATCCAATTCCCGGTGTGGCACAACTTAGCTCCGTTGCATGCTCAAGCAACCCGCAATTCGCCATGAACACACTTATGCAGGGTGGGGATGTCGCGCCTGCGCAATGCGAATCTCCAGTTCCAATGCACTATCAACTAGGGCAATGGCTTGGCGTGAAAGGTACACCGGCTGTCTACGACATGGGCGGTAATTTAGTTGTGCCGGGCTACGCGCCTGCAGAACGCTTACTTCAATCGCTAGAAATGCGAGGTCAGTTATGATTAATAAGTTTAAAGCCCTGTCAGCCATCGCCATGTTGTCATTCTCCGCCTTAGCGCAGGATGCAGGAGAGGTCTTAGATGCCGTTAGTGAGATAAAAGACAAAGAAGCAGCAGAGTCAAAGTCATATCAGCAAGAAATCCGTGAGGGACTGGAGAAGAAAGGGGCGATCATTGGTATCCGCGAAATCCCGGTCACCAAGCTTTACTTTGTTGAGGCAGAACGTGGCAGTTATCTAGTAACCGCAAATGGCAGATTTGTCGTTGACGGACGCATTGTGGACGTTTGGCATAGAAAGACATTGAAGTCTCTCGCCGATCTCGAAGGTATCGATAGAGTTCCAGTCAACAATAACGCAAAACAGATAGATGACATGCTGGCCACATTCGATATTGGCGATAAGGAAAATCCGCGTTCGGGTGTGATTTTTGTAGATCCAACCAGCGAATACACACTGACTTCTCTTCAAAAGCTAATTGAATACCAAGACGAACAGCGCTGGACTGTTGTACTTACACCACTTATTGGAGGCTCTAACGCAATAGACAGAAGTCGTCGCTTATGGTGCGCTAAAGATAAAGATCAAGCCTTGTTGGATTTAATCAACGGTACACAAGAATCGTTTTCAGAAATCGACGAAGACTGCGATGAGGAACGGGTATTAGCGGGTCAGTACATAAACAATATTTTTGGTATTGAAACGCTGCCGCATTTGATTCGAGAAGACGGCTTGGTCAGCAAGGGCTTTCCACTGGATTTTGATATGTGGTACGAAAAGGAGTAGCACGATGAAGATTGTTAATGCTACTGGGCAAGGGAAGACTAAGACATTATCGACACTAATAAAAGCGCATTATGCGCAGGAGAAATACAATGCGTAGTAAATTGTTTAACACCAAAAAGGTAGCGCTGTCAGCCTTGGTTGTTACTGCATCTTTGATGTCAGGTTGCGCAAATTTAGGTAAGCCAGAGTTTACATGTCCGAGCATGAAAAAAGATGGTGTCTGTGCTGGACCGCATGATATCTACGAGCTGACAAATAATAGAGAAAACTTAGAGACGTTAACGCTTGAAGAGCTTGATAAGCAAGTCAATAAAGAAGCGCATATCGCTCACAATCATACTGGCATTGCCCACGAAGAAGATGAACAAGTTACTACCTACAAGCCGCGTACCTTGGAGCAACAAAATCCATATGAATATCAAAAGGCCGAAGTAGTTCCTCAGAAGCGGTTTAGTGTTCCTTATGATAATGAGTTTGGAGCATGGCCAAACAATGGTGAGCCTATGGCGCCAGAAGCAATGGCTGTTATGAGTGAGCCCATGCCTATGCGGGTATTAGTCACAGCATACAAGGATGAGAGCGGCGCTTTAAATATGCCCGGCTATGTTTTTGTGAATGTCCAACCCCAAGAGTTTAAATTTGGTCGAGATGCTAACCTTCGTCCGTCGCGTGTTATCCCGCTAAAGATGAAGCAAGAATCAGCTGAAAGGCTTAACCGATTGCAGCAGCGTTCAAACGGTGTTGACCCATTGGGCATTGAAAACCCGATTGACGAGAACTAGGGGAGGAAGCTATGCAGACTGGCCAGCAACGTAAGGCACGAATGTTAAAACAGAGCAGAGTTGCCGAACTCTTCTCTGTTGTCGAATATTGGGATGAGGACGGTATTTTCGTTTTTGACGATAATTCGATTGGCGTTTTCATGGTTATGCATCCGACAAGCGGTTCGAATAATAGAACTATGACGGGGTTACAAAACTTTTATAAAGAAGTGTACCCGGAAAAGACAGCAGTGCAGTGGTCTCTCGTGTCCAGCCCAGACTTAGAAAATATGCTGTGGGGATATAATGATATTCGCGGCGGCCGTTCATCCTCGGAGGATAGAGATAAAGTGGAAGTTATGGCTAAAGCTGGTCATGACTTTGTTCGCGAAGGTGCAATCGAAGACATTAATCAGGCTGGGTACCGCTTCCGAAATTATGAAATATGGCTATCTATTCGTATAAAAATAAAAAAAGCGTTGCCTACCGAACAAGAAATAACTGCATTTACTAAGCAGGTTCATCGTTTAAAAGCGACGCTATCTGATTTTCATCCACGTATCGGTGATGAATTTGACCTGAAGCGACGGATGAATGTCATGCTTAACATGTATGCTAAACGTGCTGGATGGAAAGGAAATGCAGATCACCTCGATAAATGCCAAATCGATGACGAGCTAAGAGGGCTATTTTTAGAGCGCGGACATTCTATCGAGCCATATGAGGAAGGCGTTAAATGCTACGACGACGAGGGTAAGATGTATCAAGTCATGCGCTCTATGACGGTACGACAATTTCCTGATGCCACCTACTACGGAAACGTAATTGGTCTCGTTGGGCAATGGTTAGATGGAAACATTGTCCTTAACGAACACTATATATTAACGCTTCAGGTATTCTACCCGAACGTAAAAAAAGCGATTAAGAAATTCAATGCTCGGCGAGCGTTTGTGAATAACCAAGCTAGAGGTTCGGTTCTTCAGTGGCTTGATAAATTGCGTTTCCAAAAAAATGATTTTTTAAAGGTTAATCGAGAGATAGACCAAGAAAAATCCCAGATTGTTGAATACGCAATGCAGGTGGTGTCTATCTGCAAAACCGAAAAAGACTCTGAAAACTTCTTTCAAAAGATTTCCTCTTTGTATGAGCGTAGCGGTTTTATTTTACGCACGGACAGAAATTTTGCTCTGCCTCTTATATTGGGCGCGATGCCATTTGGCCTTGATGAAACATTCAAAGACTTTTCGTATCGATTCGCCCACGCAACGACAAAGGGGATGTTGTATATCACACCGCACATTGCCGGTTGGAAGGGGAATACGGCGCGTCCAGTTATGATCTTAGGAGACAGAATGGGGCAGGCTGTTCCTCTGGACTTTTTTGCATCAAATAACAACTATAATATCTACTGCGCTGCTACCTCTGGGGCTGGAAAATCTTTCCTAGTCAATACGTTAGTTAACTCGATGCTTGGGGCAGGTATACAAAGGCGTAGCGAAGATGCGAAGCGTCGGCGTAACTACAATGATGGAGCCCAAATATTCATTGTTGACGTTGGTCGAAGCTACAAGAAACAGGCTGCAATGTACAAAGATGCACAGTTCTTGGAGTTTGGAAGCATGGCGCAATACTCATTGAACCCCTTTGCGTCAATTACGGACATTGATGAAGATAACCAGCTTAACATGCTGAGAAGCCTTATCATGGTTATGGCAGCTCCCTCTGGGAAACTCACGGATGAGCAATCAGCTATTTTGTTTGAAATACTAAGACAAGTATGGGATGAAAAGGGTTCGAACGCCCTAATAGATGATGTCCAAGAGAAGTGTCTTTCGTGGCCAGTGGATGTAATGCATCCGATAGGCCGTCAGCTTGGGCCATTTTGTAAAGGCGGTCCATACGAAAAGTTCTTCGACCATACGCATCCTCCTATTGAGTTCGGAAAGCGTCTGATGGTGTTCGAGCTTGAGGAGGTGAAAGGAGATAAGCACCTTCAGTTGTGTGTGCTCATGTGTATCATTATGGGTATACAGCGCAAAATATATTTATCACAACAGGAGAAAGATTCGCGTAGACGCATGTTCATTCTCGACGAAGCTTGGGAATTCCTCAAGGAAGATAAAGGCGATAGCATGTTGAAGTACTTCGGTGAGTTCATTGAGGCGGGTTGGCGTAGATTTCGCAAGTACGGTGCGTCTGGATGCTTGGCAACACAGTCGGTAAATGATGGTTACGTCAGTGAAGTAGGTAAGGCTGTTGTCGCTAACTCTTCATGGATGCTATTGCTGAAACAATCAGGGGAAGAAATACAAAAGCTGCGTAAAATGGAAACTCTTGGTGGTGGTGAGCCAGTTATTAAGTTGCTGGAGACCATTAGAACGAAAACACCAGATCCTTCAGTGACGGACGAAGCGTTTTCTGAGGTATTGATTAAGCATGAAGATGTCGCTCACCCCTGTCGACTTTACACATCGCGGAAAATGCAGTTGATAAACACAACCAATCGCGATGAGATAGACAGAATAGAATCATATACCAGTAAAGGTATGACGCTGGATGAAGCTATTGATGCAATTGTGCTAGAAGAAAAGAGGAGAAATGGAAGTGCAGCATAGTTGCATGCAAAGATAAAAAAAGCCCAGCGAGTAGTCGGGCTTTTTTAAAAGTTTTGAACGGGACCAGCTCCTAAATGTAAGCGCGTTTGTTTTTGTTGAACGATATGTAATAGTTTTCATAATGAGGATTTAGGGGCAAGTATGAGTCAGGAAGCTCAAATGTTTTCTCTTCCTCATCGTTGGAGACAAATGTGGTAGAACTGCCTCTCCTCTCTACAGCTTCAACGTGCACCGGCATCGTACATAGAAAACGAGGCCGTTTAGCGTAGCTCTGGTCCCGCTGAATAAATAGCGATGATTTAGAGCGGATAATAAAAAAGTCATCGTCATATAAATCCACATCACTTAAGTCGATAGGCGCCGAAAACGTTACATTGAAAGCGTCATTGCTCGCATGGTCAACGATACGTTGAAGTATGGCGCTACGCGTACTCCACGGCATTCCGCCAATGTGTTTGTTGCCAATAAAGTCGGCATCCACAACAATAAAGTCATCGCCATCGATGAAGCCTTCTATTAGGGCGCCTCTAAATGATCTTGGCTGCATCAAGGTTTCAAGGAAGCATGATATACCTGGATGTTCAATATTGTTCTCCCCAAGAGGAAGGTTGATATGGTTCGCGTCCTGTACGGACGTGTTACCCATGCTGTCGACTTTCACATAAACGTGTAATCCGCCTTTGATTCGTTGAGCCGTATGCGCTGACGGTAAAAATGATTTTGTGTCTTCAGGACATACCGGGATAAGACGGTTGCCGGTGAACGTCCCCGCGAACAGTTCAACTACTTCACCGTGCTCTTTGTTCATCAGCTCTGCACCTTCAATGTCCATGAGCGACGACAAATGTTCTACACGCTCGTTGGCCATGAAGACATTGGGATATGACTTGTGAGAGAGTGTCATGCAGAGGTACGGCGCATTAGGCAGGTTGTACCGAAACTCACGGACCATAAAGCAGTTATCAGCATGCTTTTCTATGACAAAGCGATAATAGGCCATGCGGCGTCCAACTCTCTTCCTATAGTCGACGAACGTGATCCAGTTTGGTTTTGTCATTCGGTCTAGCGCTCGCATTGCACTTTGGTAACCGCTTTTTTTACTCTCAAGGGCGTTCATTTTATCTACCTCTTAAAATTGCCCAAACTCTACCGGCGTAGTTCTGTCTTCAAAAGACTCTGGTGTTATCCCATCACCCGTGTTGTTTGTTTTTTTCACGCTATCGATAGGCGTAACGTTGTTGTGTTTCTTGATGTCGACAATATTAAAGCGCACGAATTTTCTCGCTATGACTCTGCCATAATCATTGTAGACTTTATTGTCACCCGGCGATGCGTCGTCTTTCTTGCTTGAGAAGAACGCTTCTGAATATGCCACCATATTGGCTAACGTATTGAGCACCTCTTTACTAAGTACTTTGTGGATAGCCGTGAACGTTGATTCAGAGAGCAAACGCTTGAACATAAGGGCAACAGCCGCATCAAGCCATTCATCGTCAGACAGTATATCCAGACCATTAAACATATGTTCAACGGCTGCATCTTTTACTCCTGTCACCTCGTCTTTGTCTAACATGACACACCCTTCAGTTCCATTAGCTGGGAAACTAAAGTTCATGAACGCGCATATAATAGGCGACGAATTATTACCGCCAGTCAATTCATAATTGATATGCTTATTCGAGCCGGAATAAGCAACGTCATCACCGTCTCTGGCAAATACAATATCACCGACCTGCATACCAGCGCGGATAAAGGCGTTGTTAAATAGCCATGCATGAACATGGCATACAACTTCAAAATCACTCATGCTATCGTTGATTCGAGGTAGAATAGAAATGCCGGACAATACCTCATCAACGCTTAATGCTAGTGATTCCACTGCGTTTTTGACCACCGACATGACTTCAAACTCATTGCAGTCTGCGAGCGACACAGATTGGTCGAACTGTTTTGCGCGGCGGGAGTACTGGGTGTTAACCCAATTTACGATATCGTTGTAATGGTCAGCACCAAACGTTTTGCGTAAATAGTTGATGGTGGTTTTCATGGCCAACTCCTTATTCAGACAGTGATTCTTCAAGCACTTTTGCAAACGCATCGATGCTAGGCATTTCATCATCGACGGTTAGTGCGTTAATCATTGATTTTGTATCCAGCAACGAAGCCTTATGGATGCTAAATGCGCTTCTGAAAATTCGAGAACGAAGCGAGCGGCCTTTCCATGGGCCAGTCCACATGTCAGTATTGCCTCCGGCAACATCCGACGCTGCGATGGCCTGTTTAATAATCTCATCCAGCTCCTCACCCATCATTAGGTGCGCAATAATGGTGCCGTTGGCCATGGTAAAAGAACAAAAACCGGCCATAATGCAGTTCTTATTGTGATTGAGATTCATTCTGTATTCGGGTTCAACTTTTGAGCCTCTCCATTCAAAGTGATCTCCTTCGTACACAATCTCCACAGAAGTAGACAGCACTTTTTTTGACATGCCTACCAAACGATACATCCCGCGATAACAGAGGATAAAATCCAGCGTAGTTAGTCCACCTGCAGATTGAGTAGTCGTCATGGCGACCTCTTTTTTGCGTGGGTCGAGAAGTAATCCCTGTTCACTGACACTAAGCAATACACGCTTGATAGAGTCGATGGTGGCATCAAACATCGGTGGATTTGGCATAATGCCATTGCTGTCATTGGTATAGATTGTCTTAAACGCTGCGACATATTCTATTTCGGCTTGCTGGCGACTCTCGCCTGCGGCTTCATAGTTAGCCAAGAAGGTCTCTTTAAATGATTCGTCTTTATACAGTGCTGTAATTTGCTTCATGTTTGACATGTTGTTTGCCTCGTCATGCATTTCAGTTGAGCTAAGAATAAATCGATTCCTAATTGGCGCTACAAAACGGTCAGGGTGGTGTCAAGCCTGCCCATTATGTAGCGGAAAAAACGGCTGGTGGTGTAATAAAGGTATAGAAATACAGGAGCGATAACTATGTCAGCACTACATAAAGTTGAAGAAGATAAAGCGTATTCTAATTGGCAAGAAAGAGCCTTGCCTGCGTATGACGATGAAGGGGTGGAAAACTTCTTAGACGAGGACGGCGAGTTAATCGAGGGTATTTATCTTGATATGCCTAACGACGTGTATCACGCGCTGCCTGCACTCTCCTCCTCGAAGCTCAAGGATTTCGTAAAGTCTCCCGCACTCTATTATCGCAATTACGTATCTGATATAGGGCGTAAAAGAACCAACGCAATGAAGAATACGTTTGATGCAGGGACACATGGCCATACACTGGTGCTTGAGCCTCAAGGGTATTATAAACGCTTTTTCAGAGACATTATGCCATCTGATATGCCAGAGGCATTAAACACAACGAAAGAGATTGATGAAAAGCTAGTTGAGCTAAAGCTAAAAAAGACAGGGCTGAAGGCAGAAAAAGCACAACGGTTAGCAGAAAAACTCGAAGAGATTGGCTCAGATATTAAAGTTTTTGATGTAGAAAGACAGAAACACCTTGAATCATATGGCCAGCCTGCGAATGGCAAGTGGGAAGGCGAAGACATTGTGACCTATGGCGGAATGATTCCTGTGGATCCTGTTGTATGGGACGACGCTCATCGCGTAAAAAATACAACACGCAACCATAGAGAGGCGGATAATTACTTTCAATTAGGCTTACCAGAAGTGGCCATCATTGCTCGTTGCCCAATGACGGGATTGATGTTAAAAGTTAAATTCGACTGGCTGCGCTTTGATGACATTGCGGTTGACCTAAAAACAACGCTATCGACAAAGCCAGAAAAGTTTATCCGTCAAATAAACGACCTTCATTATGATGTGCAGCAAGCGTTTTATATGTACGTGGCGCGTTTGAGCGATATTACTATCGACGAATTTGTCTTTGTTGCCACTGAATACGTTAATATGGACGCATGCCAGCCTTACAGACTGTCAGAGAAGCGGGAAAAAATAGCGCATTCTAAGGTGCAAAAAGCACTACCTGAACTCAAAGAGTGTATCGACAATGATACGTGGCACGGGTGGATTAAAGAGGACTGTACGCTGATAATTGAATAAGGAGTGAATACTATGGCTATATTACTAGGGAAAGTTTATGACAAAACCATTGAAGACATGGTGTTTGCATACGATTTAGATAGGGTTACTTATTTTGGCAAAAGATACATAGTAACCCACGGATGTTGTTTAAATACTCTGTCTGGGGACGCAGCCTTATCAGAATTATATTCGTTCGGCGGTGAGGTGCGAGGTTTTTTGACTAAAAAAGATGCTGTGGGGGCACTTAATAATGTCAAATGGTAAAAGAATGCACATTTTATGCACATTATCCGTTCATAAGTGGGAAGAATTAAGGCGTGTAATAGGGTCCGACGTGGACATTATTTACTATCAATGTAAGCGTTGCGGCACACATAGGTCGGAAATGGAATAGATGACAAGGCTGAACCATCCAACCCCACTTTCTAAGTGGTCTCATGTGTTGATAAGTAGTGAACGCGGTCAAAGCATCTTAGCAACACATGTATCGCTTTAACAAAATCAATAGCAAGAATATTATTGCTCAACACTAATTTTGATTTAATGACGGTTGAGTACCCATCGGACGAAACGCTAACATCAATATGTTCCGGCTCAAAAACGCTCGCTAGAATATCAGCCTTAATAGCTACGCTCTGGTTAAACACACACCTAACGGCAACAGTTGAAATCTCAATGCTATTCTTCTGCCACCCAAGTGCAGAGTCATAAATAATAATATCACCGTAGCTCGTATCTATTTCAACATGCGGGAAAGGTGATGATTGCAATACCCCTTCAACATCTTGCATGTAACCGACTACGCTCTCTAGCTCTTCAATGGTGAGGTCGTATATTACGTCATGCAACGCGTAGCGACAGGACGGGTTTTCAGTTAACGTGACATCCGTAGAGTTATTGTCAGAGCACATTGTTTTACCTCAGATGTTGAACGCATATAACAACGCTAAACCAAAAGCAAATAGACAAAAAACGGCTTCACCAATGCCATTCGTAGGTATGGTAATCGGTGCGCGATATGATGTCTTTAACGGATACAAAAGAGGGATGCCGCTAGGCGTAAGGAAGTCACCGAGCAGGTGCAGAATGACACCTAAAGCTACCCACTGCATAAGGGCAATATTATAGTAATGTCCGGCAAAGACAATAAGAAGCGGAAAGATAAAGCTGTGCGTAATCCCCCTGTGACCAAAGAAGGCCCACACGGGATAGGATAACCATTTCACACGCTTTCCTATGGTGGAACTGGGGTGATCAACATCTGGGAGTAGCAACCCTAAAAACACACAGAGAGATTCAATAACAATCCCCGGTGCCATATACCAACTATCACCATAAAAATAGCGTTTTGCGGCGATATATACTGCCGCACCAATCATGATATGACCCTGTACCATCATAAGAAAACCCCCTTATGCACTGAGCGTGAATAAGAGGGTTTCGATTTCGTAAGCGTTAAACATTTACGCCCCGTTTTTAAGATACTTGATTTGGGGGACCACATCTTCAATGCCGATATTAGACTTACTGGATGTGGCGTCCGTTGGAGACTCACTTCCCTGTGTGAGAATGTCTGCCCTGTTTTTCATGGCTTCTTGTTTTTGTTCGAACTTCATGTTCTCTTCTTCCAAGCGCTGCGCACGGCGTTTGTCCAGTCGTCGTTCTAAATCATCAAAACTCGCTTGCACTTTAGAGTCCAGCGTTTTAGCGCGTTCTTGTTGTAGCACCTTGTTAAATTGGTCGTAAGGAAGCTTTAGCAGTACATATACGCTATGTTTTCCCTGAGCTGGCTTTACGATTTGCTCTACGACGTCATAGCCAACGATAGGGACTGACTCAACAAGTTTGTCGATAAGAAATGTTGTCTGAGTGGTAACATTCCCATCTGAATCGCCCTGTTCAAAGGCACGTTCTGAGCCGCTCAGCTCTTGTTTGTATAGTTTTGCCAATTGAAATTCAGCTTGAAGTCGAGCAGCTTTCAAACCGTGGCTAAGACTCTTTGACTCTGAAACGCCGACGCCAAACATACCTGTCGAGTCTGCTTGGGGCGGCTCTAGCACCCAATCTGGCAAACGGTCAATTTCTTCTTCACGCAGTTCTTGTTGGCGCTCGACATACTCTTGTTCACGCTCCTGTCGCATTTCTTCAAGCTCGGCAATGCGTTCATAAAGTTCTTCGTTAGGGGAGCTTGAGCAGCCCCCTAACAACACGGTCAACACAACGCCACCCATCATTAATCGTTTCATAGTCAATCTCCTCAGCGTTTAAATGCAGTGTATAAGGTTGTTGTTGTATGGAAGCCCGATTTTCGCGAAGGGCACATCGTCATCGAAGTCAAAATCAGGTTCAGCCATAGGCGATGCCATTGCTCTTTGTGGTTGCTGTGCTCGTGGAGTAGACGGCTGATTCTGATACCCTCCGCCTTGGTTTGGAGCGCTACCACCTTGTTGCTGACCACCCTGCGGGGTATAACCGCCTTGCTGGTAGTTACCTTGATTATTGCGCTGTCCATTATTGCTGCCTGCATTACCACCGAGCATTTGCATGTCATCGACGATTATTTCAGTGGTATAGCGGTCTTGACCTTGTTGGTCTTGCCATTTTCGAGTCTGCAGCTTTCCTTCCACGTAAATTTGGCTGCCTTTTTTCAGGTATTCACCCGCGATTTCCGCTAACTTGCGGTACATGGTAAGCCTGTGCCATTCAGTTCGCTCTTGCTGTTGACCTTGCTGATCTTTCCAGCTTTCACTTGTTGCTAAACTCAGGTTTGCCACAGCAGTGCCGTTTGGCATATAGCGTAACTCAGGGTCATTTCCAAGATTCCCCAAGAGCACGACTTTATTAACACCCTTTTTCATGAACTATCCTCGCGTTAAAAGTTAATACAGTATCTATTTTACCTATCTGTTTGGGTTGGCTACCTTTTTGGCAGATTGACGTAATAATTTTTTTGCTTCGACGGTGTGCAAGCATGACTTTTCCGCTGTAAATGCCTGACACGTGCATTGCATGGTTGAAAGATTCAAAGAGTAAGCGTGGCCGTCTTCAACAATTACAAGCCCTGCGTTGCCGTTAGGAATCACCCTCACTTTGCCTGTCTTGCTTGGTTGGACACCCAAAAAGCCTACAGAGGAAGTGTGCTTATCATCGATGCGTTCGTCTGAGCTGGCTGGGATGCACGTTTCGTTTTCTCTGCGCAAATTCGCGTCCGATGCAGACTTAGGTTTATTGTATTTCAATGACAGACCGGCTTTTGATAAAGCGTCAGCGCGAGTATTTAAATCACGTTTAACCCACTTAAACGTAATGGCGTCAAAGAAACGGGCAAGCGATAACACCTCACTGTGATAGGGACGAAATTTATCACTGACGTTAAATACACCATTGACTTGATTAATAATGAGCTTTGAGTCGCCATAGCATTCGAGCTCTTTAATACCGGCTTTTTTTGCCATCTTTAACAGCAATATCAGTGATAGGTATTCTGCTTCATTATTTGTACCGTAAGGGCGGTAGGAGGATGTCGCGAGGACTTCATCGCCTTTGCAATCAAGGATGCAAGCACCTAGCCCCAGTTCGCCGGGGTTAGGGTTTGTCGCGCCATCAAAGTAACCTGTATGCATACAATCGCCCTCAAATAAAACAGATGCTAACCCGATGCAGAATCGTCGCTACCTTTTGGTCCAGTTCTGGTTTCAAAAAGCCTGAGGTCATCAAGACGCATAAGGGGGAGAATATCGTCACTCTCTACAAGCAGAATGAGGTTGTGTTCAGGGAAGTAGTAAAAGTCTTCGGAGTTTGTCCGGGAACGACTGGTAATTTTTACAGGGGAAAACTCTGGGGCTGAAAACGCATCACAATTTTCAAACCAATCATCGATTGTGCTGACCTGTTCGGTTGCCTTGGTCATATCAATGGTGAATTTGTCGTATTTGATGGGGTTAATGGCGGTTCGAGGTAAGTTTTCGCCGAATGTAAATTCCTGCAGGGAGTAGTAGACCAGTTCGTTGTCGCACGTACCGTCATTGCTATACCATTGTCCAGAGATGGTGTCTTTGACTTGTTGTCGTTGCTCCTCTGTCTCTACATCAATATCCATAGGGTTATCGAAATACCACAGCGCCCCGCCAGCGAGTGCTATCGCCACACCCAATAAAATGCTGTACTTCTTCACTGTGTTAGACATGAAAACCTCCTAAAAGCCTTGTTGTGGTCATTGTATAGAGCTGTCGCTGCAAATATTCCCGTAGACAACTAAAAATTGGGGGCTGTAAATGAAAATCAGGTTTTGGTTACTGGTAAATTTGTCGTCAACAGATTTGAGGACAAAAGAGATGTCTAATTTAGAGTACGTTATCAGTAATGACCGATACGCTACGGCGAAAGAGTTTGCTTTGATGCTGGTGGATGGCAACGCAACTCTTGATGATGCAACGGGGTATATTGATGAGATAGTCGAAACAAAGAAGTTTTTCGCAGATTTCTATGGTGAGTTTTCCCATGAGTTCTACCTAGTGAGGTCGATGCTAAATATTCTTAGAATGATTCGAAGAAGTATGCGAGTTCAAAAAGAAGACGGCCAGCAATCAGTAGCAGAGTGGGTCGATAAGTACCCAACCAGAATACACTACTTTAGGAAGCTGCAGGCTGCCATGGATGTGCCAGCTTTATAGTCAAAAAACACAAAGAAGCTAACCTAAATGCCTGCTAAATGATGGGTGTCGAAAATGGCGAATCTTGGTCGATTAAAAAGTTTAGGTATTACCGAGGCATGGCAATCTGCATTGTATTGCCCTGTTGAGTACAAAGACTATACGCAAGTATTTGAGGTCTTCGATAAGCGCTTCCTGCTTCACGATGGTCACGGTGTATTTTCGGGGAAGATAAAATATCCCCCGGAAACGGCATGGAAAAACGGTAAACCAAGAACCAAGTTTGTCATTCATGATGGGAATGAAACTATTATGTTTTCGCTGTTTGGTGACACGCGAGAATTAGTGAAAACACACCCACCCGGCGAAAGACTCATTGTTGAAGGCGTTGTCAGTAGAGATGGGGAGCGCATTTACCTGAATAATGCGTCCGTTGTCGACAAGGAAGTAGTTGGCACTATTGCGCCTGTCTATAAAGGTATCGCTGGAAAAATCAGGCCAGACAATGTGAGAAAGCTCATCGCAGAACACTTAGACGATGCGGTGACAGAGGCCGCCAATAGGCTTCGAGAATTGTTAAAAAGGCACATCCCTACGCATTACGTAAGAAGTTTTGTGGAGTGCAAGAACAAGACGTTAGAGGCGGTGTTGCTTGACCTGCATAGACCCAAAACATTATCTGACGCGCATCAAGCATTGGATGTGCTAACGCGAATCGCGCACTTGAGCGCAGCTGACGAACTTTTCAACCGAGCTGATACGAGCCGAAATGAAGCTGTCAGACCGCTAGTTGGAATGGATCCAGCTGAACTTGCTAAAGGCATTCCTTTTAAGTTAACAGATGAGCAATCTGAGCAGGTGATGGTTGCGGTAAGCGACATGTATCATGGCGTTAAAAGCTCCTTTCTGCTTATAGGCGATGTAGGTACTGGAAAAACGGCGGTCTACGGGCTAATTAGTGCGTATGTAGCCAGTGCAGGTGAACGGGTTGCCATTATGCTTCCAAATCAGAACTTGGCTATGCAAGTCTATGAAGAGCTCAATGAATATTTTGGAGGGCTTGGTGTTGGCTTGATGACAGGAAGCCACAAGTGTGACATTCAGCATAAAAGGATCATAGTCGGCACAACGGCGCTGCTATTTCAGGATATTGGAAGAATGGGATTAGTCGTCTGTGACGAACAGCAAAAGATGGCGATTAGCCAGAGAGAAAAACTGCTTTCTGAAAATACACATCTCTTAGAGGTATCGGCCACACCCATTCCAAGAACGATGGCGTTTGCGTTGTACGGTGCTGTTAAGCTGTTGCAGCTTCGTCACTGTCACGTAGAGAAGCAGATAGACACAAAGGTGTTCTACAAAGAAGATCGACTCGTTTTGATGGACGGCGTTAGGAAAACAATCAGCGAAGGAAACAAGGTATTGATTGTGTGCGCTCGCTGTGAAGCCGATGAGGATAACCCCGATGGCAATATTATCTCTGCAGAGGAGATGTATGAAGGGATGTGTAAGCATTTTCCGGGTGAGGTTGTGATAGCCCATTCAAAAATGGATCAACAAGTAAGCAAAGCATCCATTGCAAAAATAAAGCAAGACAAAGCGTCTATATTGGTGTCCACAACGGTAGCTGAAGTGGGCCTAACAATCCCACGATTAACAAGAACCATCATCGTAAACGCCGAGCGTTACGGACTGACATCTTTACATCAGCTAAGAGGTAGGACTGCGAGGCAGGGCGGCAGGGGCGATTGTTGTCTGTATCTACCGAACCCGAAAATATCGGATTCAACCATGCAAAGAATGAAAGTGATGGTCGATTGCAGTGACGGCTTTGAGATAGCGCGAAGGGATATGGTACTGCGAGGTGTCGGGGACATTGGTAAAAACGGTGATGCTCAACACGGCGAATACACTACCTTGATCAAGGGCGTAAAAGGGTCGCTGGCAGACATAGAGTCAATTATTGAAGAAATAGAAAGCCTGAAAGAGCAGGCGTATGAAAAAGCGAGTTGAGCAGTGTTGAACTCAGTTGTGTCCGTGTTTCAGTACTTTTTACCCATAATCGTTATGCTGCTAGTCGCGTTCGTGCTGCAAAAGTTGTATGTCAGTTTGCTCATCAAAGTCGGTGGTCGTCCGCTACTATACGTCCCTGCGTCATTCTCAGTGCCCGTGCATGAGCTAAGTCATTACCTTGCTGCAAAGCTGTGCCTGCATAAAGTAGAAAAAGTGGTGTTCTTCCAACCAAACGCGTCGCAAACGCTAGGCTATGTGTCGCACAGCTACAAGAAATCCTTAATATCGCCACTAACTAACGCAGTTATCGGTATGGCACCCATCTTTGGCGGGTGGTTTGTTGTGGCCCTTATCACGTTTTTGTTAATGCCTGATATATACCAACTCTTAAATGTGAGGCTGTCGCTGACCGACACAACCATAGTCGATGACATCATCACGTTTATCAATGCGTTTGAATCTGTGCTTTATCAGCAGTATGCCGAACCCAAATTTTGGGCATGGGGTTTTCTTGTGGCCAACATTGCGGTTTTTAGTGCGCCGTCTGGCGCGGACTTTAAAGGCGCGTGGTCTGGTCTGGTGGTAATACTCTTCACCTATGTAGCACTATTTTATTTCTTTGGTGATAAAACTGGCGTATTTCAAATCGTAAATGCGATGGCCAGTGCGTATCTACCAGCACTCATTCTTTGTGTAATTATCATTTTTTTCATCACCATTCCGCTAGTAGCAATCAACGTTATTAAGCAAAAAATAGTAGGAATTGAGCAACCATAAATCGAGGTGTTTCGTGGCAGTAGTAATTGACTCGACTGATTTAGACGGCTTAGACAGAAAAATTAAAGCGAATATAGGTAACTGCATACAGTTTACTAACGGCTGTTGGCTTGACCTAATAGAAGATGATGGCATGTATTGGGGGGAATGCCCTTACAGCAACGTGTGGGGGTGTAACGTCAATGATGATTATATCGATACTATTATCACGTGGCTTAAGTTCTGGAATGAAGCGCATACTGAAAACGGCGAAATAATTAAACGAGTTGTAGGTTAAAGCGCAGCAGGATTTAGGTTCAGCAAGTAGCGACATTATGGTAACGTAAAATCGACACCAAAAAACATAAAGGGAATTTCATGGCACGTAGGCAAACAGTAGTTACCGCATTTTCGATGACACTTATAGCACTGTCACTAACAGGTTGCGGTGGAGGTGGGAGTGATGACAGTGCGCCGCCACCAGTTCAACAAGTGACAGTCAATGCGCCACAAAATGTTCAAGCGGTTGCACAAGACGGCGAAATATCGATTTCATGGGGCGGTGATAGTACGGCTGAGGCTTACGATATTTATTTGGCGTCTGATTTAGAGCTTGATTACGAGAATTACTCGACATACGACAACGCAGTTAGGTTAATGGATGCAACGTCCCCCACTGTATATACGCCGAGTGACATATCTCCATTGTACCGCGTTGTAGTCGTGGCGAAGCGAGCATCGCAAGAGTCAGCACATGAGCAGCTAATCACAGTGGCGCCTCGATACACTGACCAAGGCGAGACTGTTCTTGATCATCAAACAAACCTCGTTTGGAAAAAGTGCGCCATTGGGCAAGTGTATGATGAAGCACAAAATACGTGTGTCAACGACCCTGCGCTGTTATCGCACAGGGAAACGCAGACCTATATCAACGATTATGAACAAGAATTCCGCCTACCCACACAGGCAGAATTGATTACACTGGTTCATTGTGATTCAGGGAAACCCGCATTCTTCTTAACTGATACTGAAATGCAATGTGAAGATACAACGCAAGACGCCTCTCTATATACAACACTGTTCTCCGGAACTATCTTCACTCAGATCAGTGGTTACCGTTCTTCAACGATTTATGATAGGTCACAGGGAGTTGATGTCTATACAAGAGTTGAATTTGGTCGATTGGGCGGGAGGTCCAACATTCAAGGGAGTGAGCCAGCCCCCACACCTGTCAGGCTAGTTAAGAAATAGGGGAAAATGTAGTAAGGGTGGATACCCGTATGACTGGTTGAGGTATCCACCGTGGCGGCATGAAGTGGTCACGCTATTTCAAATAGCCAGAAACATTGGAACTATTAGCGGCCTTTATTCATCTGTCGAGCCTGAGGAAAAGCTACATTTTTGACCATGTGGCTACTCATTACTTTTATGGCTTCAAGTGCGGCATCTGTCGACATACCTTCGAAATTCTTGGCGTACTGACTTAAAGCCACCATACCTGCTAAGTGCGCCTCGACGAAAGGTACAGGACACGGAAGCATACGTTTATCTGACGCCTGCCCTACCTTTATGTAGAAAGCTTTCCCCTGATTTTCAATAGAAAACCACTTAGCAGTATCACCATGATTGCCAAATTCACACGATGGTAAGAAACCTAAAAGCACAGCCACGACGATAGGCAGTTCTGTTTTGGTAATCTGGACTGACACCTTATTCGCCCAGTCGTAAGCCTTGGTGTTACCGCCTAACTTTGGCGCTGCTTCGATACGTAAGGTATCCCAACCTTTTTGGGTGTTATCTGGCGCAAACTCAATGGCATTTGATTTGCCATGAGATTTGATATTCATATACCGCTTAGGCTCATCAGTCTGCGAACCGTGTTGTTGGGGAACCTGTTTCGCGTTGTTATTCATGCTTTGATTGCTAGCAGGTGGATGATTACCCGTCATAGGCTGTTGATACTCTTGTTGCTGATAATGGCGCTGCTGGCTGTTGTAAGCGTTCTGGCCATGTGCTGGACGACTACGCTGGGGATTATTGACGCCGCCATGATAACCCGTGTCGTTCATCTGTTGGGGGGTTTGGTTAAAATTCATCGAATAACTCCATTGGCTTTTATATTTTTATCATATCGAAAAAGCTAAACCCGACTACGATATTGGCAAAATACCACCAAAAAAACAGTAAAAATCTCATACCGACATTTAACACCCTGAATAAAGCCCCTCTACGGAAAAACAGTTGCTAAATATCCAATAGCATAGTCTTAGGGCAAGTGTAATTGGGATAACTACATGCAAAATATCAAGCAACTTCTGCTTTCGTTTATCGCGTTTGCGTCATTACTTTCAGTCGCTAATGGACAAGATATTGTGACCAGTAATGTGTCGTTGGGCGACATCAATGTTCTGGCAGCAAATCAGCAGCTCACCTATTCGAACGGAGAACCGGTATCGGTTATTCGTACTGGAATTATAAAAAACTCCAAAGGGTTGGCGGCAAGAGGGCCGCACAAATTTATCTTTACGCTGGATGCTGACTCTCCATATCCAGTCATTCTTCGTGGTGAGGAGGTTGCCCCCGGTGAGTCGATAGAATTCGTTGAGAACCTAACGCAGATAGGAGGTAGGTTATCAATCCCAATTTACCCTGCGCAATCAGGTGTTAGCGGCGAAGCAAATTACACGCTGGATGTGCCCAAGCTATTCGCAAGAGCCTGTAAAATCGGATTTCAAGAAGATGTAGCGGACTGCTTTAAGTTCGTATACAGCGAACTGACGTATATATGCCCCATTGACAATACCGAGTACCGCAAGGACACCAATGATTGTCGCGGCATTATTCAGCAACCCAGTGAGCCTAAGTGCGACGCTCCGTTTACGTTAAAAAACGGGCTCTGTGTTCACGAGTTTGTGCAAACCGCAGACAAGGAATGCCCTGTTGAAGATGGATGGACGATGGATGGAACCACGTGTCGTTATTATAAATCAACCACAATATCGCAATGTCCTGTTGGTTATACGATGCGTAATAACCTTTGTCATATGGTCATTCAAAAGGCAGAGAAATGCCCAACAAACTATGTGAGGCAGGATGATATATGCGTTAAAGAAGAAGTGGAAAGCGCTCAAGCATACTGTAATACAAGCGGATTTAACATTGATGGGGGGGTGTGTCGCAGAGTTCTTGTTGAAGATGCGGGATATCGTTGCGATATGCCCGGATATGCTGTTGTTAATGGTGTATGTCAGAAGGATGAGTCAACAACGATCTCGTCTTGTCAATCAGGGTATACACTTTACAACGACAAGTGTCATCGATTAATTACAGCGAATTCGTACTGCCCATCAGCGGATTACGTCATGAAAAATGGCCGTTGTGAATACTTTGATTCAAAAGCACCTGCATCTTGTCAATCAGGATATGTTAACCAGTCGGGTGAGTGTTATCGATTGATCAATGCGACGCAGTATTGCGCTTCATCTCAGTACAATATTGTTTCTGGTCAATGCCGGAAAGAAGAATCAACTAATATTACATCCTGTCCAACTGGTTATCTTCTGGCATCTGGAAGTTGCTATCGCTTAGTATCTGCAAATCAATATTGTTCCGATGCGAGATATACGATAAAAAACGGGCGCTGCGAATTTCTTGATAGTCGTAACGTGGCCAGTTGTCCTTCAGGGTATGCACTCCTATCTGGTTCTTGCTACCAAATAGTCAATGCCAGTCAATCATGCCCATCCGGTTTTATCAACGATGGTGATG
>CENT01096462.1_pt1 | contig 67175 bp, 44 predicted proteins | sample 530141 | NCBI WGS metagenome assembly CENT01 (sample SAMEA2591074, study PRJEB7988) | marine metagenome | isolation source: saline water (ENVO:00002010), including | reverse complement strand
GGGGGTGGCCGTTACTTGCCACCTATAGAAATAGTCGCTGTGTTTTGCCTGGAAGACTGGGTTTCTAGTAAGTCAACGCGCAAGGTTGGACTTCCATTAAGTTAATGCAATACGCTGACTTTCTTGAATAGTTAAGTGTAGACGGTGTTTTTGAAGTACGTGCATAGAAAGCACATGAGCTTTTTATCAGTAACACATGTTACCTATTACAAAAAACAGTAGTGACCGCCCTACTTTCTTCATTACTATATGACTGGTTACTGGTTATTATTTTTTCGGGACGTGTTTTTCTACAATCCATTTTTCGAATGCGCAAACTCAATATTAGGTATTAGGTTCATTAACTTTTCTCAACCATCTAGCCGCTAATGCCAAAAAGCACTAATTTTTAGTTCGCTAATTTCTAAGCACTAATTTTAAGGCGTTAATTCTTAACCGTTAATATTTGGCCGCTAGGCCTAATCCTTTACAGGTTTAGAGTAAGACTTTTTAAGCAGGCCGACTCCGAATGCCGCCATTGTCACCGCCACAATACCGTTTAGGTAATTGAAAAATGCGTATGGTGCATAAGATAAAACGTCGACTTCAAGGGTTGCGGCATAAAACGCACCTGCCGTAGTCCAAGGTATAAGGGCAGTCGTCATTGTGGACCCTTCTTCCACTGAGCGTGAAAGTATGGCGCTGTCTAATTGCTGTTGTTCATATTTTGGCTTAAAAAGTTGGCAACTAAGAATAATTGAGATGTAGGCTTCTCCCATCGCCACATTACCCACTAAGCCAGACACGATAGTGGTAGCAACGAGACTTGCCGTTCGTTTTACTCTAGCAATACTGCCAGCAAGAAGCGAACTTAAAAAACCGGCTCCGTGTAAAACGCCGCCTAAGGCAATAGCCATTAAGGCAAGCAATAGTGTCCAGCTCATGCTCTTTATACCGCCGCGACCGAGTAAAGCGTCTAAGTTTTCAATGCCTGTGGATTCTGGTTTATTTTCCCAAAGCGCGTTTAACACGCTAATAAAGCTCTCGCCTTGATACACGATGGCAATAAACACGGCTAATAAAATACTGAATGACATGGTGACTTCTGCAGGCACTTTTTTAATGCTTAAGGTGGCCAATAATATAAGAGGAAGCAAGGTCACGATGGGTGTAAGGCTATAGGTGTTTGCTAGTGCATCTTGAATTAATGCTACTTCACTCAGGTTGAGGTTTTGGCCTTTATAGCTTACCCCTATAACAACAAAAATAACGAGGGTGATAACAAACGTTGGTAGCGTGGTAAAAAGCATTGAGTAGATGTGACGAAACAGTGTGCTTCCTGCACTCATTGCTGCAAGGTTAGTGGTATCTGAAATAGGTGACATTTTATCGCCAAAGGTAGCACCACAAACAATCATACCCGCCACCAATGGAAGTGGAATGTTCATGGTGCTTCCTATGCCTATTAATACAACGCCCAGTGTACCCACCGTACCCCATGACGTGCCGGTAGCAACAGACATAATGGCGCACAGTATCATGCCAACAGCTAGGAATAAGCTAGGGCTCAACCAGCTCAGCCCGTAGTACATTAGCGTCGCGATGGTACCGCTGTGCATAAAGCTCGAAATTACCATGCCGATCAAAATGAAAATGTAGATAGCAGGCATGGCGCGGGCCAGTGAATTTGTCATTAGCTCGCGAATTTGCAGGTAGTTGTATCCAAGTAAATAAGCGTTTGCACCCGCCCATATTAAACACAAAAACATCAGTGCATGCAGACTAATACCAAGCCCGAAAATACCGCCAGCTAAGGCAAGAACAATCACACTAAAGCAAATGAAAGACTGCAGGAATGAAGGCGTGCGTAATGGCGATATAGTGGATTTGGACATAAGTAGTAAGATTGCCTTTTAGCGACTAAATAGTGGATTAAAGCGCATTATTCGTTACGGGTGCTACTTGTCATCTGAGCTTTTGGAGTTAGCGAGGTAAATTTTTTCTAACCGCGCTTTATCTTGTTCAAAACAAAGTTGCTGTTCACTGCGTTTAAAGCTTTGTGTGGCAAAGTCATTCGCTATTTTTGAAAAATCAGACGCTAATTCGCTACCGGTGTCTTTTTTGAGTTTCTCGAAACACGCAGATAACGTTTGTAATGACTTTTGAATTCTTATGGCAACTTCAATGTTGCCAGCGCCATCTCTTGCGATACTCGTATATGCATCATCAAAGATATCGTGTATTGAAATTTTAGGAACGGAAATACGATCGTATTTCGGTTTGTCATGATGCGGTTTCTCATAATGCGGTTCGTCATGATTCGGTTGTTCACACGTATTGTCGTCTGAGCTTTTTGCTGCTTTTTTATGGTTGGAGGCGTGCCCGTCCTGATTGGTATTATCAGCGCCCTTGTTTGGTTTCGACCACAACAGCATCAAACGGGTAATACTGCTAACAATGCCTATTGCAGTTCCGTGGTCGTTTACCGATGGAGACAACGCACGTGGCGCTATTTCTGCTAGCACAATAAAACCAAAGCGTGGATCGGCCTCAAAGGATCGCGACGAACTTATGCTAAACGCTGAGATTAACCCTTCACAGTCAATATCTTTATCAACGTAAGCGATGTTCTTTTCCGGCGTAACAAATTCCCCAGGCAGCATGGCAATGTTAACAAATAGGTCGTTGTTGTTTGCCCACTCTTGAATCTTGGCAAGGTCTATTAGCTGGATATACCCCACCTCTGAGGTTTGTACCGCAAAACTCCCCTGCTCTTTAATGTCGTCTGCTGGTATGGCGCCCAAGCATGGCGTTTTAATTCGCTGCTCGATGGCGCGCTGCGTTGCTTCTTCAACTTTAAGCGTAGTTGATTCAACTCGACCCAAGCGTGCTACACTGTCGACCCATCGAATAAAAGTTAATATTACTATGGCAAAAGCCAAACAGGTAATGCAGAAAAGAAGAAATACCCCCGCCTGTGCATAAAACTCCTGGCTCATTGCAGTAAGCGCGACTGCGCTGTATATAAACGCGCCAACAAAAATTGATAGCGCGTTTTGCGATACATCATCTGAAATAATGAGCCCGAGTGAGCGAGGTGTTGATGACTGGCTTGCAGATGCATAGGCATTTACCATAGCTCCTGCGGAAAACGTGGCAATCACCATCATGCTCGATGCCATAATAGAAAGCAGTGTTTTCACCGAGTCGGGTTCAATTTTTGGGAGGTGTTCAGCAAGAGACGTGCCGTCTACTATCTTTGCAGCGAAAACCGCGAGTAGCGAAAGCAGGCAGAAACCTAAAGGTTTAATCCATAATTTTTCTTTAAAACTGAATAGCAAAAACCGTACTTTATCTACCGACAATGGCGCGTCCATACCTTTACTCCTGTTGGTTTTTACTTGTTAGTATTGTTGTCTAGTGCTTACTTATATTCGGCGGGGGTATAAATAGCAAGGGCGAATGTAGGCTCGCCTTTTCACCTAAGTTACCAATTAACCTGTTGGTGTCTTGTTTTTGTTGCCAGCGCACCGTTTAGAACAGTAACGAACGTGCTCCCAATCTCTTTCCCATTTTTTACGCCAGCTAAATGGCCTGTTACATACTGGGCACATTTTGGTAGGTAGATCAGACTTCTTCATTTTTCGTTATCTTCGTTAAAAACTTGGCGGCATCCTCTTTCATCGCATTAATATTGTCTTCTTTCATTCGGCCATAGGTCTTAAGGATCATAGCCATGCGATGATTGTTACTGAGCTTTTTCTTGTTCTTATCAATGAAATGCCAATATAAGTAGTTAAATGGACAGGCTTTTGGCCCCGTCTTTTTCGACACTTGATAGCCACAATTTTTGCAATAGTTAGACATTTTATTGATGTAGCTACCGCTTGCCACATAAGGCTTGCTGGCTAAATTTCCGCCGTCACTATACAAGATCATGCCCGCCACATTAGGTAGTTCTACCCACTCATAGGCATCAGCATACACCGCGAGATACCAGGCCTGCACTTGTTCAGGGCTAAGTTCGGTGAGCAAACTGAAGTTTCCAATCACCATAAGCCGCTGTATATGGTGGGCGTAGGCATTTTGCTTCGTTTCTTTAATGCATTGACGCATGCAGTTCATATTGGTTTGCGCGTCCCAAAAGAACTCAGGCACATTTCTGTCGTTATTAAAGTAGTTATCCGTTTTAAGTTGCGGCATAAAGTGCCAATAGAACCCTCGAATGTACTCGCGCCACCCTAGAACTTGACGAATAAACCCTTCGGCAGAATTAAGAGGAACTTGCCCGCTGTGATAGGCTTGCTCCGCGGCGCTTATCGCTTCTTTGGGTGTCAACATGCCGCAGTTTAAATAAAATCCAATATGTGAATGATACATCCACGGCTTGCCTTCAACCATTGCGTCTTGATACTGACCAAAGTTAGGCAGGCGCTCTTCAATAAACGTGTTAAGTACCTTAAGGGCATCTTTTCGGGTGACAGCAAAAAAGAAGTCGTCTAAGTCGCCAAAATGATCGGCAAACTCGCTTTCAACAAGCTCAATGACCTCTTGAGTTATATCGTCAACCTCAAAGGTGCTGTGTTTTGGTACTTTATGATCATCTGGCATCGATTCGCGATTTTGTGCATCATAATTCCATTTGCCGCCAACAGGACCTTTTCCTTCCATGAGTACGTTATGCTTTCGACGCATCTCACGGTAAAAGAATTCCATGCGTAGCTGCTTTTTCCCTTCGGCCCAGTCAATAAATTCCTGAGGCGTTGCGAGAAAGCGATTATCTTCTGAGATTTTAACGGGCGTTTTTAGCGTGTTTTCCCATTGCTGTATGCTACTTAGCAGACGGTGCTCGCCAGGAGAGGTAACAACCACTTGGTCAAAGTCGCCAGCGCTTAATGCTGCTTCAACCTGAGCCAATAAGCTGCCCTTGTTGCGCTCATCAGTGTAGGTAGCGTAATCTACGTTGTAGTTGTTATCTTTTAGTTCTTGTGCAAAGTGGCGCATAGCACTGAACAAAAACGCGATTTTCTTTTTATGATGCTTTACGTAGGTTGCTTCTTCCCTTACCTCTGCCATTAAAATGGTGTCTTGCGTCTTTGTTGCATTCGCAATGGCCGGCAGGTTATCGGTAAGCTGATCGCCTAAAACAAGAATGAGTGACGCCATCTGTTATCCTTTAATCTCTTGGAAAGCATCAAGAGCACGCTGCCTAGAGGCTTTTAAATCTACAATGGGTTCGGGGTAACTTTTACCTAACTCTAGCTTGGCGTCTTTGGCTATTACGCCCGGTGTTTCCCAGGGCTTATGAATGTACTTATCGGGAAGATCTTTTAATTCAGGGCAGTATTTACGTACGTATTTACCTTTCTTATCAAACTTCTCACCCTGCAAAATCGGGTTAAATATTCTAAAATACGGCGATGCATCGGCGCCTGAGCCAGCCACCCATTGCCAACCTGCGCTATTACTTGCTAAATCTGCATCTAACAAGGTATCCCAAAACCATCTTTCACCTTCGTGCCAACTTAAAAGTAAGTTTTTAACAAGGAACGAGCCAACAATCATACGTACTCTGTTGTGCATATAGCCGGTTTGCCACAGTTCGCGCATGCCAGCGTCTACAATCGGAATACCTGTATTACCGGTTTGCCACGCTTTCAATGCTTTGGCATCTTTGCGCCATGGGAACTTATCGAACTTGTCGTTGAAGTTTTTATTCGGCAATGTGGGGAAATGAAACAGCAGGTAATAGCTAAACTCTCTCCAGCCAAGTTCACTCAAGTAGGTGTCGATACTCTTATCTTCTGTGGCGCCGAATTTATCTTTTATCGCATACCACACCTGATTAGGAGACACTTCACCAAAGTGAAGATGAGGAGAGAGTCTCGACGTTCCTTTCATGGAAGGAATGTCTCTGCCGTCTTTGTACTGTCTAGCCGCGTGTTGTATAAATTCTGACAGGTTGTCCGCCGCACCTTCTTCACCGGGCTTCCACATCTTGCTAATGGTAGAGTCCCATTTAATCTCAGGAAGCAGGTTTAGCGCATCAAGTCCGTCATCTTTATACTCATCATCTGCGTAGGTAATCCGCGCTGGAGGCGCCTTGGGATAGCGTGGCTCTTCAATCTTTAAGCATCCATTTCGATAGTAAGGTGTGTACACTTTGTAAGGTGTTCCATCTTTTTTTAATACCTTCATCGGCTCCCAGAGCAAGCTGCCGTTACTGCTGTAAGCTTCAAATTCACTATCAATAAGCTGTTTTTTAATTTCTTTGTCACGATTTATTTGCCAGGGTTCGTAGCAGCGATTCCAAAAAATGGCCTTAGCCTTGATCGATTCCATAATCTTTGAAATAAGTACTTTCGGGTCACCCTTAAAGATTTTTAAGTGGCCGTTTAGCCTGTCATTAAGCGACGTAAGCGAGTGATGTAACCACCATTGACTCGCGCTGCCGGGCGCCCTCCCATCGGGAGTAGTATCGTCATAAATGTAAATGGGGAGAATTTTACCCATGTCACAGGCTGCGTTAAGTGCTGGGTTGTCATTCACTCTGAGGTCTTGTCTAAACCACATAATACTTACGGGAACGGTCACTTTTTTTCCTTAATGTGTTGCTCTAATCTTTGATTGCTAACGTAATTGAATTTGTACGAGATTGGGCGGGTTCAGGATCCGTTGTGATTACAAAAGTGATATAAAAATAAATCTGAGAATTACTATGTCAAATCAAAACCTTAGCAGTGACAATACAACATCAAAACAACGCGGAGTCTTTTGGTTTAGACACGATTTACGGCTTCACGACCAAGTCGCATTGGCCTCGCTGTGTGAGCAAGTAGACGAAATTTCTTTTATTTACATCTTTGATGAGAGCTATTTTTCACCCACCAAATACGGGTTAAAACAGATTGGTGATAATCGCTATCAGTTTTTACTGGAAACCCTCAGCGACCTCAAAGCGTCGTTAGAAAAGAAAGGACATGAACTCACGGTTCTTAAGGGCAGTATTTCAGAATGTTTGTCTAATATACTGAAGCAAGGTCAATTTACCCATCTTGGAGTAAGTAAACATTGTGGTTTTCATGAGCAAGAACAAGTAGAGGAACTTGCTCGGTGCTATCCAAACATGTCTATTGTTGAGGGTGAGTCGCTAACACTGTTTAATGAATCTGACTTACCCTTTTCAATTGAAGAGATGCCTGATGTGTTTAGTCCGTTTCGCCGTAAGGTGGAAAAAAAGCTTAACCCTAGAGAAGTTTGCAGCCCCGTTGACACCTTTCCTACTGCATTTGTGCTTGAGCATCTCTCTGCCGATTCGTTAATTATTGAAGGCGAACTTGCCAAGCAAAGCCAAAGTAATGACTTTAAAGGTGGTGAAAGTGCAGCCCTTGAGCACCTAAACGAATACCTATTTGAGTGGCATGCTGCAGCCACCTACAAAGAAACGAGAAACGCCTTGGACAGTTGGCGTGATAGCACAAAGTTTTCACCGTGGCTTGCAGTAGGCGCACTGTCGCCAAGAGAGGTAGTACGCCAAGTTACCTTGTTTGAAGAGCAGGTTGAGAAAAATGAATCCACTTATTGGATTTATTTTGAACTGTTGTGGCGTGAGTTCTTTCATTGGCTTCAAGCAAAGTACGGTGAAAAATGGTTTAAATTTGATGGTATTCAACAAAAAGTGCCGGGCACAGAGCATAACCCCAAGGTGTTTGTTGATTGGTGCAATGGCAATACCGGTTATCCCATCATCGATGCCTGCATGAAACAGCTAAAAGCGACAGGCTATATGTCTAATCGCGGAAGGCAATTAGTAGCGAGCTGCTTTGTACATGAGTTACAGCAAGACTGGCGCTATGGCGCTGCATGGTTTGAAAATCAGTTACTCGATTTTGATGTGGGCAGCAATTGGGGCAATTGGCTTTATCTTGCCGGCGTGGGAAGCGATCCTCGTGGACACAGACAGTTTAACCTAGATAAACAAACGACCACCTACGACCGCGACGGTGCATTTCGCAATAAATGGTTAACCTAGTTGTTTAATATAAGTGCTTTAGAGAACGAAATGTTTAAGAAAATGAACTGCAAGCAGGTAAACATAGAAATATGACTCAACAAGCCGTTTCTGTAATTTGGCTAAAGCGCGACCTCAGGCTTCGAGACCATCAGCCGCTGTTTGATGCTGTCAATAACGGTGACAACATCCTTTTACTCTATTGTTGGGAGCCGTCCCTGCTTGCCGACCCTCATATGGATGTTCGTCATTGGCGATTTGTAGAGCAGAGTCTTGCCGATATTAACGCCCAATTACCCAGCGGGATTCGAGTATTGCAGATGCACATGGAGGTGCATGAGGCTCTATCGCAGATTCAGGAATATTTCACCATATCCTCCCTAAGAAGCTACCAAGAAATTGGGCTTTTGGTTACGTATAACCGCGACAAGGCAATAGCAACCTATTGTATTAAAAGCAAAATACCATTTATAGAGTGTAATACAGGCGCAGTGATAAGGGGCTTGCCTAACCGTGCGCGTTGGCAGAAAAATTGGGAGGCGCACTTTAATTCCGCAACTTATGATTTCGATATTCACCTGGCAAAGTGGGTGAATTGGACTGAGCATGCGCTTTTAGCTGATAGTGATACCACCTACTCGGCTTTTTCGCTTTCTGGCTCAGTTTCATGCGCGCGTCGAAACCCATTAGTATCAGGTGGCGCATCAGCATCAAGTAGCGCAACAGAGGACTCAGCCGAACACTCATCTGATGAAGACAGAAGCCAAATGCAACAAGGAGGAGAGAAACGAGCGTGGCACGTAATGAAGCATTTCTTCGAGGAGCGAGGAAAGTATTATCACAAGCATATATCTCGCCCTTTTGATGCTCGTCGTTCCTGTTCGCGATTAAGCCCCTATCTTGCTTGGGGAAATATCTCCATCAGGCAAGTTTATCATTTTGTAGAAAATGAAAAGCAAATAAAGAAAGCGTCCGCCGGTAAAGACAAAGCACTGTGGTCGCGAGCACTGTCGGCATTAACATCTCGGCTGCATTGGCACTGTCATTTCATTCAAAAGTTTGAAAGTGAGCATACTATTGAATGGCGACCGATGAATGCTGCCTATGAAAAATTTCCGTTTATTGATGGCCCCGAGGCAGAGCGACGGTTTCATCATTGGAAAAGAGGGACTACCGGCTACCCATTGGTTGATGCCTGTATGCGGGCTCTCGCCCAAACGGGTTATATTAATTTTCGAATGAGGGCTATGGTAACGAGCTTTTTGTGTCATCACCTTAATGTACATTGGCTAAAGGCGGCGCACTATTTGGCGACACAATTTTTAGACTTTGAGCCTGGTATTCATTACCCGCAAATACAAATGCAGGCCAGCGTAACAGGCATTCATACAGTGCGTTTATACAATCCACACACCCAATCTATGAAATTGGATCCAGAGGGGGTGTTTATTAGAAAGTGGGTACCAGAGCTTGCCGAATTGCCTGGTGACACTGTGCATGCGCCCTACGCCATGCCGCCTTTAGAAGCGATTATGCTGAATTTCGACGTTGAAAAAGATTATGTGTTGCCAATTGTGGATATTGGCAGTATGGCTAGAAAGACTGGGGAAAGATTGTGGCAGTATAGAGAACGCGATGACGTCTTACGCGAAGCTCGACGAATAGTGCACCGTCACACCATGCAAAACAGCCCGAGTAGACAGTGGCTAAAAAAGAAAGTCTAGTTTCAGTTATCACCAACTTTGATTTCACGCCACCTGTTAACGATTGTTCTTTCTGAGCCACTCGGTAAGGAGCTTAATTTGTCCGCATTTGTACGATGCATACATAAGGCGCATGGCATTTGACATGGCCTCGCTATCTGTCCACCCTGTCTTCTCGCGAATTTCGTCATAACACGCTTTGGCTTCTGGAGACACATAGCCGCGCACGAGTTTTTTACCGGCTTCTTTTTGACGTTCTCTAAAGCGTCTCTGTTTATCAGCATTTGCTTTTGCTTTATCGCTGCTATTTTTTTGAAGCGCTGTTTTTGATTGTTTTTCTGTCATATTGTTCACGTACCTTTTGAAGAATTTAGTGTACCACGCGTTTTTCTTTATAAAAATGACTGTTCGGAGTTGTTTAGCGCACAACTGTTCGCTAAATTAGCACTGAAATTTAAAACAATACGAGTTGGGAATGTCTGAGAGAAAAAATAGCTTTACTAGAGACGACTTACTTGCGTGTAGTCGTGGGGAAATGTTTGGACCAGGTAACAGCCAACTTCCTGCTCCTAATATGCTAATGATGGACCGTGTGGTTTCAATTACAGAAGATGGTGGAGAACACGGTAAAGGTGAAATTATCGCTGAGTTAGATATATCACCAGACCTATGGTTTTTTGATTGTCACTTTCCTGGCGATCCGGTAATGCCCGGCTGCTTAGGTTTAGATGCTATGTGGCAGCTTGTCGGTTTTTTCCTAGGCTGGAGCGGCGGTCCGGGTAAAGGAAGAGCATTAGGCGTAGGTGAAGTTAAATTTACTGGCCAAATTTTACCAACAGCAAAGAAAGTCACTTACAAACTCACTATGAAACGTGTGATCAAACGCAAACTCTTCATGGGTATGGCTGATGGCACAGTTGAAGTTGATGGTAGAGAAATTTATGCGGCGAAAGATCTCAAAGTAGGTCTGTTTCAAGATACATCGAATTTCTAATTTTTCCGCAAGTACAAAAAAAGCCCCTTATTTAGGGGCTTTTCCTTTTGCATAATCAGTATAAAAGAGAATGTGTTATTTTACAGTTAGTCCTAAGTGCCTATCTTCTACCGCCTCACGCCATCCACCTAACCACTGTGAACGGGTTTCGTTCTGCTGAAATGGACAATTTTCCTTCGCACGACCACTAATACCAGCTTGATAGCCTTTAGAATGTGCACGTGTCATTTTATCTCTTTTTTGTCTTTTCATTGACTAGCCTCTTCTGTTTGTTGAAAGTACAACAACGTCAGTTCGCGGGCGCTCTACATCATATTTATTAAAAGTGCCGGAAAATCTTTTGCGTACATTACTTAGATAGTGCACTTAGCCAATTGGTTCAAGAGAATTTTGAAATTAAAATTCTTGACATTTAATAAATGGATGAAGTTTATATGAAATTATTTTTACAGTTTTGTGAATTTTTTCGCACGTATTTTTTGTGAATGAGTGAGCGTTTGATTTATGAACAGATACAAAAAAGGCCACTCAACAAGAGTAGCCTTTAACATCATTCACTTTCAAGGAAATGCACAGCTAGGTGCGAATTATTTCGTGTGAAAGCTAATTAGTAATAAATAAGAACCTTAGCGTTTTACTCTGCGTCTAAATAATCCAGCCAACAATATACCACCTAATGCTAAGAATCCCGTCGACGCGGCCTGTCTTTCATAGGGCTGCTCATCTTCAGGCACTTCGCAGTCGTCTATTGTACCGTTTGATAGCGGTGATAATTTAACCGCAACAATTGAATCTACGGCGTTAGTTTCCCCGGCGCTGTCTAAAATTTCCACGCCAGTAATATACTTACTGGTGGTTCTTAAGCGTGCGTTAGCAATTATTTCATTGTTCTCGTTAATATCTACGGCTTCAACAAGCTCGTAGGTGTTATCACAAGACACCAAATCGTTTAAATCAATTAACTCTTCAGTTTCAATGTTGTACATGAAAGCCGTGGTTTGACGCTGGGTTTCATTCGTCGCTGTTACATCTGCGCTACCCACAACAATATTATTGTTGTTAATTGCATTTGGCGTTACGCCACCACTAGTGAAAAATCCCTCTGGGTATACTTTCTCTTCAGTTTCTAAGTTGTAGACAAAGAGACGAGAGCGAGAAGCTGTGTCTGATGGCGGCAGTACTGCACCCGTTACCCAGTTGTTGTCGTTAATACCAATGGCTTGGCTGATAATGTTTTCATCACGAGGCAATAACTCAATAGTTTCACCGTCTCTAAACACGGTTGCTACGCGTTCACTTTCCGCTCTTGCCGATGAATTGGGGCGAGTAATAGCAACAAAATCCCCGGTTAAGCTTTCACCTACTGCGATACCCTGCTCATTAATATCGAAAGCGTAGGTGTACAGATAAAAAGTGTTGTCCTCGGCAGGCTCTTCAATTAGAGGATACGTCTGTGTGTCAATGACATCGCCGTTTACATCAAGCTGCCAGATCGTGGCGTTGACTTCTGATAGGCTTACAAAGGCTGGAACCGAAGGATTTTGTGCTGTCACAAAAGGCGTGGATACGCGAGGGGCAGTAAATTCACCCGTGTATAAATTGAATAGACAGCGATCAACAGAAATATCACCGCGCTCTTCGTCATCGTCACAGCGCGCTACCGCATCATCAACAGCAGTTTGAAAGCTTACTGTACTAAATCCAGCGACTTGTAGGTTATTGTTGATAGCTCGGGCTGAACCAAAACCGCCAAGGGTATCATCTACAGGAGGAAGTACTTTCGTCTCCCCCGACACTTGCACAAACGCCTGCTGTGAAGATTCCGGATAAGTATAGTTGATAATGTCGCCGTTGGCGTTTTCATAGGGGTCTAAAACAACTAAGCCGCCCGAGTCACCAACAATATAATTACCGCTAAGGCTGTCTCTGCCTGATACTCGAACTGACTGAGTGTAATCGTCAAACTTGTCGGTAATTTCATCTAACCCAGGTACTAATTCCGCATCTACTGTATCGGTAATGTAAGTTCTAAACTGTGTCAGCTTTTGAATCTGAGGAAACGTTTGGTTGCTAATAATATAGCTGACAATAGTGGAGTAATCTGAGTCAGTGAACACCCCTTCTCTCGCACTATCTTCATCTTCCAGCGAAGGACCAAAAGTTTCGAAGAAAACGGTACCATCGATTAGTTGGTCAACGTCGATGGGAGGATTGTATTCAAGCTGCGCTATCGTTAGCATTTGTCCTGCTTCATCAATAGAGCGACCAAAATTGCTTCTTGCAGAATCCTGTAGCGGAAGAGGTGTCACTGAATAAGTCGCGGCAAAAGCCGAAACACTTCCTGTTGCCAACAGAACGGCGGCGGCAAGCTGAGTTCGTTTCATCTAAAATCCTATTTACTGCTGATTATCTTCCAGCATACTTTCTAATTCATCCCAGCGCGCATATTTCTGGGACAACAATAATTCTTGGTCTGCCAAAAGCGCTAAGGCTTTTGCAGTAGTGTCACTGTCTTTTTTGAAGAATTCAGGATCATTTACCTGTTCTTGCATTACTTCTAGCTCGGCCTCAAGACTTTCTAGCTCTGCGGGAAGTGATTCCAGTTCACGTTGGTCTTTGTATGATAACTTTTTCGCCTTGCGGGGTGAAGGCTTAGCACTAGGACTATCTGAACTTGAATTAGTTTCATTCCTAGACTTAGCTTTTTCTTCTTTTTCAATCTGAAGGCGTTTTTCCTGCTGCCCTTTATACCAGCTTTCAACGTCAGTGAAACCCCCAATAAATTCTCGGAGTCTTCCCTCACCTTCAAATACTAAACTGCTATTTGCTACATTATCCACAAATTCCCTATCGTGGCTCACAAGTAACACGGTACCTGTATATTCGTTTAGCAGGGTTTCTAACATTTCCAGTGTTTCAACATCCAGATCGTTAGTCGGTTCATCGAGAACCAACAGGTTGCTGGGTTTAAGCATAAGCTTAGCCAGCATAAGGCGATTTTTTTCTCCGCCAGAAAGTGACTTCACCGGCGCGTTTACGCGCTCTGGCGAAAAGAGATAATCCTGCAGATAACTGATCACATGTCTGGGGTGGCCGTTAACCATTAAATCTCGTTTACCATCGCCTACAGCGTCAATCACGGTCTGCTCTAAGTCAAGACCATGCCTGTGCTGGTCGAAGTACGCGACCTCTAAATTGGTACCTCGCTTGCAGCTACCGCTGTTTACTTCTAGCTCACCTAGCAGCAGTTTGATGAGCGTACTTTTGCCACTGCCGTTAGGGCCGATAAGCGCTAGCTTGTCACCTCTTAGTACATTCAGGCTTAAATCTTTAACAATGCAAAGCTCACCGATGTTGTATGAAAGGTTTTCAACTTCAAAAACTACTTTTCCAGAGCGAGCCCCTTGATGTTGACTTACCACTGCGCTTCCTTGCACTGCGCGGCGCGCCTTGCGTTCATCACGTAATTTTTTAAGTGCCCTTACGCGACCTTCATTCCTTGTGCGACGGGCTTTAATGCCCTGTCGTATCCACACTTCTTCTTGAGCCAGTTTTTTATCAAACTCTGCGTTTTGCGAAGCTTCGACTTCAAGGTCGTGCTGTTTCTTCTCTAAATAGGTTTCGTAATTGCCTGGATAGCTGGTGATGCCGCCACGATCTAAGTCAATAATACGGGTGGCCATAGAACGAATAAATGCCCGGTCATGACTGACAAACACAATCGCACCATTGTAATTACTCAGGCTTGACTCTAGCCACTTGATCATTTCAATGTCTAAGTGGTTTGTCGGTTCATCAAGAAGCAAAAGATCTGGCGAACGTACAAGTGCTCTGGCCAGCGCCGCTTTTCTTCTCCAACCACCGGAAAGCGTCGATAACGACGTTTCGGGCTCAAGTTTAAGCATGGTAAGAGTTTGTTCAATTTGTTGTTCAAACTGCCAGGCATCACGTGCTTCTAAGGTTTCTTGTAGACGCTGTAATTTGTTGAGATTGGCTTCGCTGGGATCTTCACCAACCAATCGGGTTTGATGAAAATAGTCTTTCAGCGTCTCGCCAATGTCAGATAATCCCTCTGCCACGTAATCAAACAAGGTGACGTCTGTGGTTTGCGGCGGATCTTGCTCTAAACGAGCGATTACTGTGTTGTTCTCAATAATTCGCTGGCCATCGTCAGCAATGATGTCACCAGAGATAACCTTCATTAACGTTGATTTCCCACTGCCATTTCGACCCACGAGGCACACCCTTTCCTTCGGCTGTACAACAAGTTCGATACCGTCCAATAGCGGCGGGTTTCCATAAATAACCGTAATATTTTTTAACTGCAAAATACTCACTGCAGAAATGCCTCCAGGTCGGCACTGTCAAAAGGCCAACCGATTTCTTTGTTTGTGTCTTCCCTTTTTAATACGGGAATGCGTGCACCATAGTAATGATAAAGGTCGGTGCTGTCTCTTATATTTACTTTCTCTACTGTTAGCGACGAAAACACGCTGGTTTTCGCAAGCTCGACGTCAGCTAAGTCACATAAACTGCACTGGGGGCCGGTATAAAACACTATCTTCACGACTGTAATGTCCAGCACTGATGAATTTTACCCTTTCTGGCAAAGTCTTCAGGAATGGTCTTTGCCGTAATATTTTCAATACCAAAACCAAGGGCTTCAAGGGCTTGGGTATCAAGTTTAAACCCGCGCTTATTATTGGAAAAAATAACTGTGCCGTTGTCATTTAAGCAAGCTTTTGCCCGTGTCAGCATATCTACATGGTCGCGCTGAACGTCCCATGTATTGCTCATGCGCTTGGAATTAGAAAACGAGGGTGGGTCGATAAATATCAGGTCGTATTTGCCTTTGTGGTCGGCCAACCAGGTTGTACAGTCAGCCTGAACAAAAGCATGAGGCCCATCAAGCTTATTAAGCGATACATTTTTCTTCGCCCAATCTAAATAGGTATTCGACATATCCACGGTGGTGACTGATTTAGCGCCGCCTTTTGCCGCAAATACAGACACGCTGCCCGTGTAAGAAAACAGATTAAGCACGTCTTTGCCCTTGGCCATATTCATCACAATCTGGCGGGTATCGCGGTGGTCTAAGAACAAACCGGTATCTAAGTAATCCGTCAGGTTGACTAAGAAACGTGCGCCGTTCTCATACACTTCCATCATATCGCCAGACTGATTAAATTTTTCGTATTGCTTGGCGCCTTTTTGCTGGCTACGTACTTTTAACACTATGTTTTTAGGCGCAATGCCTGTTACTGCGGGTAAATGCAATAGCACTTCTTGAAGGCGTCTGCGCGCCTTGTCTTCTGACACTGTCTTAGGGGGAGCGTACTCTTGTACCACTAACCAATCGCCATACTTATCCACGGCCACGTTGTAGTCAGGCAAGTCAGCGTCATAAATGCGATAGCAGTTTGTATCTGCGTTCTTTAACCAAGGTTTGAGCTTTTTAAGATTTTTCTTAAGGCGATTAGCAAATTCATGGTTACCGGTGTCTTCGCTAAACTGAACGGTATTTTCTTCGTTTAATACATAATTAGCTAAACGACACTCTAGCTTACCGTTATTCATTGCGTAGTCTTTACTCGCGCGCAGCTTAAGTACTCGCAATAAGTCTCGGTTACTGCTTAAAAGGGATACATGCCAGCCTTTCCACGCTTCTTTAAAGCGCTTGCCCCATTCACTGAATAACGGAATGAGTGACGTCAGTTCTCCTAATCGCTCACCGTAAGGCGGGTTTGACACAATGTATCCTGGTGTAGCGATAGGTGGTGATGATTTAGTGGCATCTTGCTGACTAAAGCCGATATCGTTATAAACACCCGCAAAATCAGCATTGGCTTTTGCGATTGAAATCATTTTCCGGCTAAAATCGGCAGCGTAGATACCGCTAGTTGAAGGCTTTTGATTGTCTAAGGCATCATCAACAAGGTTGTCCCACGTGCTCTCTTCGTGACCTAACCACTTGGTGAAACCCCAGTATGAACGCTTAATCCCCGGAGCGATATTACGCGCAATGTAAGCGGCCTCAATGGCGATAGTGCCCGAGCCACACATTAAATCAACCAATGGTGCGTCGGTGTTTTCAGTCCATCCGCTTCGCATCAGCATGGCGCAAGCAATATGCTCTTTAAGTGGCGCATCACCCGCTTCTTGGCGGTAAGCACGTTGATGCAAGCTCGCCCCTGCTAAATCTATTCCGATAATCACATTGTCGCGTTGCAAGCGTGCATAAACAGAAATATCAGGGTGTCTGCGCTCAACAGACGGCCTTGCTAGCCCTTCTTCAACAAACGTATCAACGATAGCATCTTTAATACGAACAGCCCCAAACTGGGTGTTTTTGATCGCAAAGTTGGTTCCTACAAATTGAACAGATAGCGTATGCCTAGAGTCCATTTGCATCTGCCAATCTACGGTCATTGCCGTATCGTAAAGGCTTTCGGCGTTATTCGCTTTACCCGATGCCAAAACCCAAATTACTCGGTTAGCCAGTCGCGACCATAAGCAAAGTTTATAGGCGTCTTCTTTAGAGCCCTCGAACTGAAGCATACCAGGAGCCTGCTTTATTTGTGCCTCAGGGCACAAAGTGAGCACTTCTTGTTTAAGTAGTTCGTCGAGACCGCGGCTGGTTGTAACCAGAATTGTATTCATTCATTTACCTGTAACTGGCGCACGACATTAGCACGTGCGCACTTTATGAGAGATCGGGGGTATTATAACGCGTTTACGATACGTTTAACGAGCGATGGACCTTGATAAATAAAGGCCGAATATAATTGAACCAATGATGCACCAGCATCTAAACGTGCCTGGGCTGACTCAGGAGAGTCTATGCCTCCAACGCCGATAATGGGCATAGATTTGTCTAAAGCTTTATCTAATTTCTTTGTCACTTGTAAACTCATGTCAGTCATCACTGAACCGCTGAGGCCACCCATTTCATCAGCATGGGCTAAACCTTGCACCGCATCACGAGAAAGTGTTGTATTAGTGGCAATGACGCCATCCATTTTGCTGTTCATCAAAGACACCGCAATACTGCTTATTTCATCATCGCTTAAATCAGGGGCGATTTTAATGAACATGGGCACGTATTTACTGTGTGTTTGCGTTAGCGTTTCTTGAGCGGCTTTAAGACCTACAAGCAATGAGTCTAATGCTTCGCCGTACTGTAGATTTCGTAGTCCTGGTGTATTAGGCGACGAGATATTGATAGTGATATAGCTGGCGTACGGATAAACCTTGTTCAGGCAAATAAGATAATCCTCTACAGCCTTGGCGTCTTCGGTATCTTTATTTTTACCAATATTGATGCCGATGGGCCCTTTGAATTTCGCTTCTTTCACTTGTTCAACAAGGTGGTCAACACCTTTGTTGTTAAAACCCATGCGATTGATAATGGCTTGCTTTTCAGGCAGACGAAACAAGCGTGGCTTAGGGTTACCCGGCTGTGGACGAGGCGTAACGGTGCCAATCTCAACAAAGCCAAAGCCCATGCTTGAGAATGCATCTATACAATCACCATTTTTGTCTAACCCTGCAGCTAGACCCACTGGGTTATCAAACTTAATTCCTGCTACCGTCACTGGTTTTGCAATAGGCGTGGTGCTGTACATCCATTTTAGCGGTGTATGTTGCGTTTTATTCAGCCAGTTAATAGTAAAATCGTGGCTTTTTTCAGGTTCACACTGAAGTAGCAGCTTTTGCACTAAAGATTGCATGGGTATTCTAACGCTCGCTAATATAAAAAAGCCCTGATGAACAGGGCTTAAATCATTAAGGTGCGTGTATTCTAATGGTTAGACTTCACGCTTAAAAGCATCAATTCACGTAAAGCGACAGAAAACTTCGCAAATTCGTGCGTTGTGCTTGTTTTGAACTCAGACATCATGTGATACCAGCGCTTTAACAACACTTGGTTGCTGTCTATCCAGTCGTCGAGGATTTGATCGGCATCTGCAACATCGGTGCGTGACTGCAGCAAGTTAGCTGCAATAGAGCGCTGCTGCCAATCCAACTCTTCTCTGTACGATGCACGCGCGAGTGCCTGCCAATGGTTGCTTACCGCCTGATTATTTATTTGGTCAAGGAACCAATGCAGTTCCAGTCTCGAACCAAGTTGATAATAAAGCTTAGCGACCACATCGGTCTCATGTTTATCAGCGTCAACAATTTGCGCCAAATCAAAGCTGGAGAACATGTTTGAGAAGCTGGCCACTTGATAGGCAATATCATGAGGTACGTCTTGCTCGATATATTTCTGCGTAGCTGCCTCAAGTTGCGAATATTCACTTTCAACTAAGTAATGCTGAAGGTTCTTCGACAACAAATCGAAGGTACCGCGATAGCTTTCGATGGCGTCTTCAATAGAATGTGCTTTGTTGCCATGTCTAATATACCAACGGGCGCCTCTGCGCATAATGCGCCTTGCCTCATCAAGCATGGTTAGCTGTAATTTGGCACAAATGACATTGTCTAAATCTTCAATACGGCCCCATAGGTTGTCCATATTAAAGATGCCGTGAACAATTGCATAGGCGTCAGCAATTTCGCTCACGCTGGCACCGGTTTCTTCCTGTAAGCGGAAAACGAAATTCAAACCCATGTCATTAACCATATTATTGGTTAATTTGGTGGCAATAATCTCACCGCGCAGTGGATGCTGCTGCATATGTTCGTTAAAGCGACTGCGAAGGACTTCTGGGAATGCTTCTAACAACAGGCGAGCATGATAGGGGTTTTCAGTGATCTCAGGAATATTAAGCGCATCTTTCATCACCATTTTGCCGTAGGCAATTAGCACACTCAGTTCAGGGCGCGTTAAACCTTGGTCTGTGGCAACGCGATCTGAAATTTCATCATCACTTGGAATAAACTCAAGTTCTCTGTTTAACTGCCCTTCTCTTTCTAAACCGTGGATAAAGCGAAGTTGCTCTTTAAGCTGTTTTACACCAGCTAATTCAGTAATCGAGATGGACTGAGTTTGACGATAGCAGTCTTTAAGCACAATAGCAGACACATCGTCAGTCATGTCATAAAGCAGTTTGTTACGTTGTTTAATCGTAAGCTCGCCATCGTTAACTAGGCTATTAAGCAGTATTTTGATGTTAACCTCATTATCAGAGCAATCAACACCACCCACATTGTCGATAAAGTCAGTATTGACTCTACCGCCGTTAGCAGCGTATTCAATACGACCTAGTTGAGTAACACCGAGATTTCCCCCCTCTCCGACAATTTTCGCCTGAACGTCTTTGCCATTTACCCGTAAATCGTCGTTAGCGCGATCGCCTACCGCAGAATGAGATTCTTTAGAGCTCTTAATGTAAGTACCGATACCGCCATTCCACATTAAATCCACAGGCATCTTCAATACATTATGAATAAGCTCGTTAGGTGTCATGGTTTGTTGTCTAGTGCCTAACCATTTTTTCATTTCTGGGGTTAGCTTAATAGACTTAGCTGAGCGGTTAAATATACCACCGCCTTTTGAAATCAATTTGCTGTCGTAGTCTTCCCACGACAACCTTGGGTTTTCAAACAAGCGCTGACGCTCTTTATAGCTGTCTGCTGCATTTGGATTAGGGTCGAAGAATATATGCAGGTGGTTAAATGCACAGATAAGCTTTGTATGCTCAGATAACAACATACCGTTACCAAATACATCACCCGCCATGTCACCCACACCGATACAGGTGAAATCGGTAGTTTGACAATTCACGCCCATTTCGCGGAAGTGACGCTTAACAGATTCCCAACCGCCTCTGGCTGTAATACCCATTTTCTTATGGTCGTAGCCAATGCTGCCACCTGAGGCAAACGCGTCGCCTAACCAAAAGTTAAACTCTTCTGCTATGCCATTGGCAATGTCAGAGAAAGTGGCAGTTCCTTTATCTGCGGCAACAACAAGATAAGGGTCGTCGTCATCCAATCGCACTACATCTTTGGGCGGAACGATTTCTCCGTTCACGATGTTGTCAGTAATATCCAGCAAGCTGGTTATGAAGGTGCGGTAGCACGCTTGTCCTTCTGCTTGGATAGCCTCCCGGCCTTGCTCTACAGGGGCCTTCTTACAAACAAAGCCCCCTTTTGCACCAACGGGAACAATAACCGTATTCTTAACTTGCTGGGCTTTAACTAAACCAAGCACTTCTGTACGGAAATCTTCTTGACGGTCTGACCAGCGCAAACCACCACGGGCTACTTTACCGCCTCTAAGGTGCACACCTTCAACCCGAGGGCTGTATACAAAAATTTCGTACTTAGGCAGCGGAAGCGGCATGTCAGGAATAAGCTCAGGGAGCATTTTGAACGACACGTAAGACTTTTCGTTATCCGACTCATCAAGTTGATAGAAGTTAGTGCGCAGTGTGGCAGACATCATGTCTAAATAACGACGGATAATTCTGTCATCATCAAGGTTGCTCACACCGTCTAGCTGAGATTTAATATCAGCAAGTATTGCGTCTTCTTTTTTCTTGTTACGCTTTTTCTTCGGATTAAAGCGCTGGTCAAAGAAGTCTACCAACAAGCGAGCTATGTCGGTGTAGTTGGCCAGCGTATTTGCAATGTAATCGTGGCTAAATGAGCTGCCTGTTTGACGCATGTATTTTGCATAGGCACGCAAAATAGTCACTCGACGTCCGGTGAGGTTTGCACCAAGAATTAAGCGGTTAAACGCATCGTCTTCTAGGGTGTTGTACCACACTTTAGCAAACGCATCTTGGAAAAGTATTTGGGCGTTTTCCATGTCGAAATGCTGCCCGCTTTTGTGCAGCATTTTGAAATCCATGATCCAGTTATGCTCACCACCTGAACACGTTATTTTATATGGGCTCTCATCAATTACGCGTAACCCAAAGTTTTCCAGCATTGGCAGTACATCCGACAAATGAATGGGCTCTGCACGATGGAACAATTTAAGTTTAACAATTTGACTCTTAGAGTCTTCTTCTTGGGGGCGATAGAATAACATATCTAAGGTATGTTTATCGTCTAGCATCTCCAATTTACCCATGTCTACCAACGCTGCTGATGGCAGGTTGTGTTCCATGTAACTGCGAGAGAATGCATTGCTATATTTACGCTCTAATGACTTTCCAGACGCCTCGCCGTGAGATGCTGAAATAGCTGATGCAAGCCTGTCATTCCATGTTTTGGTTAGCTCGATGATATTTTGTTCTATTTCCTTCACATCAAATTCCGCATTGTTATCGTTAACTCGCGCTATGTAGTGTGTTCTTGCATAAACAGATTCAGAGAAGAAGGTTGTAAACTCCACCTCTTCTGATGCGTTAAGCGACACCTTTAATAGTTCTTGCGTCTCTTTACGCAATTGCGTGTTATAGCGCTCTCTTGGTACAAACACCATGCACGAGAAAAAGCGACCAAAGGTATCTTTGCGTATGAATAAGCGAGAAATTCCTCGCTCCTGCATTTGGAAAATACCCATTACAATTTGAGCTAACTCCTGTGCTGGAGTTTGCAATAGCTCATCTCTTGGGTAGGTTTCTACAATGTTGACAAACGCTTTGTATGCGTGAGTACCCGGCTCGAAGCCTGATAAAGCACAGATAAGCTGAATCTTTTCACTTAAAATTGGCAATTCAATAACGCTTTGGTTATAAAAAGATGCCGAATATAACCCTAGGAAGCGGTGCTCACCGACCACTTGACCATTATCGTTGAAAACTTTGACGCCAATATAGTCCATATATGCAGGGCGATGAACGCGAGCCCGAGTATTGGTCTTGGTTAAAATAAGGGGGTTTTCACTTAACGCTTCACTGCGTGCTGAGGCTGGCAGCTTCGATAAAAGACGCTCGCGGTTATTAACGGAGTTCTTTAGTAAACCTAGGCTGCTATCGTTTTTAGGGATCCAGCGATGGTCACCTTCTATGGCTTTTACATCGTAATAACGGTAGCCCATCATGGTGAAGTTATGATCGCCCAACCAGTTTAGAAAGCGATTTACCTGGTCTTTTTGCTCACCGGACACGGGCCAGTTAAACGATTCGCTGGTTTTAATTACCGTGTGCAGTGTGCTGGTCATATCTTGCCAATCAGCCACGGCAAGTGATACTTCATCGACCACTGAGTGAAGCTCTTTTGTCAGTATGTCGATATCTTTTTTGGAAGTTTGACGGTCAACTTCTATAAAAATAACGGTTTCTTTTTTCGCACCTTCCAGGGTTTTGCCCTGCTCAGAAAAGCTTTCCACCTTGTTGCTGGTGTCACGCTTAATACCTATAGGGCTATGCAAAAATAAATGTGCGGTTATGTTCAGTCTATTCAGCGACATTCGAACCGAATCAACGAGGAACGGCATGTCAGACACAATCACTTCAACAATAGTGTGGCTTGAGTGCCAACCGTGTTTTGCAATTTCTGGATTAAAGACGCGTATGTGGGGCGCAGAGTTATCGAATCGAGAGAGTGCATTCCATAAACTCAGAGTTGCACCGTAAAGATCGCTGTCGTTGCGATTTTCTAAATCATCGCTTGATATGTTTTTATACAACAGACGTCCGAATTGATGCACAAGAGACTTCTGCTTCGTATCTACTTTTTTATCGATAAGTGCGAATACATTATCTAGCAGTACTGAGTGTCGCTGTGAGGTGACTGTCATTTGTTAACCTTTTAGTAATATCGTAAGTGCTGAAAACCTTTGTATTTTCTCTAATAAAGCAGCTTATTAAAAGCCCCTTTTTAACCTTATATTAACAGCATAGATAACTATGCAGAAAACACCTAAAAAAAGGGCCTAAAGGCCCTTTTTTTTGATTAGCTATGCAAAAATAATTTATGCACCAGGGTCATTTTTGTTCCACCAGAGGAACCTAGCCAACGCTGGTAGTACAATTATTGCACCAAGCATGTTAACAACGAACATAAACGTCAGCAATATTCCCATATCCATTTGGAATTTGAGCGATGAGAATACCCATGTGCTGACGCCAATTGCTAACGTTACCCCGGTAAAGAGCACCGCACTGCCGCGCTCTTTAAGCGCTGCAAAATAGGCTTCTTGTACCGTTGCACCCTGCTTCAACATTAGGCTCTTGGTCGATAGAATATAAATACCATAGTCCACCCCTATTCCCACACCCAGTGCGATAACTGGTAAGGTAGAGACGGTGAGACCAATTTGAAGATAGGTCATCAATGCTTGGGCCAGCACAGACACTACGTAAAGCGGTATAACAACCACTAATGTAGCGCGTATTGATCGGAAGCTAATTAAGCATAAAGCGATGACTGCACCGAATACATAGAGCATCATTGGATCTTGCGCTTCGCTAACCGCTTCGTTCGTTGCCGCCATAACACCTACCGGGCCAGACGCTAAGCTAAACTTCATATCGTCAGTTTCATATTCTGTACGATAATCTTTAACCGCATCAACAACGCGAGAGATAGTTTCTGCCTTGTGATCTTCCATAAATAGAATGATAGGCATTACAGAGCAATCGCCGTTTAAAAGACCTGATGATGTAGGTACACGAGATATAGCTTGAACCAATGTTTGTTGGTTTCGTGGAATAACCTGCCACTTCACATTGCCTTCGTTGTAACCCGCATTCACAATTTTAGCGACTGACGCAAGGGATACTGCAGACTGAACGCCTTTGGTATTCTCCATTTTCCACTGGAAGTCGTCCATGGCTTTCATGACGTTGTGCGATGTACACGCTTCAGGCGTGGTTTCTACCAAAATAGAAATATAGTCAACGGTCACTTCGTACTTATCGGTAATTAAGAAGGTGTCTTGGTTATACCGAGAGTCTTCGTGAAGCGCTGGTGCGCCGGCATGCAAATCACCTATTTTCATTTTTTGTGCTTGGAAGTGACCAAACACAAATAAGATAGCGGTGATAGTTAATATAATTGCAGCGGGTTTTTTACGTGAACAAGCAGCAACCATATCCCAGAACTTACTGTTCGCCTTTTCCTTGCCTGCAAATTTTTCTACGTAGCGTTCGTCAAGCTTCAAGAAGCTCATTAATACAGGAAGTAACAGTAAGTTAGTTAAAATAATAACCGCTACACCCATACTCGCCGTAATCGCTAGCTCTCGGATGATACCAATATCGATAACCAGTAGAGTCATAAAGCCAACGGTGTCAGAGAGCAATGCAATACCGCCTGGCACAAGTAAGCTTCTAAATGCTGCCATAGATGCTTTCTTAGCACCAATACCCGTTACCGCCTGCTTCTCTACCGCATTTATCATTTGCACACCGTGGCTTACGCCGATGGCAAACACTAAAAACGGGACAAGTATAGACATCGGATCCATACCAAAGCCGATAGAGGTAAGTAGCCCCAGCTGCCAGATAACGGCAATCACAGAACACAGTAATGGCAATACCGTTAACATTATGCTGCGTGAGAAGAAGTACACCATAATGGCAGTTATACCAATGGCGATAGCAAAGAATATCAGTACGTCTTTGGCACCATCGGCTACGTCACCAATCATTTTGGCAAAGCCAATGATATGAATTGACGTTTCTTCGTTTTCATATTGGCCGCGAAGCTGCTCTTCTAACTCTGCCGCAAGGGCTAGTGTATCAAGTGGTTCGCCGGTTTGAGGGTCGATATCTAGCAGCTGCGCAGTTACCATTGCACAGCTGTAATCGCTTGCAACCTGTCGCCCAACAATATTGGCTTTTTCAATGTTTGCCGCAACCAGCTCCAACGCTTCTGGATTAGACGAGTTAAAGTCTGCAGGAATAACCGGCCCGCCAGCAAATCCGCCCTCAACGATTTCGGTAAATCGAGTGGACGGTGAAAACAGTGAGATGACCAATGAGCGATTGACGCCGTTGATAAAGAAAAGTTGGTCGTGCACATTTTTCAATGTGTCGAAAAAATTCCTGTTAAAAATATCGTCGTTTTTGTCACATACAGACACAAGGATATTGTTAGCACCACCAAAATCTTGGCGATGTTCAATATAGGTCTGCATGTATTCATGATTAAGAGGAATGTTTTTTTCAAAACCAGCGTCTAAACGCATTTGAGAAGCTTGATAGCCCAGAAACACCGTTGCGATAGCGAATAGTGCTACCACAAGCTTTCGGTTACTGAAGACTAATTTTTCGAGAAAATGGGTCATTGCTTTTATTCTGCCCTATTTTAAATTCAACGTTTTAACGCCATTCGCTGATACCGCGAGATTCAGACCTTTGAACTGCTTAGCATTAAGAATTGCAGCTTTATCTTCAATCTGAGACACCGAAATACCTTCCCCTGGCTTACAATCAACAGGATTTGCATAAGGGTCGCGCATACTTGTAGGTATTGGTCTGTTGGCCTTCACCATTTGGCCGTTATTGCCAAGGGCATAAACAACAGAGTCTGAGCCAATAAGAATTGAATTTAGCGTACTGGTTGAACACGTTTGAATATATTTCCAAGACGATTCATTGTGATTAATGAACATGTTGCCGCGCAAACCAACCGCGAGCACTGAATTATCGTCTAGTGGCTTGATATCAAAAAACGAACCGGTGTAATCAACGCTGTAACGTTCCCACGACTTGCCCATGTCGGTGCTTTTAGCCAATAGACCGGCTTCACCAGCAAGATACAGGGTATTACCATCAAGCGTGATGCGATTGATATGGGGAAGAATAGATTCTAACTCTTGTTGATAAAAGGCTTCGTCTTCTTTTCGGATGTCTTCCAAATATTCTCTATCGTATGGGTCTAGCAAGGTTGCATGGCGTTCTGCATTCCACGTTTTCCCGCCATCTTCAGTGCGGTAAAACAAGCCATATGCCCCTGCGGCGACGCCCTGCATTTCGTCAAAAAAGAGCACGTCGAGAAAAGGACGCTGTAAATCAGGTTGGTACTGCTGCACCTCCCACGATTCACCTTTATCTGATGAATGAATAATAACGGCGTCGTGACCTACCGCCCATATATTGTCACCGACCACAGTAGTAGCGGTAAGCGTTGACTGAGTTGGCACTCTTTTTTGTTCGAAAACGTCTCCGTTTTCAGAAATAAGTACATGACCACGTTCACCGACAATAACAACAAACTGATCAGCGTCAATATCGAGCAAAACAGACTGTTCTACCAATGGTGCCATGAATACTTCTTCAGCGATTGCAGTGCTTACGTTATTGACTGCAAAGGCGGCGGCAATGCACGCTGCAATGTTTTTTTTCATATTGAACCATTCCCCCTAATAATAATTGTCTGCAAACAAAAACGGTTGGCAAGTGCCAACCGTTTGGTGTGTAAGCCGATTAGCGCATACCTTCTCGTCGCAATGCTTGCGGCGTAAACTCAACATCTCGAGGACGTACAGTAAAGTCGTACATTTGCTCTTCGTTGTCTAAGCCGATGGCTAGGTATCTACGAGAGTTCAAGTCATGGTACGAGTCAAGTGTAGACCATTGAGTTGGTACTTCGTAGTAGTTTACACCATACGCTACAGCAACACGATACAGTTCGCCACGATTATCATACATATCAGCAACTTGAATCTGCCAGCTGTCTTCATCAATGAAGAATACACGTTTTTGATAGATATGGCGGAAACCTTCTTTCAATGTGGCTTCAACCACCCAAACACGGTGCTTTTCCCAGCGCGTCAAATCAGGGTTCACGTGATTTGGCGTAAGAATGTTGTCATAACTTGCGTTGTCAGAGTGCAATGCATAGTTGTTATACGCTACGTACATTTCTTGCTTACCAAACAACTTCCAGTCGTAGCGGTTTGGTGAACCGTTAAACATATCGAAATCATCGGTGGTACGCAGGCCATCGGCCGCCGTTCCCGGTGTATCGTAAGCAATGTTTGGTGCTAGACGAACGCGGCGCTGTCCGGTGTTATACGTCCACGCTTTACGGGGTTCTTTAACTTGGTCAACGGTTTCGTGAACGAGCAAGGCTGTTCCAGCCAAACGTGCTGGCTGAGTGACTTTTTGCTTGAACATAAATAACACGTTGTCTTCTGTTAGTTGCTCTGGCGTGGCGTTATCTTCTGCGTATTTAATAAGCAACTGCTCATCAAATCCGATAACGTTATAGTCACCACCGGTAGTAACCGCCGCTTGTCCACCGTTACGCTGAACCGCAGCACCACGATAACGCAGAATGTGGTTCCAGATTGCCTCTAAACCATTTTGTGGAATAGGAAATGGAATACCAATCGCTGCACCCTTAATACCATTACCACCGTCTAAAAGTTCTGCACGAGTCGCATTTGCTTTAGTCGCGTCATAAATATTCTGCGGGTTTGAAGCAGAGCGTCGTGTCGGGTAAACCGGCATGCGGAACGTCTCTGGATATGTTTCAAACATTTTCATCTGCCCTTCAGACAAATGCTCAGCGTACTCTTTGTAGTTTTTGGCAGTAATCTCAAATAACACTTTGTCATCTGGGAACGGATCCGGGTGATGGTCGCCCACTGAGTATCCTGCTGGCGCAGAGGTAATACCGCCTGTCCACGCTGGAATACTGCCGTCTGCATTTGCGGCAACCTCACCACCGAGGGGTGTCAATTCTTTACCCAGTTTACCGGCTTCGGCATCTGAGACTTTCGCCATGACGCTTGCACCAGACAACGCTAGTGACAAGGCGGCTGCAATAATTCCTACTTTTCTAATCATAAATACCACTCTTTAGATTGCATATTTGATGTTAAATGACAAAAAGTCTCTGTCTGCAAGAGCATTCGTTGTACCAATGCCTCCCCAGAACGCGCTGTATGACGCCGTAGCAGACCACTTACTCAAGTAGTCAAATGTCATTGATAAAGCAGCAGACTTAACATCTTCTGTGAAAAGGAATAGAGGATCAGGCGTGGTGCCCTCTACATCATGTGAAAACGTTGCACGAACACGCAGGTTCATACCGGCATAAATTGAATTATAATCGGCAACTGCAAGTAGTCGATAGCCCCATGCATCATCAGTGGCGAACGGGTTGGTTTCCGGTCCGTCTGACAAACCTAGGTGAAGACCTTGGCGAGGATTACCCGTTGCCGTTGGCTCCAATGATGGTGTTCTTGCCGTACCAGGTGCGTTCAGTCTCACTACGTTTGGATCTGGCATATCAACAATGTTGACGTAACCGGCTTCACCTAGCAACACAAAGTTATCTGCACCAAATTTGGGGCCAAATACGTGAGACGCAGTAAACTGCATCTGCCATGTATCAGAGAAAATAAAGCCTTGAGCTGTTTCACCAGGGCCTACTGCTCTTCCGATATTATTTAGCTGAGAAATACCTTCAAGGTCAGGACGTAAACCTGCATTTGCAAGCTGCTCTGGCATACCCATGTAAAGTAATTCAACGTCGTCTATCTGAAGCGGCTCATCAACACGATAAGCAAATTCACCGGCTAATGCCGTTGTGCCAATGTTCGTGTTGAAGCTCATACCATAAAGCTTGATGTCTTCAGGGTAGAAAAACTCTGATTTTGTAAACGCACGTAAGTCAGTGATGTTATCGCGCGTTACTTCATTACCCGCAAGAAACGCAAGGTCAGCACCAATACCAGCTTGTGTAAAGTCTGACGTAATACCTGAAATAAGTGGACGCTGACTGTGGTAGTTGATGTGATAGAAACTGAATTCAGTTTCGTTAATCTCTGGTGAAAACACGGTTAAACGCAAGCCGTACTGGCCTTGGTCATCTGCTTCGTTGTGCGGGTCATCGCCAAAACCACGCACAGCAACCTTAGTTGGGTACGCTAAATAGGCTTGAGAGATATCAGCAGCATCTGCGCCAGAACGCAACAAATCGCCATAGCCGTTTAATGCTGTTAGCAAGTGCTCTAAATCAATGTCTGGGTTGCCGCTGAAACCTAGTTGGATATTCTGGCGTTGACCGCCGTCTCCCGCAAAGTCGTTACCGGCAAAATAACTGCCTGAAACAGGAAGCCAACTGCGTTGGAACTCGTATTGATAGTAGCCCGATACACTTACATCAGGTGTTAAACCTAATGACGCGTACACCATACCAACAGGTAAGAATACTTCTCTTAACTCGGCGCCAGGTGCGCGAGCACGCGTTACGTCAACAGGGTTGGTGGTGTTTATACCATGCTGGATAAAAGTACTTTCACCCCAACTGATTACCTGACGTCCAACACGCAAGGTAAGTGGCTTATCGCCTACCCACCAATCGCCGTAGAAAAAGGCATCGTATAAACGTACGTCAGTACACAGTAAATCTTCTGCTTCTGGGTCCTGACATAGGTCGTACTGGTTACCCGTGATAGGGTTTGAATATGGGCGGTCACCGTCCATTTGCTCAAAATCATAAAACCAAAATCCGCGAGCAAAGAAGCCGTAGTCACCGAAGTTTATGTCAAGTTCGTGAGTACCTGAAATCTGTGTTGCGAATGCGTCGCCTGGATCGTGTGCTAAGTTACCTAAATCACCATTGGTAGAGTAACCACCATCGGCTAAGCCCCATACATCACCGCTAGAATAAAGTGGGTTGAATGCAGCGTGGTAACCAGTCCAGTTAAATTGAGGAAGATTACTGTTACCGATTAAATCATAATCTCTAGCTTCAGTACGAATACTTGTTGCAAGCGAGAACGTTGAATCTAACGTAATGCTTACATCACCTACTTGCCAATTAGCGGCGTGAGCAGGTACTGCAGCAGCACCTAGCAGAGTGAGAACCCCTGCAGCAATTGGTGATATTTTAAAAGCGCTAGGCCTGTTTTTCATATTTTTATACTCCCAAGTCGACGCGTGTGCATGCCCGACATCATGACCAACCATAACGATTAACAAAATCATTACATCATTTTACCAGAACCGCAAGAACTAATCCTACCAGTTAACAACTTTTACAACATTAATCGTATCAAATAGTTATTGCATTATGATGAGTATAAAAGCCATTTATGCGGTTGTACAAAATTCAGCTTGAAAGTGCGCAAAAATCGCTCACTTGTGAGTGTTTTGTGGTAGCGGGGTTATGCTACCTCGCTTATTTCCCTTAATTAATTACCTAAGGCGTTCTATCGCCCTTATTTTATTGTGCTGATCTACAATCATACGAAAGCGCCCTTTCACCCCGTCTGAGGTGATAAACTGGCGCAAACGATTGGTGGGAACCTGCACCCGAACGCTAGATTCTGCCATCATGACAACGCTCGGTACAGCAGGCGAATATAATGCCTCACACTGGGTGTAAGGCACACTTATAGAGAAATAAAATATGCTATCTGTTGGTTCAATCTGCGCCATAAGCAAGGCTCTTGCTCACTTTTTCAAACACATCCTTGCTCAGTCCTTTGTGGTTAAGTAAGCGACCTAGCTGTTCTTTCATTAGCGTTTGATGTTCAACTGCAAAGCCCTGCCACTGGGTTAATGGCGTTACGATGCGAGCAGCAACTTGTGGATTCAATGTATCGAGTTTAAGTAAATAATCAGTAACAAACTTATAGCCACTACCGTCTAGTGCATGGAACATCTCGCTATTATAGAACGCGAAGCTACCAATGACTGAGCGAACTCGATTGGGGTTACTCATCGTAAACTGAGGATGTTCACACAACATCGTTATTGTGGCAAAGATATCCTTAGATGCTTGCGTAGCATGTAGCGCAAACCATTTGTCCAATACAAGCGGGTCGTTACTCCACTTTTGCTCGAACTTTGCCATGAGCGAATCAAAGGTGTCACGCTGACAAAACTGTGCGCATCTTAACGCTCCCAGCGTGTCGGTCATGTTATCTGCTTGTTCAAATTGCTTAATAACAAGGCTTTCATGCTGTGGTAACCGCGCCAAGTGTGCAAGAACAACATTCTTACAACGTCGCTGATTCACTGCATTCTGGTTGTAAGCATACGGTGCACTTTCAATGCTATTAAATACGTCAAGCAATGATGACTCGAGATGTTGTGCAAATTGAGAACAAAAAGCCTTTCGTGCGGCACTCAAAGTTTGAACATTTATCGATGTTCTAGACTGGCAGAGCGTTTCAAATGAAGGAATAACCAGACATTCGCCGAGTAGCTCAACATTATCCTGCTCACGTACAATGGCTTCTCTTATGCCCGCCCAAATATCGTTATCGATAGCTTCGCCTGGCGCACGTTCTAATTCACTGATACAGCGATTGTAGATAGACTGCATTGCATCCCAGCGATTAAATGCATCTTTGCCATATTTGAAAATGGTTAATAACGAGGTAGTTGGTAACTCGTTATTCACTTTTGCAGGGGCTGAAAAATTGCCTAATACCACCGGAGTCAATGTTTTGTTTGGCGCATCGATGGTGAAGGACACCGACTCTTTATCTAAAATGACCATTCCATCATTAATGATGGCTTCATTGTCGGTGTACTGAACTCCGTCTTCGTCCATAACTTCCATTTTGATGGGCATGTATAACGGATGCTTTTCACTCTGTTCAGAGGTGGCCGGCGTATGCTGAGATAATGTAATGGTATGTTTGCCATCGTCGAGCTTACTCTGCTTTACACTGATAATGGGAGTACCAGATTGACTATACCAACGTGCAAACTGGCTGAGATCTAACGACGTTGCCGATTGCATAGCAGAGACGAAGTCATCACAGGTTACAGCTTGCCCATCATGGCGTTTAAAGTATTCATCCATACCTTTTCTAAACCCATCTAGGCCAAGCAGTGTGTGGAACATACGAATAACTTCAGCACCTTTGTCGTACACCGTTACCGTGTAGAAATTGTTCATCTCTATCACTTCATCGGGTCGTATGGGATGGCTCATTGCACTTGCGTCTTCGGCGAACTGGTGTTCGCGCATCACGCGCACATGCTTAATACGATTGCTCAGTTCTGACGTCATATCAGCGCTAAACTGCTGATCTCTAAATACCGTAAGCCCCTCTTTCAAACTAAGCTGAAACCAATCTCGACAGGTGACTCGGTTCCCGGTCCAGTTATGAAAATATTCATGGGCAATAACCGCTTCCACATTAAAGAAGTCATCGTCGGTAGCCGTGTTTTGGTCGGCCAAAACAAACTTACTGTTAAATACATTGAGACCCTTGTTTTCCATGGCTCCCATATTGAAAAAGTCTACTGCCACTATCATGTAAATATCGAGGTCGTATTCTAGACCGAAGACCTCTTCATCCCATTTCATCGCGCGTTTTAACGACTCAAGTGCAAACGTACCTTGGCCTTGCTTTCCCTTATCCACATAAAGTTCTAGCGCAACTTCTTTACCGCTAGCTGTGGTAAACGTATCAGAGAGCATGTCAAAATCGCCAGCCACTAAGGCAAAGAGATAACACGGCTTCGGATGGGGGTCGTGCCATTTAACAAAATGTTGGCCGTTAGTTAACTGCCCTTTGTCTATGGGGTTACCGTTGGAAAGTAACATAGGAAACGATGTATCCCCCGCCACGGTTACCGTATAAACCGAGAGCACATCAGGGCGGTCCATAAAGAAGGTAATACGCCTGAACCCTTCTGCCTCACACTGCGTGCAGTAAGCACCGCCAGAATGATATAAGCCTTCTAATGCTTTGTTGCGACTAGGGGCTATAGTGGTTTCAATCTCGAGTGTAAATTCATCGCTCTCAACAGGAATTGTCAGAGAGGATTCGTCAAGTACGTAGCCTGGGCTGTTATCGCTTTTACGTGACAGTTCAATACCGTCAATGGAGATTTTGTTGACAGGAAGGTTGTCGCCGTCTAATACCAAGGCGTCTTGATGACTGCCCTGTCTTTTTATACGCAATGAACTGAATACACGAGTTTCAGTTGGATGAAGTGTGATGTGTAAGTCGACGGTAGAGATAGCAAAGGCCGGCGGCATGTAATCCGCTCGGCGTTTAATTTGAACTGACATAGAACTCCTTAATGAAGCGTCTATATAATGTTTATACGGACCCTTCGCTTTTCGTTTCAAATGTTGGCGGCGTTATACGCAAAATTTTGATTCCCAAATAGGCGTAAACGATAGCAAGAAATGGATTAATTAAATTAAAGAACGCGTAGAAAATGTAATCAAAAGGATTCACTAGCAGCACGCTATGCATATAGGCCCCGCAAGTGTTCCAAGGAATAAGTGGCGACGTAAGCGTACCGCCATCTTCTAAACTGCGCGATAGGTTAAGTTGGTCTAAGCCTCGTTTAGCATATTCTTCTTTATACATGCGGCCAGGCATTACAATAGCAATATACTGGTCGGCAGTGACTAAGTTTGTCGCGAAGCACGTCATAATGGTTCGACTTACCATATCACCAGCAGATTTTGCGCCTAGCAAAATAGTGGCTACAGCACGCTTGAGAAGCCCGACTCGCTCTAACACAGCGCCAAAAGACATGGCACATATTATCAGCCATATTGTATTAAGCATTGAGGACATGCCGCCTCGAGATAATAAGCTATTTAAATTCTCATCAGGTGTTGAAAAGCTCACTCCATCAAACAAAGCTGTCCATACCACTTTTAATGCACCGATACTTGCAGTGTCATTAGCGCTTGCCATTGCAGCGACGACATCCCATTGGAATATAACGGCCCAAATACCGCCGAGTAACGCGCCGATAAAAACGGCTGGAAATGCCGGCATTTTTTTAATTGCTAAAGTAAGGAGCACAACAAGCGGCACAAGAAGGTGCCATCCAAGATTAAAAGACTCACTGAGAAGTTGCTGCATTTGCTCAATGCGCTCAGCCTTCGCATCACCTACTTCACTAAATCCGATAACAGTAAACAGAATAAGCGTAATAACAAAGCTTGGGATTGTGGTCCAGAGCATGTAGCGAATGTGGTCGAAAAGATCGGTACCCGCTACTGCTGGCGCTAAATTAGTGGTTTCAGATAGTGGCGAAATTTTATCACCAAAATAGGCACCAGACACCACTGCCCCCGCGGTAATAGCCGCTGACATTTCCATACCTGCTGAAACGCCCATTAGCGCAACACCCACCGTCGCTGCTGTCGTCCACGAACTGCCTATGCTCATGGCAACCACTGCGCAAATTAAACACGTCGCGGCGTAGAAAAACGAAGGATTAAGAAGTTCGAGGCCAAAATAAATCAACGTAGGCACAGTTCCAGACAGCATCCACGTGCCAATTAAGGAGCCAACCGCAAGCAATATAAGACATGCTCCCAATGACATTGAAATGCCATCGACTATGCCTTTTTCTATTGTTTTCCAGCTGTAGCCGTTTTTCATTCCAATAATGGCTGCCATACCCATTGCCAACAACAAGGCTATTTGATTAGGGCCGTATGACGAATTATCTTCAAACAGATAAACGGCAGTTCCCATCATAAGAACCAGTGCAACAATAGGAATTAAGGCATCTAAAAGTGACGGTGTTTTTAACTCTTTATTAGTCATTGTTATTATTTTATAAAACCTTTTTTTGAAAGCTATTTATTTTTTTGAGCTACTTAAATGCTGCTTCTTGAATCAAGAGCTTCTTGAATTGAGCGCTTTTAAAATTGAGAGCACTGATTTTAAAAGCTGCTTACATTCAAACGAGTCGCTGAAGAATTAGCGTTTACGATTATCTAAAAAACAGAGCGATAGAACATGAGCGCGATAATAACAGGACAAACAAAACGCACATACCACGGCCAAATTTTCCAGAATAGTCCGTGCTCTACGTTTTCGTTGCCCTCTTTAAGCTCAGTAAGTATGGCATCTCTGCGCCACACCCATCCAGCGAAAATACACAGCACTAAACCTAGCAGTGGCTGGCTGTACTCTGTGGTTAAAGCAATAACGAAACCAAACAGCATATCGAAGTTAAGAATTATGATGCAGCTGAGAATGAAGATTAACGCAGCCATAAATACCACGGCCTTGCCACGCTGCAAGCCTTTACTCTCTACCATGAACGCGACCGGTACTTCTAACATGGAAATAGAAGAGGTCACCGCCGCAATGGCCATTAGCGCAAAGAAAGTGAACGACACGAAAACACCTACAGTGCCAATAGTGTCAAACAACGCGGGAAGTACTTTGAAGATAAGTGTGTCACCTTGAATTAAGGCACCCTCTGGGGTGAATATTTCTACGCCGTTGTTCAATGCGACGTACATCGACGGAATGATAAGCATACCTGCAATTACCGCGACACCAATATCAACCAGTGCCACCGAGGCTCCAATCGTTGGCAGGTTTTCTTTTTTACTTAAGTATGAGCCATACACTAACATTGTGCCCACACCCAAAGACATTGAGAAGAAAGCTTGTCCCATTGCATTAATTAACAAATCAGGGTCGAGTACTCGTGAGAAATCAGGGACTAAATACGCACTCCACCCTTCACCTGCACCAGGTTGCATACTGACATATACGATAAGCGCTAGTATGAGAATGACTAAGGTTGGCATCAATCTAACTGACCATTTTTCAATACCGGCTTTAACACCACCGACTACGATAAATGCAGTTAACATCATGAATAAAGCGCAGAAAATAACGTTACGCGTAACGGAAGAGGTAAGAAGCCAATCGCTTGCAGACTGCAGTCCTACTAGTCTTACCGCTGAGTCAGCAAAGTAGACCAGCATCCAGCCACCGACAATGGCATAGAAGGCTAAAATGAGAGAAACAGTAACACAGCCCCAAATGCCGGTTGCTCTACCTACATAACTACCTGATATTTTGCCAAGAGCGTCGACCATATTTGAGCGTGTACTACGACCAATGATCAACTCGGCCATTAGGACAGGATAAGCTAGGACAAAGGCCAGTAATAGATAAACGAGTACAAATGCAGCACCGCCGTTACTTGCTACTTTTGTGGGGAACCCCCAGATATTTCCAAGCCCAACCGCTGAGCCTGCAGCCGCCAGCACGAATCCTATTCGAGAAGAAAACTCGCCTCGTATCGCCATGTTATTTGCCTTTATTATTGTTGTAATATTTGTATAGACACAAAAAAAGGGCTGGCCCTAGACCAGCCCTTTTCCGACAGCGCTTAATGTGTAGTGATAGCGTATCGGCCTGTTTCAATCATATCGAAAGTAATATTAGCCGCCTCGTCTAAAAACGGATCTAACTCTTCCATGTCTTCTGGAAGGTCATCAAGCGTCGTTACCGGCTCTAAGCCTAGGCGCTGCAGTCGTTCGTTAGCGCGTGCTAATGATTTTACCTCAGCTTCTTTTTTCTTGGCTTCTCTTTCAGCCTTTACCAGTGATATGAAATCTTTGTCTTTATTCTTTTTGTATTCCTCGATGTCATCATTAATGTATGAAAACTCGGGGTTTTGCATAATTCGTTTACTGTGCTTCGCTGATAATACGTCTAACGCAGATTGGCCGTCAGCAAACGTAGTGTAGTTGGCCCTGTTAATGCTATCCCATGGAAGTGCGTTATCAGCCTGACTTTCGCCCCACTCTGCAGGTTCAATAGCCGAGGGATATAAAATATCGGGAATAACACCTTTATGCTGTGTGCTGCCGCCATCAATTCGATAAAACTTAGCAATAGTAAACTGCACGCTGCCTAACGGGTTGTCGTACAGGTCGTAAATTTTACCTAGGCCACGATGCTGCTGAACCGTACCTTTACCGAAGGTTTGCTCACCAACAATTAAGGCGCGATTATAGTCTTGCATTGCCGCGGCAAAAATTTCTGAGGCTGATGCGCTGTAACGGTCAACAAGCACAGTCAGTGGGCCGTCATAAGACACTTTCCCATCGGTGTCACGATTAACGCTAATCTTAGACTGTCCGTATCGAATTTGAACCACGGGACCTTTTTCAATGAAAAGTCCAGACAGTAATGTTGCTTCTGTTAACGAGCCGCCGCCATTACCACGTAGATCGACAATAACGCCTTTCACGTTTTGTGACTTAAGTGCTTCAATTTCTTTTGCAACATCAACACTTAGGTTGTTGTAAAAACTGGGAATGGTAATAACGCCTAAGGGCTGCCCTGAATGCGGACCTTCGTCAGGTACATACACTTCAGACTTTGCCGCTCTATCTTCCAGTTTTATCTTATCTCGGGTTAGCTTTACGACTGATGTTGTTTTTGATTCTGTTGCGCCCTTTTCTACTTGCAAGCGCACCATGCTGCCCTTTGGACCTTTAATCAACTCGACAACTTCGTCGAGTCTCCATCCAATGACATCAACAAACTCTTCATCGTCTTGAGCCACGCCAACAATTTTGTCTTCTGGCTTGATTGCCCCAGACTGGTCTGCTGGACCACCTGGCACTACACTCTTGATAATGGTGTAGTCATCTTCGCTTTGCAGTACCGCACCTATACCCTCAAATGATAGATTCATTTCCATTTGGAAACGGTCTGCATTTCGAGGAGAAAGGTAACTTGTATGTGCTTCGATAGTTCTTGCAAACGCGTTCATGGCAGTTTGAAAAACATCTTCGCTTTTCGCCTGCTTTGTGCGTTTTATTGCACGGGTATAACGCTTGGTAAGTAGCTCTTTCGCTTCTTCCCACGTTTTATCCGCCAATATAAGATTCAGCGCATCGTACTTAACTCGCTGACGCCAAATTTCGTCAAGTTCCGCAGTGTCTTTCGCCCAATCAGCGTCTTCTCTGTCGTAATAGAACTTGTCGTTTTCTTTAGCAAAATCAAAAGGTCCATCTTCGAGCAATGCAAGTGCATATTCATAACGCTCGACCCTGCGCTTAGCAGTAACATTGTACATGTCATAAGCAATGGATAAATTACCTTTGCCCAACGCATCGTCAAACAAATCACGGTACTTTTCAAAGCTTACGACATCGTCTAATAAAAGCACCTGTTTGTTGTGATCAAGTGACTCTATGAAACGTTGATAAACGCGGGCTGAAAGAAGATTATCCAACGAAATTTCTTTGTAGTGGGCGCGAGTGAATAATGCACTTACTCTTTTAGCTGCCACACTGTGCTGAGATTCCTGTTGAAGAATAGGAAGCTCATCAACGTCTGGTGTTGACGTAACTGCACCAGCGCCAACGCCTACCGTCAAAAATGCGCTAGCAATAGAAATTCGAAGGATATCTTTCATATTTACGACCTCTTGGAACGTGCCAAACGTAAAGCATCTGCTTTTACTTTTACCACCATGCCTGTATCAAGCTGAACATGAATACCGTCTTTAGCAATCTCGGTGATAGCCGCTGGCATAGGTTCTTTACCCAGCTTAACGGTAACGCGAGTGCCTTGCTTCATGTCGTCTTCAGTTAACTTAGCAGGTGGCGTAGTATTTGGTCTGTTATTCTTCGGTTTAGTTCCGCGCTTCGCCTCAGGTTGCGCAGAATTAGTCGGTTTTTCGCCTTTAGGACGATTAAACTGACGCTTTTCTGAACGCTTAGGCTGCTGTGCTAGCTTTGCCTTACGTTTTTCTGCAGCCTTAGCTTTACTCTCTTCGAGTTGCTTTTGCGCGTGGTCTGAATGTTCTTTCTCAATTGCTTCGCCCTTTTCACCATCAAGATCAACGCGGTGAGCGCCTTCTTTAATGCTGTATAGGTAACGCCAACTGTTTGTGTAATGACGAAGAGTTGAGCGCAATAGCGTTTTACTCACGCGCTCTTCATCGTCTAACCGTTGAGCAAGATCTTGAAAAATACCAATCTTAAGTGGGAGGGCCTCGCCTTCAATGCTAAAACATTTTGGGAAGGTCTCTGCAAGGAAAGCAATAACTTCCTTACTCGTAGTAAACTTCTCTGTTGATTCCATTAACTTTCTAAATTATTCAGGAGATTTCATCGTTATTTGCATCATCCCAAGTTGCCAGCGTGTGGTCAACCCAATCGAGCAATTCGTCGTCATCAATTTCTAATAAATGTGCATCTTGTTGCCAAGACTCCCAAGCGTAGTGCAAAATTTGCTCTAAACGCTGTGTTTCTATATCCTCTTCAGCAGCATCATATATCCCGTGAAGAATGAAGTTTAAACGTTCAGATGCCTCATCTGGGTCATCATGAACGTCTTCCATGTCCTCGAATGTAGATAATACTACATGAATATCGACGTTTGATTTCATAGTGCTTGCTGAGATTCAATCAGTATATTCGCAATTTCGACAAGGCCATCCTCATCATCTTGCGTGAAGCGAGCGTGATTTGGACTGTCTATATCCAATACACCGATTAATGCGTTGTTAACCACAATGGGTACAACAATTTCAGAATTTGACGCCGCATCGCATGCAATGTGACCATCGAACCCGTGTACATCGTCAATTCGCTGAACCGTTTGTGTGGACGCACTGGTACCACACACGCCTTTTCCCATTGGAATTCGAATACAAGCAGGCTGACCCTGAAAAGGCCCAAGAACCAGCTGTTCGTCTTTGTACAGGTAAAAACCAGCCCAGTTTACATCTTCGAGACCATTAAACAGCAGTGCACTTATGTTTGCCATATTGGCAATTAAGTCCTGCTCGCCCGATACCAAGCTTTTCGCTTGGCTTATTAGCTGGCTATATTGTTGTTGTTTCAAACGGTAACCCTGTTATTGATTAATGTTAAACGTGACATTCACACGGGCGTTCACGCTCTCTTGTCCTGGCAAAGACAGCGACATTTCTTTGGAAAACGTGTCGGCGCGCACGACTGGTATCGGCATATTGCCACCAGATTCAGATATTGCAACCACTTCACCCACTTCCACACCTAATTCTTTTGCTAGCAACTGTGCTCTATTCTTTGCATCAGCGACCGCTGTTACCAACGCTTTTTGATAGACAGAGGCCTCACCCATGTTTACAAAATTGAATTGTTGGATACGATCAGCACCCCTTTTGAGCACGCCATCAAGCACACGATCGTAATTCTCTAAATCTGTTGAGGTAATGGCGATTTCTCTAGACAGTGTAAAACCATCTTGTTCTCTACCCTGCGGCGTATTGTTGTATCGGGGGGAAAGACGTACTTGCATACTTTGAATGTAACGCTCTTCGATACCCTCTTCTAATAAGAAACTAACAATAGAGCTCAAATCGTTTTCAAGCTGCCCACTGAGCTTGGATACCGTTGTGCCTTGTTCTTCAACGATAAAGGTTACGGAGTAAGCATTAGGTGTAACATCAATGGCCCCTACTCCTTGTACGCTCATTGTCCCTAATGACCTTTCATTGGCTTGCGACTCTTTTCCCTTAACAGCATCCTTACTCGCCTCAGTATGTGCATAGCTTTGTGCAGTGTATAAAGGCGCGGTAAACACGGTAAGAAGTATAAGTGTCTTGGTAAATGTAAGCACGTTTTGCATATCAGTTCCTTTAATCGATATTAAGGTTAATTATAGCACGTCCAGTCTATGCCATCCTATATGACCCCTGAGTGAATAAATAACATGGCTTTGGTCTTAAAATAAAAAAGCTGGCTGCATATTTATGCCTCCAGCTTTAGGTTAATCTCTATTTGTAATTTAGTATTTGTAGTGTAATTACTTAAGTACAGTCTTAAGCGACGCGATACAGTGGTCGATATTGCGCTGTTTACAGGCATATCCCATAAGACCAATACGCCATACCTTTCCAGCATGTTCTCCTAAACCAGCACCAATTTCTAAATTAAACTCATTAAGTAACTGACTGCGCACCGCGGCGTCATCAACACCATCGGGAATTTGTACAACGTTGAGCTGAGGTAATCTAAAGTCGCTATTTACCGTTAGCTTTAGACCTATTTTTTCAAGGCCTTGTGCTAACTTTGCATGTCCGCTTGCGTGTCTGTCCCAAGCATTCTCAAGGCCTTCCTCTTTCAATACGAGAAGCGATTCGTACATCGCGTACATACTGTTAACGGGTGCAGTATGGTGATACGCACGTTTAGCGCCCTTGCCCCAATACCCTACGATCAAATTCATATCCAGAAACCAGCTTTGCACTTTCGTTTTTCTGTTTTGAATTACCGACACGGCTTTATCACTGAAAGACACTGGCGCAATACCGGGAACACAGCTTAAACATTTTTGCGAACCAGAATAAATAGCGTCTATACCCCAGCCGTCCACATCAAGTTCGATACCGCCAAGAGAGGTAACAGCATCAACAATAGTTAAACAATTGTGTTTTTGCGCAAGCTCACAAAGCAATTTTGCTTCGTTTCTCACCCCTGTTGAGGTTTCTGCATGCACAAATGCCACTACTTTTACATCTCGATTGGCGTTCAACGCATCTTCCACTGCATTAAGGTCGGTCTGCTCTCCCCACGTGTTGTGGATAGTAATGGCAGTGCCGCCGCAGCGTTCTACATTTTCAACCATGCGCAAACCGAAAACACCGTTAACGCAAACAATGACCTTATCTCCAGGTTCAACAAGATTCACAAAGCAGGCTTCCATACCGGCAGAACCAGGGGCAGATATTGGCATTGTTAGCGCATTTTCAGTCTTAAACGCGTATTGAAGTAAGTTTTTGGTTTCATCCATCAATTCAATGAACAAAGGGTCGAGGTGCCCTAGTGTAGGACGCGCCATGGCGTTAAGAATACGAGGACTTACATCAGAGGGGCCCGGTCCCATTAACGTGCGCTCTGGTGGAATAAATGTTGATAATGATTTTGTAAATGCTGTTGTAGATGCTTGTGTAGATGCTTTCATATTAGCCCCTCTTACATTCAGGAGTTTTAATTCATAGCCACATACTACAAGGTTCGTCATGGGGTACAACCATCTGTACTCAACATAAATTTTATGAATGGGGTTTTAGTTAAACATTTTCAAAATATGGCGGTGTTTCAGGCGTAATGGAGGAAGATTTTGACAATACCTAGTGAGATTTCTATACATTACACATTGATAATTTGGCGGGTGGTGTGCAAAAAGTAGGAATAATTTAATGGTCGAACCAGAGGTGTTGGGTCGTAAAGTATTGTTACAGTTAAATAAATTTTTAAAATAACGGTGTCACAAAAAATTAACCGTTAATTTGTTTATAAAATACACAAAGCTATTCTATACTTATCGTTCAACGTTAATCATACATTATCTCTCCCTGTAAAAGTTAGCGCACGGCTCAGAGATGAGCCATTCCCCTAGGCCCAGAACGATTGTTCTGGGCGTTTTTTATTTGGGCTAATTGTTTATGGATTTAAATCTTTATGCGTCTAAGTTGGTGAAGACCTAAATTTTATAGACCATGTCTTTTATCAAGATGAACTTAAACAGCGGGAACTGAGCGGCATCACAAAGCAGTTAGGTGCTTCAAATAGTGTTGCGCATTGCCTCGATAGTGAGCTGCGGAAGCTTCTAGCTTTGATGTGACGCTTTCATCAAGTGTTTTCACCACTTTTCCCGGCGAACCGACTACCAAGCTATAATCTGGTATCTCCATGTTCTCGGTGATTAAAGCGTTTGCACCAATAATGCAATACTTTCCAATTTTTGCTCCATTTAAAACAACCGCATTGATACCAATTAACGAATAGTCACCAATGGTGCACCCATGAAGCATCACTTTATGACCAACGGTAACACCTGTGCCAAGAGTAAGAGGAACACCAGCATCAGTGTGCAGGACACTACCATCTTGAATGTTGGTATCTTCTCCTACCGTAATTGTATCCATATCGCCACGAATAACCGCGTTAAACCACACGCTGCTTCCCTGGTGAAGAATCACATTACCGATGACATGAGCGCCGGGTGCGATATACGCACTTTCGTCAACCGTTGGCGTTAATTCGCCTAATGAATAGTGCATGTAGTTCTCCTTCAAGTGTCCTTTTAATGCCATTTGAATACCCTTTTAAGGCCAAGCATTCTTCAAAAAAGGCTTTGTTCTTCTTTTATTGTGTCGATTGACTCATAGACGATACGCAAATAGTGATGTGATTTTGCCTTACAAAATTACACGTCTACTTGACGCATCAACCCTTCCTGAGATGTTGAGGCGACAAGCTCGCCTTGCTGCGTAAAAATTTGACCTCTTACTAAGCCACGAGCACCACCACTAAAAGGGCTGTCCATGGCATAAAGTAACCATTCATTTAAGTTCACAGGACGGTGAAACCACATTGCATGATCAATGGTTGCCATTCGTAGAGATTTGTCGGTTACCGCGACGCCATGCGGTTGTAGTGAAGTACTTAAAAAATGGTAGTCAGACGCGTAAGCAACAGCAGCTTGATGAACGGACAAAGACCCTACAAGGGGATCCCTCGCCTTCATCCATATATAGCGCGTTGGGTCACGCTTTACTGGTTGATAAGAGTTAGCCGCATTAATAGTGCGTATATCTACCGGTTTGTGATAGCTCAGAGCCTCTCTCATTGGCCTCGCTATTTTACTAAAATTCTCTTGGTAAAAATCGATGTCTGACTGCACCTCTTCAGGTGGCGGCACGTCAGGCATTTCGGGCGCCTGATGATGCATGCCTTCTTGAGGTACTTGAAATGATGCCGTCATATAAAAAATGTTTCGACCGTCTTGAATAGCCTTCACCCTTCTCGCAGAGAAGCTGCGGCCATCACGGACAATTTCAACATCATAAACTACCGGTTTTTTCGCATCGCCAGGTAATAAAAAATAGGTGTGAAACGAATGGGCAACGCGGTCTTTATCAACAGTTTCATAGGCTGCTGCAAGGGCCTGACCAAGCACTTGGCCACCAAAAAGCGCTCTAAATCCTAGGTCCCAGCTTTGTCCTCGGTAAAGGCCTGCTTCTACAGTTTCTAACTCAAATAGCGAGGATAGTTTTATGTCAGACATGTTGTTCTTTCTCTTGATTTAATGCTTTGGGATTTCTTGGATAATACTTTTCAGGCAACGATGCCTTATGCTCAAAAAAGCGAGTATCTTTATAGGGTAACTTCATAAACCCCGAAATACCTAACCCTTTTATAAGCGGAATTTGCGCCACTAAGTTTTCAAGAAGTGCTTTAAACGTATCTTCTTGACTGTGATCGAGTAGCGTATAGTAATTATGAATTTTCAAATGCATGGGCAAGGCTTCAAAAATAATGCACCCCGTATGATGAATTGCATTGAGAGCCTTGATAGTGTCGATAATTGTTTCAGGCAGCGTAAGCAACTCATCGGGATCATCGCCATCTTCGAAATAAGAATGGGTTCTACTGTCGTCTTTTGACAATGACACTTTTGATAACTCGTAAGGAATGTGTAGGGCCTTTGACGGAATAAAGTCTTGTTGCTCATTATCACGTTCAATGTGTACGGTGTTTTTCGCATTGAACATACAGCATTTAAATACTGCTGGTTTGTGAATGGCCCTCGCTAAAGTAATTACATTATTGACGGCTTGTTCAAATGCACGGCGTAAACTTGGGTCGTGCAGGTTCAAACTAGAGTCTACATAGATACCCTCTGGCTCCCATCTGACAGCCATTCCCCCAACTACGGGATAGCGACCTAAACGACTGATAGCAGAAACAAATGCTTTTTCGGTATCTCCCATACCTTGAAGGTAGTTTTTGTAATATCGATCAAACTGGGCGTCATCAATATACCGTAACTCTTCACTTTCAAGCGCCGCCTGCTGACGAAGGTATGATTTTCTTGAGCTGTAAACCACAGTCTCAATATCTTGGCTCGTTTGGTGGACCCAGGTTGGAATAAGCGCCGTGTAAGCAGTATCTTTATCCTCTGAAAACACCAAATTTTTCAGCACATGAAGATGCTTAAAAAAATAGTCTCCCCCCTGCCTTCTTTTGGTCGCATCTTCATCTAACATGTAGGTGAGTATATCAGCCAGCATTTTGGGCAGGCCTAACGATGAAGGTGTAATGACTTTACTGCCGTAACGGCAAGATTGCCCAGATGCCAGTGCATATAGCGTACTGGCTAGTCCCTGCTCATCAAATCGAGGAGTGGATAAAGCGCCGTTAAGTTGCTCTTCACCGATAAAATACACATCGCCAAGACGAGCGTTAGTTTGTTGAAGCTCCCCCGACATTAAATCCATAACGTTGTTGGTAATGAATTGCCCTGACGCGTCAGTTTGCGCGAACACCGACGAGCCCCAGTCGATAAGACCAATACACTCGTTTTCGGCGTCCCATACTAAGTTTGACGGCTTAATGTCGCCATGTACGATAGGTTTTTCCAGCCCCTTGTCGACGAAATGCTTTAAATGAAACAGTAGCTGACCAACTTGCACCGCAATTTTAACAATCACTCGCGGCGGTAAGGGGCCTAATCGAAGGCTCACCTTTTCAAGGTCCTCTCCTGGTGCTTGGGCCATAACCAGTATGGACTGTTTTTTAATTTGCTGATATTCAATAAAGCGAGGGACATATTCGTGCTCTACATGAGACAGCATGAACGCTTCTTCCTCTAACCGCTCTCGAATATGTTGAGGAAGTGTGATTCGTGAGAATTTAAATACCCGTTGTTCGCCATTGGGCGATTTACCAGAGAAGGCAAAACCAAAGGCACCTTTCCCTAGCAGTTCAATATTGATATAACCTAGGCTCTTAAGCTCGGCCATACACAGACTCACCCAGTCTTTTAACTTTTTAGCGTCTGCGTGGGACAGCAAGTAAATAGACTGCTCGTCGGGTATATAAAAATGCTTAAGACCTTTGAGTTGGGACATGATTAATTATCTTCGTTAACCCAAACAAGTCTACATGTGCTGTTTTCACCAATATAACCTGTTACCTCATTCATGGCAGCGCTAAGGGTGGTATCAAGCTGCCATGGTGGGTTTATCACCATTACTCCTGAACCATACATACCTGCATCATGGGTATTTTCAGCTACCTGCATTTCAGCTTTAAAACAAGGTGCCCCCAATGCACTGAGTGCTTCGCACATACGTTCACTGGCACCGTGTTTTGCTCCTGCCCGCTCAGACAGTAGCGGATACCACACAACAATTTGGGCTTGCTGCCATCGCTTTAAAACGCCCTCAATACCACTTACTACATCGTCGTATTCGTTGGCTCTCTCGTAAGGCGGGTCTATTAATATCGCCCCTCTGTTTGGCTTTGGAGGGGTAAGCGCTATTAAGCCTTCGAAACCATCTCTCTTGTGACAATGCGAGTGTTGCCCAGCAAAAGTAGCAAAATTGGCCTCTAGCTTGGCATACTCTGCGGGATGAAGTTCCATAGCATGAAGAACGTCCTGTTCCCGTTTTAATTCAGCGCTAATGACGGGAGAACCTGGGTAGGCATCTTTGTCTACAAATCGTTGGCATAGCGTAATGTAATCATTAAGTAATTCACTGTTTGCTGACACATTGCTTAAACTCGACACACCAGTTTCGTACTCTTTATTCTTTGCAGATAGCGAGTCGGTAAAGTCATATAAACCGGCACCTGCATGGGAGTCATAAAGAGTAAAGGGCTTGTCTTTTTTCTTAAGCGCTTTAATTACGCCTAACCAGCACAAGTGTTTAATAACGTCGGCGTGATTACCCGCGTGAAATGCATGTTGATAACTTAACACAAAACCTCTACATCGATTTTTGATAACTCTGTAACGCCATAATAACCTCTCGTGTTAACCGAGTACATTCCTAAGCCAATCGCTGCTAAAAAAAGGATAGGAAAAAGGGCAATAAAAAAGGGCTAATTGACACACCAATTAGCCCTTTTAAGACGCTACTTTCTGAGCGCTCCGTTAGTCGCGCTGTCGCAGCTCTTTATAACGACAGCTATTTCAAACGATGCTTATTTCAAATGCATGAGCATTTTTTCAGGAGAAGTAAGGTAGCTCATCCATAGGTTATTGAAACGAACCATGGTTGCGCCATCAATTATGCGATGATCCCCTGACCAATTAACCGCCATAATATGCTGAGCAATCACGTTATCGTCGGCATCAAATCGTGGCAATTTTTGCGTTTTGCCCAAGGCAACAATGGCTGCTTCCGGTTTGTTAATCACAGGAGTTGCAGTGATCCCACCAATCGCACCGATATTTGAGATACTGATGGTACCTCCTTTAAGGTGCTCACCGGATACTCGCCCTGCTCTTGCTTGGTCAATAATATCCTGCATTTGCAAAGCAATATCGAGTAGTGAAAGATGCTGAACACCTTTGATATTTGGCACTAACAACCCTATTTTAGAATCCACCGCGAATCCAATATTGTGGTCATCGAAATAGGTAAGCTCAGTACCTTCATCATTGAGCTGACTGTTGATGACTGGAAACTCGGTAAGCGCAAGCGACATGGCCTTGACGAAAAACGGCATGAAGCTAAGTTTAACCTCTTTTTTCTCAAACTCGGGCTTGAGATTTTTGCGAAGCGCAATGAGGTTATCCATTACCACTTCATCACTTACCGTAAAGTGTGGGATGGTATAAACAGAGGCCGCCATTTGTTTCGCCATTGCTGATTGGATACCGCGCACTTTTTCCACTCGAGTTGAGCCTGTAACATTATTTTGAACTGCGCTCGTTGAAGACTCTTTCGCTGGTGCTGCTGTAGACGTAGCACCTTCACCAGACACCGATTGGCTTGACTCAGAAGAAGACGTAGAAGCTGATGTAGACTCAAGAACGTCAGATTTTAAAATACGCCCCTTTTTCCCTGAACCCGATACGTTGAGCAAATCAATATTTTTCTCTCTTGCGATACGACGCACTGCAGGACTTGCTAGCACTTTGCCTGGAATAGAAATAGGTGGCTCAAAGTCGCCGTCTTTCCACTTGGTATCGTTTTCCCGTTCGACTGCTTTACTGCTAGTTTGTGCATTCGCATTCGAAGGCGACGGTTTGGCGCTAGCTGCACTGTTAGAGTCTGATGCTTTGGCGTCGGCTGGTGCTTGCTCTTGTCCTTCAGCGCCCTCAACAGAAAGCGCGAAAAGTGGGCTGTGTACTTCAGCAATTTCGCCCTGTGCATAATAAAGCTTGTGAACGATACCCGCATTTTTGGCAGGAATTTCCACTACAGCTTTATCGGTCATCACCTCAACAACGGCCTGATCTTCTTCTATGCTGTCGCCTTCTTGCACATTCCATTTAACAATTTCACATTCAACGATCCCTTCACCAATATCGGGAAGGATAAAGTCTTCGATAGTCGATGAATTTGATGACGCATTTGAAGTTGTTGAATTGCTACTGTTAGTCTGAGGTGCGTCTGGTTCTTCCGTATCTGTTTCAGCCATATCTGTCTCAGCTGCTTTTGCATCAGAAGCGTCAGGCTTCATGGAGAATAGCGGCTCGTGTACTTTTGCTATCTCGCCAACTGCATAATGCAACTTTTCTACTACGCCAGCATGCATAGCAGGAATTTGTACCGTTGCTTTATCCGTCATCACTTCTGCTACTGGCTGGTCTTCTTCAATGTGTTCGCCTTCGCTAACCAACCACTCCAACAATTCGCATTCAACGATGCCTTCACCAATGTCGGGTAAAATAAATTCAATTGTCATTGCTACTTCTCCCGTCATTAATAATGAAGCGTACGCTTGATAGCTTCATACGTTTTAGTTTCGTCTGGCATATATTCTTTTTCATGAGCCAGTGGATACGGCGTATCTAAACCACACACCCGAGCAATGGGCGCTTCAAGATATAAAAAACAACGCTCTTGAATACTTGCCGCAATTTCACTTGCAAAACCGCCCGTAAGTGGTGCTTCGTGGTTAATCAGTAAACGTCCCGTTTTCATCACCGACTGCATTACCGTTTCTATATCCCAGGGCAATATGCTTCTTAAGTCTACAATTTCACATGACACACCATCTTGTAGTGCCATATCTGCCGCTTTTTGCAAAATCTCTATTTGAGCACCCCATCCAAGCAACGTTATGTCGTTACCTTCTTGCACAATATCGGCTTTACCAAGAGGTAGTTCATAGTCTTCTTCAGGAACATCGGCCACAGACGCTCTGTAAAGACGCTTAGGCTCCATAAACAGAACCGGGTTTTTATCTCTTATCGAGGCAAGCAATAACCCTTTTGCATGGTAAGGGTCTCTCGGCACCACAATTTTAAGACCTGGGCAGTGGGCAAAAAACGCTTCCGGAGATTGACTATGGTACAGGCCGCCTGCAATGCCGCCACCGTAGGGAGTGCGAATGGTCAACGAACCAACATCAAACTGGCTACCTGAGCGGTATCGCCACTTCGCGGTTTCATTTACAATTTGATCGAATGCGGGAAAAATATAATCGCCGAATTGAATTTCGGCTACTGGTACTGAGCCCTGTGACGCTAATCCATTCGCAAATCCAATAATCCCTTGCTCGGTTAATGGCGTGTTGAAACATCTACCTTTACCGAACTTTTCTTGTAAGTGGCTTGTTGCGCGAAAAACACCACCAAAGTGGCCAACATCTTCGCCAAACACCATTACTTTTTCGTCTTCGGTCATGGCAGTAATGAGGGCGTTATTGATAGCTTGTAGTAAATTCATTTTAGCCATTACTTCACTCTCCCCGCTGTTTTAGGGTATCTCTGAGGGTATTTCTTTATGTGTGCCTTTAATGAGGCTAACTGTTCTTTCAGATGCCAAGGTGGAGTGTCGTATACATCCTCGATGATGTCGTCGATATCACATACCTCTGTTTTTTCACACGCTTTCATGGCTGCAAGCACGTCTTGTCTCGCTTTTTCCACGCGCTTGTCATTTTCTTTTTCATCAAACCATCCCTTTCCTTCAAGCCAATTGGCCATTCGGGTAATTGGGTCTTTGGCGCGCCATTTATCTTCTTCGTCTCTTGAGCGATAACCCGTTGGGTCGTCAGACGTAGAGTGTGCAGCAAGGCGATATGTCATCGCTTCAATGAGCACTGGACACTTCTCTGCAATAGCAAGGGCCCTGGCTTCTTTCGTTGCAGCGTAAACTGCAAGCGGGTCGTTACCATCAACGCGAATAGTCTTAATACCATAACCAAGACCACGAGAGGCTATTCCGTCACCTGCAAATTGCTCTTCAGCTGGCGTCGATATGGCGTATCCATTATTACGACAGAAAAATATAACCGGGCAGTTTAATACAGCAGCCATATTCAAACCGGCGTGAAAATCACCCTCAGATGCAGCACCTTCACCAAAATAGCAGATGGTAACAACGTCTTTTCCAGACATTTTTTGGCCGTAAGCATAACCTGATGCCTGAGGAATCTGAGTACCAAGGGGTGATGAGATCGTCATGAAGTTCAGCGCTTTGTCACCATAGTGAATGGGCATTTGACGGCCTTTGTTTGGGTCGTCTTTATTGCTGAACATTTGGTTCATGAATTGATTTGTTGTGTAACCACGATAGGCTAATGCGCCCTGCTCTCTGTACTGCGACATGATCATATCGTCTGGCGACAGCGCTGCCGCGCTTGCTACCGATGCAGCCTCCTCGCCTGTACTGGCAAGATAAAAGCTAATACGACCCTGGCGCTGCGCACCCACCATTCTCTCGTCTAAGACACGAATGTATTCCATGGTGTCATAAATTTTTAGTGATTCTTCTTTTGTCAGTGTGGGTTCCACTGCACCATCAATGACACTTCCTTCAGCAGACAAGATCTGAAGCATTGGGATGTCGACCACACCATTTTTTATTATTTGTACGTTGGATACGGTTTTTACATCTGCGAGATGATTTCTATCTTTCACAATTTTTCCTCTTATATTTGAGGGCTAATAGCAATATCTATCGTTGTAAAAGATGGTAGTAGAAACAATGAGGGAGTGTATTCCTCATTAGAAATGAATTTGTTTACAAGATGAAGAGCATGAACTACTAAACCAGCTCAGGATAGGATATCTATCCTACAAAGGTAAATTCGTTGTAAAAATTGTGACATTAATGAGAAATATAGTTCGAATTAATGAACAGCTAGGTATCGGAAAGGAAACATTTCCCAAAGCCATAATGTGTAATTTAGTTACGAGATTTGCGAACCTGATAGCGAAAACTTCGCAAAATTCTTTTTGTTTTATTCCAAAATTATCCTAGCTGTAAATGTAACAAAATATGTAATGTATTTAATTTTGAAACACTCATGACATTCATGTGACAAGTGTGCTAATAATTGAAGTGTCTAAGTGCGAAAGGCTTTAGAAAAAAGCTAGTCTTCCGAGATTTACTATAATTATCGCGCTGGACTCCAGGGAACAATTCACAAGAGAATAATTTTATGAAAAAGACTTTATTAAGCACGATGATCGCAACTGCACTAGCAGGTTCTGCGTTCGGTGCACTTGCCGTAGCCAATCAGATTACAGGCCACGGTGTTGAACAAAGCAACGCGATTGAAGCTTCTTTCGATAAGAAAAACATCCTCGCAAACGCAATAGAAACTTCACATAATACAGTGCGTGTTATCGTTCAATTGAATGATGCACCTTCAGCACAATTTAGTGGTGTTAATCCAAGTGTACTTGGTACCTCTGCACACAGAGGTCAGAAGATCGATTTTGGTTCAAAAGCTGCCAAAGAGTATAAAGGGTTCCTAGAATCGCAGCAGCAAGCCGTGATTAATACAATAAAATCATTCGACCCATCTTTTAAAGCGGATACATCATATACTGCAGCGTTCAATGGTTTCGCAGGTATAGTTTCTAAAGGTGCGTTAGATAAGCTGGCTAGCCTTTCATCAGTGAAAGGTGTATATCCAGATACAATTCATCACGCTCAAATGGATGCAAGTTTAGATTTAATCGGTGCTGTTGAGACTTGGGAGCAGTTTGGTGGCAAAGAAAACGCAGGTGCTGGCATAAAAGTAGCCGTTATCGACAGCGGTATCCGACCTGAAAATCCACTGTTCAGCGGTGAAAACTTCACAGCACCTGATGCTGCAACGCTTCCAACTGATGATTACTGTGCAGAAGACCCAGAATTCTGTAACGACAAATTAATCGTTGCAAGAGCGGCTGCGGTTCCAGAAGGCTTTGCGGTTGTTGAAGAAGAGTACGATAGCCCTCTAGGTTTTAACGGCCACGGTACACACGTTGCTGGTACTGCTGTAGGTAATTTTGGCGTAATGGCAGAGCGTGACGGTGCAGAAGCTGAAATTTCCGGTGTTGCTCCAGCTGCGTACCTTATGGTCTACAAAGGCCTTTATGCAACGCCAGCAAACCCAGCATCATCAAGCGGTGCAACCTCAATGCTACTGGCAATGTTAGAAGCGTCACTTCTAGACGGTGCAGATGTTGTGAACAACTCTTGGGGTGGCGGTCCTGGCGGCAACCCGAACGGTTCTGTTTACGAAGATGTGTTTGCAGCAATGCATGATGCTGGTGTAGTTACTGTATTCGCAGCCGGTAACGATGGCCCTGGTGATACTACAATTGGTTGCCCAGGTTGTTCTGAAGATGTTATTACAGTTGCAGCTACAACCACAGGTCGTTTATTTGCAAACGAAGTAACAATTGAAGGCGATTCAACTATAGGTGCAATTCCAGCGATTTATTCTGTTGGTAATCCTGACATCGTGTTTGATGCGCCAATCACAGGTCCTGTGGTTTATGCTGGAGAAGTCAATACAGATAACGTTGAAGGCTGTGAGCCTTTTGCAGATAGTACTGCTTTCGACGGTACTATTGCCCTTATTAGTCGTGGTACTTGTGGCTTCGCTACTAAAATAGCGAACGCTGAAGCGGCAGGCGCAACTGCGGTGTTAATCCATAACGTTGAAGGTCGTGGTGAAGCACCAATTCCAATGGGCGGTTTAGGCCCAGAGCAGACTATCCCCTCACTTATGGTCTCTGCTACGCCAGGAATAGCGCTTGCTGCTCTTGCCACAGAATCTGAAGAAGCCGTAAATGTAACTATCGGAAACGAAGTTGTTCGAGTATTGTCGGACAGTCTTGCGGATATTATGGCAGACTTCAGTTCGCGTGGTCCTGGTGGTGACCCTACGTTCTTGAAACCAAATATTGCGGCTCCAGGCGTACGTATTTTCTCGGGTGAATCACCTGATGCACCTGGGCACGTTGGCGAGAACTTCTCGTTTAAAGGCGGAACGTCAATGGCGTCGCCACATGTAGCGGGCGCAGCAGCTCTTCTAAAACAAATGCACCCAGAGTGGAGTGCGCAGCAAATTAAGAGTGCTTTAGTAACCTCTTCAATTCGCGATGTAGTAAAAGAAGACGCGTTAACTCCAGCAGATAATTTTGACATGGGTGCTGGTCGTTTAGACCTACCGCGCGCGACAACAGTAGAATTGACTTACAGCGACTTAAGTTTGGTTGAAGCTGACTGCTATTTAACTTGCGAAATGTCAATTACTGTAACGAATACGAGTGATTCAGACGTACCGGTTGATGCTACCGCTATGTTTAACGACCCAGCCATAAGCGCTACTGTTACTCCAGATATTGCTACACTTCCAGCAGGTGCATCTGCGGAAATTACAGTATCTGTTGATGTATCAACTGCCGCAACTGGTTCTTGGTCATTTGGCGGAATAAACTGGACTGATGGTGATGATGCTACTGCGGATTATTTCATCCCAGTTGCCGTGTTCCCAATCAGCAGCGATAACCCAGGTCTATTTTCAAGCCAAGTAAGTTCACAGGTTGCGGCTGAAGGCGACCTTGTTTTGACATCAGCATCTGCTACAAACCAAAATGTGACTGGAATGATTGGTATTACAGGTAAAGTCGATCATAAATATAACATCGATCCTGCGAGTATCGCCGCTGTTAAAAATGGCAATCAGGAACCAGTTACTTTTGACCCTGAGACACGTGAAGTTTATTGGGAAGGCGCTCTCAACACTGCTTCTTATTCACTAGTATCCGATAGTTCAATTGGTGCTCTGACAGGTGGTGGCTTCTTACCAATGGCTGCCCTTGGTGTTACGCCACTCGTTTGTTCTGAAACGTGTGATGACGCGTCAATTCCATTGGATGGTTTAGCTGAAATGACGTATCTAGGTAAGAAATATACCTCTATGCAGATATCATCAAATGGTTTCGTTTCTTTAGGTTCTAGCTCTGGTAACACCACAACTCCATCTCCACAAATATTGCCAAGCTTAGGCGAGCCTAATAATGTAATTGCTCCATTCTGGACTGATTTAGACCTTGCAGGTACCGCGGAAGGTGATGCTGGTACGGGCGAAATTTATGCCGCTTCCCTAACTGGCCCTAATGGCCCGTTACTTGTAATTGAATGGCAGAATGCACAATTATGGGATATTCCTGATACTAGCTTTAGCTTCCAATTGTGGTATGACTATTCGTCAGAAACTTTCCATTATGTTTATGGCGATATGGATGCACCTCAATACGCGACAGTAGCAGGTTTTGAAAATGAAACTGGTACAGCCGGTTTCACTTTAGGCTCACTCACTGCTCAAGGAGCTGCGGGCACCCTTCCTGTAACTGCTGACGAGTTTTTATTAGCGTCAACTGTTGGTGATGAAATCGAAATTAGTTACAACGGTACAATCGCTCCAACTAGCGAATATATGGATGATATGTTGGCAGTAAATGAGGATGCTTCTGTTACTGCGAACATTCTTGCGAACGAAAGTGATAGCACGGTAATTAATACATTTACTATGCAATCTCTATCTGGTGATTTCCGTACATTCTCGCCAATTACTATTGATAAAGAAGAGTTAGATCCATCATCTGTAGAAGTAGCTACTGCCCCGTCAAACGGCTCTGTTACGGTTAACGATGACGGTACTGTGACTTACTCTCCTAATGCTGACTTCTTTGGTGAGGACTCATTTACTTATACGGTAAGTGTAATGGGAACAACTGACGAAAATGGCGACCCTGTTGCAGGAGACGTTGTGGGAGAAGGTACAGTAGCGGTTGCTGTTGCAGGTGTTCAAGATGCGCCAGTAATTAGTATCTCCGCACCTTCTAGTGTTGACGAAGGTGAATCGTATACAGTCTCAGCTTCTGCATCTGATGCTGACGGAGACGCTGTTACCATTACGGTTAACGGTTTACAATCATCTTCGTTCACGGGCACTGCACCAAGTCATGAGCAATCAGAAACGGTAACAGTAACCGTCACTGCTAGCGACGGCATGGATACAACCACTGAAACTGTGACTATCGCCGTAAATGATAAGAGCGGTGGTTCAATGGGTTGGATAGCATTATTGCTTGCACCTGCAATCTACCTACGCAGACGTAAAATGCGTTAATAGTCTGTGTAACTAGACCAGAAGGCCGCTCAATTGAGCGGCCTTTTTTTATTGTATTTTTCAGAAGAGATAGAGTTTTGAACACTGTTTAATACCAATCCGCATAGATAATTGCCCACTTGCCAGGCCTTCCCGATGGGAAGTTTAAAATGTCCGTACTCTTTGTTGTATCACATTAATGCAGAACCACTGCACCTGCGGTAACACGCCTCAATTACGAATATTTTAATTCTTTATGAATGGCTAATTATCTATGCGGATTAGTATTATTTTAGCTCGAAGCGACTTTTTGGCTCGGTCTCAAACGCCAAGCACAGCAGTTTACGCTGGACTTTTCGCTGGTAACTGTGGGCAGATAGTTGATATTTGCTCTTGACGATATTTTTCGTTTTAAGTAGGCAAATACTAGGGAGCCAAGACTATATATTTCAGAAACTATCATCCCAAAAAGGGGTAATTACACGTAGCAGATAATATGAAACGAAGTGAAGGGAGCCTGTCTAATTTAAAACTAAAAACATGTACAGAAAGTTGTGCATGACTTTGCCGTTGTAGCTTACTTTCTATAATGGACTCAGGTACGTAGGGAATAGTAGCGAAACACACCTAAAGTTGTACCCTATCTGACAAACTTTTGTGCAAACTCAATTGCATTCAGTCCTCATTACTTTCACTTTTCTGAAGAGCGTCATCTAATCGCTTATTGGGTTGTACCCCTAACTCTCTAAAGTTTTCAATTTGGCGAACAATGTTTCCTCTACCGCGGGTTAACTTGTTCATAGCTTGCTCAAAACTACCTTGTGCACTGTCTAATGACTTGCCCACTTTTTCCATATCGTTAATAAAGCCTACAAATTTGTCGTAAAGCTTTCCGGCCTGCTCTGCTATTTTTTGCGCGTTTTGATTTTGATATTCGTACTGCCAAATATTGTTAATTGTACGCAGGGCGACAAGTAAATTAGTTGGGCTTACCAACATAATGTTGTGATTTAGCGCCAGGGTAACTAGTTCTGGTTCTTCCTCTACTGCCAGAAGAAATGCGGGCTCAATGGGAATAAATAGCAACACATAGTCAAGGGTTCTTAAACCTTTGAGGTTTTGATAGTCTTTTGCCCCTAACCCCTTAATGTGTCCTTTGATAGAAGTCACATGCTGACTTAAATACAGCGCTTTTTTTGATTCGTCTTCACAGTTGTAAAAACGCTCATAGGCAGCAAGACTGACTTTTGAATCTATGATGACATCTTTATCGTTAGGTAAATGGACGACAACATCCGGTTGTAAACGTCTGCCGCTATCAGATTTGGCTGATACTTGGGTCTCAAATTCATGCCCTTCTCTTAGGCCCGATTCTTTTAAGATGCGCTCTAAAACCACTTCTCCCCAATTCCCTTGCTTCTTATTATCGCCTTTAAGCGCGCTCGTGAGCGCAGACGCTTCTTCTGTTATTTTTTGATTAAGTTCTTTAAGGCTTAGTATCTCTGTTTTAAGAGACGCTCGCTCTTGCCCTTCTCTTATGTGCTGCTCTGATATTTGACGCTTGAACCCTTCAAGTTCGTTCTTAAACGGCGCGAGCACTGCCTCAATATTTTGTTTGGTTTGCGTTGTGTAGCGCTGCTGCTTTTCTTCAAAGATTCTATTAGCTAGGTTTTCAAATTGAGTTTGAAGGCGTTGTTCAGATGCGGCCATATTAGCTAATTTTTCTTCGTGGTTTTCATGAAGCGCATCTATTCGCCCTTGCTGAGCCTCGTTTTGCGCTTTCACTCTGGCTAGCGTAATACGCTCTTCATGTAGCGACTGCATGAGGGATTGGTTGGTATTTTCGAGCTGTTCTACTCGTTCAGATTTCGCGCTAACCAGTGCAAAATGTTGTTGTAGAGATGTCAGTTCACTGGATAGCTCGTCAAAACTCTTTTCTTTATTGCGTAGTTGAGCATGTAAATGTAAAGAGCGAGCAACAGAGCCGACAAGAAGAAGTAAGGTGATGACAGCAATGATGAATAATACAAGGGAGTGTGACGATAAGTATTGGATAAACATAGTGCGCTTTTGTACTGTTATTTTGTACAGCACTATAAACAAAAACAGGCGCCATTGGCACCTGTTTTTTTCTAATGACTACCCAACACTCATCATGCGTGTTGAGCACGGTCTAAAATAACGTTTATTTACTCAGTGACGAATCTAAATCTTCGATTTTTGCTTTCCAAATAGCAGGCCCAGTTTTGTGGGCATTAGCACCTGTGCTATCAACCGCTACCGTTACCGGCATATCCTCAACGTCGAACTCGTAAATAGCTTCCATACCAAGCTCTTCAAAAGCAACAACTCGAGACTTCTTGATGGCTTTAGACACTAAGTACGCAGCACCGCCAACCGCCATCAAATATACGGCTTTGTGTTTAGCGATTGAGTCTACTGTAGCAGCACCGCGTTCAGCTTTACCAATCATGCCGATAAGGCCAGTTTTTTCAAGCATCATATCGGTGAACTTATCCATACGTGTTGCGGTTGTTGGGCCTGCCGGGCCAACCACTTCATCGCCAACGGCATCAACCGGTCCAACGTAGTAGATGAATCGATTAGTAAGGTCAACGCCTTCTGGTAATCCTTCACCGTTGTCCATCATGGTTTGAATACGCTTATGTGCAGCATCTCGCCCGGTTAACATTTTTCCAGAAAGTAATACAGTCTCGCCCACTTTCCAGTCCTGAATGTCTTCTTTAGTTACATCGTTTAAGTTAACGCGGCGAGTATTTTCACCAACTTCCCAGGTCACTTCTGGCCAGTCTTCTAAACGTGGTGGAGTGAAATCTGCAGCACCCGAACCATCAAGGTAGAAATGAGCGTGGCGTGTGGCCGCGCAATTAGGGATCATCGCAACCGGTTTAGATGCTGCGTGAGTTGGTAATGATTTAATTTTAACATCAACAACGGTAGTTAAACCGCCTAGTCCTTGAGCGCCAATGCCTAGCTTGTTTACTCGCTCAAATATTTCTAAACGTAACTTTTCATCGGTATTCTGCGGGCCGCGCTCAATAAGTTCTTGAATATCTACCGGGTCCATCAAACTCTCTTTAGCCAATACCGCTGCTTTTTCAGCAGTACCGCCGATACCAATGCCAAGCATACCTGGCGGACACCAACCTGCACCCATAGTTGGCAATGTTTTTACCACCCAATCAGCAATGTCATCGCTAGGGTTAAGCATTACCATTTTTGATTTATTTTCAGAGCCACCACCTTTAGCAGCGATCATGACTTCAATTTTTTCGCCTGGCACCATATCAATGTGTACAACTGCTGGCGTGTTGTCTTTTGTATTCTGTCTTGCACCTGCTGGATCAGATACAATAGAGGCTCTAAGCGGGTTATCTGGGTTGAGATAAGCACGACGCGTCCCCTCATCTACCATTTCTTGAACTGTCATGTCAGTTTTATCCCACGACACGCCCATTCCTACTTTTACAAAACAGGTGACTATCCCGGTGTCTTGACACAAAGGACGTTTGCCTTCTGCTGACATTCGAGAGTTAATAAGAATCTGAGCCATGGCGTCTTTGGCCGCTTGGCTTTGCTCTTTGTTATAGGCTTCCTCGACTGCTTTTACATAGTCTAGTGGATGGTAGTAAGAGATGAACTGCAGGGAATCTTCAATACTATCAATGAAGTCTTGTTGACGGATAACGGTCATGACATCCTCTTTTTATTTGGCTTTCGTGGTCTTAGCTAGCTAAAAAAGCGTATACTAGCGCATCTATTATCATCGCACCACGCAAAAGCGTGTGCCTTGCGATTTTTATGGTTGTTGGCAGCGTAATTTACGCATCAATTACAATATATACAATGTATATGCCCATTTGAGTGTAGCGACTATGCCTAGTATAGAAGAACAAAGCGCAATTAATATTTATGTCTTTTAATCCAGATATCACCAAGGTTTCCGTTACCCCGTTCACACAGCAACAAATTTCACTCTTTCTGCGTGAAGATAGAACTGCTGCCTCAACCACATTCTTAAACCTGTTCAGTCAGGTGGCTAATTGTGAATGGTCTATATTGCTCGACACTGCTGGCTCAAAGCAAAGTGATGGCCGTTTTAACATCATGGCGTGGAATCCTTCTTTGATGATTAGAGCCGCAAAAGGACGAACCGAATTTATTGATGCCATCAGTAATACCTCACGTACAGTCAATGAAGCGCCCTTCGAAGCAACTGAAAAATATCTACACAAGCGGGTTGCACATCTCGCCAATACGGTTGAAAGCCAATTTGCCCATTTGCCTTTTCTCATAGGGGTTGCTGGAATGGCAGGCTATGATGCAGGTAGGTTCTACGAGAGCCTACCTTCTAACGCGATAGATGACTACGATACTCCTGACTTTGCTGCAGGCTTATATTTGCAGTCTATTATTGAAGATACAGAAACGGGAATTTTCTATTATTGCTCGGCGAACGGCTCTACGCAGCCTGATTTTTTCCAGCCCGACTTTTCCCAGACTGATTTTTCAGGAACGCATCCGTCAGAGTCGGTAGAATCAAATTCAGTCAATCAGATTTCCAGTGAATATGGCGAATATAGAAATCCTGATAAGCTTAAAAGTCACAATGATTTCTCCATAACCACGCCTTTTGCGTCGAACCTCACTAAAGAGGAATATTGTCAGCGACTTGCAACAATCAACGAGTACCTCACTGCGGGTGACTGTTATCAAGTGAATATGGCTCAGCGTTTTACTGCGCACTATCGCGGAGATTTTTGGACGGCTTACTGTCGATTGCGAGAAACTAATCAGGCACCCTTTTCAGCGTATTTTCATTTACCTGAAGGTATTATAGCGAGCATTTCTCCTGAACGTTTTTTGAGCGTAAAAAATGGCATTGTTGAAACCAAACCCATTAAAGGCACACGCCCACGCTACGCAGACAAATGTCGAGATGAAGAAAGTGCAAACTCACTGCTTAATGCAGAAAAAGACCGTTCAGAAAACTTGATGATTGTAGACTTACTTCGCAATGATATTTCAAAACACTGTACTCCTGGAACAGTTAACGTCCCTGCCTTGTTTGCACTTGAGAGCTACGAGGCGGTTCACCACCTTGTAAGCACAGTGACAGGTCACTTAGCTAATGAATCAACACCGTTAGATTTATTAGCATCAGCATTTCCTGGAGGCTCGATAACTGGCGCCCCCAAAATTAGGTCAATGGAAATCATTGATGAGTTAGAGCCGCATAGACGCAATATTTATTGTGGCAGCATATTCTATATGGGATGTCGTCAGGACATGGACTCAAGTATCTGTATACGTACCGTATTGGCAGAAAACAATAAGCTGCATTGCTGGGCAGGCGGTGGTATTGTTTTAGATTCACAGGCGCCTGATGAGTACCAAGAAACATTAGATAAAGTATCTAAAATAATCCCTGTGTTAGCAGCATTTAACGAGGGCAATGAATGACAAAAGACGAATTTTTAAATCAATTTCACCATTTGCGTCTACCGCATTTAGAGCCTGACTTTCCCCTTACTAAAACGGGGCGGCCTGCAGCAGTTCTCATTCCCCTAGTAGATTACGGTACTTCGCTAAACGTGCTTCTTACGGAGCGAGCACATCATTTACGTCATCACCCCGGGCAAATTAGCTTTCCGGGCGGTGCAGTTGAAGAATCTGACAACACCCTTTTTGATGCTGCAATGAGAGAAGCTGATGAAGAAATTGGTTTGCCGCCAAGCCATGTAGACATTGTTGGCGTGCTTCCTCGCTACCGTACCGTCAGTGGTTATGAGATTGCACCTGTTGTCGGCTTCGTTAATCCAAGCTTTGAACTCAACATTGATCCCAATGAAGTTGAAAGTGCTTTTGAAGTACCGTTAGCACACGTTTTAAACCGAAAGAATCATTTAATTCATAAAACCCATCTTAATAAACGGTCATTTCCCATTTATTTCATACCATGGCAAGAGCGTATGATTTGGGGTGCTACCGCAGCCATCCTGCGTAATCTTTCACACCATATTCATCCGTAAGCAACTGAAAATTCAATGCATTTGAGTTTTCGAATACATAGGTTTGGCACTTTGGCCGCGTACTAGCCGTCAAGCCTATCAATTTATCTTTACAGTCTATTAGCAAAACTAATCACATTATTAGCAATTCTGTATTGTAGTTAATGTTTGCTGAATGCATGATCGTTGTCATTACTAAATAACATTTTGAAGTTTATGATAAGTGTATTTGACATGTTTAGCGTGGGTATTGGTCCTTCGAGCTCACATACTGTTGGCCCAATGAAAGCAGGTGCTGAATTTGCTGCTTTTTTAGCAGAATCCGGAGGCGCGAAATCAGAATCGCTTTTATCGAGCGTAGACACAATAAAGATTGAGCTTTTTGGTTCATTGGGCCAAACAGGTATAGGCCATGGAACGGGTAAAGCCGTTATCCTCGGACTTTTAGGACACACACCTGAATTTGTAGACGTGGATAAAATTGACGCCATGCTTGAGCATGTGCGTTTATCAGAAACACTGTGTTTAAACGGTGAAAAAGAAATAGCGTTCCCTAACAAGAATGCCATTGTCTTTCATCGAAGAAAGACGTTGCCTAAACACGCAAATGCATTAACGTTTTTCGCCATGAATGGCACGACGGTTGTCGCTCAGCAAACCTATTACAGCATTGGCGGTGGCTTCATTATTAAAGATGAAGATTTCGATGAAACGAAAGCACACGCAGCATCACTACAGGCTGAAGTGCCCCTACCCTTTAAGACCGCAGAAGAGCTGTTACTACTGTGTAAAAACAATGGTTTGAGCATCAGTTCGTTAATGCTCAACAATGAGTCGACATTCAGGCCTAAACATGAAGTCAAACAAGCGCTGTATAACATTTGGCTTGTCATGAAAGCGTGTATTCAGCGTGGGATAGAAAGCGAAGGCATTTTACCTGGTGGGTTGAAGGTGGTGCGTCGGGCTCCAGGGCTCTATCGCCGTCTACAAACCGAACACACCACCGACCCTATGCAAACCATGGACTGGGTAAATCTGTTTGCGCTGGCCGTTAACGAAGAAAATGCTGCGGGAGGCCGTGTAGTCACTGCACCGACCAATGGCGCCGCAGGCATCATTCCAGCGGTTTTACAATACGTTGATAAATTTATCCGACCTGTGGATGAAGAAGTAGCCAGTCGATTTCTACTTACCGCTGGCGCAATAGGCATACTTTATAAAGAAAACGCATCTATCTCTGGCGCCGAAGTGGGCTGTCAGGGTGAAGTTGGCGTGGCGTGTTCAATGGCAGCAGGCGCACTTGCAGAAATTATGGGCGGAACGGCTTCATCGGTAGAAAACGCAGCGGAAATCGGGATGGAGCACAACTTAGGACTTACCTGCGACCCTGTTGGCGGTTTAGTTCAAGTTCCCTGTATTGAGCGTAATGCGATGGGCGCGATAAAAGCGATTAACGCCTCGAGGCTCGCTCTTCGCGGTACCGGCGAGCACAAGGTATCGTTAGACAAGGTGATTAAAACCATGCGCGATACTGGAAACGATATGAAAACGAAGTATAAAGAAACCGCTCGCGGTGGCTTAGCCGTTAACATTATTGAGTGTTAGCGCTGCATAAACGCTTTATTTAAGCAAAAGGGGCCAGCAGGCCCCTTGCTTGTTTGTACGCCTAAATTCTGTAACAGGCATCGCTTTTTTGTTGAGCTTGTTATTTTACGGGCAGCGTAACGCCCTTAAACATCTTCTCAACTTCATCATTATTTTTTAGCATCATGGCTTTTTCGACCTTATCTTTTGTTAAATGGGGAGCAAAGCGCTCAATAAAGTCGTACATGTAACTGCGTAGGAATGAGCCTTTTCTAAAGCCGATTTTCGTAGTGCTATAATCGAATAAATGACTGGCATCAATTTTAACCAGGTCAGAATCTAACTCTTCATTTACCGCCATGGAAGCAATTACGCCAATACCAACACCAAGGCGCACATAGGTTTTAATCACATCTGCATCAGTGGCAGTGAATACGATTTTAGGGGTAAGACCTGCCCGTTCAAAGGCTTGATCTAGTTCAGAACGCCCAGTAAACCCGAAAACGTAAGTCACAAGCGGATATTTCGCAATATCACTGATGTCGATTGAGCCCTTTTTCGACAGCGGATGGTCTTTGTTTACGATGACGCTTCTATTCCAGTGATAGCAAGGCAGCATAACGAGGTCGTTGTACAGATGAAGTGCTTCAGTTGCTATTGCAAAATCCGCTTCTCCTTTTGCCGCTAAATCACTTATTTGTGAAGGCGTACCTTGGTGCATGTGCAGTGACACCTTTGGGTATTTTGTCATGAAACCTTGAATAACATCAGGTAATGCATAGCGCGCTTGAGTGTGGGTTGTGGCTATGTTGAGTTTACCTTGGTCGGGCAATGTGTGTTCTCTAGCAACCGCTTTTATGCTTTCTACTTTGGCAAGTATTTCCCGAGCAATATTGATAACATCACCGCCGGCATCCGTTACGTGAGTAAGATGCTTTCCACTGCGACCAAAAATTTGAACGCCAAGCTCATCTTCCAACATACGAACCTGCTTGCTTATGCCAGGCTGAGAGGTGTACAAACTCTCTGCCGTTGCAGATACGTTAAGGTTGTTGTTAACGACTTCTACTATGTACCGAAGTTGCTGTAGTTTCATTGGTTATACCGATTCATTGCTCTTTATATACACTATACTCCTATACTTATAACCAAAACTACAAATTTTTAAAGGTTGATATTACTAAATAGCCATAATACAGTTCAAATAGTGATTAAAATGAATAAAATTCAGAAACATGGGTTCATTTTGCTTTGTTTTATTCTACATTATGAATAGGTTGTCGCCGCCTTATTGACTGAGACACAATGACATCGAATAAACAACTTTCCACCAAAATCGACTTTTCTTCGGTGTTAGCCGCTGCTGTGCACGATATGAAAAACTCCTTATTTATACTTATTCAGTCAATTGAAGGGCTAAGAGACGCGTTGCCAAAAGAAAATATCGGTGCCAGAGAGCAAGTCGCAAACGTGCATTACGAAGCTTCACGACTAAACACGAATTTGGTTCAAATACTTTCATTGTATCGTTCGGAATTAGAAAGTATTCCCATCAGTGCTGATGAGTGCTTTGTGGCTGATTTGATTGCCGATGTTGTGGGGTCAAATGCATTTTATATAGAACAAAAAAACATCGAACTCAGTGTGAATGTTGATGAAGATGTAAGTTGGTATTTAGACAGCGAACTTATTTATCTCTTAATAAACGATGTCATTGTCAATGCATTGCGCTACGGCACATCTCGCATCGCCATACAGGCGTGCATTACCGATGATTATCTGTCGATAAAAATTGAAGACGACGGGAATGGCTACCCAGAAGAAATGCTCACTAAAAGTCATTCAACCTTGAGTAACTTTGAACTGAGTCAGGGCCGAACGGGACTGGGGTTGTTTTTTGCTAAATTGATAGCAGACGCTCATTCGCACAATGACAAAGCCGGTATTATTTCGCTGTCTAACGGCGGAAGTCTCGGCGGAAGTGTATTTGAAGTAAAAATACCGTAGTATTAGTGATTAACGTATTGAACGATATGAAAAGCACGAGGCAATATGGCAATTGAGCCCCTATTTTTTAAAAGACAGTGTTTTTAAGATAGCGTTTCTTAAATAGTGTATTTAAAAATGATGTTTCGGAGATAATGAACTGATGGAACCACACGCATGTACGTGATAATAATTATTCTAATTGTTGTATTGCTCATTGCCGCGATATTTATAAACGCCATTCAGCAACATAGACAAAAACAGGAAGCTGAACGCAGAGCCGAATTAGCAAAGCAAAAAACCATTGTCGATGAAACGGAAAATGTGCTTTCGGCTTGCACCAACATGCCAGTTTCCTCACGAATTATCGGTATTTTGCATAATCGCATGGCAAACGCGCTTAAAGCGATTGACGGTATTGCCCCAACCCGCGATGTAAAGCAACGCATTGAAAGTAGCAAACAAGCTGCCGATGCGTCACTTCAAACCGACGGCAGTGATAATGTCGATTTTGTACTGCCGGACAATGACAAAACCATCATTCAATATATTCAAGCGGTTAAAAAGCTTCGTGTTTTGTTGCGCTCTGAACACAGCAAAGGCCAAGTGAGTTCAAAGCTTTTTTCTGAAGAAGACAAACAGTTAGAAAGACTGCAAGTTAAGGTGAATGTGGAGACTCTAATTAAGCGAGGGCGAACCGCTCAATCTTCAAATATGCTAGGCTCTGCCCGTCAATATTTCGAAAAAGCAAAAATCGCATTAGAGAATCAGACCAACCATGATGAATACGTTTCTTCAAAACTTGCCACGCTTAACGCATGGCTAAACGAAATTCAGTCTGACCTCAAAAGCGTTAACGAAAAAGACCGTGCGAGAAAGCAAGAGGAAGAACGGGACGAGCTTGACGAACTCTTTGCACCTAAGAAAAAATGGTAACGCTTTTCGTACATTTAATACTGCCATGTGCTTAGCTTAATCACGGCCTATTCAGCAAACATCTTTTTTACTAGTATAGCGCTCTGTGGTTAGCTGCCACAGAGTTTGCGCTGATACAGATAGCCCTCGTCGCTCGTTTCTCAATAATCCCACTCGTTTACATAATGGTGCTTGGTCAGAGGGTCCTCTATCACAAGGCTCTTTATCACAGGGAAGTGTACCAGAAGACGAGTCTGAAAAAGGAAGCGCCATAAGACCCAACGCTTCCATCTGCTGTTGACAAATTGATGGCATAATAGAAATTCCCAAACCGCTTTTGATCAGTTTTCCCAACGTAGCCAACTGCCCGGTTTCTGCCACAATATTGGGTTCGCCATGCAGTAACAACTCTGCTTCAGTCCACTTTCTTACCGCTGAACCACGATTCATCATCACCAGAGGAAAATTCAGGCACTGCTGCCAGCTCGCCATATTATTGAATTTTGCAGCCTGTTCTACTGATGCTACTACCACAAAATGATCAGTGAACAAGCTCTCAAACTCTAAGCCTTCTTTATGTTCAGGTTCAAAGGTAAAGCCAATTTCTGCACGTCCGTTTCTTATTTCCTGAACGACTTGCTCCATCACTACGTCTACAACGCGAAGGTTAATATTGGGCGCTTTGTGATGAAATTCGCGCAGCAGACTCGGTAAATGTGACTCTGCGAATGACGGCATTGCGGCAATGGTAAGCTGACCTTTTGCCATTGCGAATAAATTTTGAATATCCGAAAACGTATTATCCCAGTCTCTACTTAAGCGAAGTGCGTTGGGTAGCAGAGCCTCTCCCTCGGGGGTTAAACTAACATTTCGTGTATTTCTCTTGAATAATCTTCCACCTAATTCAGCTTCCATTTTCTTTATTGAAGAAGACAGCGCAGGCTGAGTGAGGAAAAGCTTGGCAGCCGCCTCTGCAAACGTTGTAGAGTGAGCAACTTCGATGAATGCACGCAGGTGACGATAGGAAATGTTCATGGCAATTA
>CENT01004908.1_pt1 | contig 69981 bp, 53 predicted proteins | sample 530141 | NCBI WGS metagenome assembly CENT01 (sample SAMEA2591074, study PRJEB7988) | marine metagenome | isolation source: saline water (ENVO:00002010), including | reverse complement strand
CACCTTCCCAAAGGTGGGCGTAACTGGGCAGGGCGCGAATTATACAGATTTTATGGCAAATGCGAACCCCTAGAGTGAAAAAATGTACAGTTTTTCTGCTTTAAACGGTGACTTCCATTTCAATATAAGATAACGTTTATCTGCTTTATTTTTGACCAGTTATAGTAATCATAAAAGCAACCATAAAAACAACTACGAAAATAACTAGAAAAATAACGACGACATTATGAATCGCCCTACAGCATTTATTATTGTAAACCTTATGGCGTGCGCTACAGCACTATCTGTTGTGTGCTATTCCGCAAATGCTTTTTATCCTGAGTCGGTTCAAAACGCAGTTAATGGAGCCGCTATTGAAGTAGATAACGAAACGGTTAATCAAAAAACTAGCGACTCGCCAAATAAAAAAGACGCTACTGCGGACACCGTCGTACTTGCCAGAGCCTTCGCCAATGATGACTTTGGAAAGTACCAAATAGCAGTATTATCCCGAGCCCTTGAGGTCACATCAGAGTTTGGCGAGCTAAGCATATCCCTTCACCCACAGCCCATGTCTCAAAGCCGTCAAGTGCGAAGCTTACTTGAAGGCTCTGCCGATATTATGTGGAGCGTAACGAGTAAGTCTAGAGAGCGCAAACTCACGCCTATACGATTGCCCTTACTGCGTGGATATTCTGGCCATCGCGTCATTGTAGTGAACAAAGAGGAAAAGGCACAGTTTGACGACATCGTCTCACTGGAAAGTTTAAAAGAGAAGCAGTTTGTACAGGGTTCCGATTGGCCAGATTTAGCAATACTCAAAGCCAACGGATTTGGCGTAGTTAGCGAAGATTGGAGTACGTGGTTTCGTTCTATGTATCTGCTTGTTGAGCGCAATGTGGTAGACGGCTTCCCTCGAAATATTATTGAAATACATAGCGACATTCAGCACTTTGACAATAACGCCTTAGCCATAGATAAAAATCACCTAATCACCTACCCCAACTATGAATATTTTTTTGTTCGCTCTGATAAGCAGCAATTGGCTAATAGAATTCGCCTTGGGCTGATAAGGCTTATTGAATCAGGAGAGCTTGAAGAGATTTTCTATAGTATAGATACCCACTTACTCGCTAATGACCTGCTTAATGACCCAAAACGGCAAGTACATGAATTAAACAACCCGCTCATTCCCGGCCCTCTTGACTATGCTGATTGGGTTAAAACCCCGCAGCTTGCGGTTAAAGCCATTGAGCTAGAGATGGGTTATCCCTCTTTAGCTATTGATGTGAATGATTAGTATATATCAGTTCTTAGCAGTTCCAATTTACCCGTTGCGCTCCTACTATAAATAAAACGTAAGAAGGATTGTTTATGCCTAAGATACCCCGTTCTCCAGCCCTTGATTACACCCGTGACATGAGCGAAAAACGCAGACAGTTTATCGAAAACGAAACCAATGCATCCCTTACTCATTCGAGTCATTTTTCTCTTGAGCCAGAATCTCTGGCCGGAAATATTGAAAACTTTACCGGTGTGGCGCAAGTTCCTATTGGATTTGCAGGCCCCATGCTGGTTAACGGCGAAGCTGCACAAGGAGAGTTTTATGTGCCTATGGCGACGACAGAAGGTACGTTAGTGGCAAGCTACAGCAGAGGTATGCGTTTAACTCGGGAAGCAGGCGGCATTAAAACCACTGTGATAGATGACGCTATGCAGCGCGCACCTATGTTTGCTTTTGCTGACGCGAGAGAAGCCCTTGCCTTTGGAAAATGGATTGAGGCTAACTTTGATCAGATAAAAGTGGCGAGCGAAGAAACTACTTCAGTGGGAAAACTCAGAGACATCGAACAATATGCAGTTTCAAAACTGCGCTGGCTGCGCTTTAATTTTACCTGTGGTGACGCAGCGGGTCAAAATATGGTGAGTAAAGCAACAAAAGCAGGATGCGACTGGGTATTAGACAACTATCCTGGAAACGTTGACCACTTTGTACTTGCTGCCAATTTAGACACCGATAAGAAGCACTCTCACCTCAACTCATTACACACTAGAGGTAAGCGAGTTGTTGCTGAAATCACCTTGCCTAAGCAGTTGATGACAGACATCATGCATTGTCCCCCTGAGGCGCTTTTTAAGCAGCGCCAGTATTCCAACATGGGCGCCTTAATGGCTGGCAGTGTTAACAATGGCGCTCATTTTGCCAATGGCATTACCGCGGTATTCATTGCCTGCGGTCAGGATGTGGCTAATGTCGCAGAGTCATCTGCAGGCTTCACCTATGCTGAAATTTTACCAAACGGCGACTATTACTTTTCGGTTACCATACCATCGCTCATCGTTGCGACCTATGGTGGAGGGACCGGCTTAGCAACACAGCAGGAGTGTTTAAACGTTCTGGGCTGTGTAGGTAAAGGAAAGGTGAATAAGCTCGCAGAGATCATTGCGGCGACTGTGCTATGCGGCGATCTATCTCTTGGTTCTGCCGTTGTCGCAAATGAATGGGTATCTAGTCATGAAAAATTGGGCAGAAACCGCTAAGCATCAACGCATTCAGGTCGAGATATAACAAAGTATGCGCCTGCGCTCATAAACACCGCAACGCCAGCATATGCATAAAGCGGCGCGTTGGCGAATATACAAAATATGATGAAGCTAAGCAGCATGCTGCAGCAGGCCACACACTTTGTCCGTTTAGATATTGCGCCATTGTCGCGCCATGCGCGCAAGGTTTCACCGAAACGAGGGTGTTGCAACAACCAGCGCTCAAGCTTAGGCGATGAGCGTGTAAAGCAATAAAGTGCACCAATGAGAAAAACGGTGGTTGGCATGACCGGCAAGAAAGCACCAATGACACCTAAGAGTGTGAATAACGCACCGAGAACGGCGAAAAATGGCTTACCCACTTTTTTAATGATGCGAACGCTCAATGAACTCCCCTTAAGACCTCTGACAGTGACGAATAAAAATAGCAAATCAGCACACTGACGATTCAATAACGGCCAAATTTCGATTTGATAATAATATTAGCGTAGCACGGGTTTGTTATTACAGCGCTGAAATCTAGCTACTTTTTTTACAGTTTTTCCTGCGCTTTTACTTTCCCCCATAGCGACTCCATCTCATCTAGCGATAAATCGGTTAATGAGTGATGCTGAGCGTGAGCGAGTTCCTCTACAGCGGTAAAACGCTTTGCAAACTTAAAACTTGCTTTGCGCAGTGCGGTATCCGCGTCTATGTTGCAGTGCCTGGCTAAATTAACCATTGCAAAGAGTGCATCGCCAATCTCTTCTTCAATGGCGTCTTGGTTTCGTGTTGAGGCGTTAAGCTCTTGCTTAATCTCTTCTAACTCTTCTTCCACTTTATCTAATACGGGCAGAGTATCTGGCCAATCAAACCCTACTTTGGCACATTTTTTTTGCAATTTTTGTGCGTACATCAGTGCAGGCATTCCTTTAGGCACACTGTCTAAAAGAGGCTCATTGTTGACTCGATGAGGCTGGCTGCTGTCTGTGTTGGCCTGTTTTGCTGCTTTTCTCTCTGCTTTCTCTTGGGCCTTAATGGCCTCCCACTGCTGAGACAAAGCGGACTGACTGGTTTTGGCGTCGGTGTTTACGCTGGTTTGCCCCTGAGCGAAGACATGAGGATGGCGACGTACCAGCTTATCGCTAATGGCTGTTGCCACATCGTCAAAGTCAAACTGCCCGTCTTCTTGTGCAATATGAGCATAAAAGACAATTTGAAACAGCAAGTCACCCAGCTCGTCTCGGATATCGTCTATATCGCCACCAGCGATAGCATCGACAACTTCATACGCCTCTTCAATAGTAAATCGCGTTAGGGAATCCATGGTCTGCTGTTGATCCCACGGGCAACCACCGTCATCAGAGCGCAACGCATCCATAATAGATAAAAGACGCGCCACGCCGGGCAAATTAGCTTTGCTTACGTCTTGCATCAGTGACTCCTTTTAGCTGGCGCAGGCGAGTGATGACTTTGGACAAACTGTCTAGCGTCAATACTTCAATAGATATAGTAATTAACGCGGTTTGACGGTTTTTATCACTTAAGCTGTTTACCCCAAGCAGCGGTACATTTTCGTTTGCCAACACGGTTGTGACATCGCGAAGTAGGCCGGTTCTGTCGTGACAATGAATATCCACCGCCGTTTCAAAGCCCACTTTGAGCTCTTGTGACCAGTTAACTTCTATTTGGCGTTCGGGGTGTTGAACCAATAAGTTCTGCAGTTGGTCACAGCTTTCTTTGTGAACACTCACTCCCCTGCCCTGAGTGATATACCCCATAATAGGCTCGCCTGGTACGGGCTTGCAGCAGTTAGCCAACTGACTCATGAGGTGGCCAACGCCTTGTACAACGACAGCGTCTTTTTTACCTGTTCCGGCAGCCGTTTTGCGGGTTTTAACTTTAGGGCTAATCTCAGGCTCAACCTGGGGCGGCTCTTGTAAGTGATGAATGAAATTGACAACTTGCATCACCCTTACATCGCCAGCTCCTACCGCAGTGAAAAGGTCGTCTTTCGTCTGCAGATTAAACTTCTCACAGGCCTGTGCTGGGATTTTCAAAGGTAAATGAGCACGATGAAGCTCTCGCTCTAGCAGCTCTTTACCGGCGGCAAGATTCTTTTCTCTGTCTTGTTTTTTAAAGTAAGAATGAATGGTAGCGCGTGCCCGAGAAGAATGAACATACCCCAAACCAGGGTGCATCCAGTCCCTACTTGGGTTCAGCTCTTTTCCTGTGAGCACTTCCACCTGATCGCCACTTTGCAGCAGGTAAGTAAAAGGCACGATCCTGCCATTTATTTTAGCCCCATTGCAGCGGTGCCCTACATTGCTGTGTATATAATAAGCGAAATCTAACGGTGTAGCCCCTTGGGGTAAATCGATAACATCACCTTTTGGTGTGAAAACATACACTCTGTCGTCGAATACCTGACTTCGGATTTCTTCAACCAAGTCGCCAGACTCTGCCACTTCTTCTTGCCACGCTAAAATACGACGCAGCCAGTTTATTCTCTCATCGTAACCAGATTGTTTACCCGCACTACCCTCTTTGTACTTCCAATGAGCAGCCACCCCTAGCTCGGCATCTTGATGCATCTGCTGTGTGCGTATTTGAATTTCAATAGACTTACCTTTGGGGCCTACAACTACGGTGTGAATAGACTGATAACCATTGGGTTTAGGCGTAGCGATATAATCGTCAAATTCAGTAGGTAAATGTTTATAGTTGGCGTGAACGGTGCCAAGAGCGGCATAGCAATCTTGTAGTCTATCGGCAATAATTCTCACTGCTCGAATATCGAATAGCTGCTCAAACGTGAGCCGCTTTTTCTGCATTTTTTTCCAAATACTGAATATGTGTTTTGGTCTTCCGTACACTTCTGCACGGATGTTTTCGGTATTCATTATTCCCTGCAGATCGTCGACTATGGAATCGATGTATTCAGCCCGCTCTTTGCGTTTTCCATCAAGCTGCTTCGCAATTTGCTTATAGGTAACCGGGTGCAGATAGCGAAAGGCTAAGTCTTCGAGTTCCCACTTTAATTGCCCTATACCCAATCGATTCGCTAAAGGTGCATAAATGCTGGCGCACTCTCTTGCCACCATCACTCGCGTTTCTTCATCGGCAACTTTGGCTTGCTGCAACGCGCAAATTCGCTCTGCCATTTTAATAACAACGGCGCGCACATCCTCGACCATGGCCAATAGCATTCTGCGAATACTATCGGTGTGCTGTTCATCTGAAGAATCTGCGCGTTCTTTGCCGCTTAGCCTGCGTGCATGGAGCGACTTGATTGCATCCATTCTGCGTACGCCAACGATAAGCTCTTTTATCTCAGCGCCAAATTCATCACTAATATCTTCTTCATTTAAAGCGTGCTGTTCACAATAGGGAAAGACGAGTGCGGCCTGAAGCGTTACGTCGTCCATATTGAGCTGACAGAGAATTTCCACCATCTCTTGACCCACAAGCAGCCGCTCGGGGGCAGCAGACACTGCGCGTAACTTTTCTTTTGTGTGACTATGAAGCCCTAAACTATCTAACCACGCCTCAAAGGGGGGTCTATGCGCTTCGTGTACCTTTCTTGTTGATACCATATCCGTAACTCACTGCGACTGCTAACGTGTGAAAAGAGCCATCATTTCCATGTGATGGGTATAAGGAAACATTTCCACTGCCCCTGTTTTTTTCATCAAGTATCCTCCCTGAATCAATACATTTGCATCTCTTGTAAAGGTGCTTGGGTTGCAAGAAACGTACACTATTGTACTTGGTTTCGCATTAACTAATGCCTGACAAACCGTTAAGGCACCTTCCCTTGATGGGTCCAGCAAGACTTTGTCAAAGCCGTCATCAAGCGCGTCACTCACGTTTTTATTATTGCCTAAATCTAAATGCAGCCACTCTACGTTATCTACGCCCTGTTGTTGCGCATTTTCCTTAGCACGCTGCACCATTTCAGCCACCCCCTCCACGGCCTGAACAACCGCGCCGCGCTTTGCAATAGACAATGTAAAATTGCCTAGCCCACTAAACCAATCGGCTATTCGCTCTTGGGGCTTCGGCGCTAACCAAGACAACGCCTGCTCTATCATTTGGGTATTAACGGACTTGTTGACCTGCACAAAATCGTTGGGCGCGGGGCTTAACGTGAATTCATCAAAACTACTCATCGTCAGTGCGGCCTCAAAGTGCAGTGGGTTAAACCGCCCTTTCTTGTTTTCCAGCACCACGTTTATACGCTCTTGTTTGGCAAACAAAGTGAGCTCACTGTATAGCTCGGGGCTAAGGGCTTTTGTATGTTTAATGGTTACCTGACACACGTTATCGCCAGCAAGCAAACCAATATGGCCTATAAACCTTGTGCTTTCACACCTTGATAGTACTGCCCGCAGCGGTGCGATAAGACGGCTTAACTCATCAACAAGGACGGGACAAGAGGTAATATCAACAATGTCGCTACTCGCCTGTGAGCGAAAACCTAGCTTGAGTTTATCCGTCCGTCTTGCGTCTAGTGCTAAACGCGCCTTTCGCCTGTAGGCTGGTTTATCGCCAGCAAGCGGAGCCTGCCATACGCCATCTTCCATCGCCAACTGTCGAACCATCATCGACTTAAGCGCATTGTTTCGTTCTGCTAGGGCATGTTGAGCGTCTATATGTTGAAGCTGACATCCGCCGCATTGGTCAAACACGGGGCAAAATGGCGTTGCTCTCATAGAAGATGGATGGGTTATTGTGGTCGCTTTTGCGTTCACCACATTCTTTTTTGCATGCAAAACGCTGACATTACAGGTTTCGCCAGGTAGTGCGCCCTCGACAAAATGCACCGGTGTAGCTCGCGCTATTCCCTGTCCCATCCAATCTAGGCTTTCTATGAGAAGTGGAGATTGAGCCTGATTGGTAACTTGATTGGCAGCATGGCTTTCAGAGGAGTCATGTTCAGATGCATGGGCTTTAGAGGCATTGGTTTTATCAGAAAAACGCAGGTTGGCTACCTGTGCATTAGCGCTGGTTTTACGTTTCAATGTTGGGGTACTAAACAGCCCGTTTTGTTTTTTGCCTTTTGCAGGCTTATTGGGGTTTGACAAGGAAAGCTCCGTAAGGAAATTATATTTTATGCTGATTCAAGAATAACAGTAGCAACAGCATAGTGCTGCTCATCAGAAATGCTAATAACACTGTTGGTTATTCCACGCGCCTCGCAACGCGCCGCGAATTCACCATTAAACGCCAGTGTAGGCGCACCCAGTTCATTGTTTTGAACCTCGACATGCTGCCAGCTTATCCCATTGCCAATACCTGTACCTAACGCTTTTACTGCCGCTTCTTTCGCTGCAAAGCGCTTAGCTAGAAATCGCTGGGGCGTGCGGTGCTGTTCAAACTGCTGCAGTTCGCTGGGGGTTAATACGCGCTTAGCAAGCCTCAGCATTGCTCCCTCGTCTTTACCTAAGCGCACAATTTCGACAATGTCGGTGCCTAACCCTGCTATGGCCACTCAACTTTCCTTTTTCATAAAACCAAATAATAGGTATTAGACGGTGCTAGTGCTTACTACAAGCCACGCGCTCATACTCAGTGAGTACCGCTAGCACCATACCCCATTAGATACCAGCTCTTGCTTCCAACATAAGTTTGCGCATATCGGCAACAGCAGTGTGCAAGCCATCGAAGGCGGCGCGGGCAATAATGGCGTGCCCAATGTTTAGCTCTATTAGCTGCTTAATTGCGGCAATAGGCTTAACGTTGTGATAGTGCAAACCGTGCCCTGCATTTACTTTTAGGCCCAAGCTATCGGCATACTCAATACCTTCTACCAATCGAGCGAGCTCTGCTTCTTGTTGCTGCTCGTTTTCTGCCTCCGCATATTGGCCCGTATGAACTTCGATATAAGGCGCTTTACATGCTACCGCTGCATCAATTTGTGCTTTGTCGGCATCGATAAACAGCGATACCTGAATATTGGCTGCAGCTAGGCGCTCACAGGCCGCTTTCATAACATCAAGGTTACCCGCTACGTCAAGGCCACCTTCTGTAGTAAGCTCTTCGCGTTTTTCAGGCACGAGGCAACAAAATACCGGCTTTACTTCTTCAGCAATAGCCAGCATTTCATCCGTGACTGCCATTTCTAAATTTAGACGGGTATTGATAGTTTGAGCAAGAATTCTTACGTCTCTATCTTTAATGTGTCGGCGATCTTCACGAAGGTGAACCGTTATCCCATCGGCGCCCGCACGCTCCGCGATATCTGCTGCATGCACAGGATCTGGATAGTGTGTACCTCGTGCATTTCTCAGTGTTGCAATGTGATCAATGTTTACGCCTAACAAAATTGAGCTCATATACCTGCCTAATAAGTGATTATTTCCCCTGTGAAGTGTATCAAATTTTTGCTGATAATTAGATTGCTAACGGCTTGTGTTAACAGAAAATAATTTCTGTTGTCGCCTATTAAAACAAATTTCGCTAGCGTTTTGGCGCCATACGGCTAAAAAGCTCTCTGCTTTTTAAGGGTTTGTCGCCAATTAATGGTCTCAATAAATCACGACAAAGGACTTTCGCCACTCGTTTACTCAGTGGTGTGAACTCACCGTGTGCAAGGTCTAGTAAGGCTTCTCCAGGAAACCCTTTAAGATGCAATGCGTCTTCAGGAATAACCACAAACCCAGCTTCTGCTTGAAAGTTGTACTGGCGAGACGCTTCAACGGGAAGCTCGTATTCTACATCTAAGGTAAAATCGGGAAGTAGCCCCATTTCATCGAGAATGGCAAACTCGAATTGGCGCAGCGTTATCTCTACGTCGCCTTGCTCACTCAATGACGCAAGGGCGTCTTGATAGGCTTCAAAAACCAGATCGCTTGCTAACCCAATAGGCATAATGCGATTGCAAAGTTCATTGACATACATGGCACAAAATAAGGTTGTACCGGGCAGGATAATGGAAGGGGCGGTACTTTCTACGTGGCGTAAGTTTTTTAATTCCGATTTGCCGCTAAGCTGAAGACGCAGCGCTTGAAAAGGCTGCAATAAACTTTTCTTGTCTGATTTACTATTTTTAACGCCTTTTGCTACAGCGCTCACCCTACCTTCTTCTAGGGTGAAAAAATCCACAATATAGCTGGTTTCTCGATAAGGACGACGGTGCAGTACGTACGCAGTTAACCATTCATTATTCATTATTTTTCGCTCAACCGTAACGTCTTTAACGTGTCTACGTTAGTCTGTTCTAAGCCGCTCATGGCCGTTATATGGCTTATGTTTAACTTCAATTAACTGCGTTAACTCATTTGATTAACTTTACCAGCCTAACCACATTAACTGCGTTTTACCCGAACCACCTTCATGGTTTCAAATTCAATACCGGCAACCTCTTCAACGTGTCGATAGTAGGTTAGGTTTACTCTAGCACCCGTGAGGGATTTATAATTGTGCTTGCGCCGATAAATAAAGGGCACATCAATGCCCTCTAACATAATAGTGTGCCGGATCCAGTCGCCGTCTTTCTCTTCCCGTTGAACGTGAGAGACCACTTTGGCGTTGTCCGTTTGATTAAGCTTGCTATGCTTTTCTACAAGCTTTTCTACAAGCTTTTCTCTTTCGCTTTTCACCGTTTCCAACCTTTTATGCTTTGCCAATACAAGCTCCGCGCTGCTGGCCACAGTCTGCGCAACAAACACTGCCGCTTGCTGCTATGCAGCATCAATCTGCTCAACAATAAGCTGCACAGACTCTTGGCCGCGAAACACGTTAATATCGAGTCTATAGGCAATATGCACATTTTTCACCATGGCATTAGGCCACGTTTTTAAATCAACATTAAACGCAATGGCGTCGATTTCCGTGCCCTCTTTTGACTTAACAACCATTTTAAGGTGTTTTTGCCCTACCAGTCGCTGGTCGACCAACTGAAATTCACCATCAAAAAGCGGCGACTCAAAGCCCTGTCCGAAGGGCCCTGCTTGACGCAGCATATGGGCAAATGGCAATGACAGCTCCTCAGAGCCTAAGTCTCCGTCGGATAATAGCGCATGCGCAGTGTCGAGTTTGTCCACGTGAGCCTGAGTAATTTCTACAAAAGCTTGTTCAAATTCAGCTAGCTTAGCTACGGGTAAACTTAACCCTGCCGCCATTGCATGACCGCCAAACTTATCAATAACATTGGGGTAACGGGTGTTTACTTCATCAAGCACGTCTCGAATATGCACCCCCGGGATAGAGCGAGCCGAGCCTTTAATCACCTCTTCATCTTGATGGGCAAAGGCAATAACGGGTTTTAAATACTTTTCTTTTAATCGCCCTGCCACAATGCCGATGACACCCTGGTGGAAGTCTGCGCGATATACAACCAGCGCTGCAGGCATATCGCCTTCATCAATCGACATTTTTTCTAGTGCTTCTTCAGCCTGCGCCTTCATGCCTGTCTCTATTTCTCGACGCTCTTTATTTAATGCGTCAAGTTCAGCGGCAATCATTCTCGCTTGAATCTTATTGTCTTCTAACAAGCAGGCAATGCCTTGCGACATGTCGTCTAAGCGCCCAGCAGCATTTAAACGTGGGCCAACAACAAATCCTAAGTCGGTAGACGTCAGATGTGAACACTCTCTATTGGCGACTTCCACCAGCGCTTTTATACCCGGTCGACACTTACCGGCGCGTATGCGCTGTAAGCCTTGGTGAACCAGAATTCGATTATTCTTATCGAGAACCACCACATCGGCCACCGTGCCTACAGCAACAATATCAAGTAATGTGGCTAAGTTTGGTGGCACTACATCGCTGCGCTCAAAGTAACCGCGTTGCTGCAGCTCAGCCTTAATGGCCAGCATAATGTAAAAAGAGACGCCAACACCGGCCAAATTTTTTGAAGGGAAGGTACAGCCAGGTTGATTCGGGTTAACAATGGCATCGGCAGGTGGGAGTGTATCACCTGGCAAATGATGGTCGGTAACGATGACCTCTAGGCCTTTTTCTTTGGCATGGGTGACACCGTCGATACAGGAAATACCATTATCCACGGTAACAATAACGTCTGCATCGCGCTCTATGGCCACATCGACGATAGGTACACTCAAGCCGTAACCAAAATCAAAGCGGTTGGGAACCAAATAATCGATATTGTTGAAGCCCATTAACCCCATTGATAACAAGCATACGGCGATACTGGTTGCCCCATCGGCATCGAAGTCTCCCACAATAATAATACGCTTATTTTGCTCTACTGCATCAGCAAGCAGCGCAGCGGCGGTTTCTATTCCTTTAAGCGCTTTGTAATGGGTAAGCCCCTTGAGGCCATTTTCAAGATCATCGGTATGACTGACTTGCCTGCCTCTATAAATTCTATCGATAACAGGGTGTAACTGTGAACTAAGCATAACCGGGCTTAACTCTCGGCGCACAATAGGCAATATCATGAGGTACCACTAAGTATTGAAGAGTTGTTTCGAGGTATCGATTCTATCGCAGAGGTAGAAAGGGGTACAGTGATTCAATAAAACCTTTGTGCGTTGCATTTTACATTTAAAGCGGACTCACTTCGCAACATAAGTCTAAAAGCACGTGATGAAGAGCTAACGTCGGAGCATTAAAAATCTGAGGCACCAAGAAGAAATTAAAGAACTGAAAGATGAGAGAGCGGGAACGATTCCCACTCTTTCTTTGTTTTTTTAACAAGCTCTACATTATCCCGCTTGCTCTAAAGCGCTGACAATAAGTGAAGCTGGCTGGTAACCAGGGATAAGTGAGCCATCTGGTAAAATAATGTTAGGGGTGCCGTTTACACCCAGTTTCTGACCAAGCTTATATTGCTCAGCCACTTTGTTTTTACAGGTAGCCGATGCAACATTGTCGCCGGCTTTTGCATTGGTTAGGGCTTGCTGGGGATTCTTAGCACACCATACCGACACCATGTCATCATAATTTTCGCTATTTAGCCCGGCGCGAGGAAATGCTAAATAATTTACCGTAATACCGTTGTCGTTTAACTCGCCAATTTCATTGTGAAGTTTGCGGCAGTAACCACAGGTGATATCGGTAAATACTGATATCACATGCTTCTCATTTTTGGCTTTAAATGTGATAGACGACGCTTCCATTTCTTCTACGCCCTTAAGTCTTAACGACGTCATTGCTACCTCGGTCTCATCTCGCATCCCTTCATCGATATTGAGCACGCGAGCTTGAATAAGAAATTGACCATCATCGCTGATGTAGAAAAAGCCTCTGTCTGTGGAAACTTGAACTAAACCAGGAACAGGGGAATCGGCAATTGAATCTACGGTTAAGCCTAATACTGAGCTAAGTTTTTGTTGAATTGCGGCGTCATCGGCAGCCTGAGTAACACTACTCATCATGATAGCTGCAACAGCGATGGCGTTAATTGCGATGTTTTTTACTACTTTCACTTTAGACTTCTCCAATTGGACTCACATGGCCGCGGATGATGGTTGACGGTGACGCAGTTTATGCGGCACGTCGCAACGACGCATTATAAAAATGTGGTTCTGACCCCATTTACTTTTTTAATCGTACCACAGGCGATTGGAATTGAGGTAGGTGGAAGCATCCGTTTGTCGCGACTTTTGCCTGTTCCACAGCTTTCGGTACGAGTCACCTTTTTGCTTACCTGTCTCACTCTCTATGCACTGCTACCCTCTCGGGTGGTGGCTGTGAATGAGCGTTTGCAGTCGTTCGGTGGCGACATGGGTGTATATCTGCGTTGTCGATAAATCGCTGTGCCCTAATAGCATTTGTACCACTCTTAAATCAGCGCCGTGATTTAAAAGGTGAGTGGCAAAAGCGTGTCTTAATGTGTGGGGAGACAAGTGCTGCTCTATTCCCGCTTTCACCGCATAATATTTAATACGATGCCAAAAGGTCTGACGGGTCATTTGCTGCCCTCGGCGACTTAGAAACACAACATCAGATTGCTTGGTTGCCAACATGGGCCTTGCCGTTTTGATGTACACTAAAAGCCACTCTATGGCCTCTTCGCCAAGGGGTACTAAGCGCTCCTTGTCGCCCTTACCGACTACGCGAACCACGCCTTGCTGCAAACTTATCTGATCCATTGTCAGCCCGATTAGCTCGCTCACTCTAAGGCCCGTGGCATACAGCACTTCAAGCATGCTCTTATCTCGACACTCGATAGGATCGTCAGTGAGCGGCGCTGCCAACAGGTCTTCCACTTGCTGTTCGCTGAGTGAAGTCGGCAATGATTTGGGCGTTTTGGGGTTAGACAGGGTCGACACTGGGCTGTCTACGCGAACCTGTTTAGCAATCAAAAAGACATAGAACGACCTAATAGCGCTTAACGCCCGCTGAGTACTTCGACTCGATAGGCCCTGTTCGTAGCGGTAGGCTAAATAGTCTTGAAGCTGCTCAGTAGTGACAACAGCAAGGTCTTTTATTCCCTCGTTGTTAAAGTAAATCGCGAGTTTTTTTAAGTCGGTTCGGTAACTTTGCTGGGTATGCTCAGATAGTCCTTTCTCTAGCCACAGCATCTCAATAAAATTATCAATGTGCGCTTGGCTAGCCCCAGGTACATAGGTTAACTGTCTTGTTGTCTGTGTCATGGAAATATCACAATAGCGTTAGCATTTGAAAACCTCAAAAAAAGCCCATCAAAATCTCCGATTAAAAACGCACTGCACGCCACTTTAAAAGTCACGTCGCTGTTTAATAAGCTCATAAGCAGACTGAATATCCTGCGCTTTTTTCTTCGCAATCTCCATCGCCTGTTCAGGTAAGCCTTTTGAAATCAGCTTATCAGGGTGATGCTCTGACATTCTCTTGCGGTAGGCCCGTTTAATGGTTTTTTCATCGTCTGATGCGCTAACGCCTAAAATACGATAGGCATCATCGAGGGTCTGCTGCGCGGAATATGGCGCTTGCTGTTGGCGTGAATGCTGACGTCTTCCGTTTGCTTGTCCGCGCTGGTTTCCTCGCTGGCCTTCCCGCTGGCGAAAGCGAAGCTCAGCTTCAAACATAGAAATTAAGTAGTCGAGGTCACGACGTCTAAAACCAAGAGGCTTAGCGACCTTTTCAAGCACCACATATTCTTCTTGTGAAAGCTGGCCGTCGGCAAACGCAGCTTGAATCAAAATCTCCAAAAACACTTGTAGAATATCTCGTCGACCATGGGTTGCCTCATAAAAGCCCTTGAGCATATCGGCAAGCGGAAAGTCTCGTGCCTTCCCTTCTCTGAATGCATCTTGGGCCTCTCGACGGGCATCACCGGTTAACTGCATTTCATCCATTAGCGAAGTGGCTATCTGAATTTCTCTGTCTGTCACTTTTCCATCAGACTTTGCAAGATGTCCTAAGGCGCTGAACAAGCTATGAAAGAATATGGCCTGCTGTTTGAGGGAATTTTGGTCGCTGAAGAATCGGCCAAAGCCACCCACTCTATTGAAGTTTTGGCTGTAAGCTTTGTCGAAGAAGTGGCCAACCACTAACCCTAAAACGATGCCAAGAAAATGTTTCAAAAACATGAAACCAAAGAGGGCTCCGAGAACCTTACCCCAAAAAGACATTAAATTGCGCTCCTGTAGTGCTACCTTTGGCAACATCGGCTTTGTGATTGTCACTACAACTATATCAAAGACATGCCTGCAGTGAAGTAGCAATGTTTGACGTATTTGCCATTCTTAGAGTGTTATTGTGTGTAAAAAGCCCTACTTCAACCTAAAAATGCGTATTATTGTGATATTTTTTGGACGAACGGTTGGTTATTGGTTCAGAAGTGCTTAGAATTGAACGGCTGTAATCTACATCAAAACGTTGGCGGTCTCTCGACAGTGTATCGACAGTCTCTCAACTTGGTCCGCTGCGTTTTAAACGTCTGCCGCCAGCACATTTTAAACACAGCACCGAACTTAAAAAGACCTACAGCGTCTTATACAGGGTTAAACGCATTATATTATTTAACAGGCCGCCTTTTTACGCATGAAAAATACCTGCGCCTTGCTCGTTTTCGCGACTCTATTGCCTATCGTCGCGTTTGCACAGGACACCTCCACATCGTTAGCTACTCCGTTGGCTTTTTGCAGTGCTGAACCGGTTTCGTTCAGTAGCAATAAGCTAATGGAAAAAGGCCATATAAAGGTAGAAGCAAATCGTACTGAGATTGTGGAAAACAAGGTTGCTCTGTTCTCTGGCAACGTTGATATAACCTCGGACACAGCAGTGATTAGTGCATCTCAAGCACAAGTGAACAGTGGTGGCAAAGATGTTATCGCCAAGGGCGATGTGACCTACCAAGATTCAGCGCTAAAAGTGCAAAGCGATACTGTGTCATTGCGTTCTGAAGAAGAACGCTTAGAAATGACCAATACCAAGTATGAACTCACCGGTTTTGTTGGCCAGGGCGCAGCGAAAGATATTGTGTTGGACACCGATACAGGAATAGTACTTAAGGAAGTCAGCTTTACCACATGCCCAGAAGGCGATGAAGACTGGTTAATCAGGGCCAGCGAAATAAGCTTAGAGAAAGGCACCGCGTGGGGCCAAGCCAAGCACACTCGCTTTTACATCGCTGACGTCCCCGTATTTTACCTTCCCTACTTTGCTTTTCCTGTGAGCAATGAGCGTCAGACAGGCCTGCTTTTTCCAGAATTAACGAGCTCTAGTCGAACAGGCGTAGACTACACCCAACCTTTTTACTGGAATATTGCCCCTAATTACGACATGACCATTTCTCCTCGTTTAATGACGAGACGCGGGGTTCAGCTCAATACTGAATTTCGTTACTTAACGAAAAAAAGTGAGGGTACGGCCTATGTGGAATACCTTCCAAGCGATAGTGATATTGACGGTAATCCAGACCGCTATTTTTATCGATTACAGCATCAAGGGCTTGTTGGTGATAACTGGCTACTCAATATCGATTTCAATGGGTTAAGCGACGATAACTATCTGCTTGACCTTGGTTCTGATTATTACAGCCGTTCCGACACTCACCTATATCGCAGCGTCGGACTCAGTTATTACGACGAAAACTTATCAGTCAACGTTGAGGTAAAAGATTTTGAAGTGCTTGGAGATACCGCCGACAGTTATCGCGCAGTACCTCAAGTAAAAGTTAATTACAGTACCGAAATGTGGCGCTATTTTGAGTTCAGCTTAGACTCGGAAATAGCCCATTTCGACAACACACTTGATACCGCGCCAACGGCCACACGATTTCATATCGCTCCTACATTGGCGCTACCTTTACGAGCGGCATGGGGAGAAGTGGTAGCTGAAACGTCGCTGTTTCAAACCGTATACAAGCAAGACAATGTTGAAGGCACCGCATTAGAAGAAGATGTAGAGCGAAGTCTTGGGCAAGCGAGACTGTACGGTGCGCTATACTTTGAAAGAGATACCTCTTGGTTTAATGATGAACTGTCCATGACCTTCGAACCAAAAGTACAGTATTTGTATACCTCATATGAAGACCAAACTGCTATTGGTTTATACGACTCCACGGCGCTTTTAACCGACGTTGAAGGCCTGTTTCGCGGTCAGGAATTCACAGGCCTTGATCGCATTAACGACAACAATCAAATTACCCTTGGCGCAACGACTCGCATGTTAGATAAAAACAATCGGGAACAATTTGTTCTTAGTGTGGGTCAGATATTCTATCTTGAAGACAACAAGGTGATAGCAGCAACAAAAGATCAGGACCGCTCTGCCCTTGCCGCCGAGATAGACTGGCGCTTTGACCAAAATTGGTATTTTCACTCCGACGTTCAGGTAACCACTGACACTGACAAAGTTGACTTAAGCAGCGTTGGAATAGAATACAGAAAAGATGCATCTCGCTTTCTTCAACTTAGCCATCGTTATGTTCGCAATTTAAGTGGCGAGACAATTGATCAAATTGGACTATCTGCCAGCTGGCCTATCAACAAAAACTGGCAATGGGTTGGCAGAACGTACAGAGATTTAGAAAGAAACCGCAGTGTCGAAACCTACGCAGGCCTGCAATATGAATCTTGCTGCTGGGCTGTGCGCTTTGTGGCCCAGCGAACCCTTAACAATCGTTTTAACGATAATGGTGAGCAAACCACAGACGATTTTGACTCAGGGGTTTCACTGCAGTTTATTTTCAAAGGAATTGGCTCGATGGCGAGTAGAAGAAGCATGCTGGAAGACGGTATGTTTGGCTATCGACAGCCTTATAGTTTAAATTAACCCGTAATTACGCACCGATTAAACGTGCGTTAATAAATTAACCAATAATAAAAGAGTGTGTATGAAGTTCATTATCCGTGCATTGATGTTAGGTGCAGTACTCTCATTTAGCAGTATGGCACAAGAGGTCATGCTTGATCGCGTTTCCGTGATTGTTGACCAAGGTGTAGTGCTAGAAAGCGAAATCGCTGCACTAGTAAAAGAAGTAAAGCGCAACGCAGAGGCGAACAATCAAGAGCTTCCCTCAGATCGCGCCCTAAGAACTCAGGCCATTGAGCGCTTAATAACCAAAAATCTCCAGCTTCAAATGGCTGAGCGTATGGGTATTCAAATTAGCGATCCACAGCTAGAGCAAACCATTGGTAACATTGCGGCAAATCAAAATGCCTCTATGGAACAATTAAGAACTCAACTCGCTGCAGAAGGCATTGCGTATGACGACTACCGCGAAGACATTCGCGAAGAAATCATCATGGGCGAAGTAAGACGGGCCAATGTTCGTCGTCGTGTTTATATTACGCCACAAGAAATTGATACGTTAATGGGTCTTATAGAGCAGCAAGGTGCGGAACAAGCAGAATACCGCCTTGGTCATATTCTTATCGGTTTCCCTGCCGACCCTACCGACGAAGACATCCAAGCCTCTCGTGAAAGAGCGGAAAAGGTTATCTCGTTACTCGAGTCTGGCTCAGATTTCACTAAAATTGCTATCGCGTCATCGTCGGGTAATGAAGCCCTTGAAGGTGGTGACATGGGTTGGTTAAACATCAACGCAATGCCGACGCTGTTTGCTGAAGCCGTGCAAAACAAAGAAGTGGATTCATTGGTAGGTCCCATTCGAAGCGGCGCCGGTTTCCACATATTAAAAATCGTTGATACCCGCGGTATTGAGAAAGTGACGGTGCAAGAAGTGAATTCTCGTCATATTTTGGTTAAGCCTTCTATTATTCTTAGTGAAGATAAAGCGAAGGACATGCTTGCTGGTTTTAAAGAAGACGTAATAGCAGGCGAGGCTGAATTTGAAGAGCTGGCTAAAGAATATTCAGAAGACCCTGGTTCAGCCCTTCGCGGCGGAGACCTTGGCTGGTCTAACCCAGATAACTACGTACCTGCATTTAAAGACGCGCTGGCAAACCTTGAGCCAGGTGAGTTTAGTGAGCCTGTGCGCTCAGTTCACGGTTGGCATTTAATTCAGCTTATTGAGCGTCGTGTTGACGATGCCACCGATAAGCGCAAAGAAGAAAAAGCCTATCAGCTGATCTTTAATAGGAAGTTTGCCGAAGAAACAGAAAACTGGCTTCGTGAAATGCGCGACGCAGCGTATATCGAAGTTATCGAGTCTTAAACTATAAGTTATTCATGAGCAGACCAATTAAAATAGCAGTAACGCCGGGCGAACCGGCGGGCATCGGGCCAGATTTAATCATTAAACTGGCCCAAGAAGAATGGCAAGCTCAGCTTGTTGTATTTGCCGATAGCGATATGCTTACGGCACGTGCCAAGGACCTTGGCATTGAATTAACGCTAATCGATTACGACCCCGACAACGCTGATATTCAAGCGCCGGGGTCATTGTTTATAAAGCATATCGATAAGTCGGCAGACGTTGTGGCCGGCACACTCGATAGTGAGAACGGCCTGTACGTAGTGGAAACACTGCGCCAAGCCTGCCAGGCCAACATTGATGGTGATTTTGATGCTGTGGTGACCGGCCCAGTTCACAAAGGCATTATCAACAAAGCGGGTGTTTCTTTTAGTGGTCACACTGAGTTTTTTGCCTATCAGTCAAATACGATTGATGTGGTGATGTTACTTTCTACAGAAGGGCTCAACGTTGCACTGGCTACCACACATATTCCTTTAGAGTATGTTGCAAAAGCCATTACAGGTACTCGCCTTCACAAAGTGATTCATATTATTCATACCGATTTAAAGCTTAAATTTGGTATTAAAGAACCACGTATTTACGTGTGTGGACTGAATCCTCATGCGGGAGAAGACGGTCATATTGGTACTGAAGAAATCCGCACCATCACGCCTGCGCTCAACGAGCTTCGCGAAGAAGGGCTTGATATCATCGGGCCACTCCCCGCAGACACCATTTTTCAACCTAAATACCTGCAAGATGCCGACGTTGTGTTGGCGATGTACCATGACCAGGGCTTACCTGTGTTAAAGTATAAGGGGTTCGGCGCGGCGGTAAACATCACTCTGGGTTTACCCTTCATTCGTACATCGGTAGACCACGGCACTGCGCTTGATTTAGCCGGTACTGGTAATGCCGACGCCGGTAGTTTCAGAAAAGCATTGGAAAAAGCCATTGAGCTTGCGCAGCATCAACAATGAGTAAAACACACTTAGGCCACACGGCACGAAAACGATTTGGGCAAAACTTTCTTCACGATGATTACGTGATTGGAAAGATTGTTGCGGCTATCGCTCCCAAAAATGAACAAAACCTGGTTGAAATAGGACCGGGTTTAGGCGCGCTTACCGACCCGGTATGCGAAGAAGTAGACAGACTCACTGTTATTGAACTTGATAGAGATTTGGCCAAGCGCTTGCGTCAACACCCATTTAACGGTGAAAAGCTCAACGTTATTGAGCAAGATGCAATGACAATGGATTTCTGCGCATTATTAAAAGAAATGCCTGATAGCGACCGCAAGCTTCGAGTATTTGGCAATCTTCCCTACAACATCTCAACGCCACTTATGTTTCACCTTTTTGATCACGCGCCCTGCATTGAAGATATGCACTTTATGCTGCAAAAAGAAGTGGTAAACAGACTGGCCGCTGGCCCTGGTTCAAAAAGCTATGGCCGCCTTTCGGTAATGGCGCAATATTACTGTCACGTTATTCCTGTATTAAATGTACCACCAGGTGCTTTTAACCCGCCACCTAAAGTAGATTCAGCGGTTGTTAAACTTGTGCCTCACAGTGTACCGCCTGTTCAGGTAGAATCGCTAAGCACCCTTGAAAGAGTCTGTGCTCAAGCATTTAACCAGCGCAGAAAAACAATTCGTAATTCTTTGAAAGACTGTTTAAGTGAAGAAGAAATCACTGAGCTGGGTCTTGACCCGAAGTGTCGCGCTGAAACACTCTCACTAACAGATTTTGCTACCATCGCAAATGCCGTTTCTAGCAAAGAATACCACCAAGAGTCCTAGTTTTTCTATGCATGAATTAGACATCCAAGTGCGAGTGAAAACTCGCCACTTGCCTGAACATCTCCCCTCCGATTCCTCGCAGTTCGCATTTGCCTATCACATCACGATTGAAAACAAGAGTGATGAAACCGTTCAGTTAATTAATCGCTACTGGCGTATTACTGATGCAAATGAAAAAACGTCTGAGGTTGAGGGTGCAGGTGTTGTGGGAAAACAGCCTATACTGAAACCTAATGAAAGTTTTGAATATACTAGTGGCGCGGTAATCGATACCCCTGTAGGCAATATGCAAGGGTATTATGAAATGGAGCGCGAAAATGGTGAGCGCTTCAAACTCCCTATCGATGTATTTAGACTTGCGGTTCCCCATATACTGCATTAAGGATGAATAATGGCTAAAGGCAACACTTATGTCATTGGCGATATTCAGGGCTGCTACGATGGGTTGCGACGCATTTTAGACAAAGCCAAGTTTGACCCTTCCAAAGACACGCTTTACGCCGTGGGCGACTTAGTGGCTCGCGGAGAAGATTCCCTCAGCACACTGCGATTTTTAAAGTCTCTTGGAAACAGTTTTTCTAGCGTGCTTGGCAATCACGACCTCCACTTTTTGGCTACGCTTAATGATATTCACAAAGCCAAAAAGTCTGACAATTTAGACCCTCTGCTAAACGCCAGCGATGTCAAAGAGCTAGAGACATGGCTTCGCCAGTTTCCGTTAGCGGCCAAGTTAGATAAACATACGCTCATTGTCCACGCCGGGCTTTATCCAAGCTGGTCAATGAAAAAAGCGCTGGCGCTAAGTAACGAGGTGTCTGACGCCTTAAAGGGGCCTGACTACGTCAACCTCTTAAAAACGATGTACGGCAATACGCCAGTAAAATGGTCGAAAGAGCTTAGCCAAGAAGAGCAGCGCCGCTTTACCGTCAATGCGTGTACGCGAATGCGCTTTGTCACGGAATCTGGGGAGCTCAATTTTGACAATAAATCCCATCCTGATAGCGCGACAGATGACATCAAGCCATGGTTTAAAATGCAAAACCCGAAGCTAAAAGCCAAACAAAAGGTTATATTTGGTCATTGGGCGGCCCTTTCTGGTGAGACACAGTCGCCTCAATTCGTTGGTCTTGATACTGGCTATGTGTGGGGACAAACCTTGACCTTACTGAACCATACTTCTGGTGAGCTCATCACGCTCACGGCTTGAGGGTTAAAGCCACTTTCCATATACCTTGTGCTCCTACTTCCCTCTCCTTATCTCGCACTTGTGTACTATTAATACCGGAATAAGCCGCGCTTAAATAAGCGGCTTTTAGCGACGCGACTGGTCTGACCGAAAAATAAATGTCATATATTTAAGAATAGGGGTAAACATTAAGTAGTTGTAGTCGATACATTATTTTAATGTTCTACAATAAAAATGTTCACTAAAGATACTCAAAGCTAGGCCACACCTCAAACAATGAGGTATATTTTGAACGGTTTGCGAGGTAATATTGTGGAAAAGAAAAACAAAAACACCCATCAGGAGTTCCGATGAAAATAACCGTAGCCACTCGCGTCATTGGTGGATTTGTAGCGATAAGTGCGCTGCTCATTGTTGTGAGTATTGTATCCCTCGTTAACCTCAACTCCATTGGTTCAGCAACTGAAGAAGTTAACGACGTCGCTTTGCCGAGTGTTGCGGGAAGCAATGCGCTTAAAGCGAGCTTCCTGAATATGGGCCGACTTACCTTCGAAAGTTATATAGAAGAAGAGCTATCAGGTCTTTCTGAAAAGCGTAATTCTTTTAATGCCGCGCAAGATACCTTTGACTCTGAGTACAACCAGCTAGCAAAAGCTGTCAGCAAAGATGCTGAGCTACAGGGTTCTCTTAATTCAGTTCGCGACGCCTATGAAGCCTATACCAAGAACGTAGATGCTATGTATGCCAATCATAAACAGTATCTTGATTTGCGCAACACCATCGCTGACCGTTTAGGTGACGCAGAAGATAATGCTGATGACGCCTCAACCTACCTTCTCGATTTTTCTGATTTAGACTCGGTTCAGCGTATTCCTGAGCTGCGCCGTGCATCTGAAATTGGTAGCGAACTTGAGACCTCTCTTCTGTCTTTGCTCACTGTATCTTATGAATACATTAAAACGCAGACACTACAACGCTCTCAAACACTGGGTAATGAAGTTGATTTAGTTGTCGACAAGGTGGTTACTCAGTTAAGTGAAATGAACGCAGCGGCAGATGGCCGCGACGATTCTGGAACCCTTGATGATATAAACGATCTAGTCAACGACGCCATTAACGCCATTAAGGCGAGTGATGGTGTGATGCAGCTTCACGTAGACAGACTTGAACGTCGTAATGACGCAGAGCAAGCGCTTAACGCCTCTGACGCTAATATAAACCAAGGTACGTTGGAGCTAGGCCGTTTATTGACCTTAGCTGACAAGAAAGCCAGCGATATAGAAACACAAGTAAACTCAGCCATCACTACGGGTAACACGTTCGTTATTGTTGTTGTACTTGCGTCAATCGCCGTCGCTGCTTTTATCGGTTACATCACGGTTCGCGCTATTACGCTTCCGCTAAGCCGAGTAAACGAGCTACTTACCGTGGCGTCCTCAGGTGATCTTACTCATCGTCTTGATGATTCTGCTCAGGATGAATTTGGTTTACTAGCAAGAAACTGCAACACGCTTATCGGCAATTTAAAAGAGCTTATCACTGGTATTAACGTTCGAGCAGAGCAATTAGCCGCTGCATCAGAACAAACCTCGGCCGTTACTGCGCAAACAACTCACTCTATTCAAGATCAGAAGTCTCAAATTGGTCAGGTCGCTACTGCCACCACAGAGATGCATTCTACGTCTCAGCTAGTTGTGCAGAGCGCTGAAGATACACTTAGCCAAATTCGTCATGCTGACAAAGAGGCAGAAAACGTTCGCTCAATTTCCCTTGAAAACAAAAACACCATTGAGATATTGGCGAAAGACGTTCAAGACGCTGCCGACGTTATTAACAAACTACATCAAGATAGCGCGAGCATTGGCGGTATTCTCGATGTGATTCGTGGTGTTGCAGACCAAACTAACCTGCTTGCACTAAACGCTGCCATTGAGGCCGCTCGTGCTGGTGAGCAAGGCAGAGGTTTCGCGGTGGTTGCCGACGAAGTAAGAACCTTGGCAAGCCGTACGCAGCAATCTACGCAAGAAATCAATGCCATGATTGAAGTACTTCAGGCAGGTGCTGAGCGCGCAGTAGCTGTGATGAATCAAGGTAAAGAGCAAACTGCGGCCTGCGTATCGCAAACTGAGAAAGCAACACAAGCCCTTGATATTATTTCTGACGCAGTTCATAAAGCCCATGATGTCAGCTCTCAAATTGAGCAGTCTGCCCGTGAGCAAAATACGGTTTCACAAGAAATCAGTCAGAAGCTTGAAACGATTGTAGGTATTGCTGAAGAGACTACCGCAGGTGCTCAGCAAACGTCTGATTCAAGCCATGAGGTTGCAAGACTAGCTGATGAACTTCAGCAGTCTATTCGCCAATTTAAGGTGTAGATTACCTTCTATCGATGCGAAAAAGCCCCGTATTAACCTTGTTAATACGGGGCTTTTTATTATTAGTCACTTTTTCGACATTCGACTGCCTACATCGCTCATCTTTATCGCCATCTCCCCAATCGCCAACAAAATCTACATGCCCATCTCCATCTGCGCAGCTATGTGACCAAATATCGATGCAACCGCGTATGAATCGCAAATATTACTAACGTGTAGCATCACAGTGAAACTTTTAGCGCTTACCTTACTTTGTGGATTACTCATGTCTAGCTTCTCCGCCCGTGCCGATAAAACCTATTATAAAGACAGCGAAACCATCACCTACAAAACGATTGACTCTCTTGCAGAGGAAATTGAAGTGAGAGAGTACCCTGCTTCTCTTGCGGTAATGTCGAAAGGTAACAGCGACAATGGCGCATTTAGGCTTTTATTTAATTACATCTCTGGCGAAAACAAAGCACGCAGTGAAATTGCGATGACATCACCGGTAGAAGTGGGTAACGAACAGGTAGCAAGTGCAAAAATTGCCATGACGTCGCCTGTTGAGGTTACCTCAAAAAACACCATGATGTTTTTTCTGCCAAGTCAATACAACGTCGATAACGCGCCCGTCCCCTCACACCCTGCGGTATCATTAGTTGAAGTTCCGGCAAGGAAAGTGGCAGTAATTCGCTATTCCGGATTTAACAATGACGATAAGCGACAGGCGCATGCCGAAACGCTATTGCGAACACTTAAAGAACAGGGTTATGACATTGCCGGCAAACCAAGTTACCTAGGCTACGACTCCCCTTTTACCCTACCGTGGAATAAACGTCACGAGGTCATTATTCCGGTAAAATAAAGCAGTGTAAGTAGCGCTCTGCATGACTGTAGAGAAATAAAAAACGGCCCGAAAAGGGCCGTTTTGATGTGTATTTCTAACTACTCGCTTTTAGCTACAAGCTTTTACCTATAAGTTTTTACCCATAAGCTTTTACCCATAAATTTTTACCCATAAATACAAAGCAACTAGTGAGTACTCACTCTACGCGATAATGCTATTCAAACAGCGCTTTATGAAGCTTTCTCACCACATCATCACTATTCGTTTCGTTAACCAAAAACGATAAATTATGCGGGTTCGCGCCAAAGCAAATCATGCGTAGATTAAAATCTGATACCGCAGCTAAAATTTTACTGGACACACCCACCGCGGTTTGCATGTTATTACCTACCACTGTGACCAAGTCGTAACCCTTCTCAACGGTAACGTCACAAATTGTTTCTAATTCAGCAATGGTCTCTTTATTAAGACGTTGAGCAACAGAGTTAGCCGGATTATCTAATGTAAATGACACAGAAATTTCAGATGTCGTCACCAAATCAACACTTAACTTATGCTTGGCAATAATAGCAAACACCTGCTGCAGGAAGCCCTGAGCGTACATCATCTTAGGTGTTTTCACCGTCACCATCACTTGCTCTTTACGGCGTGTAATCGCTCGGTAAGGCGGCTCAAATTCGCAGTCGCGAACAATCCAAGTACCGCCTTTCTCAGGCTCTTTGCTTGAACCTACAAACACCTTAATGTTTTTGCGCAGCGCCGGTTCCATTGTGGCAGGGTGAAGTACCTTAGCACCAAACGTGGCCATTTCAGCCGCTTCTTCAAAGCTCAACTCAGGCAGTGGTCGTGCGGTATCGGTTATGCGGGGATCTGTGGTGTATACACCAATAACGTCGGTCCATATCTCACACGCTTCGGCATTCATAGCTTCTGCAAGAAGCGCAGCGGTAAAGTCAGAACCACCTCGCCCAAGCGTAGTGGTGTTGCCATTTTCGTCTGCACCGACAAAACCCTGTGTTACCACAATGGCGTTTTCAATTTCAGGTGCAAGCAGCTGCTCTGCCAAAGTGGCAATTTGCTCAATGTGTGGCGCCGCTTCTCCAAACTCACTGTCCGTGCGCAGGACTTTTCTCACGTCAAAATTTATCGTCTTCACGCCTTGCTCAGCAAGTACCGATGAAAACATAAGAGAAGACATTCGCTCGCCCATTGAAAGCAACTGGTCTTTTAAGTCATTGCGATGCAAAATTTCTTCGTGAAACGCTAAAGCGCGGACTTCCTCTAGAAGATCATTAAGCTTAGTTTCTACCGACGGTTTGTCTTGTAACTTGTCGAGTATGGCAAGCTCGATGTCAGTAATAGCTTGGCATGTTTCATCTATCTGCTGCTGCGTCATAGGGGTATGAGCCAAGCTAACCAAGTGGTTAGTTACGCCCGCTGATGCGCTTACCACAACGATACGCGTATTCTTATTACCGGCAACAATTCGAGCACAGTTTTGCATTACAGTATAATTGGCAACACTGGTTCCGCCGAACTTAGCTATCGATAAGGCATTTGTCACTTTATTTAACTCCAGATTAGCACCAGTTTTTCACTGGCGTACTGCGCATTGATATAGCGCAGCTTAACGATGAATTGTTATTTGGTCTCCAACCTTCACGTTGTGATTGGCAAACCACCCTTGGTTCATTTCCAGTGCGTACAGTACCTTTTTCGATGAGCCTACAGATTCTAGGCTATGAGGCATCAAAGGTTTTATATCAGTAATGACACCGTTTCTGTCGATAAATGCTACGTCTAAGGGTATAAAAGTGTTCTTCATCCACATACCCGCGTACTTCGCGGTATCAAAGGTGAAAAACATTCCACAATCTTCACATAATTCTTTTCTAAACATAAGCCCCTGAGCACGCTGCTCAAAGGTTTTTGCGTACTGAACGTCGTATTTTTTATCACCCATGGTAATTGAGATACGATCAAAACTGACTTCGTTCATTTTAGCAACAGGGTCCACCTGCGCCTGCACGCAACCAGCCGATAAGCAAATAACCATTAATACAAAGAGAAGCTTGTCCATTAGACGTTCCTATAAGCGTAAAAAGTCGACAACTTCGACTGGTTCGTGTTGGCCTTCACTGTACATTTCTGCAGTGGTTTGTGTGCTGTTTAGACAAGGCAGATAGTGGCTGTCGCAGCGGGTTAAGGCAAAACCACCTGGCAAGATTAATAGCTCTCAGGCGCTGCCTGAAAAGGGCATGGTGAAAAAACGCAAACCAAAAACTCATACAAAAAAGGTTATCTCGCCCTTATAACTTGTGGAATAGTTTATACTTTAATCTTAGTAACATCCAATGATGCCGCCGTGCATACAAATTAATGTTTTTCAAAGTGTCCTTATTATCACAGACACATAAAAAGGTATGCCACTATCTGCGCTTACCGTTTTGATCTTTATTATTTTGTCTATGGGACTTTATCGACTCCGTCCATAGAATCGAGGATAGCTTGCAACACTCCACTATCCTCTAGAATATCAACTTGTTGGTTAAATTGGATTATATAACGTCGTAACTCAGAGCTGTCGTGACATAGGAGACTGTCATTTTGCTCATAAAAAAATGATGTATCGTCATATTGCAGTGGTTCACTTTTAACAAGTTGCAAAAGGGGAAGAGCATCTGGAATATAGTCTAAGAAAGCATCTATGCGCCCCCTAAGAATCATTTCATGGATTTCAGAACCGCCCTGCAATGGAATAAGTGTGTGATGGGAAAGTGTTTCGATCTTGCCACCGAACGTATTTCCATGACGAAAGCCAATCCGCATTTTTTTGGCTGAGGGATGAAGGATAGTATCAGCACTCAATAATTCGAGCCCAAAGAAATAGGCTCTAGCAATATATAGAGGCTTACTTTCAATAACGCGTTCGCTGTGCTGATAAAGGTTTTTACTTCCAGGAAACAGGCAATCGCTTTTTCTATCATTGAACCGAGACACAGCTCTTAAAGCATGTGAAAAATGAAATTCAGTGGTTGCGGGCATTTGCTTTGTAATTAACTTGATCAATTTACTGTATGGCACATCATCTGAGCGTTTTTCAAGAAGGCCAGGAACGTTGTAAACCGAAACATCAATAATTCTCTCTGAATCAGAGGCTCCACAGGGGAGTAAGAACATTAAGGCGAAAATTATAAAAAACAAAAAACGCACAGCCAAACCTTTCCACTAACAACATCAAGGAATATTAGTCTATCGCAAAAATGATAGCTCTGAAGGAAAAGTGACATTAATTTCTCACTATCACAACTCATACACCCTAAGAGTAAGTAATGGTGTGAGTGCGATTTACCCATTTCAGACTTTTAGGAGGTTGATGATCTTGAAATTATCGATGTATTTTTCATCCATTACTGCAGCTCATTTTCTATAATATGCTGATACTCACGAATTCGCTGCACGTACCTTACAGGCTCAGTACCACGGGCGTAGCCATAGCGTAAATCTTTGTAATATCGCTTTTCGCTGAGTAAGGGCAATACTTGCTTCATATCGGCCCATTTATGGGGGTTCAAATTAAGTTTGCGCGCCAGAGTTTGCGCATCGTGTAAATGGGCTCGGCCTACGTTATACGCAGCTAGCGCAAGCCAGGTGCGGTCAGGTTCTTCCACTTCATCGACAAATCGGTGGGTTCTGATTTTAGCAAGGTAACGGGCACCACCAAATATACTTTGCTTAGGATCTAGCCTGTTATTAACCCCTACTTCTTTAGCTGTTTGTTGTGTCAGCATCATTATACCGCGCACACCTGTGGGGCTTATTGCATCCGCTAACCAATGGGATTCCTGATACGCTTGTGCCGCTAGTAAGTGAAAGGGTAAGTCATACTTTGCTGCAGCGTCGCTGAAATACTGGGTGTATTCTGGAAACCGCTTTTCAACTCGGCGAATAAACGTACGCGTATCCACATAGTCGAACACCTCAAAAAAACCGTAGTATTGGTCTAACATGCTCTCTAAACGACCGCTTTTCTCGTATTCGAGATACCAATTATCGAGTTCAGCGCTGAGTCCTGCGCTAGTTTTATGTAACATCCATGCTAAATTTTCGCTTCTGGCAAGGTTAAAAGGAGCGATTAACTCTGGGAAGTACCGGCGGTTAAGATCGACAATATTAGAGTCGGCCACACTGCAATCAATTTCCCTTTGCCACACCTTGTAAAGAATTTGCTCGGTGGATAATTCTGAGCTCTCCACCCAGCTAAGCGTTGGGTATTGTTCTTGTAACTCTTTAAGTCGCTCACTGTAGGCCGTGCCCTCAGCCACCATTATGTTAAGCCCTATTAGCTCATCTATGGTTTCTGGCTGGACATTATCTCGCCGGCAAACCACCTGCTGTGTAATATCTTGATAGTTAGGCCCAAACACAAACTCCTTTGCTCTTGCTTTTGTTTGAGTGAGTCCCGCCGCAGCAATATGCCCTTCTTTGTTTCTCAACGCTGCTATCACGGCTTGAATAGAGGGTTTTTCAATTATCTCTAGCTCAACACCTAAGTGAGAGGCAAACGCTTCGGCCATATCAAATTCTGGCCCTTTAGGCTGAATATCTCGGCTTATAAAGTATGTGGTGGGAGCATTTCGAGTAATCACTTTTAAGACGCCTGACGCCTTAATTTGTGAGATGAGTTCACTTGATGCGCTATCCGAATTTGCGGGCTTGTTTCCCGCCTTTTGTTCAGCAGTAACAGCAGAATCATTTTCCTGACTGCCATTCGGTGACTTATCACATGCGGCAAGTGAAAAAACGATTACAGTAAAGAACAACATTTTCCATAAAGACTGCATTGCGACTACCTTATCTATCCTGTCTTAAGCCTCAAAAGCAACGTTATCACTTTAAGCAAGGCGCTAATTAAGAAATACAACCGTATAGCACATATCTCTATTTTGCAATTTAGCGGCAATATACGCGTTCACTACACACAACCTTTCAACAACACGCCCTAGTTAACATTAGCCGTTGACGCTTCTGGCAAATCTTTTTCAGGGCGAATATGCATAAAGCTGGCAAAACGAGGCTTTCCCGAATTGGTATACCCATAAAATTTATACGTAACCCACTCACCAATCTCTGGCGGGTGCCGCCGCTCGTTGTTTGAAAATCCGCTACCAAGTTTAAATTGAACGCCATCGGCCCGCTCTACTAACAACGAGCCCATCATGGTTTTAAATTTGCCCTTTCCCTTAATATGGGCAATAACCTTTGCCTCGCTATCTTGATGGCGCTTAAGCTTGAGTAAATGGGCGCTGCGACCATCAACATATCGAGCCTGGCGATGGTGAAGCATAAGCCCCTCCCCGCCAGCATCTACCACACTGTTTAACTTTGCTTGTAAGGCTTCATGGGTGTGCAGCACAAATTGAGGCATTGCGAGTAGCGCTGGGCTAGTTACTGTGTCAGTAAGTCGCTTTATCTCTTTTGCTCTTTGTTCAAAAGGCTGCATGAGCAGCGGCATATCAAACACCATAAATTTTATTTTCTCCCAGCGCTCGTCAGGAATGTCAGTAAGCACAATAGACGCTGTATCTTCAAACTTACCTCGAGCAAGCCACAGCTCGCCATCTAGCGTAGTGTTTGGCCAAGCCCACGTAAACCATTTTGGGGCATGAATAATATTGCCCTTTCGAGTGAGAAGCTCTGTTCCCGTCCATCTTGCTCGAATGCCATCAAGTTTTTCACTTATCAAATAATCGCTAAGTGCCATAGTATGGTGAGACGCGGTGTATAAGTTTGCCGTCTGTGTAGGTGCTCGCTGATGAACATCACCGAGCGTCTCGGCACTTACGGTTGTGACTGCTGCTATCCATACCAGTATCCCTAATGCCCATGCTAATAGTAATTGCCATTCAAATTTGCATGGCATAAATGCCCGTCCATTACTCCGTTTACTTGTGCTCACACCCCACTCCTTAAAAAACTGTTTAGTCAGGTTAAGCGTATTGATATCAGTTATTAAATATACTGTGCTTCAGGTGGGTTCTGCCTGTTGGGCTAAGTTTTGCAGAAATGAGTGAATAGAATTAAGGTAAGGTTAAGGGATATAATATTGGGGGTGTTGTGCTGTACTAAAACATGTATGTTTCTGTGGAACCGTCTTTTATTGGTGAGCTATTAAAACGAAAATGGATATGAATATATGAAAGCACTAACAATACAAAAAGCACTTATTGGAAGCCTAACGGCGCTCGCGGTAGCAGCCTACGCGCCCTTTTCATTGGCCCATGACTTTTGGCTTGAGCCGACGCAGTTTCATTTTGAGGAGGCATCACCAGTAGCAGTGCAGTTTAAAGTAGGTCATAAAGAAGACATTGATAGCTGGAATTTAACGTGGGATAAAATAGTGGCTCTTCGCAACTACACCTCAACAGGTGTTGAGGATATGGCAGCAGGCATTATTCCCAAGTCTAGTTTACTACCGGGGGTGGCTAAAACCTCTACGCTGCAAGCAGGCAGTTATATTATCGGCTTTGAAAGCTATCACAGTACAAGCGTGCTAAAAGCAGACAAATTTAACGACTACGCTAAAAAGGAAGGGCTTAAAGAAGTCGTTGAGTATAGAAAAGACAAGGGCCTTGAAGGCTACGACGGAGAAGAACTGTACTCCCGAAAAGCAAAAGCGATTGTACAAGTGGGAGAAACACTTACCGACAACGTTACCAAGCCTATTGGTCACACACTAGAAATTGTCCCCCTTAGCCACCCTTTCACATTAGGCGAAGATAACAGCCTCACCGTTCAAGTGCTTTTCAAAGGCAAGCCTTTACAAGATGCATTAATAGATTCAGTTCCCCTTAAAAATGCAACTCACGAAACCCAATCATTCCTCACTGATGAGAATGGACAGGCTACATTTACATTCAAAGCGTCTGGCGCAGTTAAGCTAAATTGCGTGTGGGGAGTGCCACTTCAAAGTAATATCAAAGCTGACTTTGAAACGTATTTTTCAAGTCTTACGTTTACAGTAAACCGCGAAAAATAATGCAACGACAGTGCGCTGACGCTTCAATCCGCCATCTCGATTTGAGTGGCGGAGAGCAAATAACAACCTCCCCTAATTAGGATGAGGCAGACAGCTTTTGTTTATATTCACTGGATAGCCATTGTGACGCTTCATCAAAATCGGTGAAAAACAAATAATCCATATGTTTCAACTCAGGGATTCTTTGAAACATCATTCCGCGGATAACAGGGCCCTTGAATACATACGCCTTGGCTATTAGTCCCATTTCAGGTAGGCGATTTACAATGTGTTTTACCATATCGAACGCTTCAGGCGTTGCCCCTTCAACCTCGCTTATATCTGCAAGCAAAGCGAAAGGTTTCATGTTTAAACCCATGACTAACTTAAAAAGGTGCTCGCGATACTCTTCTGCACTACGCTCATTGAAAATTCCATAAAGCTTGCTGGTTATAACCCCATTTTCATAACTTATTGATAGGGTGCTTAGTTTTTTATGCATCGCTAACCTTTGTCGTTTATCATCATTGCAATCATAGTCGATAGAAAGTATGAAATAAATCAACGCCCTAATGTTTAACTTAAACTAGAAAATTTTTAACGAATCACCTAAACAAAGGCTGCTTTTTCAACAAGACACACTTTCAGCCGAGGCGGCGAGCGATTAGTGTAGACAGTTTTTTACTGTCCACGGACTTTGTTATATAGCTACTCATTCCTGAGGATAGCGCTTTGTCGATTTCATCTGACACTACCGATGCCGAGAATGCCACAACAGGGGTATTCACACCTTTATTACGCAATTCTAATGTCGTTTCAGCCCCGTCATTTTTTAAATGTTTAAATGTTTTTTTCAAGGCTTGAGTATAGGCTTAATGCACAACATGTGAATTAGCCGTAAGTCACGAACAGAAGCTTTTCAGATACTAAAAAAATTATCTGACCGGATATATACCTAAGAGCGTGCAAAAAAAGCCCCAACTAATGTCGGGGCTTCTAAGGGTTAAACTTGGTTTCAATAAACGTTGCTTTACGCCAAAAATCAGGCGTTTAAATTAAACGTTTTGAATCGCTACGTCTGGCGTGAATTTAGGCGCAACGGCCATATCTTCAGCAGGTGGCGCGAAGTCTGTAAGGTTAATACCTTCAACCGCCGCTTTGTACTCGTCCATAGTTGGGAAGCGACCTAGCACAGCAGATAGCACCACTAATGGTGTTGAACCAAGCAGTGACTCACCTTTCTTCTCGTTAGAGTCAGCAACAACACGACCTTGGAACAAGCGCGTAGAGGTAGCAATAACCGTATCACCAGGTTCTGCTTTCTCTTGGTTACCCATACAAAGGTTACACCCTGGACGCTCTAAGTACATGATGTTGTCATACTTAGTACGCGCAGACTCTTTTGGCTTATCGTCGTTAAACTCAAAACCAGCGTACTTGGTAAGGATATCCCAATCGCCTTCCGCTTTTAGCTCATCAACAATGTTGTATGTTGGTGGTGCAACAACAAGCGGTACGTTGAACGACACACTGCCATTTTGCTTTTCTAAATTGCGAAGCATTTGAGCGATAATCTGCATGTCACCTTTGTGAACCATACAAGAACCAACAAAGGCTAAATCAACGGTTTTACCATCGTAGAAAGACACAGGGCGAATAACATCATGGGTATAACGCTTAGAAACGTCATCGTTATTCACGTCTGGATCAGCAATCATTGGCTCGTCGATTTGGTCTAAATCAACAACCACTTCTGCGTAGTATTTTGCGTTATCATCGGGTGCAAGCGCCGGCTCTTCGCCTGACTTGATTTCAGCAATACGCTTATCAGCAAGGTCGATAAGACCCTGAAGCATGTTCGCATCGTTGTCCATGCCCTTGTCGATCATGATCTTGATGCGTGTTTTAGCAAGCTCAAGTGACGCAATCATCGTCTCATCATTTGAGATACAGATTGACGCTTTCGCTTTCATCTCAGCCGTCCAGTCGGTAAACGTGAACGCTTGGTCAGCAAGCAAAGTACCAATTTGCACTTCAATAACACGACCTTGGAACACGTTCTCACCGCCAAATTGCTTAAGCATTTGCGCTTGCGTTGCGTGTACAACATCGCGGAAGTCCATGTGGCTCTTCATTCCACCTTTGAACGTCACTTTTACCGACTCTGGAATTGGCATTGCCGCTTCACCAGTCGCCAGTGCTACCGCTACTGTACCGGAGTCAGCACCGAACGCGACACCTTTCGACATACGCGTATGTGAGTCACCACCGATGATGATAGCGCGATCGTCAACAGTAATGTCGTTCAATACTTTGTGAATAACGTCAGTCATTGCATGGTAAACCCCTTTAGGGTCACGTGCCGTGATTACGCCAAAGTTATTCATGAAAGACATAAGCTTAGGAATATTAGCTTGGGCTTTCTTATCCCATACCGACGCTGTGTGACAGCCAGACTGGTATGCACCGTCTACAAGCGGAGAAATAGTTGATGCTGCCATCGACTCTAGCTCTTGGCATGTCATCGGGCCGGTTGTATCTTGTGAGCCTACAATGTTTACTTTAACGCGAACGTCTGAGCCAGCGTGAAGCGGAGTCTCAGACTTAACGCCTACCGCATTGCGGTTAAAGATTTTTTCGACAGCTGTTAGACCTTGATTCGCTACAGATACTTCTTTTGAACGTGCATAAACTTCAGGTACGTCTGTACCTAACACTTTTGCAGCAAAAGTTTGTAACTGCTTACCAAACGTTACCGCGTAAGAACCACCGGCTTTCATAAACTCCATTTTTTGCGGAGTGAAAGCGCTTGATATATCAGCAAGTTCTTCTGAGCCGTTAAACAGTTTCTTCGCTTTAGTGTCGATGGTAAGCACGGTGCCTGTAGCAACAGAATATGCTTCTTCTAACACTGGGTCGCCGTTAGCATCGCGAACCACTTCACCGTTAGCATCCGTCTTTTTAACCCAGTTTTTAAGGTCTAAACCAATGCCGCCGGTAACGTCTACGGTCGTTAAGAAGATAGGCGCGATACCGTTGGTACCTGCAACTACTGGCGCTTTGTTCACAAATGGAATGTAAGGGCTTGCTGCCTCACCGGCCCACAGTGCAACGTTGTTCACACCAGACATACGTGAAGAACCTACGCCCATGGTGCCTTTTTCAGCAATAAGCATTACTTTAGCGTTAGGGTGCTTTTTACCTAGCTCAACAATTTCTTGCTGTGCTTCAGGCGTGATCATGCACTGGCCGTGTAGTTCACGGTCTGCGCGAGAATGAGCTTGGTTGCCTGGAGATAGTAAATCAGTAGAGATATCACCTTCTGCAGCAATATATGTCACTACATCAATTTTCTCTGGTACGTCAGGTAACTTAGTAAAGAACTCTGCTTTTGCGTAGCTCTCTAGAATGTCTTTTGCTATTGCATTGCCTGCGTTGAACGACGCTTCTAAACGCTCTGTATCAGCTTCGTAAAGGTAAACCTGTGTTTTCACTACTTCAGCAGCTGGTTTCGCAACCGCTTCGTTGTCTGAAAGTGCCAAATCAAGAAGCACTTCAACAGACGGGCCGCCTTTCATATGAGAAAGAAGTTCTAATGCAAACTCAGGCGTGATTTCATCAACCTTTTCTTCGCCAAGTACAATTTCCTTCAGGAAAGTCGCTTTTACGCCAGCAGCACTCGTCGTGCCTGGCAAGGTATTGTAGATGAAGAACTTAAGAGAATCTTCGCGATGCTCATTACTTGTGTCTTTAATTTGAGCAATGATTTCTGATAGTAAATCAGCACTATCAATGGGCTTAGGGTGTAGACCTAATTCCGCTTTACGGGTCTCGATTTCTGCCAGATATTCTGAATACAAACTCATAGGGTTCTCTCGGTCATAGTTTTACGTGGGCGTAGTGTTAAGTCGGTCTTAGCTATACGCATATAAAATTGGTGCTTATTTTAACTGATTTTTGCTCGTTACGTAATCTTTGAAGTAAATCAGCCCGTGAAGCCAGCTGCCGTGCTTCGCTAACATTAACACTAACCGTAACCGCGCTAACGATTTACCACAGATGGGAAAACCTAAATTTACTCTATATTATTCATGCACTTGTGAAAAATAAGCGTATCACTTTGTGCATAAATTCCTCAACCCATTCTCACGCACTAAATAAGCAATGGTGTTGCATTTATGTCAGACATTTTTGCTGGTTATGGTTGTACCAGTTCAAATAATACACAGAGCACATCAATGAGGTGTTAATTGGGCTTTGTTAATCAATATAAGGGCGTGTTGACCTTTGCTGAACAACAAAAAATCAACACGCGCTAGTTTACAGGCGAAATTCTAATGACTTTCCCTTTCTCCCCATCGGTAAGCAGTAAAATGTCGCCGTTTTTATCGATTGCCACATCTCGCAAGCGAGTGTCTATTTTATCTAATAGCAACTTCGCGCCCTTTACAATACTGCCGTCTCTTAGATTTTTTAATGGCACCGCGTATACGCGCTTTGTTTTAAGTGCTGTAACAATCGCTGTGTTTTTTAAAGCCGTAAATCCGTCATCGTTATAAATAGCCATTGATGAGGGCGCTATTGACGGTGTCCAATCAAGCAACGGGTTTACCATGCCTTCGTAGTGATTAAAGGGGGAGATTTGCGCACCTGAATAATCAACGCCTAGAGTAACCACAGGCCAACCGTAGTTATCACCACGAGTTACTCTATTAATTTCGTCGCCACCATCTGGCCCGTGCTCGTTAAGTAAAATTTCGCCACTACTGGTGATAACAAGGCCTTGAGGGTTTCGATGCCCTAGGGTGTAAACATACGGGCTCTCAGGGAAAGGCGCATTAGCGAGTGGCTCACCGGTGATAGTAAAGCCTAGTACTTTTCCAAGGTGCGAACTTACTACCTGCGCCTGCTCACGATAGTCAAAGCCATCTCCAGAGGTCAGCAGGTATTCCTCATTACCTAAACTTAGCAATTTAGCGCCGTAGTGCACTGGGGTATCTCTGACCGTATTAATTTCAAACACTGGCTGAATATTCGTGACGCCGAATGCTGAGGAAAATTGGCCAGATACCACCACGAGTTTATTCTCTGAGTCCGTCCCTTTTGAGTAAGATAACAACAGCGTCGATGAGGTATCAAAATCGTCAGCGGGGATAACATCTAACCAGCCTCCTTGTCCTTTGGTATAGAGGCCCGAAAGATTAACCTTTACCCTAGATTGCGCATTTGATTCATTGATAATTGCTAACTGTCCGTCACGTTGAGTAACAAGGATAACCCCACTTGGCAGTACTTCAATAGACTTGGGAAAGGAAAGCCCATCGATGACTACATTTGTTGAATATTGGCTCTCTTTGAGCAATGGCTCTTTTGACACTGCCTCTTTTGACACTGGCTCCTTTAGCAATGACTCCTTTGACTGTGGCTTTTCTGATATGGCTTCTTGGGCCTTTATGCTTATAGACAAGCACGCTATCAGCATTGCACTGGTTACAATCAGTACGCTCGTTATCTTCATATTCACTCTCGAGATTGGTTTCTTTAATAACACTATCATGGTATACCCGTTTCATACGCTAAATTTATACACGCTCAATGTGGTGCTTAATGCTCGCCTTTTTACGACATACTTTTTTTCGTTTTACACCTGCTTGGATTATCGCTTTTGTTTTCGCAAGCGTATTACACTCTCACTTTGTTCTGTTTGAGTTGGCGGCACTTGACATCAATATTCCAGTTTCCAAGTGGCTCACTATGGTGCTGGAGGACCTGTCTGGTTTACTACCAACCTACGGTGCCATTATTGCAGTGACACTCACGCTCAGTTTTTTCATCGCGAGTAGACTTAACAGCCTCCTTGAAAAGCGCGCTCTCACTTTGACAAAAAATGGTGCCGCGAGCACTTTTAGCGCCGCAGGCATTTTTGGCGCCGCAGGCGCTATCGGCTTTTTAGTCATGCTAGCGGCTATGCAACCTATTTTAGATGTGACACTTATAGCGGGCGCTAGAAGTCACCTCGGCATTGCAGCTCAATGTATTGCTGGCTTTGTATCTGGCATTGTCTACGGCCGGTTACGCTAACTCACGGTGATAGTTCACAACCATTAACATTACTTTTGCTTATAATAATTTATAAACCAACAAAGATGTAAATGAAAAGTTAACTTTGCTAATGTTACGCTATTATTGAATAACCGCGCCCTACTAGGAACAAGCAATATGATAACTTATCCAGAAAACGTCACCTGCTTAGCTGATTATATCGAAAGTGTATTAACGAAGTTTGCTGATAGACCCGCATATACTGCATTGGGGCAAACCCTTACGTTTAGCGAGATTGATGAGAAATCATCCGCACTTGCCCGTTACCTTGTTAATGAGGCCAAGCTTGAACCTGGCTCCCGTGTGGCTATTCAGCTTCCAAACCTCATACAAAACCCTATTGCGGTATATGCAGCCCTTCGTGCTGGCCTTGTGGTGGTAAATACCAACCCGCTCTACACTGAACGCGAAATGAAGCATCAGTTTACAGACAGCGGCGCCACTGCACTTATCATCCTTAGTGACTTACTCCCTAAGTATGACGCAATTAAAAGTGACACCACTATTCGCACTGTCATTACAACGTCTGCCACCGAACTGCTAGACCCGAGCACGGCACCGTCTATTGAAGGCACAATATCACTATCACGCGCCATCGAGACCGGCGCTAAAACCGCAGAATTCAAACGCCCAGCGGTAGAAAAAGAAGAATTGGCCATGTTGCAATATACCGGCGGAACTACGGGTGTAAGTAAAGGGGCGGCACTGAGTCACAATAACGTGCTAGCCAACTGCATCCAAATGCTTGACAGAATAGGTCAGCAGTTTAAAGACGGCCAAGAAGTCGTAGTATGCCCCCTGCCGCTTTACCATATATATGCTTTTACGGTGTGCATGATGGCGCTGTTTTCAAAAGGCAGTCAAATTGTACTTATCCCGAACCCAAGAGATATCGACGGCTTCATTCAAACGCTTAAGCCACACTCCATCACTGCTTTTGCCGGTATTAATACGTTATTTGTTGGGTTAGGTCGTCACCCTGAATTTGCCAAACTCGACTTCTCAAAACTACACCTAACAATGTCAGGTGGCACTGCATTAACCCAAGCCGCAGTGTCTATTTGGAAGGGGGTTACCGGTAATAACATCACTGAAGGATACGGCCTGTCTGAAACTGCACCAGTGGTATCGTTTAATATCCCTGGGAAAGAAGAAATTGGCACCGTCGGGCATGAGCTTGAAGATACTGAAGTCGCGCTGCTCGACAGTTATGATAAACCTGTTGGCGATGGAGAGTCAGGCCAAATCGCAGTAAGAGGACCACAGGTTATGCTTGGGTATTGGCAGCGCGATGACGAAACTGCAAAAGTAATGACCGAAGACAACTTCTTTAAAACCGGCGATATTGGCGTACGCACTGAGTCAGGCGCAATAAAAATAGTCGACCGACTTAAAGACATGATCATCGTTTCTGGCTTTAATGTTTATCCTAATGAAATAGAGGAAATTCTCACCTCCCACCCCGACGTCATGGAAGCCGCAGTAGTTGGGAAGCCAGATGAAAAAACAGGTGAACGAGTTTGCGCCTTTATTACCGTGAGTAACGATATCAAAGTAGATGACGTTACCGCCTTTTGTAAAGAGCAGCTCACTAACTACAAGGTACCTAAGTCAATTGAGATTTTAGAGGAACTTCCTAAGTCGACGGTAGGTAAAATTCTTCGTCGCGAACTAAGAGACAAAGGTTAGTCAACAAAAATAGATAAACCAATGCTAAGTCGGTTTTGAACAATCAAGGTTCACTCTACCTCGAACAATGGCATGTCGCTGACGACTTCAGAGGCATGCCGTGTTAACCCAGTCCACCTTCCCTACTGCACCACTCTATAACACCTCTAAACTTAAGCAGCCGAAATCAAACACTTCATATCATGGAGAGTTGATATAGGTAAATAGTATTAAAAACGAGACAATCAGCGGTAATAAGTTGCTGCATGATTCATTTATTACTATAAATAAACAATCGATAATATAGTAGATTAACGCCCATGCTTTCCACGTCGTTTACCTTTGAATCGTTTGAAGAAATAAACATTCAACAGTGTGCGCTAAAACAGTTCAATCCCTCCTTGATTATTTTCTATGCCGCACCGGCATTTTTCAAAAATGAATCACGCTCTACAAAACGCTTTAGCGAGATTATTGATAATCTGAGCCAGATTACCGCTAACATTGTGGGGTGTAGTACGGCAGGAGAAATTAATTCTGACCAAGTTTCAAACGACACTATCGTTATGATTGCTATGAAATTTGAATACGGTAGTTCAGTAAAAATTCACACCTCAACGCTTACGAATATGCAAAATTCCTTTGATACTGGAGCAAAGCTCGGACAACACATTGAACCGGTAGGTTTAAAGGGTATTTATGCACTCGCACCAGGGCTTGCCATTAATGGCTCGGCACTTATTCACGGGCTAGCCCATTCACTTTCCTGTGATGTAAAAATTAGTGGAGGACTCGCTGGCGATAACGCCTCTTTTGAAAAGACCTATATTATTAGTCCTCAAGGGATACACGAGGATACCGTGGTGGCGGTATGCTTTTATGGCGACAACCTATCTTTTGGCTATGGCGCATCAGGGGGGTGGCGCTCTTTTGGCCCTTCTCGCAGCGTCACAAAAGCCAAAGAAAATGTCCTCTACGAATTGGACAATGCGCCAGCTTTAGCCATCTATAAAGAGTATCTGGGTGAGTATGCCGCAGACTTGCCTGCGAATGGTTTGCTGTTCCCATTAGAAGTTATCGGCGAAGATCAAAAAGGCACTGGCCTTATCCGCACCATACTTGGCATTAATGAGGAAGATGGCAGTTTAATACTCGCCGGAGATGTTAAAGAAATGCAGTACGTAAGGCTTATGCACGCTTCTACTGACAACTTGATTGATGGCGCACAACTAGCCGTGTCAAACGCCCTGACAGCCCCAAGTTCTCAGCAAACACTTAGCGTGGCACTAGTTACCAGCTGTGTAGGCAGAAAGTTGGTGATGGGCGACCGCGTTGAAGAGGAGCTGGAGTGTGTTCAGGAGCTTTTACCGCCGAATACCTGCATTGCCGGTTTTTATTCCTACGGCGAAATTTGCCCTTTTAATAATCAGTCTGATAGCAAGCTATATAATCAAACCATGTCGATGACGCTAATTCAGGAAGCCACCTCTTGAACTCATTGCTCACTCGGCAGCTGAGAAAAGCATTCGGATTGAAAACCACCGAACAGCTTGGGCAATGGCTATCGTCTTTAGATGACACACATACCAGTGAAATGTCTCAACATGCGTTACAACGGGGGTTAAAAAACCTTATCAAGCGAGTTGACGATTCCTATCAGTTTCACGAGCGTGATATCACGCTGCGCGAGCGCAGTTTAGCACTTAGCTCAAAGGAACTTTTCGCCGCAAACGAACAAATACGCAATGAGCTAGTAGTACAACAGAGAGTGGTGGATACACTGCGCTCTTCTGTGAACTTACTATTAGTCGATCAGAACAAGCCTCCCATCAAAGATAATCTTGCCAACATTTCCACGCTATCAGAAATGATGCTTGAGCTGACGAATGAACAAAAAGCAGTGGAAAAAAAAGTGCAGCGCGCACTGGACGATGCAGAAAGTGCAAATAAGGCAAAAAGTGAGTTTTTAGCCACTGTCAGCCATGAAATAAGGACGCCTATGAATGCTGTCATCGGCCTCACTCATTTGGCACTCGATACTGAAGATGCAGAACACAAACAGGCTTATCTAGAAAAGGTAAAAAAGAATGCGGCTTACTTACTCGACCTCATCAACAATATTTTAGATTTATCAAAGGTGGAAGCAGGTAAAATTGACGTTGCCAATGACACTTTTTCACTGACCGATACGATAGAAAAACTGGCTCATGTATTCCAGATTAAGGCGAGCGAAAAACACCTTCAATTGCTGTTCGATATACGTATAGACCCACACCAGCTGTTCAGAGGAGATAGTGAGAAGATTTATCAGGTATTGCTTAATCTGTTAAGCAATGCTGTGAAGTTCACTAGTACAGGCACAATAGTTATGACCATATCAGCACTGGCTGAAGAGGTGCTCTTTAGTGTTTCTGATACCGGCATGGGAATTAACGAGCATAGTAAGGCTAAGTTGTTTGACGCGTTTGTGCAGGCCGACACGTCTATTTCGCGACAATTTGGAGGAACGGGGTTAGGGCTTACAATTTGCAAAAGTCTTGTACAGCACATGGGCGGCCAGCTAGATTTTACTAGCGAAGAGGGAAAAGGCAGCGAGTTCTATTTTACTTTGCCTCTTATCAGAGAAACTATCACTTCATCCCTAATCAATGCTCAAACATCTATACCTGTTCCAGATTTAGCTTTAGGCTTAGCTTCAAACCTTGATTCAAATCTTGCCTCAAAAGCATACCCTAAAAAAGTGTTATGCATCAAAAGTTGCCAGTCTGTCACCCAAGGATGCGAAATCTTAAAACAGACGCTGCATCGCCTACACATCGATTGTGAAATTATAGACAACACTCAAGATACTCTTCCAGAAAGCGCAGATACATCGGTGATTTTTTTACCTGACGGCAATGACGCATGGCAACGCTTTATCACTCAACTGAGTATGGGTGAATTTACACACCTAAATTTATGCACAATAATTAGCTCTCGTGCAAAAGTGAACGTGCTGAACAAGCTCAAAAACGTCCATATTGAAAACATTGATGTCATTGAACTCCCTTTTACAGATTTAGACCTTCTAGCCACTTTTTCTCCGTCAAATGATCATAAGATAAACCTTAATCACGATGGTTTAGAAACTAACAAGTGGCGCAAGAGGCGTCTTACCGGCAAACATGTTCTTATTGTTGACGATGACACGATAAGCATTGAAATAAGTCAGCAAATACTGCGAAACATTGGTATGAAAGTAACCTCTGCATTAACCGGGGAACAAGCCCTTGCTGTGTGTAATGACAATGACTTTGATGCCATATTGCTAGATTGCCACTTACCTGATAAGTCGGGACAAGAGGTTGCTAATAGACTTTCCATAAAGGACGGGTGGTCGGCTCCTATTATCGCGCTAAGTACCGATGAATCGGTAGCAGCGAGAGAGAAGGCCTTCGAATCTGGGATGTGCCAATACCTAGTGAAGCCTGCTATAGCAGATTTCATTATCCATGCCATCGATAAACATATTCACTCGGGATACATAGAAATTAAAGCACCGCCCGCTGACAATGTTTTTTTAGCATCGTTAGTTAGTTTTTATGACGCCTACAAGCATCCTTCCATAATAACGGCGTTGCTCGATATTGCTGAGAGTTCAGAAAACACCATTCCGGCGGGCTCGCCGCTGATAAGCCAAATGCTAGATGATACAAAACGAATCGGTGCTTTTTCGCTACATCGTTACTTAGTTGAGCTACTCAATAAACACTTTGAGTCGCAAGAAGGTATCAAGCATGCCATTGTCACCCTATCTCAACACCTCGATGCCACCCTTCGTCTTATCGTCCACACTCTTGAAGTTGAGGCAAGGGTTCCGGCGGTAACGTCATCAAAAGAAACAAAGCAACCACTGATAGAGAGTATGCAAGAACTTATACTATTGCTGGAATCGTTTGACGCTCAAGCAATATCGCAAATTGAAGAGATACGCAGAGAGTACCGCGATAGTGAATACCTCGATTATATCGAAAATATTCAGCAACTTTGCTCTGTGTACGATTTTGAACACGCACTTGAGTTTTCAGATCAACTATTGGAAAGACTAAGTAATGAGAAGTAATTTGCAGGTAACCAAAAAGCAATTTAGCGTACTCGTGGTTGACGACGAGCCTGCGAATATAGATTTACTTAGCGGGATCTTGGGTGCTTTTTACGATATAAAAGTGGCTCCATCAGGGAAGATTGCACTAAAAATTGTAAAAAAATACACACCAGATCTTATTTTACTTGATGTCATGATGCCTGAAATGGATGGTTTCGAGGTGTGTCGAAGACTTAAATCAGATAAGCGATTATTAGACATACCCGTTATTTTCGTCACGGCACTGATTCAAGCGGCGGATGAAGAAAGAGGCTTCGCATTAGGCGCAATCGATTATATTACCAAACCCATTTCCCCCAGTATCACCCTAGCCAGAGTAAAAACGCATATCTCCCTCGCCCATCAAATGCGAACGACAGAGGAGTTAGTAAAACAACGCACTGCTGACTTACAGCTTAGTCAGCAAAGCGCTATTACTATGCTTGCCGCTGCGGGGCATTACAACGATAACGACACAGGCCATCATATATGGCGCATGGCCGCGTACAGTAAATGTCTAGCGCTAGCCAGTGGATGGGACTATGACCGTGCAAACTTACTCGCTCAGGCTGCGCCCATGCACGATACGGGAAAAATCGGCATTCCCGATAACATATTAAAGGCGCCTAGAAAGCTTCACGTTGATGAAATGAGCATCATGAAAACCCATGCTGCAATAGGTCATAAGATACTTTCCCAAAGTAAGACCCCACTGTTTGATATGGCCGCTGAAATTGCGTTGTGTCACCATGAAAAATGGGACGGCTCTGGTTACCCAAATGGTCTTAAAGGAACCGATATTCCACTTAGCGCAAGAATAGTCGCTATTGCTGATGTGTTTGATGCACTTACCATGAAGCGTCCCTACAAGGACGCTTGGGCTAATGAAGAAGCATTTGATTATATTCTTAAAGAGTCCGGTAAGCACTTCGACCCCAACTTGGTAGACGTATTTTTGGATATACAAGAAGATCTACTCAAAACCAAAGCCTATTGGAACAGTCTTGAAGCCAGAGGCATAATGCCATCGGTCGCTAGTTTTTTACCCGACGAACAATACTAACACCAGTGCGCATAGATAATTGCTCACTCAGAAGGGCGAGTGGGTAACTATCTATGTGGACTGGTATAAATGAAACCGCCACAAAACAAAAAGACCACAAAGCAGTGTCTGCTTTGTGGTCTTTTTCAGTGTTTTAATAAGTAACTAAAAACGATTACATTTAGCGTACGTTGGTCTACCTAGCTAGTGCCTTGGTCAATCTAGCTAGCACCTAACTCTTCAGCGAGGCGCTCTGCCTGATTCTTTTCACCTTGCACAAAAGACTTCCATTGCTGCGCCATAGCGCGGCTCTTCTGGTGTTTTTCTGCCTCTGCAAGTTGATTCAACGCCAATGCATACTGTTTTTTGTTAAACAGCGCCATGCCCTTTACCAAATAAACAAGGCCTGGGTTTCTCAAATCGCCTTTTTCAATGGCTCTATCAACAGCATCAATAGCATCATCCCAGCGCTCTTCGTTGAGCAATATCTGCGCAAGTTGTGCGTCAAGCTCGCCATCGTCAGACAAGTTAGCGGCCTGCATCATGACTGGAATGGCTTTGTCTTGCTCTTTGGCAAGTGACCAGCTTTGACCTAAGAACTTAAGATTACGAAGGTTCTCTTCCAACACACCTTCGTTCATCGCCTGTTCCATCAACTTGGCCCCTTTGTAAGGTGCACGATGATAGTAATAAAGCTGTGCAAGATTAAAGATATCTGCCGAAGATTCTATGAAGCCTCGTTGATAGGCAGTTTCCATCATGGCTAACTGCTTTCGCTCTTCGCCAAGTTCGCCGTACATACCCGCTAACTGGATCCAATACTTTGGTTCGTCAAACAACTTGACCATTTTTACCAAAACATTTTTTACTTTTTCAGGCTGCTTTAACTCATAAAAAACGGCCCGCTGAAGGATCAACCAAGATTCATCAGGTAACATTCCCTCAGCTTCGTGGTCGGCTACCGCTTGGGATATCCAATCGGCAGCTAGCTCATACTGCTCGCTTTGATAGTAAGCCTGTGCTTTGATTACCTTATTTTTAGGTGGTATGGGGCCCGCGTTCAACGACTCCCAGCGCTCAAGATATGTAATAGTCTCATCAAAATTACCCTGCATTAAATTAAGCTGGGCAAGACTGAAAAGCGTTGTCATCTCAAACTTTTCTGGGATTGGTTGTTGCTCAACGACTTTAGCGAATGATTCAAGCGCTTTGTCATAGTCTTCATCGTTGTAGTAGATGAAGCCATAAAAGTTATACATCATGGCCTTTTCATAGGCGTTCATTGAATAACTTTTTTCCTCAACCTCTCCTAATATAGCAAGAGCCTCTTCCACATCACCAGACTCATCCGCTGCAGCCTGCGCGCGCGCCAGCTGCTCGTACACCTTGCCTCTTAGCGTTGGAACTCGACGCGTTTTTTTCTCACTAGCCTTCTGCTCTTGAGCTACTGCTTCGGTTGCCAGCAGTAAACCTGGAATAGAAACAGTCGCTGAGGCGATAGCAAACGCGATAGCGCTAAACAATGTATTCGTCTGTTTTCTCATCTTGTTCTACTACCCGTCAATTTGGAACGTAATACGGTTTTGAATACCAGACACTTCTGTAGGCTCACCATTGACTACACGCGGCTTGTATTTAAACTTCATTGCCGCATCTATTGCTGCTTGCTCGAACAACCCTTCTGGATTTGCTTCTATCACTATTGGGTCGCGCACCGCGCCTTGCTTGGTTACGGTGAACTCAACAATCACAAATCCTTCGATACCACGCTGAAGTGCACGTCTTGGGTAAACCGGCGCAACCTTAACAATTGGTAAATATTCACCATCACCAGATTCCAGAGCTAGCCCGCCGTCTAGTGAAATGTCGTCGCCAACATCCGCACCAAAGTCCATTGATGTTCCCTCAGCATTCGGTGTGGGAGAATCCATCTGCGGCTGCTCCATTTGTGGTGGCGGCTGCTCAGGCTTAGGCGGCTTTTTAGGTTTGCGGTCTTTTTTCTCAACCTGCTCATCCTGCTTAACCCTCACAAAGTCAAGCACGCTTCCCTGAGGCGGCTCAGTTAGTGCGCTTCCACCCATCTTGATCAATGACTGCATCAAGAAGAACAGGCCTAACGTGATCGCAAGGGAAATAACAAATGCGATTATATATCGTGGCATGATTTATTGCTCTTGCGCTGCAATCGAAACATCAAATACACCTGCCGCACGCGAGGCATCCATTACCTTGATCAAGGTTTCAGTTGTCGATTCTTTATCTGCTTGAATTACGACCGTACCCTGAGGGTTTTCTGCGTGCAAACGCTCGATATTTGCCTGAACGGCACGCACATCGATGCGGCGTTTGTTAATCCAAATGTCGCCCTTATCAGAAATAGCGATAAGAATGTTAGCGCGATCCTTTTTAACAGCCGTTGCTGCTTCAGGACGGTTCACATCGATACCTGCTTCTTTAACAAAAGATGCAGTAACGATGAAAAAGATCAGCATAATAAATACGACGTCCAACATGGGCGTCATGTCGATGGCTGCTTCTTCTTCATCGACCAAATTTTGAAAGTGCTGCTTCATAATAAATACCTTACCTTAATGCGACGTCGCATTAACGTTGAATAATCAATGCATCCTCAAGATGCGTGCGTTCAGATTTCACCATACGATTTAACCAGGTAGCAGCGAAGACACCAGATAGTGCCCCAACCATTCCTGCCATAGTAGGAATAGTCGCTTTCGATACGCCCGAGGCCATAGAACGGGCGTTACCCGAGCCAGAGATAGCCATAACGTCGAATACTTCTATCATACCGGTTACTGTACCCATCAAACCCAACAGCGGACAAAGCGCTACAAGTGCTTGGATAATCGGAATACTGCCATTTAGCCGTATAGTTAACTGCGAAATCGTTTTCTGACGTACTTGCTCAGCAAACCAAGAGGAGCGATCGTTTCGTGCTTTCCACATCGCGACCGCATCTTTTTTTGCTTGCTTGTGCCAAACCAACAGATACATTGCACGCTCGAGGATCAAAAGCCACATAACGAATATCAGCAGACCGATGACCAGGAGAACCTGGCCACCTGTTTCTGTGAAATCGCGAATTGCTTCTAGAAACTCGATCATAATTAGCCTCGCTCAGAACGCTCTGCGATAACGCCAGATGCTTGTTCTTGAAGAATGTACACGATGTTTTTAGAACGTGTGTTAAGCATGGCGTAAAGCAATGTCATAGGAATTGCTACCACAAGACCAAGAACCGTTGTGACAAGTGCTGTTGAAATACCGCCAGCCATCAGTTTCGGGTCACCAGTACCAAACAACGTGATTGCTTGGAAGGTATTAATCATACCGGTTACTGTACCGAGTAGACCCATAAGCGGTGCCACAACAGAGATAATCTTGATAATAGTTAAGTTACGACCAAGCTTAGGCACCTCACCTAGAATGGCTTCAGTAAGATGCAGCTCTAGCGCTTCAACATCGGCATTAGGGTGATCGTCACGCACTTTAAGAACGCGACCCAATGGGTTGTTGGTTTTCACTTCTTTGCTCTTAAGCTGCTTATTGACTTTCATGCGAATAAGAGAAAGAGAGACCAAACGCTCTAGGGCAAGTAAAAGGCCAATTGCACCAACCACTAGAATGATATAGCCAACCGGACCACCTTGCTCCACACGCTCTTTCATATTAGGCGCTTGAACAAGAAGACCAAGAATAGAACCACCCGTTGGGTCGATACCAAATTGCACTAGCTCGCCACTTGATGCTTGAAGCTCTGCCGCTGAATCGTTGTAACGATCGGCTGGCTGACGAATGAGTTCAGATACTGTGCCAGTAACACCGTTGTAGTCTAGGTATTTACCGTCTGATACCAAGGCAAATGGGCCTACACGAACTACAGATTTGTTCACTTTCTCACCACCAGCTTCAACAACGTCGGTTGTGAACGTAGTGACTTTGCCAGACTCGGTCATTTCACGCTGCATCTCAAACCATACGCGCTCAATTTCTTCAATTGATGCCAGCTTCGAGCTTGAGCCCATGTCCTGTGCCATTCTGTCTAAAAAGTCAGAACGACCTGGGATTTGCGCTGAAATAACAGAGTTATAGAATTTATTCTTTGTATCGCCAGCAATTTGCTGTAACACGCCGAACAATTCTTTAAGTGAACCAAGACGAGTGTCCAGAGCACCATTAAGGTCAGCTAGTTTAAACTCGTTTTCTTCAAACTGTGTTTCAAGTTGCTCAGATTGAGCAAGCATTTGGTCGCGTTTTTCACGGGTTTCGCGAAGAATACGGTCTTGTTCTGCACGTTGAGCCTGGAAATCGCGTTCGCGCTGTTTGTTTTGCTGTGATTGTGCAAACTGGCCTTCTTCAAGCTGTTTTAGCAAGGCGTCTAGATCCATTGCACGGTCGCTTTGTGCCATTGCACCAGCGCTGATACTAAGGGCTACTAGACCAACAGCGATACGTTTTACTGTATTAAACATTCTCATCAACCTCTTAGTCTGTAATTGCTACTGGCAGCATTAGTAAGTCTGGGGCAAGCTGTTTCTTCGCCATGCGCAGACCTTTTGTTATTTGTGTACGGTAGCTGCTATCAAGCTCTTCCCATTGACGGGTTTGCTTGTTCCACACGCCCTGCATGCTCGCGTCGCGCGTTTGATAAATAAGTGCAGTGCGACCAAGTCGTAAAAATTCTACATCACGCTCTTGTCCGTTAATTGAATGAAGGCCGCTGTAAGCTTCCATTGTGCGCCCGTAGTCCATTTCAACTTGAAACGCTTCCATTACGCGGCGGAATTTTTCAGAAGCTGCAACATCCGCTCTGTCCATCATCGCTCGTAAATCAGCAACACGGTTAGCGCGCTCTTCTGGAAGAAACGGCATGTCTAGTTCAATGAACTGAGCCAAGCCGTCAATCATACGCATCATCAATGGTGTAATTTGACGCTCAACAACAGACACTTCATCAATTGCGGCGTTCAAGTCATCCATTTCTTGGTTTTGACTGTTAATTTGCTTACGAAGCTGAGTGTTGTAAACCTCAAGGCCTTCGATCTCTTTCATCAATGTTTTGAACTGTTGAAGTTTGCTGTCAATTTGATCGGTAATTCCGTTGATCTTTTCCTGCGATTTTGCCGCAGATTCGTTTATTTTCGCTGCCTCATCGACAACGGGCTTTAAGACTTCATCGTCTTGTGCAAGCACTGGTGTGGCACTAAGCACACTAGCAACAAGCAAGGCGTTGATAAGCTTCATACATTCAAACCTTTCAAATTAGGAAATATCGGTAATTTCCGGCTGTAAAAATCAGCGGGTAGGATAGGAGTTTTCCGTGACATTTTTATTACAAAGAATTTTAAGTGCAATAAAAAAGGGGCTTACGCCCCTTTCCTGTCTTAGAATTCGTAGGTGTATCTCACACTTACGTCAACGCCCTCTTGCTGGCGAAATATCGGTAGATTTTCTTGCAGTACTTCCTTTTGCTCATCAAATATATTTCGAACTGCCAAACGTATTTGAGAATTAAAATCTGGGAAGTAGGTGTAAGTTAAATCTAACGAGTGGAAAGTTTCTTCCTCAGCATCTGCGTTACCACGTGTACCCGGAACAATAATTCGCGGGCCAAATGCATTATATGCAAGTGTAGCTGTATGCTCACCGTTATCAGAATCCCAACCGAGTTGTAAATTCACAACCCATTCACTGTGACCCACCAAGCGACGCTCATTATTAGTGACAATGTTAGAAGCACTTGTTGCATCAAGCGCATCTAATACTTGGCTTTCAAACAACGTAATCTCGTCATCATCAATAGCACCGATAGTCACGTTAGAATCTGACAGCGTAAAGTTGCCTGATAAAAAGAAGTTATCGAATTTCTCTCCAAGGGTGTTAAGGCCCTGTAGGAAATCAACTTCTACACCGTACAACTCGCCTTGCTCAGCATTAGCTGTGAGCAAGTTAGGTGCTGCACCACCAACGGTTCCTAGCTCAATAAGCTCGATAGGATTAGTAATGTCTTTGAAGAACAACGCTACAGAGACGTTATCGCCACCATCGCGATACCACTCCCAACGCAAGTCAGCGTTGTCAAGCTTCGAGCTTTGCAGCAAAGGCGAACCACGAACAAGGAACTGTGTGATTGGGTCGATAAAGAAACTTGAGCTCACATCACGTAAATCTGGACGTATCGTAGATTGACTGATGTTGAAGCGGAACTGCATTTCATCGTCAAGAATATAGGTTAAACCTAATGATGGGAAAAAGTCGTCTTCTTGGAAGGTAAAGTCGACTAAATCCTCTACAGACTCAGAAAATTGATTAGAGTGCGCAGTGAATGGTACCGATACTTGACGGAAATCTTCGTAACGGAAACCACCGCTTACGCGCCACTTTTGGTCAATAAACGCATCTGCCATTAGGTAATAAGCGTCTAGCTTCATACCAGCTGAGAACTCATCACCGTCGGCCATACCTGAAAGGAATAAGCCTTGACCTGAACCGCTGCGATAAAAATCTGGATTGTTAATTCGCTCTTGCGAAAAAATCTCATCAATTCTGTCACCGCGTGATAACTCTTGGTCTAACGAGCGATGCGTAACCTCAATAGGAATGTTGGTAGCTTTACGACCCTTGTCATAAAAATCAGCACCCGCTTTAAGGTCGATTTCCGCACTGCCAATTGTGAACGGGAAGCTTGCTGCCCAGCCAAAGTTGTCCGCTACGTCGCGTAAGTCTTGCCATTCAAGATTTACACTGGTAGCCGATACATTTTGCAATTGCTTCTGAACAACATTACCGTCTTCAATCGTCAACTCAAATATCAGGTCTAGATTACCTGGCGAGTAACGGCGTGCACGACTGCTACCAACATACCAATCGAATGTTGCAAAGTTATATTCTGGGAAAGTGTGCTCACCTTTCAACTGTGTGGAAGACATACGACGTTCTTCATACACAATATCGACGCGCTCAAACTCGCGTACTCCGGCAACTGTTTCGTTTACGTCGGTAAAATCACGCTGTCTCAAACGGTCACTCATATCGTGCAGCAACACATTGTTTAGAGAGAACCGGTGATTATTGCTATATTCATAACCAAAGTTCAGCATGCCACTCCAAGTGACTGCTTGCTCAGTCTGAACACCATCAAAAAACTGAGCAAAACACTTGGTTCCACTCACTTGTTCTTCAGGCAGCTCAGAACACCCAACGGTACCCATATTGGCGCCAATGGTTTGGTCTTTTACATTCCATTCATTGCGATAGAAAACCGATGAGAGAAAGCCAAACTTACCGTAGTCAGTCTCAAAAGAGTTACCCAAAGTTGCACGGGCTGTGGTATCGGGGTCGACACTTATTTGGTCAGGGCCAATATCCCAGTTGATGTCCGACAGCATTTCCTGGCGGTCTTCAAGGGTTAATGGAAAAGACAAACTACCTTCAATACCAGCGCTTGACTGCGCTGCATCTAAGCGACTGCTAATGCTCGTAGGTAGTGCACGGGTTCCATCGTCACGCCCTGTCCAATCATCACTTCCGCCATCATAGAAAAATCCATCATCGGAGTTGTTCGTATTAGTACCAATACCACCAGACAACCTAAATATAAACTCTGTTGGAATTGATTTGGTACGAATGTCAACATTACCACCACCAAAATGCGCAGGCATATCAGGAGAAAATGACTTCTGCACACTCAAGCTTTCAATAATGTCCGATGGAAATAAATCGAGGGGTACTACCGACCGAGTTGGATCGGGGCTTGGCACATACATGCCGTTTAACTGCGTACTTGAATAACGCTCACCTAAGCCACGAATATAAATGAACTTGCCATCTACCAACGTTAGGCCGGTTACACGTCGAAGTGCTGCACCAGCGTCGCCATCACCCGTACGGGCTATCTGCTCAGCACCCAAAATATCAGCAACAAACGCTTGATTCTTACGTTCTTGCATTACTGCTGTAGCGGTACCTTTTAAGCGAGAAGCCGTAGCAACTACTTCTTCAATAACTTCGTCTTCAGATGCCTCAGCTTCTTGAGCTAATGCAAGAGACGGTGTGGTAGTGCCAAAAGCTAGGGCGGCGCACACTGCTATACCAAGGCGAGATGGCCTCGATAGTAAGCGGGAAATATCACTCATTATTAAACTCCGAAAATCTAGAACAACACGTGCTTTAACGCATAAAACGTGGCGCTCTTAAAGAGCGCCACATTGCGTCGTGCGATTTATGTGACTATTCCAGACCTACAGTAACCCACTCTTCAGTCCAGTCGTTTTCTTCGCCTACCGCGCCAACAAAGTCAACACTGTCGAAAAAGCTGTTGATTTCTTGAACGTCAGTAGCACCTTCTAGAAGAACCGAACCTGCCGCAGGCTGGTAACCGTTTGTAGCTAGTCCTAGACCATCTGGAGCAACAACTCTGTTTGAATCTTCGCCTGTGAACCAGTCACGTGAGAAATCCGAATCAAAGTTGTTCGCATCAGAGCATGCTACTACTGAGCTTTGCATTGACAGTGTACCGTCAGTAGCCAGCGCTTGAGACTCTGCACCGTTTACACGTAGGCAGTTACCGAAATTCTCAGGACCAGTAACCAATACATTGTAAAGTGAACCAGCTGTACCTGCACGTAGACGAACACCATTAGTTGTATTGTCGCCAATAACAGTTAGGTTAGCCACTGTTGGGTTAGTAAGCGGTCTTGCAGCGGCATCAAACTCACTGTTATCAGCCTCAATACCGTTGTCACCTGCAGATTCGTCCTGCTTGATGAGTACATATTGGATGTTACCTGTCCAGCCGAATGACCAGTCAAGGCTGTCATCGCCGTTTGCAGTTAATACCACGTGCTTAACGCTTACTGAGCCACCAAAGAACTCAAGACCATCGTCTAAGTTTTCGTGCACTTGAATGTAATCGATAGCAGTACCAGAACCAACACCCGCAAGCGTAATGCCGTTAAGCTCGTCGCCATTACCTAGCGTGCGTCCTGCGTGCTTAACTACTACGTAGTTGATAGTACCTGAATTATCGTCAGCAACGTTGCCGCCGAACTGACCAGCATCACCTTCTGCAGCTACACCACAGTTTGCTAGTTCGTCTTCGGTAGTATCACCAACCTGGTCACCGCAGCTGTTTGCTGGTGCGCGTCCTAGAACAACTAAGCCACCCCACTGACCAATGTCAGTCTCTTCACCAGTTACATCTTGGATAGAAGTCATCACGATAGGTGCAGCAGCTGTACCTAAAGCCTGTACCTTAGAACCACGACGAACCACTAAGAAGTCTTCGCCACGTTGGCCAATGATTGTAGTACCTTGCTCAATCCATAGCGTTGCAGGGTCGACGTTGTCGTTACCTACTGCTGTACGACCGTTAAGCACCCAGTGCGCATCATTAGTTAGTGTAACGTCCGCAGTGAACGTGCTGTCGGCACCAAGCAGATAAACTGGCTTGTCAGTGATTTGTGGAAAATCAGCTGAAACATCCGTCGCCAAACCTTGGTCGAAAGCGTTTTGAAGATTAGTTGGGAAGTTACCAGGTAAGAATGCCCAGCCTTCAGTCCAATCGCTCTCTCCGTCGAATGCACCTTGATAATCAGTTGGAACGAAGAAACCGTTAGTTTCTGATAGGTCAAGACCTGTACCTAGAAGCGGAGAACCGTCAAGTGGTGTTCTGCCGTCTACACTTAAACGCAGCGCGTTTGCTGTGCTTACCGAGTTGTTGTCTTGGCCAGTAAACCAGTTGCGAGTAAAATCGTTGCCAAAGTTTGTCGCCTCTGTACATGCCACTGTTGAGTGAGTCATGGCTAGGTCGCCAGATGTGGCAAGTGCCTCTGACTCTGCACCATTAACACGTAAGCAGTTTTGATAACCATCAGGGCCTGTAACTACCAGGTTGTGAATCATACCTGCAGTACCTGCACGAAGACGTACGCCGTTGTTCGTGTTATCACCCACAATAGTCATGTTTGCGATAGTTGGGTTAGTAAGAGGGCGTGCGCCAGCATCAAATTCACTGTTATCAGCTTCGATGCCATTGTCGCCAGCTTCCTCGTTCTGACGAACGTAAACAAACTGTGCATTACCTGTCCAACCGAAAGACCAATCTAAGCTGTCATCGCCATTGTCAGTTAATACAACATAACGAACGCTTACCGTACCGCCGAAGAATTCAAGACCGTCGTCTAAGTTTTTGTGCACTTGGATGTGATTAACGTTAGTGCTTGAACCAACACCAGCAAGCGTAATACCGTTTAGCTCGTCACCGTTACCTAGCGTACGTCCTGCATGTTTAACTACAACGTACTGAATAGTACCTGAATCGTCAGTAGGAACGTTTCCACCGAACTGGCCTGCGTCACCTTCTGCAGCAACACCACAGTTCGCTAGCTCATCTTCTGTAGTCTCACCCACCTGGTCACCACAGCTGTTTGCTGGAGCACGACCAAGAACAACCAAACCACCCCACTGACCAATATCAGTTTCTTCGCCAGTAACGTCTTGAATAGACGTCATTGTGATTGGCGCATTTTCTAGACCAAGCGCTTCGATTTTAGAACCACGACGAACCACTAGGAAGTCTTCACCAGCCTGACCGATGATAGTTGTTCCATTTTCGATAAACAAAGTCGCGCTATCTACGTTGTCGCCACCAACAGCTGTACGACCACTTAGTACCCAGTGTGCGTCGTTGGTTAGCGTAACGTCTGATGTGAATGTAACGTCTCTGTCTAACAAGTAAACTGGCTTATCAGTAATTTGTGGGAACTGCGTAGAAACGTTTACCGCTAGGCCCTGTTCGAATGCATTTTGAACGTCAGTTGGGAAACCGCCATTAATGCCCACTGTCCAACCTGTCATCCAGTTACTCTGACCGTCGAAAGCACCAACATATTGTGCATCTTCAAAAGCAGGGTCTATATCACGTGGGTCAACGCCACTCGTTAACAATACAGAATCAGCTAACGGAGCATAGCCGTTGGCAGCAAGGTTAAGCTGCGCGGTAGGTAAAATTTGGTTGTTATCTTGAGCAAGGAACCACGCTTGAGTTGATACACCACCGATGTCGCCTGAAGTGAACTGTTCTTCGTCGTCAGCACATGACACTATGCTGCCAGTAATAGCAAGCTCACCACTTTCTGCATTGGCAACACTTTCTTCACCATTTACGCGCAAGCAGTTGCCGTAACCTTCTGGACCAACAACAAGCAAATTGGCGATTTGACCAGCAGTACCTGCACGCAGACGCACACCGTTTGTCTCAGGTGCACCTACCACAGTAACGTTTGAAATGCGTGGATTAGTTAGAGGACGCGCCGCGGCATCAAATTCGCTGTTATCTGCTTCAAACGCATTGTCGCCAGCTGCCGAATCTTGTTGTATGTAGACGTATTGCGCGTGACCAGTCCAACCGAATGACCAGTCTAGGCTGTCGTCACCGTTTGCCGTTAATACAACATGGCTTACGTTTACAGTTCCACCGAAAAACTCTAGTCCATCATCAAGATTTTGGTGTACTTGAATATATTCCACTGTGGTTTCAGAACCCACACCCGCTAGCGTAATACCATTAAGCTCGTCACCATTACCTAGTGTACGACCAGCGTGCTTCACTACGATATAGCGAATTGAACCAGAATCGTCATCAGCAATGTTTCCACCGAATTGACCGGCGTCACCTTCTGCAGCTACACCACAGTTAGCAAGTTCGTCTTCTGTTGTTTCGCCAACTTGATCGCCACAGCTATTAGCAGGAGCACGACCAAGAACAACTAAACCGCCCCACTGACCGATGTCAGTTTCTTGACCAGTGACATCTTGGACAGAAGTAAATACGATAGGAGCATCCGCACGCCCTTCAGCTTCAATTTGTGAACCGCGACGGACTACGAGAAAGTCTTCACCAGATTCACCGATGATAGTAGTGCCTGCTTCAATTGAAAGCACTGCAGAGTCTACGTTGTCGCCACCAACCGCTGTGCGGCCCTGTAAAACCCAGTGTGCGTCAGCTGTGAAAGTAACGTCTTCAACAAAGGTAGTGCCATCGTTTAAACGGTAAACTGGCTTGTCAGTGATTGATGGAAACTCTGCAGAAACATCTGTTGCCAAACCTTGTGTGAACGGATTGTTCGCATCGGTTGGAGTAGGAGTCGGTGTTGGTGTGGGTGTTGGTGTAGGAGCTGGGTTATTGACAGAGTTATCTGAATTGTCGATAACGTCGCCTTCGCTGATGTTGATGTCGCCACCACAGCCTGCTAACACAAGTGCCGCTGCTACTGCAGATATTCTGAAGCTTTGTTTGATAAACATTAATTTCTCCGCTGGAAATAAGATCTTGTAGTGTTCAGCGGAGAAGATTACCGAAGGTTAATGACACTTTTGTTACACTGTGACAGTGTAACAAAAGGTTCATTTGGGGGCTATAAGGCGGCACCATTGGGTAATTATGTATTTTTCTCCTGCACTTACAGGGTGCGCCTGATGAAGGCTTTGAGGATTAACAACACCGTTTTTATGAACGTTACACCATACCAAAACGTCTCCCTGTTTTGGCGAAAAGCGTTTTTTTAGATACAAAAATTCCGTCTCGCCACCGCGTTCTACCGTATTGAGATACACCATACATGTCCAACTACGCTGTCCTCTGCGGCCGGCAAACTTGCTATATTCAGAAGAGCCCGGCTCAAAGTAATCGGTATGCTGTTTAAATTCTTGCTGTACACCATAGTGTTGAGCCTGAATGGGCTCGGACGTATCGTGCACTTTGCCCATTAAAGATTTTAACTTTTCGCTCAAACGTTCTGCCAAATCGGCTTCAAGGCTGGCGAAGTCACATGTACTGGAAGTACGGTATTGTTGAGGCTTATCACTACTCACTGTGGTAATGGTGGAGGGCCTCAACCCTTTTTTTATGCTGTTGACGGCCGCTTCACACAAATCTGAGTCGAAGCATCCAGTTAGCTTATAGACACAAAAATCACTATTTCCAAAGGTTTCATAAGCAACTGTGTCAGAATTTGTAATATTGGAAGAGTAAGAATCAACACTTTTTTCATCACCGAGAAAAGCCGGTTTTGGTACCAACACTCTATATCTGTTAGCCAATTGCTGTTTTTGGCTTTCCGATAAATTCGCTCCTAATAAAGGCACAATTTGATCATGCACAAATCCATGATTTATTAGCGTAAAATAAAGTTCTTTCCCGCTTACGCCTTTAAGCGTATTTTCTAACACCCAGCGCTTCCACGCACTATTCACTCGCTACTCCAATGCTTTGCTTCTCATCGTCTAATAGACGACGCTGCCGTAACAATACATCTTCGCGAATGGGGAAGTATCCATCTCGGATAACCTGGTTTTGTCCCTGCTGCGATAAAATATAGCGGATAAATTCTCTTTCAAGAGTAGGCAATGGCTCACCCGGTTTTTTATTCACCACCAAATAAAGAAAACGTGCAAAGGGATAAGTCTCATCTCGCACAGTATCGATAGACAGAGGAATCAAGCTATTCATGGTTTCACCTAACGCGAGTGCCCTTACCCCCGCGGTCTTATATCCATAGGCTGCATAGCCAATAGCGCCGGTTCCACTTGCAACTGACAGTACTACCGATGCCGACCCCGGCTGTTCATTCACCGTATTTTTAAAATCGCCATCGCATAACGCCGTTACTTTAAACAGCCCATACGTACCCGATACCGAATTACGCCCATAAAGTCGAATTGGTGAGCGATAGCCATTTTCATCCACGCCTAATTGCGACCAGCGGTTAATTTGCTTTTCTGCACCACAATAAAGGGTCTGAGAAAAAATGGCGTCAACATTCTCTAACGTCATACCTTGAAGCGGGTTTCGTCTATCCACGAAAATAGCAATCGCATCCATGGCTACTTTTAAAACTGTCGGTGGATAACCATGCACATTAATAAAGTCTCGAATTTCACTGGGCTTTAGCGCCCTACTCATTGGCCCGATTGTCGCCGTGCCCTCAATAAGCGCGGGCGGCGCGGTTGATGAGCCCGAAGCTTGAATTTGAAACCCCACCTGTGGATACAAGGTTTTGAATTCTTGCGACCAAAACGTCATTAGGTTGGCAAGCGTATCTGACCCCACCGAGGATAACTTTCCGGCAACCCCAGGCACTCGCTCGTAATTGGGTATAGACGGCTTGGTCGAAACATCCGGCGTATTGATGCCGTTGCTTGCTGTGTTGGTCGATGGCTTTTGAACACTATTGGTTTGAGTTCTGCTGGTTTGAATACTACTGGTTTGAATACTGCTGGCCTGCGCACTGCTGGCCTGCGCGGCGCTCGCAACAATTAACGCGGCTAATACGGCTATAATACTTAATGCATAAAACCTGTTGACCAAACCCACTCTTTTCATTCAAACGCCTTCATTCACTCACCTGCATTCACACGCTTTTATTTATAAACCAGTACTCATTATCTGAAATCATGATTGATCGGCGAGAAGCTCATTGTCTAACACGAATGAAAAATGACTGCCTTGACCAATCTCACTGCTTATATCAAGAGACGAATTATGATGGCTAAGCACGTGTTTCACAATAGATAGCCCTAATCCCGAGCCGCCGGTTTTTCTAGAGCGTGCTTTATCAACTCGATAAAAACGCTCGGTAAGTCGATTTAAATGAGTTGGCTCAATACCGTCGCCATTATCAATTACAGAAAACTGGGCACCGGCAGACTGGCGGCTCCAATAAACGTTAATTTCACCGCCTGGCGGTGTGTAGTGCACGGCATTAAATACCAAATTAGAACAAGCGCTACGTAATTCTGTTTCCACGCCATATACAAACAAGTCATCTTCTATATGAAATTTGATTGTATGTTGCTTTTCTTTATTAAGTGCCTGGGCTTCACGCTCTATCAGCGCAAGCATAGAGCCAATATTAACGACGTTTTCATATACCCTTTCTGAACTGGCTTCTATTCTAGACAGCACTAGCAGGTCTTCAATCAGATTTTGCATTCGATGAGTTTGGGTTTCCATTTCATGCATGGCTTTTTTCATGAAGGGATTAGCATCGTCACTTTCCGGCATTATCTCTAAATACCCGTTAATTACCGTTAACGGCGTGCGGAGTTCGTGAGACACGTTGGCCACAAAATCTTTGCGCATGGCCTCTAATTGGGACACGCGGGTAATATCTCGGGCAATGAGCAGCAAATGCTCCTCACCATAAGGCATAATTCGATATTCGAAGGTTTTATTAGCGTTTGTCGGCGACGGTACTTCAATGGGATACTTATAATTGCCCGCATGAAAGTATTGAATGAACTCTGGGTGTCTAATTAAATTGTCGAGCCGACGCCCGGCGTCTTTTGGCCACTTCAACCCAAGTTCAAGTCTTGCTAATCGGTTACACCATAAAATACAGGCTTTAGAATCAACTACCACGGCAGCATCAGGCAATGCCTCAGACCCTTCCCTAAAGCGCTTTACTAGCTCACCAAGCTCTTTTCGCTTATTGCGGTTTCTGCGCTGTAAATAGTAAATCCCTTCATATATATGTTCCCACACGCCACGGACTGTGGGGGGAGACATTTTTCGGCTATGCCACAACCAGCGATTTAATTTGTACAAATGCCAGTAATTAAATAGCAGTAAAATGACAGCGCCAAAGGCCACAGCAAATACCATATCGTTAATTAACCATCCTCCAATGGCAAACGCCACCAAGAATAATAATAAACGAACCGTACTTCTGAACCATGAGAAGGGGTAATACATAGTGGAACTCGTGTTACAGAAATTTACGGACACATGGCCGATAGCACAATGTGTCCCTAGTGTGGGGCGTTAAGACTTACCTGAAAAGCGGTATCCGGCTCCACGGACGGTTTGAATCATAGCATCATGACCATGACTCGAGATAGCTTTGCGCAATCGTCGAATATGCACATCTACGGTTCTATCTTCAACATACACATTTGTGCCCCACACATTGTCGAGCAGTAACTCTCGACTGTACACGCGCTCTGGGTGCGTCATGAAAAAGTGCAGTAGCTTAAACTCGGTGGGGCCCATATCTAGTGGCTCGTCGTTTGCCGTAACACGGTGAGAAACTGGCTCAAGCTTTAGGCCATTGAATTCGATAGGCTCTTCGTTTGACGTTGGCGTTACGCGGCGCATTACCGCTTTTATTCGGGCGACTAATTCTTTGGGAGAAAATGGCTTGGTAATATAGTCGTCTGCACCTGCATCTAAACCGCGAATTTTATCTTCTTCTTCGCCTCTTGCGGTAAGCATAATTACTGGGATATCTCTTGTGAACTCATGCTGCTTTAGGCTTTTGGCCAGCTGTACACCACTTCCACCAGGTAACATCCAGTCGAGCAGAATAAGATCAGGATACGGCTCACACACTTTCTCTTTGGCAATATCAAAATCTTCTGCTTCAATTACAGTGAAACTAGATTGTTCTAAAACGAATTTTAGCATTTCACGAATGGGGGCTTCATCTTCAACCACCAATATTGTGCGAGACATGTTTGTTTTCCTAGTCATTTCTAATTTTTCGCTATTATTAATGTGGTCTGTGACAGTTTTATTAAAGTCATTACAATTATGTGTCAAGTTTTGCATATATTCTACTCAGTACATAGTTTGAACACATAATCTTGTTAATTAATAGAAATTTGCATATTCTTACGAGGCAAAAGCGCATAGAGCTACACTACTCGATTTTAGACAGGGGCAAGTTTATCGATGGCTGCGGTTAAAACAGGGTTATCAAGGAAGCTCTTAACAAGAGTACTTTCAGTATATTTTGCGCTTACACTTATTGTGACGGTGGGACAAATATTCACCGAATATCTCAGCACAAAGAACCACGTTGAAGAAGAGCTTCAAACCCTTAAGAATACGTTTTCTTCTAGCTTAACCCGCGCCATGTGGGAAATTAACGATGACCAGGTAAGAGCCATAGCCGAAGGCCTTATGTCTATTCCCATTGTAGAGGGTTTGCAAGTACGTGGCGAAAACGGCAACTTTATTACCGAGCAAGGCATTCGTAAAAGTCGCTCACCTAACCCAGTAGAGCGTGAGGTAATCGAAGACCATTCCGGTGGCGTATTTAGTTACAGCTTTCCTCTGGTGTTTAAGTTCGCAGGCCGAGAGTCTACCGTTGGCGATGTCACCTTATACTCTAGTTTCGACACTATTTTCAGCCGAATTGAAGTAGGGGTATTTTTCCTTATCGGCAACGCCATTGTGAAAACCACCTTTCTTGTCTTTCTGTTTATGACGGCCTTTCGCACTATGCTGTCGGAGCCTCTGCAAAATATTACTGAGCAGATGGGCAGGTTCGACCCCGAACGCCCAGAAGAGAGCAAACTAACTCTTGAAGTAAAAGACGACAACGAATTACTGCAATTAAGAGACTCATACAATGGGGTCATTGATGACTTAATTGCCTCAAATCACAAGCTGAAAAGCGCTCAAGAAGAGCTTACCGCCGCAAACACAAAACTAGACGACCAAAACTTGGTACTCGAACAAGAGGTGGCGAAAAAGACTGCATCGCTGTCGCAAATAATGCTCGACCTTGAGCAACAAAAAGATGAGCTTATTGCCCACCAGCGAGAGTTACGTCAAGAAAACAAGAATCGGCAATATATTGAAAGCGAATTGCGCAAGAAGAACGATGAGCTGGCCGGCTCTATGCAAACCTTAAATCAAGCGCAACAACAATTGGTTGAGTCAGAAAGAATGGCGTCACTGGGCGGGCTTGTTGCCGGTATTACCCACGACATCAATACGCCTCTTGGGGTCAGTGTTACTGCGGCAAGCTTTCTACAAGAGCGACTTATTAACCTTAAGCAAGACTTTGAAGACACCAGCTTAACCAGTAAAAGCATGGCAAGTTTTATTGATGAGGCCGACCAGACTGCTAAATTGCTGCTTAACAACTTAGGCAGAGCGTCAGATTTGATTGCCAGCTTTAAACAAGTCGCCGTAGACCAAACCAGTGAGAATGAGCGCGACTTTGACCTAGGCGAATATATTGCCGAAGTGCTTCAATCCCTCCAGTTTGGTTACAAACAAACTAAACACAATGTTACGGTAAATTGCCCGCCAGAATTAATAGTCACCTGCGCACCGGGTGCCATCGCGCAAATTGTAAGCAACCTTACTGTAAACTCGCTTAACCATGCATTTGAAGATAAAGCTGTTGGAAACATCAATTTAAATGTTGAAGCCGTTGATGACCAAGTAGTCATGCATTTTGAAGACGATGGTAAAGGCCTCACGAAGGACGAACTCTCTCAGTTATTTGATGCCTTTTTTACCACTAAACGAGGCTCAGGTGGCAGTGGCCTAGGTACGCATATTGTGTATAACCTAGTCACTCAATCGTTAAATGGTAAAATTGATGCCCAAAGTGAGCCAGGTAAAGGCCTTCGCTACACCATAACGTTTCCTATAAGCCAACATTAGGGCGTGTTGAACGTTGCTCTACAAATGTTGGGCTAACAACACGCACTAAGGCGCACAAACTTTTTATACCGCTTTTCATTGCAAGCCTTGCCCAATTGAAAACGTACAGGGCTGGCCAAGTATTTCTAACCGTGCATTTCCAATTGCGCGGTGACGCGTAGGTTGATACGCTTGCGCCCTAATTTTTGAATGAGATCTTCCCTTCTATGTGGTTTAAAAATATAAAAGCATTTCAATTAACACAGCCACTGTCGCTCGATGATGACGATTTAGAACGCATGCTTAACGAGCATGCTTTTAGGCCTTGCGGCAGCCAAGATATGGCGACTATGGGATTTGCTTCACCCTTTTCTCAAGCTGGCAAATCGGGCACCATGTTTCACTGTGTTCAGCAGCGTTATTGGATAACCTTGAAAAAACAGGAAAAGATTTTACCTGCAGCGGTTGTTAATGCTGAACTTGAAGAAATGGTTGCCAAAATAGAAATGGAAACTGGCGCTGCGGTTGGTAAAAAAGCCAAGACAGATTTAAAGCAAGAAATTCAAACACGCCTGCTACCACAAGCATTCACAAAAAATAGCTATACCCACGGGTTTATTTCGCTACCGGACAACTTAGTGGTAGTGGATGCCTCATCAGATGGCAAAGCCGAGGCGTTTCTCGCTATGGTAAGAAAGGCGATTGGTTCACTGCCTGTTGTGCCATTTACCCGTCATAGCCTGCAAAGCGAGTTAACGCATTGGGTAACAGACGCGACGCCAGATAACATCGATTTGCTTGAAGAGGCAGAATTAAAATCTGCTGACGACACTGGCAGTGTCATTCGCTGTAAAAATCAGCCTCTTGATAGCGACGAAATTAGTCTGCATTTATCTGCGGGTAAACTTGTTCAAAAAGTGGCGTTTGAATATGCTGAAAGCCTGTCAGCAATAATGTGTGAAGATGGTGCGGTAAAACGCATTAAATTTACCGACCGCATTAAAGAAGAAACCGAAGACGTTCCTAAAGATCAGGTTGAAGCTCGTTTAGATGCCGAGTTTGCCCTGATGTCAGCGGAAATAACCACGCTGTTAAACTTCCTTCGAGATACATTGAAACTGAATGACAACGACCTGTAGTTTTCATTAAAACACACTCTAGAACCTGTTGATTACCCCCAAAGACAGCTATTGGGGGTAATGTATTATTGAGGGTAGTGTATTATTGCCATAAATCGAGTCTCACCCGCATCATCTCTGTAAGCATGCGCCTTATCTGCCGCTAATACGCATTGCTCCCCTGCTTTTAGCGTTTCCCACTGGCCGTTTTGCATCACACTTAGCACGCCAGATATAACATGAATACGCTCAGTCACACCTGCTTGGTGAGCTGTGGAGTGTTGCTCATGGTGATGAGATAATACTAATTCAAACACCTCAAACGACGTGAGCGGATCAAAGGGGAATAGAGTTAAAACCTGCATATTAGGGTCGGCAATTAACTCAACTTGCGGTTGCAGTGCGCTGGTTTCATCGCGGGTTTCCTGACTGCTTTCTTGGCTGTTTGCATGCGTTGTTGCAGTATTCCCTAAGAACGAAGAAAAAGAGCACTGTAGTCCAGTGGCTATTTTCCACAGCGTAGCAATGGTTGGACTCGACTCCCCTCTTTCTATTTGCCCTAACATGGCTTTTGATACGCCGGTTAACTGAGACGCACCATCGAGTGATAGCTTTCTTTCGCCCCTTACCCGCCGTAAATTCTGCGCCACATTATGGGTAATTTTACTTCCGCTATCTTTCAACATACCTACCTTATTGCCAAGAAGTCATTAAAACCTTTTGGCTCAGTATACGTTACTTTTGCACTTGTGCGCTATAGCGCACAAGTGCTACTCTTACTGCACTAGCTTTGTGCGCTATAACGCACAACATTTCAATAGCGGCGATCACTTTTCAACGTGAACACAGTAAACACGTACAAACGAAGGCATAGACAATGAGTGCATTTTTTTTACGGCATATCAGCGCGGGGGTCACCGCTGTTATTGTTGGTTATAGCAGTGCCGTTGTCATTGTTATTGACGTTGCGAAGCGTGCAGGCGCATCAGACGCTATGGTGGTAAGTTGGCTACTAGCCTTAGGACTCGGCATGGGAGTGACTTGTATTGCCTTTTCATGGTTCACTAAAGTCCCCGTGGTAACGGCATGGTCGACACCAGGTGCCGCATTCTTACTTACCACAGTAGAGCAATACTCTTACAGCGACGCTATCGGCGCTTTTGTACTTTGTGCTTTTCTATCACTAATAACCGCGCAAAGCAGACTTCTACTTAAACAAATTGGCCGTATTCCACCCGCCATTTCTAGTGCGCTCCTTGCCGGCATTTTACTGCCCCTGTGCCTCGCTATTTTTAGTGATGTGAATGAGTATCCCTATATCGTTGCGTCATTTTTAGTAGTCTATATAGTCGGCAGTCGACTTTTTCCTCAGTATTTAATGTTGGTGCTATTAATTCTATCTCTCATAGTGACCGTTTTCATGCAGGGTCAGGCAAGTGACCCAGGCTTCACTTTTGAGTTAGGCGCCCCTTTGCCTGTGTGGGTCACACCCACATTGTCATGGTCAGCGGCCATCGGTTTAGGCGTACCGCTATTTATCATTACAACGCTATCGCAGAACTTACCAGGCATTGCCATTCACCACGTTCACGGCTACTTTCCAGACCATAAACCCATACTTTCAGGCATCGCTATTGTGCAGGGAATACTTGCCCCTTTTGGCGGTTTCACGTTTAATCTTGCCGCGATCACTGCTGCAATTTGTATGGGAAATGAGGTAGATAATGATAAGCAGCAACGTTACAAAGCTGCAATAGCTGCTGGTATTGCTTATGTAATAGTCGGCCTTTGTGCGTCGGCTATCGTGGCACTGTTTGTCAGTATGCCTAACGTTATCATTCATCTATTAGCAGGGCTGGCCTTGCTCGCAACACTTCAGGGCGCATTTTCCAAAAGTATGGAAACGCAGTCTCATCGGGCACCAGCACTGTTAACACTGCTGTGCACGGCATCTGGATTCACTTTGCTTTCGTTACCCTCTGCGGTGTGGGGGCTTGGACTTGGGCTCGGATTACTTTTCGTGCAAAAAAGGGAGGGTAAGCCATCTTAGTTGGTTCTTTTTCATTGAACTTCAATGTAAATAAAAAGCCAGCACGTAGTTGCGAATAGACAATGTCTATCACAAAAATGTGTGCTGGCTTTCTTTCAATTCAATACCTTGTAAATAAGGTGCTAAGGCCTTAAAGCCATACGCTTTACATGAATATTTGTTTCGCTGAATTTGACAGCTCTGTAAACTCGTCGCTGTGCAATACGCTGATGTCGTCAACCACGTTCCGCTGCATGGCTAAATTGAGTACGGCATCTTTTTGATTATCCATCGCGCCAGATAGGGCTGCGCCCACACGAACAAAGTCAATATAGTCTACGTTTTCAGGAATAAAGCTTAGGTCTTTCCAGTGCTGTGAAACGTTAACAAAGGTCTCACCAAATCCCCATTCTTTCATGATGCTCGCGCCCACTCGACCGGATAGCTTATCTATCGCTACATCGAGGAACGAGGGGTTGGCAAAGACTTCTGGGTGACGCTCTGCTTCAGTTAATACCGGAAGTACACCAATATTATGAACTAATGCGGCCAGCGTCATGGTATCCAAACTCATCTCACGTTTTTTCGTTCTCGCTATATAAAGCTGTAACACCGCCATTGAGTTTGCAACGATACCAACGGTACTCGCCCATTCTTTTTGCAAATAGCCCGTGACAATGTCATTTTTTGACACAAACAGCTGTTCCATGGCCAACGCAGTAGAAATATTTTTAATTTGGCGAAGACCAATTCGCGTAACTGCTTGGCCAATCGACGTTACTTTTACGCTACGCCCCATGTACGCACTATTCGCAATCTTAATCATGCGGGCGCCTAGTGATGGGTCTTGGCCAATAACATCAGCCATTGCATTAAGGTTTATATCAGGATCATCAGCCGCTTTTCTTACTTTTAACGCAATTGCTGGAAGCGTAGGCAGTACAAGCGTGTCATTATTTATTTTTTCAACAAGAATAGTTGAGAGCGCGTTCTGTGTAGACATAGTTCTACCCTTAGACTTTTTATGGCTTGTTCAAGCCATTCACTTACTAAAATATTAATATCGTTTATGCAGTAAAGCGCGATTCGCTAGCGGCATAATCGATAGTTGTGCGTTCGACTTTCATTTTCAATACAGCATCCCTTGGTATTTTCAGCGGGACAGGCTTTTAATAATAGTATAACTTTAACCATACTATCGCAGTGTTTCGATTTCGACCAACTAAATATACAGGCGAACAAGCCACCCATAACAGTATAGATAATAGACAAGAAAATACTTTCGATTTCAAACAACAAAGTGAATAGTAGAAGCTATTTGCCTCTAATGTAAAATCAAATTAGTACAATTAATAAAACTAACGACAGACGGTAAAACAACCAATGAAAAAAATAATAAGAACAGGTCTATCGCCTGTAGCAGCTGCCCTTGCCGGTGTATTTTTGTTAGGCGCATGCAGCCAACCCAAAGACACTAATTCTGCAAACACAGCGCTTGAAGACACGGCGGACACAAAGCAGACCCTGCTGGTGGATGAGTCAAGACTGGCCATTTATCACCCCGTCGACCTTACCGCTAATTTAGACCATCTCAGCGATAATCAGCACAAAATGCTATCGCTTCTCATTGATGCATCAAAAATAATGGATGAGCTTTTCTGGCAACAAGCATTTTTTGGCAGCAAAGCCTCATTTCTAAGCGGGATTGAAAGTGAAGAGGTACGTCACTTCGCTTCAATTAACTACGGTCCTTGGGATCGTTTAAATGGCGATACCCCCTTTATCAGTGGCTTCGATGCGAAATACGCTGGCGCACAGTTTTACCCCCATGACATGGAAAAGGCTGAATTTGCTACCGCAGAGTTTGCCGATAAGCAGGGGCTATACTCCATGGTTAAGCGCGATGAAGCGGGAAATTTATATTCCGAGCCTTATTCAATAGCGTTTAAAAGTGATTTGATGGAAGCCTCTGATCTTCTTCTTGAAGCGGCAGAGCTTGCTGAAGATGAAAGTTTTAAAGCGTATTTGACACTGCGAGCAGATGCACTGTTAACCGATGACTACCTTGCCTCTGATATGGCGTGGATGGATATGAAAACCAACCCTATTGAGTTAGTGATTGGCCCCATTGAATCCTATGAGGATCAGTTATTTGGCTATCGCGCCGCGTTTGAAGCATACGTACTGGTAAAAGATTTATCTTGGAGCGAGAAGCTGGCTAAATATGCTGCATTTTTACCCGAATTACAGCAAGGACTGCCAGTAGCAAAAGCTTACAAAGCAGAAGTGCCGGGGTCTGACGCCGACCTAAATGCTTATGATGTTATTTATTATGCAGGTCACTCTAATGCGGGCAGTAAAACTATCGCCATCAACTTGCCCAATGATGAACGTGTACAGTTAGAGAAAGGGACTCGTCGGCTACAGCTTAAAAATGCCATGCAGGCAAAATTCGACAATATCCTCGTGCCTATAGCAGATACGCTTATTGTTCCTGAGCAGCGTCAGCATATTACCTTCGACGCCTTTTTTGCCAATACCATGTTCCATGAAGTGGCTCACGGTTTGGGCATTAAGAATACCCTTGATGGTTCAAGCACCGTTCGCCAGGCGTTGAAAGAGCACGCATCCGCATTAGAGGAAGGTAAAGCCGATATTTTAGGTCTCTACATGGTGCAAAGTCTTCTTGAGAAAGAAGAAATTACAGAGGGTTCACTAGAGGATTACTATGTCACCTTTATGGCCGGCATATTCCGCTCTGTACGCTTTGGTGCAAGCTCAGCCCACGGTAAAGCAAACATGATTAGGTTTAACTTTTTTGCACAGCAAGGTGCGTTTGAGAAAACTGAAGACGGACTATATCGTGTCAACATGCAAAAAATGGGCGCAGCCGTTGAAGCGTTATCAGAGTTAATTCTTACCCTTCAAGGTGATGGTGACTATGATGGCGTTGCCGAACTTGTCGAGACAATGGGCGTAATTAAGCCGCAGCTAAACTCTGACTTAGCCCGTTTAAGCGATGCTAATATTCCAGTGGATATACACTTTAACCAAGGTAAAAAAGTGCTGGGATTGCCCGAGTGATCGCAGTTTAATTTTTGCTTTTATAAAAAACGCCGCGTCATTTCCAATAACGCGGCGTTTTTCATTATCTCATGGTTTTGTAGGGTGCTCGCTATTCAACG
>CENT01053540.1_pt1 | contig 70967 bp, 68 predicted proteins | sample 530141 | NCBI WGS metagenome assembly CENT01 (sample SAMEA2591074, study PRJEB7988) | marine metagenome | isolation source: saline water (ENVO:00002010), including | reverse complement strand
CCCCGCCGTTTCGTCGATTGCCTCAGGCTGCGACCTGCTTGAGCACGTGCGCACGCAAATGCCCTATGCCCTGACCGGCGGTGCATTAACCTTAGTCCTTTATGTCATAACCAGTTTAATCATGGTGGGTTAGTTTCATGCGATATCTGTTAATAAGTGCCTTAATCATTGCTCTTACTGCCTGTTCAACCTCCGAACAGGTCACAACTACACCGGCCAGTACTGCTGAGTATGCGGTTGCCATGCCCGATAAATTCGCGGCCCGGGTCGCTCTCGAAGTCATGCAGGACGGCGGTAATGCGGTAGACGCGGCCATCGCGGCGCAATTTGTTCTGGCGGTAACTTACCCCGAGGCAGGCAATATCGGCGGCGGCGGATTTATGACCATTTACATGGATAGCAGTGCCGATTTCCTCGATTACCGGGAAATGGCACCTTCGGGAGCCTCCCGTGACATGTACCTCGATGACAACGGCGATGTACACCCTACCGACTCATTGTTTGGCGCCAAGGCCTCAGGTATACCCGGCACTGTTGCCGGGATGTGGGCTGCCCATCAGAAGTACGGAAAATTACCCTGGCAACGCTTGGTTCAGCCTGCAGTAACCTATGCCAGTGAGGGCTTTGAAGTCCCGGAGAAACTGGCAGGTCGGGTAAGTCGCTACATTAACCGCGTTGAAAAACGCGGCCTTGAAACCAACTTTGCCAACTATTTTGGCGAAGCCGCCACAGCAGGCGTGTTATTTAAACAGCCTGAGCTTGCGGCCACTTTAAGTCGCATCCGTGATAACGGGCCGGCCGGTTTTTATAAGGGCGAAACGGCCGATCATATTGTTAGCTACATGCAGGCCAATGGAGGCTTAATCAGTCATGAAGACTTAACCCGGTATCACGCCCAATGGCGCACACCGATTAAGTTTGAATGGCGCGGCTATCAGGTTGTCACAGCCCCACCGCCTAGTTCTGGCGGTATCGCGGTGGCCCAATGGCTCGGCATGGTCGACAACGTGACCAGAACAAATGTATTACCCGCGCATAATTCAGCGCCTTATCTGCATCTGGTGAGTGAAGCCGGTAAACGAGTGTTTGCCGACCGCGCTGAATACCTCGGCGACCCGGACTTTTTCGCCGTCCCACAACCGAAGTTAATTGCGCCGGACTATATCGCCGAGCGAGCGCAGGAAATTAACCTGACAGCCATTTCGGCTACCCCACAAATCAAACCCGGACTTCACGAAAGTGAGGACACCACCCATTTCTCTATTGTAGATCAGTGGGGCAATGCGGTAGCGAACACTACAACCATAAACCTGAGCTTTGGTGCCGGCGTTGTGGCTGAAGGCGCGGGCTTTTTATTGAATGACGAAATGGATGACTTCAGTGCCAAACCCGGTGTGCCAAATTTCTTCGGCGCGATTGGCGGGGAAGCTAATGCTATTGAGCCATACAAGCGGATGCTTTCATCCATGACGCCCACTATTGTGCTCGAGGACGGACAGGTTAAGCTGGTGACAGGTTCACCCGGTGGCACCACGATTATTTCCTCAGTAACGCTGTCGATTCTTAATACGCTGCTATACGATTTAACTGCAGAACAAGCAGTAAACCTGCCTCGTTTCCATCACCAGTTATGGCCGGAGGATCAGATCCGCGTACATGAAGGGTTCGACCCGGCTACACTGAATACGCTGCAAGACATGGGCTACAACATAAAAGAGAGTAACTTTGGCGATCTGCACCTGATCATGCAACAAAACGGCAAACTATCGGCCGCTTCCGAAGCCCGTGGGCGGGGTAAAGCGGTAGTGCAGTCCGTAAAATAAAAATAGGTAATAGCCTGGGGCCAGCGGCTTCAGGCTATTCAGAAGCAAAGCCTGGGAAGCTCGAAGGCCAGTATCCGGAGTAAATAACCACTAAAACAAGCAGAATGAGTAAGCCGGTAGCCGCGCAGGTAAAACCCGTATGCGCTTTTTCCTGGCGAAAAATGGCTCGCTCGCGCTCAACTCGTCTGGGGTACTGACCAAGGGTGAGGATTTTACAAACCGGCCAGCCAACGATGTAGCACAACCGCCAGAACAGCAACTCCGCTACGAGAAAACCAATTCCCCTGAAAAACCCTTTGCCAGCCTGAGCGACGACTTCTTCAATCACGATAAATCCTGTCGGTTATTATTGTTGTTATAGGTTCAGCATAACACCTGGTGCATTGACTACTGCTGAGTTAATTTATCTGTCTTTAACTGAGTCACTTTTTGCCTGTGGGGCTAAGCAACTCTGTGACGCAGTTTACCCTCCGGCGTCACGGATACCATATTTAAATTATTACAAATCGCCAAAATTAACAATCAGTTCGCATTATAGGGCAAGTACCTAAAGGGAGCTTAATCTGTCGCAAACAATTGGTTAATATCGGCAAATGCCTTGAACTCCAACGCGTTGCCCGCCGGATCCATAAAAAACATGGTGGCCTGTTCACCGGCCTGCCCCTTAAAACGCTCATACGGCTTAATGACAAACTCTATATTAGCAGCAGTGAGTTTATCGGCCAGGGCCTGCCAGTCATCCATGGTTAGCACCACGCCAAAATGCGGTACCGGTACACTGTGACCATCCACGGCATTATAATCCGGCACGGACGGCATGGCCTTAACCAGATGCGTTACCAGCTGATGTCCGGCTAAATCCCAGTCTATCCACTGCGTATCACTGCGCCCCTGTTTGCAGCCGAGTAACTGCCCGTAAAATTCGCGGGCTTTATCCAGGTTGTCGACCGGAATGGCTAAATGAAAAGGTTGAGGCATGACGATACGGCTCCTTCGTCGTTGTTGAACATTAAACTAAAGTAATTTTTTAAGTAAAAAGCGCTTTCGGGCACTTGAAGGCGCGTAACGAATAGCCACATCAAACCAGAAACTGCGTTGCATCACGCTTTTGAGATGACTGAAAGTATCAAAGCCAAACTTGCCATGGTAGCGGCCCATGCCGCTATTGCCCACCCCGCCGAAGGGCAGTTGCGGGTTCGCCATAAACATCATGGTGTCATTGATACACACACTACCGGCACTGACCTCATCAACAAATTGCTGCTGAATACTCTGAGATTCGCTGAATAAATACGCCGCCAGCGGCTTGTGCCGACGCTTTATAAAATCGATAGCTTCGCTGACGCTGCTGACTTCAATAACCGGCAGAACCGGCCCGAAAATTTCTTCCTGCATGACCGGCGTGTCGATATCCGGATTTAAAATCACTGTGGGTGCCAGTTTCCTTTGCGCCTCATCGAGCTGGCCACCAATCACTATCTCATGCCCTTCGGTGTATTGCTTTAATCGCGTTAAATGGCGCTCATTAACAATGCGCCCGTAATCCTTGCTTTGCAATGGCTGATTGCCAAACTGGCGGGTGATTTCCTTACCAAGCTTATCGATGAGCGCGTCGGCACAGTTGCGCTCAACTAAAACATAGTCAGGTGCGATACAGGTTTGACCGGCGTTGGTCCATTTCCCCCATACGATTCGCCGCGCAGTGGTGGTGATATCAGTATTGGCGTCTACCACACACGGGCTTTTCCCCCCCAGCTCAAGAGTGACCGGCGTAAGGTTTTGGGCCGCCGCCGCCATGACAATTTTACCCACGGCTTCACCGCCGGTATAAAAGATATGATCAAAGGGCAACGAGAGTAATTCGCTGGCAACGTCCTTATCGCCCTCGACCACCGCCACCGCATCACCATCCAGATACTTAGGAATAAGGCTGGCCATCAGTGCAGAGCTGGCCGGCGCCACTTCAGAGGGTTTAAGCAGCGCACAGTTACCGGCGGCCAGTGCTGTAACATAGGGCGCCAGCGTGAGTTGTACCGGGTAATTCCACGCACCGATGATCAACACAGTGCCTAGTGGCTCCGGTTGCAAAGAGCTGCGGGCCGGCTGTGCCACTAACGGTGTGCTGACCTTACGGGCTTTCATCCATTGGCGCAGGTGCTTTTTAGTGTGCTGTATATCACTCAGCAAAAAACCAATTTCGGTGGTAAAGGCTTCAGCCTCACTTTTACCCAGATCGGTATTGAGGGCCTCAACAAACGCCGCTTCATTCTCGCTGAGCATACGCTGCAAGGCTTCCAGCTGCGCTTTTCGCCAGGCATAGGTTTTGGTTTTGCCCAGCACATAGGACTGCTGTAAACGCTCAAAAACTGACACGATGGCGCCCGTTGCTATACTCACGAAACTACTCCTGCAGGTACGATGTGTTCATACTAGCACTATTTCACAGCAATAAAAAAACCCCGCTTTCGCGGGGTTTTTTAATCTTTAACCGTCTTTATGCGTCGTAAGGATGGCGCATCACAATAGTTTCATTGCGGTCCGGACCGGTAGAGATAATATCCACCGGTACACCGGTGATCACTTCCAGACGAGCGATGTAGTCTTTAGCAGCCTGAGGCAGTGACTCATAATCGGTAACACCAAAAGTGTTATCGCTCCAGCCAGGCATTTCTTCATAAACCGGCGTCACCAGATCATAGCCATCAGCAGCCATGGGCGGAACGTCTTTTACGTTACCGTCTTTATCTTTATAACCGACACAGATTTGCAGGGTTTCCAGACCATCCAGTACGTCCAGCTTGGTCAGACAGAAACCGGTGATAGAGTTGATTTGTACCGCGCGCTTCATGGCTACAGCGTCAAACCAACCAGTGCGACGTTTACGACCGGTAGTAGCGCCAAATTCGTGGCCTTTCACACCCAGGTGCTGGCCTACTTCATCTTCCAGCTCAGTAGGAAAAGGACCAGAGCCAACACGAGTGGTATAAGCCTTAACGATACCCAACACATAATCGAGGTTCAATGGACCAAAACCAGCACCGGTTGCTACGCCACCAACTGTGGTGTTAGAAGACGTAACGTACGGGTAAGTACCGTGGTCGATATCCAGCAGCGTGCCCTGTGCGCCTTCAAACATGATAGGCAGGCCGGCTTTCTGGGCTTTATCCAGTTCATCGGTCACATCAACCACCATCGCACGCAGGATATCAGCAACCGCCATGGCATCACCCAGGGTCTTATCGAAATCAACCGGCTCTTCGCCGTAATACTGGGTTAACGTAAAGTTGTGGATATCCAGCACTTCTTTTAACTTGGCAGCGAAATCTTCGGCATTGAACAGATCGCCAACCCGTAAACCACGGCGGGATACTTTATCTTCATAAGCCGGACCAATGCCGCGACCGGTAGTCCCGATAGCTTTGGCACCACGGGCTTTTTCACGCGCAACATCAAGTGCTACGTGGTAAGGCAGAATAAGCGGACAAGCTTCACTGATTTTCAGGCGTTCACGCACTGGGACACCGCGCTCTTCCAGCATGGAGACTTCAGTCATTAATGCTTCCGGGCTCAGTACCACGCCGTTACCAATAATACAGGTAACGTTTTCGCGCAGAATGCCGGATGGGATTAGATGCAGAACGGTTTTTTCACCGTCGATTACCAGTGTGTGACCTGCATTGTGTCCGCCCTGATAGCGAACAACATACTTTGCACGGTCAGTAAGCAGATCTACTACTTTACCTTTTCCCTCGTCACCCCACTGGGTGCCAAGGACCACAATATTTTTAGCCATGAGTCGAGTATGTTAAAAAATTAGGCGTGGATTCTATCAAAATTAAGGCCACTGGATCATCTGTTTTATGCACAAATATTCAGCTGACCAGTGAATATTTGGCCTGTTTAGCGTTAATTCACTATAAAGTATAAACAAACTGAGCCAATCACCACCAGAGTGCCGCCAATCTGACGCAATTGGCTGGGCTCTGATTCGGCTACTTGCTTAAGATATTGCCGCCAGCGGTTTGGTATGAGCAAAGGCCCGATACCCTCAACGATCATTACCATAGCCAGTGCCGCCCAGAACCAATTTGGCATAGTTGTCTCAAAAATGCGTATGTTTGTCCCGCACTATAGCAAATAAATCACCGCATGCGACGCCGGGCGAGTTATAATTAAGTACGACAAATCACTAAGCACAGTACATGCTATTCCCTAACCTCGGTCAGTACAGCCTGACTGTTTCAAATAACATACTGGAGATATATGCCACCGGAGCGTGGGATGTGGGTATGGCAACTATGCTGAATGATGAGATGGCGCCCATCGCCAGGCAGTTTGAACAGCGCAACTGGGCAGCCATTGTAGATTGCCGGCGCTGGGTGATGAGCACCCCCGAGTGCCAGGGTATCGTGCGGGAAGGTATTTTTGACAATATCCGCAATGGCTTAAAAAGAGCAGCCTATGTGGTGGATACCAATCACATAAAGCACGCCCAGTTGGAACGCACTCATCCGCAGATGAAATCGGACGATCCGATTTTAAAGGCCTACAAGCGTGAGTACTTTACTAACTACCTGGACGCCATAAAGTGGCTCAGAGAAGAGGGATACCAGCCCTGAGCTGCCTTAATGACAGCCCTGAGCCGTTTTTATATTAGTACATCAGGCTGTATACTTTACGACGATAACCAGACTTCAGTGAATCGCCATCCGGCAGGGCATTGATAATATCGAGGATAAGCTTTTTCGCTTCGCCAAAACCGAAGTCTTTCAACAACACGCCATAGAGCAATTCCAGCGCTTCTTCAAAACGCTGTACCTGATAAAGCGCTACGGCTAAATCCACCTTCACCTGTAAATCATCCGGATTGGCTGCAGCCTGTTCCTGTAACGCACGGATCTCGGGCGTATCAGCGGCCTGTTCAGCCAGTTCCACTTTGCCCTGCAGGGTATGATAACGCTGATCCTGATCCACCAGCTTTATCTCTGCCAGCAGTTCTTTTGCTGCAGGCACTGCGCCGGTTTCAATCAGGCAGTCAATATAAAGGTATTTGCTATCGACATTGTCCGGGTTAATTTCGTAGGCTTGCTTTGCCATGGGGAAAGCGCCGCTGTAGTCACCGCTGGCGATAAGCTCGGCAGCTTTGGCGAGAAATTCATCTTCCGGGCTGGGCAGGTATTTGCCCAACATGGCGCGAATTTCGGTTTCCGGCTGCATACCGGCAAAGCCATCTACGGGCTGCGCGTCTTTAACTACCATTACAGTAGGCAGATTACGAATGCCGAACTGAGCGGCGACCTGCTGCTCACGCTCACAGTCAACACGGGCCAGTAACAGGGTGTCCGGATAGTCACCGGCAATTTTTTCCAGAATCGGCGATAACTCTTTGCAAGGCTCATAGCCTTCGGCCCAAAAGTCGATTAAGACGATTTTCTCTTTAGATACTTCCAGAATGATCTGCTGAAAGTTCTCTACCGTTAAATCCACGATGTTGTTCGACATCAATTGCTGCATGCTTATTTCGCCTGTTTGCTTTCGTTCGATTGTGGTTATGAATATGGGCGCGCTGGCCTTAATTACAAGTCCTTAAAATACAAATGCTACACTATCTTTGACAAATTACTAAGGCGATAAGATGACAACAACAAAACGCTTTACTTCATTCCGGGAATTTTACCCGTACTACCTGAGTGAACATCAGAATGTAACCTGTCGGCGACTGCATTTTATCGGTTCAACACTGGTACTCACCCTGCTGATATTGAGTTTATTTACCGGGCAGTTAATGCTGCTATGGTTACTTCCGGTAGCCGGTTATGGCTTTGCCTGGCTCGGCCACTTTAAATTTGAGCACAACAAACCTGCGACCTTTCGTTATCCCTTGTACAGCTTAATGGGAGACTGGGTCATGTATAAAGATATCCTGCTTGGCAGGATAAAATTCTGACGACAGTAAGCAAGGAAAAACAATAATGAATAACACCATAAAAGCTCTGGCAGCCAGCGTTATGCTGGGCTTGTCAGCCGGCGCGGCGGCCGATAACAGCGCCCCCACCACCTTTGATTACAAGGACGTGTTTGCCCTGGAGTATGCAGCATCACCAGTGTTTACCCCCGACAGCAAACACATTATTTATGAGCGTCGCAGCAACGATATTATGAACGATCGTATGCACATCAGTTTATGGCAGGTAGAAGTAAAGAGTGGTCAGCATCGCCCGCTGATTGCTGAGCATGCCAGTGTGCGCAGCCCGGTACTTTCTCCCGACGGCACCAAGCTGGCCTATCTGTCTGACCGCTCGGGCTCACAACAACTTTATGTGCGCTACCTCGACAGCGGTGAAGACGCCCTGTTAACCAATACGAGCTATGCGCCGGGTAATGTCGTCTGGTCGCCAGACGGACAATCGCTGGCATTTACCCAGTTTACCCCGAAAGCAGATAAACCCTTGTTTACCGATATGCCAGGCAAACCGGCCAGGGCCAAGTGGGCTGAAACCGGTAAGTTTATTGATGACCTCAACTACCGCTCTGATGGTGCGGGTTACGTACCGGGCGGCTTTAATCAGATTTATCTGTTACCGGTAGAAGGTGGTACCCCCCGCCAGCTAACGTTTACCGATTATCCGCTCAATGGCGATCTGAGCTTTTCAAACGATGGCAAACAGTTGTACTTTTCTGCCAACCCCAGCGACAACTACGCCATGGAAGTGATGAGCAGTGATATTTATACTCTGGATATTGCTTCGGGAGCGTTTACGCAGATCACCAGCCTTGAAGGCCCGGAGAGCACCCCGCAATTAAGCCCGGACGGCAAGTACCTGGCGTTTAAACACACCACTGACCGCAAGTTAAGCTTCCAGAGCAGCGACTTATGGGTAATGCGTATGAAAGACGGCAAGCTGACTAACCTTACCGAATCCTTCGACCGCACTACCGGACAGTTTGCCTGGGGCGAAGACAGCGATGAGTTATACGTCAGTTATCAGGATGCCGGACAAACCAAAGTGGCCGCTGTCGAGCTCGATGGCGACATGGATAAGCTCAACATCGCCTTGAGTGGTCAGTCGCTTGGGCGCCCTTACACTTCAGGCGAGTTTGCAGTGGCCGATAATGGCGCGCTGGCTTTTGTCAGCTCCGATGGCTCAACGCCGGCAGATTTGTTTATGCGCGAAAGCCGCGGCAAGGTAACCCGGTTAACCGCTCTCAATGAAGATGTGCTCGGTCACCTGAATATGCCGGCGATTGAAGCCATAACAGTAACGTCTACGGTGGATGAACGCCCTATTGATGCCTGGATGATTACACCGCCAGACTTCGAACCTGACAAAAAATACCCGCTGATTCTGGAAATACATGGCGGCCCGCACACTGCCTACGGCCCGAACTTCAGTGCCGAGATTCAGTTAATGGCTGCCAAAGGCTATGTGGTGGTATGGTCGAACCCGCGCGGCAGCACCTCGTACGGCGAGGACTTTGCCAACTTAATTCATCACAACTATCCGTCAGAAGATTTTAACGATTTAATGGACGTAGTAGATGGCGTCATCGCCAAAGGCTTTATTGATACCAGCAACCTGTTCATCACCGGCGGCTCCGGTGGCGGCGTACTGACCGCCTGGTCAATTGGTAAGACCGACCGATTTGCCGCCGCAGTGGTTGCCAAGCCGGTAATCAACTGGATGAGCTTTGCCTTAACTGCTGATGCTTATCCCTACTTTACACAGTACTGGATGCCGGGCATGCCCTGGGAAATCCCGGACCATTTATGGGCCCACTCCCCTTTATCACTGGTAGGTAACGTGACCACGCCAACCATGCTGCTAACGGGTGAGTCTGATTACCGCACGCCAATCAGTGAGTCTGAACAGTTTTATCAGGCCCTGAAGCTGCGTGGTGTAGACTCGGCCATGTTGCGCCTGCCTGGCGCATCCCATGGCATCGCCTCAAAACCGTCACGGCTTATCCAGAAAGTCGGCAATATCCTCGCATGGTTCGAACGCTATCGTACCGAGCCGGAAACAAAGGCCGAGTAGAATGAAAAAAGGGCTACCTCGGTAGCCCTTTTTACTAGTTAACCGGCGTTATCTGCAGTAACTTACCGTTACTTTCATCGGTTAACAGATAAATCAGACCGTTGGGACCCACTTCGACGTCGCGGATCCGTTCGTTACGGTCGCGCAGGTACTCGGTTTGTGACTCCACTTCGCCGGCCTCATTAAAACTAATGCGGCGCAAGTGGCGAAACTTCAGCGCGCCCACCAGCAAATCGCCCTGCCAGTCTTTAAATACATCGGAAGCATAGAACGTCATGCCACTTGGGGCGATGGATGGGTCCCAGTATAGAACGGGCTGCTCCATGCCTTCCTGTTCAGTTTTATCGGAAATAATACTGCCATTGTAATCAATACCATAGGTAATTTCCGGCCAGCCATAGTTGTTACCGGCTTTGATCAGGTTTACCTCATCTCCACCTTTCGGACCGTGTTCCATGGCCCATACTTCGCCCGTTTGCGGGTGCACGGTTAAGCCCTGGACATTACGGTGGCCGTAACTGAACACTTCCGGGGCATCACCCTCTACAAACGGATTATCACCGGGCACATCACCATTACGCTTAATGCGTACAATCTTGCCAAAGTGATTGTCGGTGTTCTGTGCTTCTTTCATGTACTTATAGCGGTCACCCAGCGAGACGAACAGGTGCTGGTCATTATCGAAAGCCAGGCGACAACCAAAGTGGAAACCATTATTCACCACCGAATCGGCCACAAATATATCTTTCACGTTGGTCAGACTGGTACCGTTGAGCTTGGCACTGGCTACGCTGGAACTGCTAGCACCGTCGGTGGGCCGCGAATAACAAAAATACACCGTCTGGTTATCGGCAAAATCCGGATCGGCAGTGATGTCCAGCAGACCGCCCTGATTATCGGCAGCGACTTTGGGAACGCCGCTTAAGGGTTTACTCAGCCCGGTGGCAAAATTGAACTTGCGAATCTGACCGCTTCGTTCAGTAATTAGCATCTCACCGGAGGGCAGAAAAGCCATGCCCCACGGATGGTCCAGCCCGCTGGCAAGTTCGTTTACATGCAGTGTTTCTGTCGCCTGGCTGCTAAACGCAACAGCACCGGCCATAGCCAGTGCTGTAAACGTTGCAACCTTATATTGAGGTCGCTTCATGATCGTCTCTTGATGTTTTAAATTGTGTTATTGCACCATCGCGCGTAGCATCCATGCGGTTTTTTCGTGCACGCGCATCCGGTCTGAGATCAGGGCTACGGAAGACTCGTCATCAGCCTGCTGGGCAACTTTAAGCGCTTCACGACAAGTTTTCACTACCTGCTCATGAGCGTGGGTCAGTAGCTGCACCATTTCACTGGCTTCCGGTACACCTTCTACTTCTTCAATTGCGCTGAGTTCGGCAAATGCTTTGTAAGTACCAGGCGCGGCAACACCCAGGGTGCGGATCCGTTCGGCAATATCATCTACCGCGACAGCGAGCTCAGTGTAATGTTCTTCAAACATCAGGTGCAATTCACGGAATTGCGGGCCCGTTACATTCCAGTGAAAATTATGCGTTTGCAGATACAGGGTGTAGGAATCTGCCAGTAATTTTTTTAAGCCATGGGCAACCGCTTCGCGATCTGCTTCTGCAATACCGATATCAATCTTGCTCATCATAAACTCCTTGGTTTGTTCCAATTATAGTATTCATAGCAATAATGCACTGATTTGGATTACATTCTTTTTACAGCGACCCGTTGTCAGTGGTGGTGATGTCCACCCTGTTTTCCCTGCTCACCCACGGTAACCTCTACCGTTTTGCTTTGCTGATCAGCAAAATGCAGCGTCAGGTTAAACTTATTGCCTTTGGTCAGGGGGTTAATCAGCCCCATAAGCATTACATGGTAGCCGCCGGGCTTAAATTCAACCATATTGTCAGGCGCCACATCGATGCCATCGGTTACTTGTCGCATCCTCATCATGTCGCCTTCCATCACCGTGGTATGGATCTGTGCTTCGCTGGCAATGTCTGCCGGCACACTCACACCGGTTAAGGTAAAGGTACTCTCGCCATGATTCATCAGAGTAAGGTAGACGGCAGCGGTGGTTGCCATGGCAAAGGTCGCCCGGGCATTAGCGTTGTGCACCATAACACCGTGCTCCATCTTCGCCCCGGCAGGTAAAGCCAGTTGCAAGCCCAGCGCCAGTACCAGACATTGCCAGTAACGGTTAATCATTGTTGTCACTCCTGTTACTTTACAACAAAAAAAGACCCCACTAACGAGTGAGGTCCTGATGGTTATTTTAGCTTACTGAAGTCAGCCTGCTCGCTTCATCGACCAGACAGGGGAAATTCGCCAGCGAAAGGTATTCACTGAGCTTTTGCAGTTTGCTGCCCAGCTCAGCGTAACTCGATGCCGTCACATTGATGTGACCCATTTTGCGCTTTTGACGCACGGACTTACCATACCAGTGGAAATGCACACCCGGCACGCTTAATAATGCCATCTGATGGTCGTCGCAACCAATAATATTAATCATTGCACTAACCGCTGCTTCGCCCCCAGTGTTACAGGCAAGACCTAAAGGTAAATCAAGCACAGCCCTTAAATGATTTTCAAACTGACTGGTAGGTGAACCTGCCTGACTCCAGTGCCCGGAATTATGTACCCGCGGTGCCAATTCATTAACCAGCAGCTCGTCGCCACACTGGAATAACTCAACCGCCAGTACACCAACATAGTCCATACCATTAACCAGCCTGGTAAAGATGTCTTTGGCCTGGTCGTTTAATGCAGCAGTGCTTGCACTTGCCGGCGCCACCGAAACATGAAGCTGCCCTTCGTGATGAAGGTTTTCTGCCAGAGGGTAAACAACCACTTCACCACCAGGACTACGAGCGCCAATCAGCGATACCTCGCGGTCGAAATTTAGCATCTTCTCTACCACCAGCGGCACGGCTTTCAGATCAAGCTCAGCTAGCTGAGACTTAAGCGCCGGTAACTCACTGGCTGCTTTTAAGCGCCACTGACCATAGCCATCGTAGCCGTCACGGCTGGCTTTGATTATCAGCCGTTCACCGAGGTTATCAACACAGCTGTCCAGTTGCGCCAGGTCATCGACAACCTGATAAGGACAATTCGGGATAGACAGGCTGCTCAGCAGTTGCTTTTCACGTACCCGGTCGGCTCCCACCAGGATAGCGTCGATCCCGGGGTGTAGTTTACCGGATGCTTCGGCCTGCTCTAATAAGGTCTCAGGGACATGTTCAAACTCAACAGTCAGCGCGTCTGCCAGTTCAATAGCCTGCTCAAGGGTATAATCGAGCGGCGCTTTACTGACCGGGTGGACCACAGCGTTATTACTAACATCCACCGCCATAACTTTAATGCCCAACGGCGCGCCATCAAGATACATCATCTGTGCCAGCTGTCCGGCACCGTATACCAGCACCTGCATTGTTACAGCTCCAGTTTACCGTTTGCTAAAACCGTGTCAGTTTGTTGTTGGCGAAAAGCAATAATTGCTTCACGGACTGCCGGGTCCTGTAAAGCAACGACCTGAGCAGCCAGCAAGCCGGCATTTGCCGCACCCGCTTCGCCAATCGCCAGAGTGCCAACCGCTACGCCTTTGGGCATTTGTACGATGGACAGTAATGAATCCAGACCATTTAATGCTTTAGACTTCACCGGGCAGCCAAATACCGGTAAGTGAGTATGAGCGGCAATCATGCCTGGTAAATGGGCGGCCCCGCCTGCGCCAGCAATAATGGCACAAAACCCATTTTGCTCTGCCTGTTCGGCAAATTCGACTAACAGATTAGGAGTACGGTGTGCCGAGACAACCTGTGCCTCAAATTCAACACCGAATTGTTTGAGCATTACTGCCGCGTTTTGCATTGTTGGCCAATCCGATGTCGACCCCATCACAATTGCGATTTTCGCCATTTTGCCGTCCTCACAGACTTTGCGTTTACTAATCCGCTTAACTCATGGTTGAGCAGTGCTTGAAAAGCGGCCGATATTAGCTCATTTTGGCCCGTTTGCCCATAGTAAGCATCTATTTGTGGTCAATTACAAACTGCCTGTAAACGGATATTTCCCCAGTTTCAACGCAGCCCGGCAAATATAGATAGAGATAAATGAGTTTTTAGTATATTTTTAGACAAACGCTATAATGGGATGCTTTATGAATACATTGACGTTCAGACTACTTGAAGTTTTTCAGCAGGTTGTTGATTGCGGTTCAGTAACCGCCGCCTCCAATGCCCTGCAACTATCACAGCCTACCGTGTCACTTCAGCTTAAAAAACTAAACAGTATTATTGGTCTGCCCCTGATTGAGCACTTTCAGGGCAGCGTGCAACTCACAGAAGCCGGTGCTGCCGTATACCGCTGCGCTCAGGAGATTTTATCTTCACAGGACAAACTGAAAAGCCAGATCAGCGCCTTGCAGGGAGTGGAAGTTGGCTCACTTAAACTGGCTGTAGTGACCACTGCCAAATACATCATTCCGCCAATGCTCAGCCCGTTTTGCAAACAACATCCTAATATCGATGTACGCTTTACCGTGGGTAACCGCGAGCAAATTGCCGAGCGTCTGATGCAAAATCGTGATGACCTGTATATTTTCACCTATCCGCCCGAAGATGACGACTTGGTCTGCGAACCGTTTCTGGCCAATCCGCTCGTTGTCATTGCCCCGCCAGATTACGATGGCCCGGATAACTGCCGTTTAGCCGAGCTGCAAAACGCCAAGTTCCTGCTCAGAGAGAAAGGCAGTGGTACCCGCCGCACGTTGGATGAGTACTGCGATAAGCACGATGTGCAGTTGCGCAACTCTATGGTAATTGAAAGTAACGAGGCGATTCGCCTGGCCGTTTCTGCCGGTTTAGGCCTGGCGGTGCTATCCCAGCATACGCTCGATCAGTCAGCTATCGACAGCGTTAAAGTACTTAATATCACCGACTTCCCGATTCAAAGTACCTGGCAGGTGGTGACCAACCGCCGCCGCCCAATCAGTCTCTCGGCCCAGGCGTTTCGTCAGTCACTGCTTGATAACCCACGTACTTGATCAACATGGTAAATAAGCTGGTGCGTCGCACCGGCTTACTTAAATAATCATTCATACCGACACTCAGACAAGCTTTGCGATCATCGTCAAACGCATTGGCAGTGAGGGCAATAATAGGAATGCCGGATTTGTCACCAGGTAAATCGCGGATCGCCCGGGTTGCAGAAAAGCCATCCATCACCGGCATCTGACAATCCATTAACACCAAATCAAAATCAACTTTAGGGATGACTTCCAGCGCCGCAGCGCCGTTTTTGGCACGGAGACATTTAACGCCTGCATCCTTGAGCATATCGAGAATAATTTCAGCATTAATGTCATTGTCTTCCACCACCAGGATTTTTAAGCCTTCAGGAAGTGTTAGCACAACCTCTTCCGGCGCCTGCTCTACCTGGGCAGACGTGGGCAATGGTAATTTAACAATAAACTCACTGCCCTGTTGCTGTTCACTGTTAAGTTCGATGGTACCGCCCATTAAATCAATCAGTTTGCTGGTAATCGACAAACCCAGCCCGGTGCCGCTGAACTGCCTGGAGCTTGAACCATCGGCCTGAACAAATTGTTCGAAGATCGTCTGCTGCTCCGCTTTTTTAATACCAATACCGGAGTCTTTGACCACCATTACGAGCTCGCCATCCTGGTACGAGACCTTAATTACAACCCCGCCGATCGCGGTAAATTTCACAGCGTTACTTAGCAGGTTATTTAAGATTTGACTTATCTTGCCGGCATCGCCGAGCAGAAAAGACGGTATGCTTTCATCCCAAACCACTTCGAGGTTGATCTGCTTTCGACTGGCTGCCTGACGATGAATTTCGGCACAAGCCGGAATTATATGTTGTGGTGAAAAAGGATGGCGGGTCACTTTCATTTTACCCGCTTCAATCTTCGACCAGTCCAGAATGCTGTCGAGGATCAGCAGCAGGTTATTGGCCGACTGCACTATAACCTGAATTCGCCGCCTGACATCATCTGGTAAGGATTGCTCAAGGAGATTTTCACAGGTGCCCAGAATACCGTTCATTGGCGTGCGGATCTCATGGGACATATTGGCCAGAAATTGAGATTTCGAGACGTTGGCCGCCTCGGCCTGGGCCAGCGCCTGAATTAACGAGGCCGTCTTCTCCTCTACCCGTTCAGTGAGGGTGAGGTTGAGCTTTTCCAGCTCTTCATTGAGCGTCCGCTGACGCTGGCGCGAGGTGGAAAGCTCGTTAAAAGCACTCACAAGACGCTCTCCCAACTCGCTAAACTCTATCGCTAACCCGGATATTTCTTTCAACTGCAGGCGATTGTGGCTGAATGAGGACATTGGCACCGGTGACTCCGGAGAATACCCGGCGAAGGTTTTCATTAATTCGCGCAGCGGCCGGGCAAAAATCTGCGCCACTCGTCCACCAACAATAATCCCTACCAGCCCCAACGCAAGAAGCAGAAACAGCGCCCAGCGCACATAGTCCGTACTCATAGCCATATAGCTGCTGTTTTCAAACAACATGGTTATCGTCCAGCCCGAGATTGGATCGCGCGATTGTGCAATAAACCAATCCCGCGACAGCGCAGATTGGCGGAAAAAACAACTGTCCTGTTCACAATCTGGCAAGTCAGGGCGCTGCAAGGCCTCGAGCCGGAGCTCCGGCGAAGCATAAACCACTTTCCCGGCCTCATCCCGGTAAATCGTCCAAAATCCGGCTAAATTACGACTGTCATATTCAATAAAGCTGCTGAGATTGAGCGAACCTTCAAGGATCCCCCTAAGGTTGCCTCCTCCGTCGTAGAGCGGGCTGGCAATGGCTACAATGGGGTCGTTACCAAAACCCCGCCCCTGAAACGCCTGCGATACAAAGGTCGACTCGGTCTGCATGGCCTGAATGAAATATTCGCGCTCAGTCACTACCGCCTGATTCAGTCGCTTTGCCCGGCTCAGCAGGTTAGTCGGGTAAGAATGGGTAATGGCACCTTTTTCATCGGCAATCAAAAAAGTGAGAAACTCGGGAAACTCCTGAGCCAGGTTAGACAGTGTTTCATCAGCGATGGCCGGTAACGGCGCACCGTGCTTCTGCGCAATCGCCATCGACCTGGCTGTATTGCTTATAGCGCCGGCATGCCCATCGAGAAAACGGCTTAGCTCGGTACTCATCACTTGCGCCCGCTGAGTCATGTATAAGGTTAATTGTTGCGCCTGCTGGCGTTGTAACTGGCCGACATGTACATAAGTCATTATCAGTACAACAAAGAAAAACAGTGTAGCAAACATGTAGCGGAACAGGGTTTCTACATTAAAGTGAAGTTCGTTGCCTGCCGGCAGATAACGCAGCAGCGTCATAAACAATAAATGGCCAGACAAACAGGAAAAAATGCCGCTTATCCAGGTAATAGAATAAGCCGTAAAGGCCATGGTAGGAGAGCCACTGTAGGTTGCATAAGCAAACACGATATAAACGGGCAAAATCAGCGCGCTCCACCAACCAATACCCAGTTTCAACGGACTCAGCGCATCCGCTTTGTTTGACAGTGCATTCACCAGCAAAGGCTGCACAGCCAGAAAGGCAGTCATAAATGGGTCGTTGCCATGCACCAGCAACACAGCATATACGGCAGTAGAAACCACCAGTGTAAGGGAGAAAGAAAGTAATAACGCGGCAGCGATGGCGAAACCACCACCAAAAAACACCACCCCGCCAGTTTCCAGCGGAGCAGGGATTAGATTAACCGCAACTCCGGCCAGCGCCAGAGCAAGCGCCTGCAGTAACCTATTTTCCATAAGGCTTATTCTGCGTTTGCGTCCATGTAATCCAGGGTCAGATTGGTGAGTACCCGAACGCCCAGTTTCATCCCGGCATCGTCAACATAAAATTCCGGCGTATGGTGAGCAGGCGAGTCTTCCACAGATACATCAAGCGGTTTACCGCCCAGCCACATAAATAACCCCGGCACTTTTTCCTGATAGAAAGAAAAGTCCTCAGCACCGGTGACCGGCTTGGCCAGTATGGTGTTTTGCTTGCCCGCCGTGCGTTCCACTGTTGGGATCATTTGTGCGGTTAATTCTGGGTCGTTATAGGTAATAGGGTAATTATAATCCAGTGGCAAAGTGAGCTCGGCCTTTGCGCCCATACTGTCGGCAATGCCTTTAACCTTGCGAGCCATCGCCTCGTAGACGTGCTCCCGGGCGGCATGGTTAAGGGTACGAATGGTACCTACCAGTTCTACTTTATTAGGAATGATATTTGAGCGGTTACCGCCGTGAATGGAACCAATGGTGACTACCGCGGCATCATCAATGATTTTCAGCTCGCGGCTGACAATGGTTTGCAGCGACATGATCATCTGTGCAGCCGTGGTGATAGGGTCGACACTCTTCCACGGGTAAGCGCCATGAGCCTGCTTACCGTGGATGACGATTTTGAAGGGGTCTACCGCCGCCATTGTACCGCCAGGGTTATAGCTCACCGTACCGATATCGTTATTAGCGCTGATGTGCAGGCCGAAAATCACATCGACATCCGGGCTCTTTAACACGCCTTCCTGCACCATTACTTCGGCTCCGCCCTTTTCACCAGCAGGAGCACCTTCCTCTGCAGGCTGGAAGATAAACTTCACCTTGCCATGCAGCTTATCTTTCATTGAAGTTAATACCGACGCTGCCCCCATCAGCATAGCCATATGGGTATCATGACCACAGGCATGCATGACCGGCACGTCATTACCATTGTATTCGCCGCGCTGTGTAGAACGCCAGGTCAGATCATTTTCCTCAGGTACCGGTAAGCCATCCATGTCAGCCCTTAACGCGACCACCGGGCCAGGCCGGCCACTGTCCAGGATTGCCACTACGCCAGTTTTAGCGACACCGGTTTGCACCTCAAGATTTAGCGAACGCAGGTGCCGGGCCACGTATTCGGCAGTTTTAAATTCGCGATTAGATAACTCAGGATATACATGCAAATGGTGACGCCAGCTAATTACCTCACTCTCAATTTCATTGGCCAACCGATCCACTTCACTGGTCTGGGCAAAAACAGACAGAGAAAAAAGAGGTAGCAGGGCAGCAAGTACGACGCGACGCATAATATTATCCATAAAATTACAATAACTTTACACTACCCCGTCTGGTGGAAAATCACAAAAAAAAACCGCTGTCAGGCAGCGGTTTTTAGAAAAATATAAACTAATGATTAACTCCGCTGGCGCTTCATCGCGTCGAAGAACTCATCATTGGTCTTGGTCATGGAGAGTTTATTAATAAGGAATTCCATGGCGTCGATTTCTGACATTTCATGCACAATCTTGCGCAGGATCCACATCTTCTGTAATTCTTCCTGACCGGTCAACAACTCTTCACGGCGTGTACCTGAGCGGTTAAAGTCGATGGCTGGGAATACCCGCTTTTCAGCAATCTTACGATTAAGGTGCAGCTCCATATTACCGGTACCTTTAAACTCTTCGTAGATAACTTCATCCATCTTAGAGCCGGTATCAATCAGTGCAGTTGCGATGATGGTTAAGCTACCACCTTCTTCCACGTTACGGGCGGCACCAAAGAAACGCTTGGGTTTGTGCAATGCGTTAGCATCCACGCCACCGGTGAGCACTTTTCCTGATGACGGGATAACCGTGTTATAAGCACGGGCCAGACGGGTGATTGAATCTAGCAGGATAACCACATCTTTTTTGTGCTCAACCAGGCGCTTGGCTTTTTCAATAACCATTTCAGCGACCTGTACGTGGCGGCTGGCCGGCTCATCAAAGGTTGACGCAACCACTTCACCACGCACCAGACGGTGCATTTCGGTAACTTCTTCAGGGCGCTCGTCAATCAGCAACACCATCAGTTCACACTCAGGGTGATTAGCCGCAATAGATTGTGCGATGTTTTGCAGTAATAAGGTTTTACCCGCTTTTGGCGGTGCTACGATCAACCCCCGCTGGCCCCGGCCAATTGGCGATGCCAGATCCAGTACCCGGGCAGTAATATCTTCTGAAGAACCATTGCCTCGTTCCATCCGCAGCCGGTCATTGGCGTGCAGTGGGGTTAAGTTTTCAAAGAGGATTTTATTACGGGAGTTTTCTGGCTTATCGAAGTTAACTTCGCGGATTTTTAACAGGGCAAAATAACGCTCACTGTCTTTCGGCGGGCGAATTTTCCCGGCGATAGTATCTCCCGTACGCAGGTTAAAGCGTCTGATTTGGCTGGGAGAAACATAAATATCATCTGGCCCCGCAAGATAAGAAGAGTCAGCAGAGCGCAGGAAGCCGAAGCCGTCCTGGAGGATTTCCAGTACGCCATCGCCAAAAATGTCTTCGCCACTTTTTGCGTGGGATTTTAGAATCGAGAAAATAATGTCTTGTTTTCTCGCGCGGGCCATATTTTCGAGGCCCATTTCTTCGGCAAGGGCGACCAATTCGCTGATTGGCTTATTCTTAAGTTCCGTTAGATTCATACTGGTGGGTCTTTGTGCTTGAACGTCTTTTAGGGAAATTCGTTAATTAATAAGAATAGTGCTTGAGCCCGGAGACGGGCTAGTAAGGATGTCAGGCAAGCCTAGACTCAGTAAAGGTAGCACCATATTTTACTATCGTCCAGACTAAATCCCGCAAATGTTAAAAAAAGATTGCGAAACCCTCACAGCCCTTTTTTCTCTATGCCCGCACCGACTGTGGTTGCTCAATACAGCGTAACAGCATGGCCATCTCAGGTGAGAATCCCTCAACCGCCGGGATCTTAACTTTATAACCACTGCCCGGTGCGACCACTACCGTCTCATTCTGCTGGGAGCGCAGGGTATCAAGGGCAATCTCGGTATTGCCGGCCGGCGTCATCACTTCCAGTTTGTCGCTAACGCTGAAGCGGTTCTTCACTTCCACGTACCACCAGTCGCTGTCACCATGGGTTACCTCTCCCACCAGCTGACGGGTATCACTGGCTGAATTACCGCGGGCATATTGTTGATAGTCCTGGTGGTTATGCCGTTGCAAAAACCCATCGGTATAACCGCGGTTAGCCAGGTGCTCCAGTTCCAGGAACCAGTCGGCATCGAATGCTTCGCCTCGCCACGCCGCATCAATAGCCTTACGATAAACCTGAGCGGTCCGTGCGCAGTAGTAAAACGACTTGGTACGCCCTTCTATTTTCAGCGAATCCACGCCAATCTCCACCAGCTGCTGAACATGCTGAATTGCCCGTAAGTCGCGGGAGTTCATAATGTAAGTCCCATGCTCATCTTCAAAGGCGGGCATAGGTTCATCGGGGCGCTGGGGTTCGGTTAATAAGAATGCCTGGTCAGTAGGCGTGCCTGTACCCAGAGTTGGCTCAACGGCATCACGAGCAGGAATAAACTGGCCTACTTCATTATCCACTGCCGCTTCCGCTTTATATTCCCAGCGACAGGCATTAGTGCAGGCACCCTGATTAGGATCCCGCTTATTGATATAGCCGGACAACAGGCAACGTCCCGAGTAGGCCATACACAAAGCGCCATGCACAAACACTTCAAGCTCGATATCCGGGCAACGCTGGCGAATTTCTTCGATTTCGTTTAAGCCCAGTTCCCGCGACAGGATAACCCGCTTGATCCCCTGTTGCTGCCAGAACTTTACGGCCGCCCAGTTCACGGCATTGGCCTGTACTGAGAGGTGAATTGGTAAGTCAGGAAAATGCTCGCGAGTGAGCATTATAATGCCCGGGTCCGACATAATCATAGCGTCGGGCTGTAACTCAGCCACCGGCGCCAGGTCTTGCACGAAGGTTTTTAACTTGGTGTTGTGTGGTGCAATATTATTAACGATATACAGCTGCTTATGATGAGCACTGGTGTAATCCCGGGCTTCCTGCAATTTGGCCAGGGTAAATTCGTTATTACGCACTCGCAGAGAATAACGGGGCTGGCCGGCATACACCGCATCGGCGCCATAGTGCAGTGCGTATCTCAGGTTTTTCATCGACCCGGCGGGTGACAGTAATTCAGGTTTTCGCATAACGTTAAAGTGACCGGTTTAAAAAAGCCGCTGAAGCTTAACCAACCTGTGCAGCAAGGGTATTAACCGAGATCAAATAAAGCGTATTTCAGATACAAAAAAACCGGCCTTAGCCGGTTTTCTCAGGACGATTTTCACCGTATCAGATGTTTTCGTTCAAAAACTCAGTCAGCTGCGCTTTTGACAGTGCACCCACTTTAGTGGCTGCAACATTACCGCCTTTAAACAGCAATAACGTAGGGATACCACGGATACCGTATTTCGGCGGAGTTTCATTATTTTCATCGACATTCAGCTTGCCAACTGTTAACTTTCCTTCAAAGTCGGTTGCGACCTCTTCCAGAATAGGGGCAATCATTTTACACGGGCCACACCATTCAGCCCAGAAGTCAACCAGCACAGGACCTTCAGCATTGATAACATCTGCTTCGAACTTATCGTCAGTCAACTGGATAATTTTGTCGCTCATTCTTTTCTCCGTAATTGGTCTGTCGCTGAATTGTTCAGCTCTACCATAAGTGTTATATAGAAACTGTCTTTTAATGCAAGCACTGATAAGCTATAAGCTATGCAAACAACTCATTTAACCGAAACACATTTTTCCGATTTACCCATCAATGGCAAAGTCATTGATGCCTTAAATGCTGCAAATTTTACGCATTGTACACCAATTCAGGCGCTAAGCTTACCTCCATTATTAGAAGGTAATGACATAGCCGGCCAGGCCCAAACCGGAACGGGTAAGACCATGGCATTTCTGGTCGCAACTTTCCACCACATTTTGAGCCGGGAACCAAATCCTGACGGTGAAAAGGAAGGGCCAAAAGCCATTATTATGGCACCTACACGGGAACTTGCCGTACAAATTTACAATGATGCAGAACTGCTTAGTAAGCATACAGGGCTTTCACTTGCTCTCATTTATGGGGGCGAAGGTTACCAAAGTCAACGCGAAACTTTGCAGGATGGGGTAGATATCGTTATAGGTACGACAGGCCGCATACTGGATTATTATAAACAAGGCGTGTTTTCGCTGAATAATATTCAGGTGGCCGTGCTCGATGAAGCCGATCGTATGTTCGACCTCGGCTTCATCAAGGACATTCGCTTTTTATTCCGTCGTATGCCGCCTGCCGCCGAACGCCTGAGCATGCTGTTCTCAGCCACGCTAAGCTACCGTGTGCAGGAACTGGCTTACGAGCATATGAACAATCCTACTCACGTACAGGTTGAAGCGCAGCAAATGACCGCCAGTCGCGTTTCCGAAGAATTATTTTACCCGTCAGACGACGATAAAATAAAGCTGCTGCTAACCCTGATGGAAGAAGAATGGCCGGACAAAGCCATTGTATTTTCTAACACCAAGCATGGCTGTGAGCGCGTTGCCGACTGGCTTGAAGCCGACGGTCACCGGGTCGGTTTGTTGAGCGGCGATGTACCGCAGAAAAAACGCCTGGGTATTCTGGAAGACTTTACCAGCGGCAAACTGGACATTCTGGTTGCCACCGATGTCGCAGCCAGAGGCCTGCATATCGAAGCCGTTTCCCACGTTTTCAACTATGACCTACCCGACGACCCGGAAGATTACGTACACCGTATTGGTCGTACCGGGCGGGCCGGAAAGAGCGGTGTGGCAATTAGCTTTGCCTGTGAAAAATACGCGCTCAATTTGCCGGGCATCGAAAGTTACATTCAGCATGCGATTCCGGTTACGGAATATGTGCAGGATGCTTTGCTTGAAGATATTAAGCCACCGAAACCGCGTCAGCGTCGCCAAAACCGTCGCCCGTCTTCGCGTCGCAATAACTCAGGTAGAAGCTCAGGTAAGCGCCCACAGCATAAAAAGAATTAATATCGCAGTAAAAAACGTTATGCAGCCTCAAACCGATTTTTACGCCGAGACTCTCGGCGAATACTACGCCGCCGTAGACCTCGGGTCGAACAGCTTTCATATGGTGGTTGTACATGTTGTCAATGGCAGCGTACAGATCATCGGAAAGGTAAAACAAAAGGTACGCCTGGCGGCCGGTCTCGACAAAGACATGGTGTTAAGTGAAGAAGCCATGCAACGGGGCTGGGATTGCTTGCAGACGTTTGCTGAGCGATTACAGGACATTCCGGCTTCTAACATCCGAATTGTTGCCACTGCGACTTTACGCCTGGCAGTTAATGCTCAGACCTTTATCGACAAAGCAGAGAAAATCCTCTGTCACCAGCTCGATGTAATCCCCGGCGAAGAAGAGGCCCGACAGATTTATCTTGGCGTTGCTTATACGTCGGCTAATCAGGGCAACTCTCTGGTGATTGATATTGGCGGAGCCAGCACCGAAATTATCATCGGCAATGACATGCAGCCGATCCATATGGTCAGCCTTGATATGGGCTGTGTGACTTTTATGGAGCGCTATTTCCTCGATGGCGATCTCTCTGAAGCCAACTTCCAGCGCGCCAAGGAAGCCGCCGACGAACTGCTTGACCCGGTTGCCGATGCTTTCCTTTGCTTTGACTGGCAGAACTGTCTGGGCGCCTCTGGTACGCCACAGGCGATCACCGAAATCCTGGTAAAACAGGGGATCAGCGATGCTATCCGGATTGACTATCTGTATAACCTCAGGCAGCAGTGTATTGACTGTGGCAGCCTGAGAGACTTGGTGATCGATGGTCTTGAGCCTAATCGACAGCCTATTTTCCCCAGTGGCCTGACTATTTTGCTGGCTTTGTTTGAACGGTTAAAAATCCGCACCATGAATATTTCCGGTGGTGCGCTCCGCGAGGGTTTGATTTATGGCATGCTCGACAACCTTAAACATAACGACCGCCGTACCCAGACATTAAATACCGCCATTCGTCGATACCATATTGATAAGCCCCATGCGGTAAACGTAAAGCAACTGGCAATCAATTTGTGTAAGCAGCTCTGTCAGCAATCGACGTTTTGTCATCTGGACACCGAAACGGTGCTGGATGCGGCCGCCATGCTGCACGAAATTGGCTTGCATATTGAGTACAAAAAACACCATGAACACGGTGCCTATATTCTTAACTATATAGATTTACCTGGTTACACCCGCTTACAGCGTGCCGCTATCAGAGACCTGGTGGGCGGCCATCGACAGGCTATCGATTTGCAACCTTTTGCCTTGTATCACGAGGACGTAAAGCCCATGATGGAAGGTTTGCTGCGGATCCTACGGATCGCAGTGGTTGTGTGTTTACGCCGCCATCAGCAACATATTCCAGCCATTGAGCTGAAAGTCGACGGCCTCGACTGGACGCTGACGTTTCCGGCGAAATGGCTCAAGGAACATCCTCTGATTAATGCGGAACTGGTTAACGAAGCCTGGTTACAACATAAAGCAGGCTGGCACCTGACCTGTCGGTAGGGCCAGCCCGTCAGGTAGCTTAGCGGTTTTGCAGCAGATGGGCCGCTTCCGGTGCAAAATAAGTTAAAATGCCATCGGCACCGGCGCGTTTGAAGGCCAGCAGAGATTCCAGGATAACCTGCTCACGGTTAAGCCAGCCATTGTCGAAAGCCGCCACGTGCATGGCATACTCACCACTCACCTGATAAGCAAAGGTTGGCACTGCCAGTTCAGACTTACAGCGACGCACGATATCAAGATAAGGCATGCCCGGCTTAACCATGACCATATCAGCGCCTTCTTCCAGATCCAGTGCAATTTCAGTCATGGCTTCATCGCTATTAGCCGGATCCATCTGATAGGTTTTCTTGTTACCGCCTTTGATATTTGCTGCAGAGCCGACCGCGTCGCGGAAAGGCCCGTAGTAAGCAGACGCATACTTAGCGGCGTAGGCCATGATGCAGGTATGGACAAACCCGGCCTCTTCCAGCGCATCACGAATGGCACCGATGCGGCCGTCCATCATGTCCGACGGAGCGACAATGTCCACACCGGCTTCGGCATGTGATAACGCCTGTTTAATTAAAATTTCGACCGTTTCGTCGTTCATCACATAGCCGTATTCATCAATCAGGCCATCCTGCCCGTGGGATGTGAACGGGTCGAGCGCGACATCAGAAATAAGCATCATTTCCGGTAATTCGGCTTTCAGTGTGCGAATGGCAGTTTGTGCGATAGCGTCGGCATTGAAGGCCTCACTGGCACACAGGGTCTTTTTCTCCATCGGCGTAACCGGGAATAACGCCAGACTGCGGATCCCCAGCTCATAGGCCTCTTTAGCTGCTTCTACCAACAGATCAATGGATAATCTTTCTACGCCGGGCATGGAAGGCACAGCTTCGCGCTGGTTACTCCCAGGCAGCACGAATACCGGGTAAATAAGATCGGCAGCAGTGAGTTGGTTTTCGGCAACCATCGCGCGTAATCCCTCGGTGCGACGTAAACGACGCATGCGGCGCGGCAGATATTGTGAATAGCTCATAGTTTTGTCTCAATGTGGTTTAACTGAGGTAGCAACAACCCGGTTTCGACCGGCCTGTTTAGCGGCATACAGCCTTTCATCGGCCAGTTTAAGCAATTCTGTTTCGGCATCTTCATGGGAAATAATTGCACTGGCAACACCGCCACTCAGGGTTAGTGAAATGCTTTCATTATCGATAATACAAGGGGTCTCGGCTAACTGCTGACGAATCGACTCTACCAGCTGACCGGCCCCCTCGGTCTCGGTGTTAGGCAAAATAATAGCAAACTCTTCGCCACCGTAGCGGCACACGTCGTCGGACGGGCGCTTAAGTAAGCTCTGTAACGTTTGTGCCACATGGCGTATACAGGTGTCGCCAACACTGTGACCGTATTGGTCGTTAATTTGTTTAAAGTGGTCGATGTCTATCATCGCCAGTGCCAGCGGTGTTTGCTCTCGCCGGCTGCGTCGCCCTTCAGCTTGTAAGCGCTTGTTAAAGTGTCTGCGGTTTCGGATGCCGGTGAGCGGGTCGATGGTGTTGAGTTTTTCCAGCTCGCGGTTAGCATCAGACAGCTCCCGCAGCGCAATTTCAAGCTCCAAAGTACGCTCCTGCACTTTGTACTCCAACTCATCCTGAGCTCGCTGTTGGAGCTCAATAAGCTCTTGCTTAGCCGACACCGCTTCGCGCTGTTGCTCAAGCGCCTGCTCCTTTGCCTGCATCATCTGATCGCGCTGCCGACTGTAACTGATAGCGAGAATAAACGATAACATCAGGGCTTCAATGGTGGCACCGTACACCAGGAGTACCTGCGACGGGATGCTGATATTCAGTATCCCGAGGTTGTCGAGGCTGGCCGATAAGGCGCTGATTAATAAAGCACTCCATGCCAGCGCGTAATAACCGGCAATGCTAATACGGCGCATGGCAAACCAGATGGCCACGCCCATAATTAAGATCACAGTGATTGTCAGAAGCACCAGAAATACTGTAATCGATATTACATAGTCGAGTAACAATGAGCTGGCGGTTAACACCAGAAACGATACTGACAGAGCTCTGAAACATTTGGTAAATAACAGGCTGTGTTGCCTGACTTCTAACAACGATCCTGAAAAGATGACCGCGAAAAATAAGGTTGCGCTGGCCAGAAAACTTACCGCCTGACTCTGGAACCAGACCTGTTCAGGCCATAGGTATTTGTAACCAAATCCATGCATGCTTGCCAGTGTAAGTCCCAGGCAAAGCACATAACCTGTGTAAAATAAGAAAGTCAGATTACGCGTCGTAAAAAAGAAAAACAAATTACTCAGCCCCATGGCGAGCAGCAGGCCAAAAAACAACCCCATGATTAAATTGGTATTGGCGGTATATTCGCTAAACGCCTCGCGCTGCCAGATCTTAACCGGCAACTTAACCACACTGGAAGATTCCACCCGCACAAATACTTCTGCGGGCAGGTTATTTTCCGGCAAAGCAAATAAGAAGTTGTTATACCGTAACTGACGTTGGTTAAACGGTTTGCTGTCACCCTCAGACAGAAGGTATTGCGCATCATCTTGCACAATCCACACATCAATGTTATCCAACAGCGGATAACCAACTTCAATGTAGGAAGGTTGTCCGTTCAGATTTGCCGAAGCCAGCGAAAAGGTCACCCAATGCGGCGTACCGGTATAACCAAAGCTAACCGGGTTGGTAACCGGCTGCCAGTTCATGTCTGTATGAGAATACAACGCCTTCAGCGTGCCTGGGGGGGATGCAGTTTCAGCGGTATACAATTGAGGTGTAAAGCTGTGTTGTGAATCATCCTGCGCAGACAGGGTGATAACAATAAGCACCGCCACAACCAACAGGCTGGTTAAAATAAATAACCACTTTTCTGTAACCAGTTTGGTTGACGCAAAAAACTGCATACTATTCGCTCTGTTAGCCAAATAACTGTTTGGCGTTGTTAAAGCTGATATTTTGTACCTGTTCAACACTCAGCGTTTTGATCTGAGCGACAGTTTGGCCGATATGCGGCAAATAGGCCGGCGCATTATTGCGCTGTCTCGGCTTCCGATCCTTAGGATACAGATAGGGCGCATCGGTTTCCAGAATAAGCCGCTGTGCAGGCAGCTCGCGTAGCGCTTCTCGCAGTGACTCTCCACGTTTTGCATCACACACCCAACCGGTAATCCCTATGTATAGCCCCAGCGCCAGGTAAGCCCGCATTTCCTCAATGGTACCGGTAAAACAATGAGCAATCCCGCCTGCCAGCTTACTTTTATACGGTTCGAGAATAGCCAACTGATCGGCAAAGGCGTCCCTTTCATGCAAATATACCGGCTTATTAAGCTCAACAGCCAGCACCAATTGTTCAGCAAACACCGCGCGCTGCACATCACGGGGCGAAAAGTCACGGTTAAAATCCAGACCGCACTCCCCCACTGCAACGACGCCGGGCTGTTTAGCTCTTACCCGCAATTCCTGCCAGTGTTCCGGACGGGCATCTTTAGCATTGTGTGGGTGAACGCCGAGGGTATAGCAGAGCTGCTGCGGATACTGTTGGTAGTAATCTTCAGCCTGCTGCCATTCATTAGGATGGGTGGTGATCAGGCAGAGTCTGGAAACGCCTGCAGCAAGGGCATCTTCTATGGTCTGTTCGACGGGCATACGCGCATCGAACATATTTACCCCGGCATCAAACCAGGTCATGTTATCGGATCCGCTTGACTTTAATTCGACGGTTAACGCCGTCATGACTCAAAAAGAAAGCGCCAAGAAAACCGCTTTCGATAGTCACTTCCATCCCGATATCGAGCTGCATAGGCTGACTATCTTTTTGTTGCCACTGAGTACCGTTATCGAGGGTAATAAGTAGTTTGCCACGGGCAGTCTCACTAAGTTGTGAAATAGTGGCGGTGATTTCATCAATCTCTTCTTCAACGGTCTTTGGTGGTAAACCAAAGTCGGCTGGCGCCTGACCACGCGGCGGGGTCTGTTTGCCCTCTTCGCGCCTGAACCGGGCTTGTTCAGAGATGTTTGCAGCCTGCTTATCACTTGCCTTTTCTCTGCCGGTGACGGCCGGTTTTTGCCCAGTTCTCTGATTATTCTTGGATACGGTTAAACGCTCAAGAGCCGGGGATTGAATGGCATCAAAACAGGCAAGGCGGCGGGAGTCATTGTCGATGGCTTTACAGGATGCCAGGGCCTGCAGCAGGTTGTCGGCATAGGTACTTACCGATACCAGCCACAGCACAACAGGTAAAATCAAAGCGGGCAGTTTTTTCATGGCTGGCATCCTTTGTTTATTGTCTCAGGCCATTTGTTATGAACAGTTTAGTCCTTCGCGGCGGACTCTTTTTCATCTTCTTCGTTTTCATCTTCGTCATCGCGACTATATAGTGCGCCAATAACCACACCGCACTCAAATAATATCCACATTGGGATAGCCAGTAACGACTGAGAAATAATATCCGGCGGTGTCAGCAGCATGCCAATCACGAATGCCCCAACAATAACGTAAGGACGCTTCTCACGCAGGCTGTTGGCATCTGTTACGCCAGTCCAGCACAGCAGCACAATGGCAATGGGGATTTCAAATGACACGCCAAAAGCAAAGAACAGCTTTAATACAAAATTAAGATAACTGTTGATATCGGTAGCAACCGTTACGCCTTCCGGGGCCACCGAGGTAAAGAATGCAAAAACGACTGGAAACACCACATAATAGGCGAACGCCATACCTGCATAAAACAGTAAAGTACTGGAAAACAGCAGCGGTGCAACCAGCTTCTTTTCATTGCGATACAGCCCCGGCGCAACAAAGCCCCAAATCTGAAATAGCACATAAGGGATTGCAATGAAAAACGACAGCACCATGGTTAACTTGAAAGGTGCGAAGAAAGGCGACGCGACATCTGTCGCAATCATGGATGAATTCACCGGTAACGTCCGTAACAGCGGCTGAGCCAGCAACTGATAAAGATCGTTGGAAAAATAAGCCAGGCAAGCAAATACCAAAAATACGCTGAGGACAGCGCGCAGCAACCGTGAGCGCAACTCAATCAGATGCGATATAAGACTATTTTCTTCAGACATTTATGGCTTTTTATACGGTTTTTGAACAGATTCGGCAGCTTCTTTGAGTTCGTCAACGCTGTTTTTCAACTCCGGAGACAAATCCTTGAGCCCTTGTTGTTCCGCTTTTTTTAAATTCTCATGCAACTCGTGAACCCGCAATTGATGCTCGACTTCTTCCTTGAACCCACTGGCCACGTTCCTAACGCTTCGAATTGTTTTAAGAGTAGAGCGCATAGCACCGGGCAGCCGTTCAGGCCCCAGCACAACAAGCGCTAATACACCGATTAACAGGATTTCCCAAAACCCAATATCGAACATTAGTGTTTTTCTTTAGTTTCGCTTTCTGTTTTAACAGATTCGCTACCGGCCTTTGGCTTTTCTTCCACTTTAGACTGCGGCTCTTTAAAGTCAGCGTCTTCCTCAGACACGGCTTTCTTGAACCCTTTAATTGCTCCGCCTAAATCCGAACCAATGCCTTTTAATTTTTTGGTACCAAATAACAGCACAACAATTACCAGCACGATGAGTAGTTGTACCCAACCAATATTGCCCATAAAAACCTCTTGCTTACATCAATGACTACAGTATGCCATCGACTGTCAATTCAAACAGCACTTTTATCGATTAATCAGGATATTCTACCGAGCTATTTACGATAAGCCAGTATTGATTAGTCAGCCAGCCAAAAAAATCGCAGGTCAGATCTGTGGCGGCGAATTACGAAAATTTTATTTGCAGCCACCGCCATTATCGCGCAAGCTAATTTAATCAGTGACAAGCATTTTCATGGAAGTCAGGTGCTTAACTACCAATGTCCGAAATAGACACGCTTACAATAAAAGGAACTGGCCATCTTGTTTAAATGCAGGCAACTCGCCAGTTTGCTGCTCCTTGGGTTATGGGTGAGTAGTCAGGCTCTCGGTCAGTCTGATGACACATCGGTTGAACGGGATAAGCCGCAGCAAAGTCCGCCGGTCACAGAAAGCTGGCTGGACAGCTGGCACAGTAATTTTAGTGAGTCCATGGATTACACAGCGCAACGTCTTGACGAGTTTTTTGCGCTGGCAGATAGTGACGAGCATAAAAATGCCAGGGCTGAAGGCAGAGTGCGGTTTGGCTGGGAGCCCCGTACCCGCGATCTGGCGGCCCAGGATTTTCGCTTCCGGGTCAGGGTAAAATTACCGGCTCTGAAAGACCGCGTAGATTTAATGCTGTCTGATGACGAAAGCTACGACCGTCAGGACTCCATCCGTGCAGCAAGGGATGCGGTGAACGAAAACCGCGACTCCACCACCCTATCGCTGCGCTATCAGGAAGAACAGGACTCGCCTGTTTCTCACCGTATCGGTGCCGGAAGACGGGGCCAGCTGTTTGCAAAAAGTCAGTACGAAAGCGAGTATCACTTTACCGATGTGTTGAAGATGGATTACGACGCCGAACTGTACTATTACACCCGGGATGAGCTTGGTGCCGAGCTCGGGCTGGATTTCACCTACCTGCTGACCGATGAAAAATATCTGCGCTTTAATAACCGTTACTATTACCGCGACCGCTTTGAAGACTGGTTCTGGCGATATGAAATGCAATACCTGCGGCCACTCACCCAGGAAAGTGCGATATTGTATACCTTTGTGACCAAAGGCCTGACCAAACCCAACCACCACCTCAACGAGGTCTACACCAGTGCTCGGTGGCGCACTAACTACTTACGCTCGTGGCTTTATTTTGAACTTGAGCCGTTCGTAATATGGCTTCGCAAAGAAGACTTTAAGCCCTCTTACGGGGTCGCCATGCGCTTTGAGTTTTACTACGGCCGACAGTAATTGGCCATAGTGCGCCGCTTGCTGATGGTTAAGCTCAAACCATAATGTTTACTTTAAGCCTGATGCTTTATCGCTATACCAGCTTAAAAATAAAACAACATGAAATCAGTGTATTACTCTATGTTTATGTCATTTCGTAATAAATATAGTCCCCAGCCCCTTGCTCACAAACCCAGAATTGGGTTTAATAGACCAATTGGACTGATTAATTATTAATCGCTATACGCAACAAGGAGGGGCATCAGTGCTATTTAAAAGCTGCATTAAACTGTTATTTTGCCTCGGTCTTTCCCTGCCAGCGTCGGCGTTACAACCGGATCACGACGAACTCCTTTTACAATACCAGCAAAGCTTCGGTTATCAGAGTCCGCCCCTGTTTTACACACCTCAGCCACAGCTCAGTGCCCGGTTTGACGAAAGTCACCTCGGTGTGTTTTTTTCTTTCTTCTCTGTGGCACTCATTGTGCTGGCCATTCGCGGTCAGCAACGTCAGGATTACAGCCAGTTTCGGGATCCCCGCAAACACCACAGGCTTGCATTACCTAACCACCAGTTTCAGGTACAAAAAAGCCCGGCTAGTTAGCCAGGCTTTTTAATGCTTGGATGGTTAAGGGCGCAGGGCGCGCTCACCACGGGCCAGGCCACACACACCAGTGCGCGATGACTCGATAATTTCGGTGCACTGCGCCATGGTTGTCGCAAAGGCATCCAGTTTATCTGTGGTACCGGTTACTTCCATGGTGTAGTTGTTTAACGATACATCAAGGATATTGGCGCGGAAAATATCGGCGTTGCGCTTCACCTCGGCTCGAATAGCTTCGTTACGGGTTGCAACTTTAATCAGCATCATTTCCCGTTCAATGTGCGCATTTTCTGATAAATCGATCACCTTGAGCACATCCACCAGCTTATTCACCTGCTTGGTAATTTGCTCAATCACCTTGTCATCGCCGTGGGTAATGATGGTCAGGCGAGACAGGCTCGGATCTTCGGTTGGTGCCACACATAAAGAATCTACGTTGTAACCGCGCTGAGAAAACACCCCAACAATTCTCGACAGTGCACCTGGCGCGTTTTCCATTAATACTGAAATAATTCTTTTCATCAGGTTCTCTCCGTCTTACTTAAACGCATGTCATCCATTGCGCCGTATTTAATTTGCATGGGGTATACGTGCTCGTTCTGATCAACTGCAATATCCATAAATACCAGACGATCGGTAATGCTAAAGCATTTCTCCATGGCGGCGTCCAATTCCGACAGCGAATCAACTTTAATACCCACGTGGCCATACGCTTCGGCCAATTTGACGAAGTCGGGCATGGAATCCATATAAGAATGGGAATGACGCCCTTTGTAAATCATATCCTGCCACTGACGAACCATACCCAGTGCACGGTTATTCAGAGAAATAATTTTAATCGGCAGGTTGTATTGCAAACAGGTAGATAGTTCCTGAATGTTCATCTGGATACTACCGTCACCGGTCACTACCACCGAAGTGGCATCCGGATGGGCAAATTGCACGCCCATCGCAGCAGGCAAACCAAAGCCCATAGTGCCCAGACCACCGGAGTTGATCCAGCGACGCGGCTTATCATAGGGGTAATACAGTGCAGCAAACATCTGGTGCTGACCTACATCAGAGCTGACGTAGGCTTCACCATTGGTGTGTTTGTACAGTGACTCAATAACCTTTTGCGGTTTGATTACCGACTCACCCTGTTCGAAGCTCAGGCACTTACGGCTGCGCCACTGAGTGATTTGCTCCCACCAGTCAGCCAGTTTAGCTTTCTGCTCTGGCAATTCTTCAGGAGTTAACAGGTTTAAAATTTGTTCCAGCACAGTTTCTACTGAGCCAACCACCGGGATATGGGCATTCACCGTTTTGGAAATCGATGCCGGATCAATATCCACATGAATGATATCTGCATGCGGACAGAATTTTTCGACATTATTGGTAACACGGTCATCAAAACGGGCACCCAGCGCTAAGATGCAGTCTGAGTTGTGCATGGTTTTGTTAGCTTCGAGCGTGCCGTGCATGCCCAGCATGCCGACGAACTGTTCGTGAGTGCCTGGGAATGCACCAAGCCCCATCAGCGTGCAAGTTACCGGCGCTTGTAATAACTCAGCCAGTTGGGTAACTAAGCCAGACGCTTCCGCTGTAATGGCACCGCCACCTACGTAAAGTACCGGACGCTCTGCTTTTTTAAGTGAAGCAACGGCTTTTTTCACCTGCTTCATGTGGCCGCGTACGGTTGGATTATAAGAACGCATGGTGACATCCGAAGGGAACACATAAGGGTGTTCTTCCATAACGTTCACAATATCTTTTGGTAAATCAACCACTACCGGGCCCGGACGGCCGGTATTAGCAATGTAGTAAGCTTTCGCGATGGCATCAGGAATATCCTCAGCCCGCTTTACCAGGAAGCTGTGTTTTACGATTGGGCGTGAACAACCCACCATATCCGTTTCCTGAAAGGCGTCTTCACCGATGTGCATCGATGGCACCTGACCAGACAGAATAACCATGGGGATCGAGTCCATATACGCTGTGGCAATACCCGTTAAGGTATTGGTGGCGCCTGGGCCTGAAGTGACGAGGACGGTACCGGTTTTACCTGTCGAACGCGCGTAACCATCTGCCATATGAGCAGCTGCCTGTTCATGACGCACGAGGACATGTTTGACATCATCCTGAGCAAATAATGCATCATAAATGTCAAGAACGGCACCACCCGGGTAACCGAATACATGTGTAACTCCTACATCTTTTAGCGCTTCCACCACCATGGCGGCGCCCGACATCATCTTCACGGTGTTATCTCCTGTTGGATCATTAATTCAAACTAATCATTTAAGTAATTCAATGAATTAGTTAAAGCAAGTTGCTTGGCTGACAATCACAGAAAGTCGATTGTAAATTGACCTTGGTTGTCGTGTACGCGGACTATATCGAAGGCACCGGGAAGATCAAACAACTTTCTTAATAAAAGTGAGATATATATCCCAAATAGTGAATATAGTAGGATATACATCCTATTTTCAACTATCAAAACCACTAAAAACGAAATTTTTATATTTACATGATTTTAACAGAAGTAATTATCAAAACAGCTCTGCAGCGCTTAGTAATTAACCCCTTGCAAATTTATTACGGCGAAAAAATCAATTTAATTTACCGCATCAAATTAGGATGAATATTTCGTTTAATCTTTTCAGCTTTTTTAGCTCTTCCTTTGGCAATAGCTTATTAACAGCTTTATGGGCCACTGCTGCGATGGGCAACAGCTGCCTCTACACATTCCCGTACCCGGCAAAGCACTGTACCAGTGTAATGGATTTCTGCACACAAAACGAACAGAGCATCCGCCCATATTAAGTGTACGAAGGTGTCCGCGCCGGACACTTAAAGTGTCCGGCATTGATAAAACGGACACCTGAAAACAATAAAGTCAATACAAAACATAAGGTTAAAATATGGCACGCATCTGGTATCTGTGCTGGTAACTGTTCGAGGAGGAACATCCTATGTTACTAATTCATTTTCTTGCCGTACCCGCAATGATACTGATTACCGCAGCATGCATTACCCTGTTGGAATCAATGAACCTTGGTGGCCTGAAATGATCAAGGACACCAGCGCCCAGGATTCTGTGGTGATGCCCCAACGACGTAACAGCATTAAACGATTATTTTTTATCGCAGTAGCACTGATTGCCATTGCTCTGTCTGCTCACGCCATTCTTAACACAGAGTCGGCAGCGAAATCTGTGGATCGGGCCAGCGTGCAAATTGCTACGGTAGAACGCGGTGATTTAGTTCGTGATATTGCTGCTACCGGCCGAATTGTGGCCGCCAATGCGCCTCAGGTGTACAGCCCAGAAGAAGGGCTCGTAACACTCCTGGTAAGGGCAGGAGATTCGGTAAGCAAAGGTCAGCAAATAGCCCGGGTAGACAGCCCGCAGCTGCAAAACCAGTTACAGCAGGAACGCTCTGAACTGGCACGACTTGAAGGTGAGCTGGCGCGCAAATCCCTGGATGCCCGCCGCCAGACGCTGCAGTTAAATAAGCAACTGGACTTAGCCAAAGTAGAACTCAAAGCTGCGGAGCGCGAAAGCCGCCGCGCCAACAAGTCGATTAAAACCAATATAATCAGTCAGATTGACTATGAAAAGGCGGAAGATGAGCTGGCCCGCGCCAGACTCACCGTAACCCATGCTGAACAGGAAGTCGCCCTGGCCAAAGACACACTGGCCTTTGAAGTACAGGCTGCCGAGAACACCCTTGCCAGACAGCAGCTGGTTGTTGATGAGCTGCAACGTAAAGTTGGTAACCTGACCATAGCGGCCAGCGTAGAAGGTGTGGTGGGCAATCTGTTTGTTACCGGACGCTCTCTGGTAACCGCCAATCAACCGCTGATGACGCTGGTGGACCTCACCGCTTATGAAGCAGAAATAAACGTCGCAGAGAGCTTTGCTAATGAGCTGGGTCTGGGAATGGATGTTGAGCTGAAAATTGGTCGTCAGACCGTGATGGGTAAACTGTCTGCCATTTCACCGGAAGTCGCCGAGCGGGAAGTGACCACCCGGGTGCGCTTTGATCAAAGTAGCCTCAACCAAATTCGTCAGAACCAGCAGGTTATGGCCCGGGTATTGTTGGAAAACCGTAACGATGTGCTCAAGGTTCGTCGCGGCAGCTTCCTCCAATCCGGCGGCTATGTAGCCTACAAACTTAACGGCGACGTAGCGAGCCGAATCGACATTGAAACAGGCGCAACCAGCATGCGTGAAGTAGAGATCCTGACCGGCGCCATGCCGGGCGATCAAATCATTGTGTCCAGCTATCAGGGCTTTGAACAAGCCGAGTCCATTTTATTACGTTAAGCCTTGCGGCTAACCAGCGTATTTAACTGAAAGGAATACCCCATGTTAATAATGAAGAATGTGAGCAAAGTTTATCAAACCGAAATGGTGCAGACCCACGCCTTAAGAGATTTTGACCTGGAGGTTAAAGAAGGCGAATTCATTGCAGTTACCGGACCTTCTGGCTCCGGTAAAACCACGTTTTTAAACATTGCCGGCATGCTCGAGCCGTATACCAGTGGCGAGTATATGCTGGACGACGTAAATGTGGGAGGATTATCCGACAATCAGCGCGCAGATCTACGCAACCAAAAAATTGGCTTTATCTTTCAGGGCTTTAATCTTATACCCGACCTGAACTTGTACGAGAATGTGGAAGTACCACTGCGCTACCGCGGTATCAAGGCAGCAGAGCGTAAAAAAAGAATCGAGTCATGCCTTGAACAGGTTGGGCTCGGCAGTCGCGCAAAACCCCTGCCACAGCAACTTTCTGGTGGCCAGCAGCAACGTGTGGCCATCGCCCGCGCCCTGGCCGGTGAGCCCCGTTTCTTACTGGCCGATGAGCCAACCGGTAACCTCGACAGCCTGATGGCCCGCCAGGTCATGGAACTGCTGGAACAAATTAACCGCGATGGAGCCACCATTGTGATGGTTACGCACGACCCTGAACTGGCCCGCCGGGCGCCCCGCAATATTCAGATTGTTGACGGCCAGGTGGCCGACTTAACCCTGTATCAGGGCGTTACCGGCCAGACGGATCGTCAGGTGGTAGGAGGCTGATATGTTCCTGCACTATATAGATTTAGGCTGGCGCAGCCTGCGCCGTACCCCGCTGGTAAGCTTTTTGATGGTGCTGGCTATTGCGCTCGGCATTGGCATTACCATGACCAGTTTGTCGGTTTATCACATGATGTCGATGGATCCTATTGAGCACAAAAGCAGCCGTTTATTTCATCCTCAATTACAAACCATGGATGACGGCGAAGATACCTGGTCTGAGGATAACCTGCCGTATCAGTTAACCTATCAGGATGCCAAAAACCTGGCTGAAGCCCCTTTTCCGCAGTATAAAGCAGCGATGCTGCGCACCGGCTTTACGGTGCACCTGGACAACTCTGAAATTCGCCCGTTTATTCAGAATACCCGGGTCACTCACAGTGACTTCTTTACACTGTTTGATTTGTCGTTCATTTACGGCTCCGCCTGGACGCAGGAACAGGCTGATGCAGCCAGTCCGGTCGCGGTGATCAGTGAAGAACTTAACCAAAAGCTGTTTGGCGGCGAGAATTCCGTGGGCAGGCAAATCTATCTCGACGATACCAGCTTTCGGATCGTCGGTGTCATTGCCCCCTGGGAAACGCATATGAAGTTTTATGATGTGAATAACGGCGCCTTTAACAGTCAGGAAAGCATTTATATTCCTTTTAGCCTGATTGCAGCCATGGACATTAATACCTGGGGGAACAGCAACGGCTGGAAGTTCCAGAATATCCGTTCTATGAAGGATAAACGCCAGTCTGAAATCTTCTGGCTGCAGTTCTGGGTGCAGCTTGAGGATGAGGCTGCAGTAAGTCAGTACGGCGATTACCTGATGAGCTACATGGCGGAACAGCAAAAGTTTGGCCGTTTTAACCGCGAACAGCTCGAATACGGACTGCGCGATGTGAATGCCTGGCTCGATTACCGTAATGTGGTGTCTGAAGACAATGAGGTACTGGTGGCATTGAGCTTTATGTTTCTGGCGGTGTGTCTGGCCAATATTCTGGGCCTGTTACTGGCCAAGTTTATGCGCCGGGCGCCGGAAGTGGGTGTGCGCCGGGCATTGGGGGCCAGCAAGCGTCAGGTCTTTTTGCAACACATTATTGAAGTATCCATGTTAGGCCTGATAGGCGGCCTGATGGGGATCGGTATCGCTCAATTGGGCTTATGGGGCGTACGCCTTACTCAGGAGTACTACTCACCGCTTGCCACCATGGACCTGACCATGCTGCTGTCGGCACCGGTGATAGCCATCTCTGCCTGTGTGATTGCAGGCCTTTATCCGGCCTGGCTGGTTTGCCGCACCACACCTGCCACTTACCTTAAAACCCAATAGGAGCTGCACGATGTTAGAAATTAAACCCATTATCAACGCACTACGCCGCTCTAAAGTGGGAGCGATTCTACTGCTGATTCAAATCGCCATTACCACAGCAATTGTTAGTAATGCGGCCTTTATCATTCAGGATCGGATGACGTACCTGCAGCAGGAAACCGGTTATCCGGAGCAGGATATCTTCTCTATAACCGTAATGACCTACGGCAAGGATCGGGATTTGTCTCAGCAGTTTGAGGAAGACGAAGCCATACTGCGTAACCTGCCTGGCGTGGTGGATGCTGCGCTCAGTAATGCAGTGCCGCTCAGCGGCTCCGGCAGCGCCTCAGGTATGGGTCTGAAACCAGCGCCAGAGCCGGGCCGTAACGTTCGAGCCGGTTACCTGTTTGCCGACGATCACATGCTCAACACCCTGGGTGTTAAGCTTAAGGAAGGCCGAAATTTTGCCCCTGACGAAGTTATCGTGACTCAGGATCCGGGCAAAGTGCCTAACGTAGCCATTGTCTCTTCGACCTTTGTTCAGGAAGCTTACCCTGATGGCGACGGCCTGGGTAAACTCATGTATATGGGTGACAAGCCATTCAAAATTATCGGTATCGTCGACAAGATGAAAGGCCCGTGGCTGAAAGACGATAGGCCCGATAACGTAGTGATTTTCCCCTACATTAAAGCCGAAACCTATCAGCATATTATTGTGCGTACCGAACCTGGTCAGCGTGCTGCCGTGATGCAGACGGTGGAAGATAAATTACTAGCGGCCTACGACAAACGGGTATTTACCAATGTCATCACGCTGGACGAAAATAAGCGCCAGTACAACGCCTCGGATACGTTGATGCTGCGGATGCTGATGGTACTTATAGTTGTACTGGTGGCAATTACCGCATTGGGCATATTTGGTCTTACGCTGTTTAATATCAGTAAGCGAACCCGTCAGATTGGTACGCGCCGTGCGCTGGGTGCCCGCAAATCAGATATTATTCGCTACTTCCTGGTTGAAAATACCCTGATATGTAGCGGCGGGCTGATTATTGGCTGCACTGCCGCAGTGTTAATGGGGCAGCAGTTATTACAACGCTTCTCACTGCCGGCACTGGAATTTCAATATGTTGCAGGTACAGCAATAATGGTACTGGTGATGACGCTGGTAGCGGTAATATTTCCGGCCCGGCGCGCAGCCCAAATCTCGCCGAGCGTTGCGACCCGCAGTATTTAGCGGTAAGGTCTCAATGTGTCGGCACATAACCCATAACAGGCTGATTAAGCACTGAAAATGATGGATAAAATTCTACTAGTTGATGATAACCCGGCAGTGCTTGACGCATTGTCGCTGTTACTGGAAATTCATGGTTACACCGTGGTGACGGCGACTAATCCGATGGCAGCGCGGCAAATTGTGAATTATCAGGCCATTTCGCTGGTTATACAGGATATGAATTTCAGTGCCGACACTACCTCCGGCGAGGAAGGCAAGCAGTTATTTAACGACTTGCGCGAACTCAACCCTCATTTACCGGTGATCCTGATCACCGCCTGGACCGAGCTTGAGCAAGCTGTGGAACTGGTGAAAGCCGGCGCGGCAGATTATATTGCCAAGCCCTGGGACGATCAAAAGCTAGTGAATACCGTGGCCAACCTGATTGAGCTGGGCAAAACCCGCTCCCAGAGCGCCCAGCTGGCAAAGCAACAAAGTGCTTTTCTGGATGCAAGGGAAGCTGCCGCCCGGGTTGGGTTGGTGTATCAGAGCGCAGCGATGCAGCGCCTCACTGACATGGCGATTCAGGTTGCTAAATCCGACATCAGCGTACTGATTACCGGGCCTAATGGCAGCGGCAAGGAGAAAATTGCCCAGCTCATACAGGCTTGCTCTCCTCTAAAAGACAAACCTTTTATCAGTATCAATGCCGGCGCATTACCACCGGATTTAATGGAAGCCGAATTGTTTGGTGCCGAACCCGGTGCCTACACGGGTGCACAAAAAGTGCGGATCGGCCGCTTTGAAGCCGCTGATGGGGGCACCTTATTTCTCGATGAAATAGGTAACCTCTCGCCCGCCGGCCAGATGAAATTACTGCGAGTACTGCAAACCGGTGAATTTGAACGACTGGGATCGGTGCAAACCCGGCGGGTGAATGTACGGGTAGTCTCTGCAACTAACGCCGATCTCACTACAGATATCCGGCAAGGCCGATTCCGTGAGGATTTATATTACCGGCTCAATGCCATTGAGCTGAGGCTACCGCCACTGAGTGAACGCCCGGATGACGTAATGCCGTTAATTCAGCACTTCCTGCCCGGTCGCGAGATTGGCCTTGATGTGCAAAAGGCCCTGGCCGACTATCCCTGGCCCGGTAATGTCCGCGAACTCGAAAATGCCTGCAAGCGCGTGGCGGTGCTTAAACCGGATGGAGAAATTAGTCTGGCTGATTTTGCCCTGACCGGCTCAACCACGGTAACCAATACAACACCTAACACCGCAGAGCCGTCCCGCCAGGCACTGGAATTTGCAATCGAAAAACACGAGGGGGTGATTGCCCGGGTTGCTAAAGAATTTGGTATGAGCAGGCAATCGCTGTATCGCCGGCTCAAAAAGTTCGGGATTGAATATTGAGAAGTCCATTACCACCCTTTTTTATGGTTTATGCGGTCACCGTATTTACCGTTGTCATCGCCTTTATACCTTTGATGTGGCTGCTCGACTGGGACGTCAGCTATAAACTAGCGTTATTTACTGCCACTCTCATTGTTTGCCTGCTGATATTGAAAAAGGGGCTCACCAGACTTTCCACCTCACTGGAATCGTTAAAAGTAGGCCTGCTTAATTTTAAAGACGGCGAATTCTCAAATCAGCTTGTTTATCGCGATAAGGATCCGCTGGGCGATTTATGCTTATTGTATAACGAGTCGGCAGAAAAGCTGCGGCAGGAAAAGCGTTGGTTACATCAGCGCGAGCTGATGCTCGATAAGGTGTTACAGAACTCCCCTGAAATACTGCTGTTACTCAACGACCACCAGCAGGTAGTGTTCAGTAACTATGCGGCCAGAGACTTCTTTGATGCCAGCGACCGGCTGGAAGGCTTCCCGTTATCAGCCTTGCTAAACAACGTCTCAGCGCCGGCGGCCACCGCTCTCAGGGAAGCCAGAGAAGGGCTATTTACCTTGCCATGCTCAACCGGCGAGAACGAAACCTGGCATTTATCCATAGGCCGTTTTGTATTGAACAATCAGCATCACATACTGTTTATTCTTAAACAAATGACCCGTGAACTGAGTCGACAGGAAGTGGCCGTCTGGAAAAAGGTGATCCGCATTATCAGCCACGAACTGAATAACTCCATCGGACCGGTGTCTTCCATGCTGCACAGTGGGCGCTTGTTGAGTGAGAACCTTAATGAGCCCCGGCTTACCCGGGTCTTTTCGACCATCGCCGAACGGGTGGAGCATTTAAGTGACTTTGTGCAGGGATACGGTAAATTTGCCAAACTGCCCGAGCCTAAACCAGAAAGGATAAACCGGGTCGCCTTTATCTCTAAGTTGCAACAGCAATGGCCGTTTCATTATCAGGAAAAAGGTGAAGGCGAACTCTATGCCGATATCATTCAGCTGGAGCAACTGCTAATCAACCTGCTGAAAAACGCCCATGAATCAGACTCCCATGGCGAAGATATAACGCTGAGTATTAACCTCAATAAACAACGTACCGTTATTGAAGTGAGCGACCTTGGCCAGGGCATGTCTGATACCGTGCTGTCGCAGGCGCTGATCCCATTTTATTCCACAAAAAGCTCGGGAAGCGGACTGGGGCTGGCCTTATGCAGGGAGATTGCAGAAGCGCATCATGGCCAGATTGCCTTGCATAACCGCGAGGAGCGAGGGCTGACTGTGCGTGTTACCTTCCCGTCGCTTTCCGCCGTTTAAGATTTTAAAGTCTAAAGAGACTATTTTAAAGCAAACACCTGCTCAACGGGGACGTTGAAATGGGCCGCTATTTTTAAAGCGATCACCACAGAGGGCGTAAACCGGCCGGTTTCTACTGTGCTAATGGTTTTTCTCGACACGCCGATCGCATCAGCCAGTTCCTGTTGAGAAAGCTTGTGCTGCTGGCGAAGTTTATGGATATGATTATCCAGTTCTTCATTCACCAGCGTCTTCCTCGCGTAATTTCCATAAAATCAGCACGCCATGGGTAAGCATTGCTACACCTAATAAAGCTAACAATGCATCCGTAAGGCCAACGGGCATTAAAAATTCAAGAAACCACTGACTATCTCCCAATATAGCCAGCTGAAATCCGCCGAACATCATAATATGGCAGGTGATCCGTAAACTAGACGCACTGACATAATCCGCATACTCATCCTGAAATTTCAGCGACCAAAATCCCAGTCGGTTTGTATACCTGTAGAATTTTATAGATTTTATTGATAACAATAGCACCAGAATGACACCTGACAGCATGGTACATCCCAGCACCCAATACATCACACTACCTTTATCCCCAAGGAACTCCTGTGCCACGCTCATCAGCAAAAGTACTGCTGCCGCAACACTAATTTTGCCGGTATAGGCTAAATACTGCTGCTCTATTTCAGGTGTTACAACGCCTAATCTGGCATTAATCTTTTTTCTGGTCTCATTAATTTTGCTTCTGGTTTCATTAATTTCCATTTTAAATAATCCTTCACAAATTACCTTAACGTTACATATGATACCTTTAATAACCATATGTAACCCACAGGTACCAATGATACCCAAAGGTTACACAAAGACAAGCTTTTTATCGTAAACAAAACCATGGGAGTATTATTTAAGCAGATAAAGCCTTGTAAACATCTGAGTTGGCGAGTGAATATTGGGATATAAAAAGATCGCCATCTCAGCATAATTGCTCAAAGCGGAAGGCAATAAAAAGGGATTAAGGCGAATGCAGGCGCATCCGCCTGTGTTGACTTACTTTTTATGCTTTGGCACCCAGGCCCATAGCATTTCACACACCACAGGTTCAATATTGTTGGCATCGGTGACGATGACCTTAACCAACACCTCGCCTTTTTCCTGTTGTTGCATCATCTGAATCTGCTCGTCACTGAGCGAGGCCACTGCGGTCATATCGCCTGTCGCCCGCTTTACGTATTGTAGATTCATCGATTTGATCAGCGGCAATTTATCTCCCGGCAGGTTTAAACCAACAATAAAACCCGTAGCCGATTCTGCCAGCAACGCCATTGCCGCAGCATGAACACTGCCAATGTGATTCTGCACTTTTTTATAGTTTGGTTGCCTGAAAGTGACGGTAGAAAAGTCGGTAGACACAATATCCACCCGTGCAGTACCCGCCAGCTTCACTTTATAGCGGAACATCCAGGTTAGCAGACGGCTGCTCAGCCAGGCTGGATATTTATTTACTTTTTCGGCATAGCGCCTTAAGGGATTACTCGACATAAAAACGGCTCAACTGGTTAGACCAGAAGAGCCTACGTTTTCTTAGCGCACAAATCAAGAGCTAGCGGCAGTCTGTTAATTTGGCTTTAGGTCTGCCAACAATGCCTCTAGCTTTGCGGTATGCGCAGCATACTGCCGCCAGCGGCCAATGGAGCGTGTGTTGATTGCTTCTCGCACCTGTACTTTACTGGCAGTTGAAACCGGTGTCTTATTTTTTTCCACCTGCAGACAGGCAGTCTCCCAATTGAGACCACAAAAATCAATCAGTGCCGGGATTTCTTCAGCCGGGCGGGTAACCAGTTCCTCATAGGATTGTAGCCGCACGTTGTGTGGGAAAAGATTTTGCCAATGATGCACTAAAGAATAAAAGTTCTTATAAAAACGCCCTGTAGATTCAAGATCATAGGAATAAGCAAAATAAGGGCTGTTTAATGAGAACAACTGCCGGAAGTTACCAATACAGGTATCCATGGGATCCCTTAACAAACACACGATTTTTGCATTAGGCAGGGCCCGGCGAATTAACCCCACATAGAAAAAATTGAACGGCAGTTTATCGACCAGGTATTTTTTATTGTTCAGCAGAAATGACGTTCTTTCAAGATACCGGCTACCCAGTTCGGCAAATGAGAGCTGCGCGGCGGCTTGTAAGGTGGGTAAATCGAGCACCTGATTAGAAGGCGTTTTCGCCAGTTCTTTTACAGCTAACCCGAAATCCTGAAGTTCCCCCCCCGAGGCGACCTGACTATGACTGGTAATAATGCGCTCCACCAGGGTAGTACCCGAGCGCGGCATGCCAAGCACAAAGATCGGCTGCGATGACGGATCGCCCTGATTGGCAGAGCTAACAGCCGGCTGCTGTGCCTGCAACCAGTTAAAGATAGCGTCATAGTGTTGTTCAACCGCTGTAAACTGGCGCCTTTTAGCCTGCTTTGCCTCACTGAGAACATTGAAGGCTTTATCATACTGTTTAAAAGCTTCGTACTCTTTTGCCAGTGCATGACTTAAATGCAATTTACCATCGGTATCAGTGGTTTTTGCATGAAGAACAGATAGTCTTTCAATATGATTATTGGTTTCACTAATGCCGCCGAGATCAGAAAGCGCATAGTGCGCCTGGTAATAGTCAGGCTTTAGCGCAATTGCTTGTTCAAAGGCTTGCCGCGCTGTATCAAACTGCCCGGCAAATTTGGCCGATACCGCAAAGTTATAATGAAAACTGGCGTTATCCGGCGCCTTAGCCAGCGCCGCTTTAAAATACCTCAACGCTTCTTCATGCAAGCCCACCCGGCTTAGAGACACACCTACCGTATCCAGCGCCAGCGGTTTATCCAGACTGGATACCGGACACCGTGAGGCCGCGTCGACCGCAGCGGGCATATTGCCAAGCAAGGCATAACACTTGGTGAGGTACGCATAAGTTTGGGGTTCAGCCGACAATTGAGCGGATTTATTTAACAGGCGCACTGCCTTATGGATTTGCAGGATCTCAATATGCACTATGCCGAGTAGAAAATAGGCCTCGGCATCATCGCCGTAGTGTTTAATCAATGTCACACAGGCGCTGTGCGCAGCGACATAATCACGTTGATTAATCGCACTCAGTGCCTGCTGAATAAACTGTTGCTTGTTTTGCATAGGTTGTTGTTCCAACAAAAAGGCACCTTGCGGTGCCTTTTAAGTAGTGATTTGCCAGGCTTGCTCTGCAAGCCCGTTGTTATGCAGTTTTACATTTCAAACTGATAACTGAACGTTACACCAACGGTGCGCGGACGCAGCAGGAAGTGACCGTAACCACGTTGTAAATCGGTGCGGTTTATCGCTATATTACCGACCCCCTGATACCCCTGATGGGCACGAGTCGATACAAAGGCGTATTTGTCGAACAGGTTATCAACATAGAAAGTGACACTCCAGTCAAAATCAGAGATTTTGGCAGTCAGGTTGCTAACCGCATAACCGGCCAGGCTTTCACCACTGCGACGTTGACCAACGGTAGTAATAATATCGCTTTGCGCGGTAATACCGTAGTTTATATCAAGCATCTTGTCGCCAAACACTTCCTGAGTGTAGGTCAGGCCAAGAGAGAACTGTTGTTCAGGGGAGCCTGGCAGGCGATCGCCATCTTTACCGTCAAACAGCTCATCCAGATTGGTTGGGTTACCATCTTCGTCAAACTCGTCGTACACGTTAAACAGGAATGGCGCGTCGGCCGTTAATTCTGCCTTGGTGTAGGAGTAAGTCGCATACATGGTCAGTTCATCAGTCAGTACTGCGCGGGTAAACAATTCGACACCGCGTGAGTTTGCGCCTTCAGCGTTGGTGGTAATGGGCTGCTGTCCATTAACCGTTGCACCGCCTACCTGCGCGTCTTCCCAGTCAACATTAAACACTGCCGCATTAAAGTGCAGTTTGTTTTTAAAGAACGTGGTTTTCAGGCCTAATTCATAGTTGGTGGTGGTATCGGCGGTATAGACCTGCTCGTCTGGCAATGCACAGATAATCTGGTTTTGAATTTCATCGATGTCCGGAGGACACGCAGCCACACCGTTGGCTCCACCGATACGGAAACCTTCACTCACTGTTGCGTAAGCTAATACATCATCAGTAACCTGATAACTGGCATTAAATTTAAACAGGGTACCTGAATCGTCGGCACCCTCTTCACCAAAATCGAGCACGATGGAGTCGGGATCACGGCCTAAGAACACCGTTTCAAACAGCGGTAAGTCGACGGCTGAACGCGAATTTACCTCATACTCGTACGCCCGTAAACCAGCCGTTACTGTGAGCTTATCGGTAACTTCATAACTTACCTCACCAAACAGCGCCTGCTCTTTAACATCGGTATAATCCACCGAGTAATATTCTAATGAGTCAGGTCGAGGATTGCCGCCTACCCCCCAAACGTCTAGTGCATATAGGTCGAAGCCGGGAGTAAATTCCTTACTATAGCCAAAGCTTTCTGTGTCGTAGTAAAACCCACCTACAATCCAGGATAACGGGCCACTGGGCTCAGACACTAAACGAATTTCCTGGGTAAAGCGGTCGATATCGCCCACTTCTTCAGTGAATGCACTGAAAGCCGGAAACTCTTCATAGGAATAGGCCAGACGAATTAGCAGATCAGTCTGGCACGATTACCAATGTCTTCTGAACCAGACCAACCAGTTGCGGATACCAGTTCCGCAAAGCCTAAGTCGGCTTTTAATTCTAGGCTCAGCAGGTCGTCTTCCTGCTCTCGAGGTTCTTCGTAACGGTAAGCAGAATCGTACGGACCGAGCACGTCGTTTAAACCGTTAGCCGGGTCCAGAGCACCGTACTGAGTAATTGAACGGCCCTCTACCTCACGCTTCTGGTAGAAGTAAGAGACGGTTCCGTCGAACCAGTCATTCGGAGTCCAGCGCAGGGCAACACGGCCAGTCAGGGTCTTTTCGCCGTTGGCATCCTTAACCTGTTTAAGGTTTTCTGCCACGGCGGTTGGATCCGTCCAGTCAGGATCCGGCAGCGATACTCCGCTTTCACGAACTACATAGTTGTAATCCAGGTAGCCCGGATCGTTGAAATAGTTTACTGCGGCGCGAATAGCCAGCGTGTCGTCTATCAGCGGCGTGTTAAACACGAAGCTCGCTTCGCCGCCCATGGAATCACTTTCGGCAACGCTGAACACATCCCCTTTTACACGACCGGTGGTCAGATCCATCTCAACTTCATTGGGCAGATAACGGATTGCACCACCAAGAGTACCGGCACCGTACAGCGTTCCCTGTGGGCCAATCAGTACCTCAACCCGGTTTACGTCGATTAAGCGCATGTTCAAAAACAGCGGCACATCACCAAAATAGGTGGCAACCGTACCACCGTCAGAAGACGGGCCCGAAGAGTTAGTATTTAATCCTCGGACAATAATGGGTGAGTCGGTTCGACCACCCTGGTTGGTAATAGTCAGACCTGGCACCCAACGGGCCAAATCTTCTAAATCTTCTAAATTCTGGTCTTCCATGATATCAGCGGTAATCGCTGATATATTTAGTGGAACTTCCTGTAATGAACCGGTACGACGGGTTGCCGTTACTTCAATTTTTTCTATCTCTTTTGCACCATCCGGCTCCTGAGCCATTACAGCGGGTACCATGCAGGCAGTCATAACTGCACTGGCAACGACAGAGTAGGCAAATCGATTACCTGGTTTATTCATGTGTGCTCCTCAACGGCGATAAATCAAGAACTGTTGTTAACTCCGTGCACTACAGCAGCTTTTGTGCCCGTTTTTATTGACTTAGCCTAATTATTAAGTGGTTTTGTACAAATAAACCGCATAGTTATGCATTACTGTTCAAGAAAAATGCATTACATCGCTTTAACGGCCGGACTGGCCGCCCATTTAAGTGCAAAAAATAGGTTTTCTGGCGCAAAATTGGCTGGCATTCACCATTTCGGGGCACCATTAGAAAAGTCGCACATAAAACATGCATAATTATGTGAATAAATATGTAAAACGTCCCACGTTGGCATATATTGATGGCTGCCGATTAACTTCAGGAGCAGCTAACATGGTTGTTTTGTTGAGGCTTTGTTTATTGCTGCAATAACTTCGATAGTTGTGACATTGAACAGCAAATACGAAAAATAAACCACGGGTCGGTGGCCGCTAAGTGCTCAATGGAAGAACTATGTTTTTATTTGAAAACTTCTCTGAATGAGAAATTGGAGCGGGAAACGAGATTCAACTGGCAACCAGGTTGTCGCTGGCCCCTTGGGGTCGCTTTGAATTACTTTTTGATTTAAAAACTTCTCTGGATGAGAAATTGGAGCGGGAAACGAGATTCGAACTCGCGACCCCAACCTTGGCAAGGTTGTGCTCTACCAACTGAGCTATTCCCGCTTAAGAGTGGCACTTCGTTTGAAGTGGTGCGCATTTTACAAAATTATTTTGTCAGTGCAACACCTATTTTCATTTTTTTGCGTTTTTTTGTCTGAATGCTTAAATACTAAACACTTTCTCGCGATAGAACTGCATTTCAGCAATAGATTCACGAATATCATCCAGTGCCTGGTGAGTGCCCTGCTTGGTAAATCCATCGAGCGCCTCCGGCTTCCAGCGACGAACCAACTCTTTAATGGTACTGACATCCACATTACGATAATGGAAATACGCTTCCAGCTCAGGCATGTATTTCACCATAAAGCGTCGATCCTGACCTATAGTGTTGCCACACAAAGGCGATTTGCCGGCATCGACGTATTGGGCTAAAAAGGCAATGGTTTGCTTCGCCGCGGCATCTTCATCAAACTCACTGTCACGACAACGCTGAGTAAGGCCACTCTCGCCGTGTACCCGGGTACACCACTCGTCCATGTCATCAAGAATTGCATCGCTCTGGTGCACGGCAATCACCGGCCCTTCGGCAATAACGTTTAGCTGGGGGTCCGTCACAATAGTGGCAATTTCCAGTACTTTACAGGTTTCAGGGTCCAGACCGGTCATTTCCATATCGATCCACACCAGGTTGTCATTGTTTTTTGCCATTAACCTTGCCTATTTTCTCTCAAGAGGTGACACATAAAGTGCACAAAAGGTATCATGCACAGCCTAAAACGCAAACTTCGAGAACGGCGTGGCTAAGAAACCCAAATTATCCCATCGACAAAAGCGACAGGTCGCGGCAAACCGCCAGAAACGCCTGTCTCGCAAACAGCAATCATCACCTGATTTATCCTCTTTGCTGGCTGGCCGGGTAATTGGTCGTTTTGGTAAACAAGCCAATGTTCAGGACACCGAAGGCAACGTGGTTCGTTGCCATATTCGTCGCACCATCGAGTCGGTAGTGTGCGGCGATGAGGTGCTGTTTGCCCGTTCTGAAGTCCCCGACGAAAATATAGGCGGGGTTATTGAAATTGTACAGGATCGGCGCACCGTGCTGACCCGCCCGGATTTTTATGATGGCGTTAAACCCATTGCTGCTAATATCGACCAGATTATCGTGGTGTCATCAGTAAAGCCGGAATTATCGCTGAACATTATCGACCGCTATCTGGTGGCCTGTGAAGACACCGACATCAAGCCCTTACTGGTGCTTAATAAAGTCGAGCTGTTAAGTGACGAAGAACGTGAAACCGTGAGTGCCTCGCTGGCCATCTACCAGGAGCTTGGCTACGAGTTATTGCTTACCAGTTGTAAAAGTGGCGAAGGCATTGCTGAGCTGCATGAACGCTTACGCGATAAAACCAGCGTGTTTGTGGGTCAGTCCGGGGTGGGTAAATCGAGTATCATCAATCAGGTACTGCCCGATGCCGACGAATTAGTGGGTGAAATTTCCGAAAACTCAGGTTTAGGCACACACACCACGACCGCCGCAAAATTATTACCTATTCCTTCTGGCGGGGAGCTGATTGACTCGCCCGGAGTGCGTGAATTTGCCTTATGGCACCTGCCTCAGGAACGCATTACCTGGGGCTTTATAGAATTCAGAGATTACCTGGGCGGCTGTAAGTTTCGCGACTGTAAACACCTCAACGATCCGGGCTGTATCATTCGTCAGGCCGTGGAAGAGGGTAAAATAAATCAGCAGCGCTATGATAACTACCATCGGATCATCGCCGCCATGGCCGAGCAGCGCCCGGCATATGCGAACCGTCTTATATCAAACCCTGATGAACCATAACCTTATGTTGGTATGTTTCCCCGCAAAATCGGCTACAATAGGCACCATTAGGCGCAAATAGCCCTCAGGCTGTGCCAGACAACATGTAATTAGGAGCATTCACTTTGTTGAATTGGTTTAAAGTCAACCTGCAGTATGTACTGCCTAAACACCTTATCTCCCGGTTAGTGGGTAAGCTGGCCGCCGCCGAAGCAGGCGCCCTGACTACCTGGCTAATCAAGCTGTTTATTAAACAGTTTAAGGTCAATATGGACGAGGCAATGTACTCGCAGCCAGAGGACTACCGTACTTTTAATGCTTTCTTTACCCGCCCGTTAAAGCCCGGTGTACGTCCTATTGAGGAGAATGACGACGTGCTGTGTCACTCTGTAGACGGCACCGTCAGCCAGTTTGGTGATATTGTTGGCGAAGATCTTATTCAGGCAAAAGGCCACAAGTTTACCTTATCGGCTTTACTGGGTGGCAACCCGGATCTGGCACAGCCATTTAAAGGTGGTAAGTTTGCCACCATCTATCTGTCGCCCAAGGACTACCACCGTATCCATATGCCCATTGAGGGCAAGCTTACCGACATGGTGTATGTGCCCGGCGAACTGTTTTCCGTGAATCCGCTAACTGCCGAAAATGTACCGGGTTTGTTTGCCCGCAACGAGCGGGTAGTCACCATTTATGATACACCTGTAGGCAAAATGGCCATTGTACTGGTGGGTGCAACCATTGTTGCCAGTATCGATACTGTGTGGGCCGGCACCGTTACCCCGCCAGCCGGTAAACATGTTACTCACTGGCGTTACGAAGGCGACGAAGGCGTTGAGTTGGCCAAAGGTGAAGAGCTTGGTCAGTTTAAGCTGGGCTCAACCATTGTGGTGTGTTTTGAGCCAGACAAGGTCGACTTTGCCGATCTGGCCCTTGAACAGGTTACCCGCTTAGGCCAGCCTTTTGCGACCAAAACAGCCCCTGCCGCTGATTAATGGATCCCGTTAAAAAGAGCCTTGTTACCCTTCACCTTGCGGTAGTGCTTTTAGGCGGTACCGGGCTCTTTTCCAAGATCATCCCGCTAAACGCCATCGACATCACGTTGGGGCGAAGTCTGTTTGCCTGTCTGGCCTTGTGCTTATTCGTCAGGGCTGGCAGAGAGCATCTGCGTCTTGAACGCCGCCTCGATTACTTTATTGCCATTGGGCTTGGTGTGCTGATGGCCGCCCACTGGGCCACCTATTTTGCGTCCATGCAGTACGCTGGTGTCTCGGTGGGGATGATTGCCATGTTCACTTTTCCAGTGATTACCGTATTACTTGAGCCGCTGTTTGAGAAAACCCGACTGGCCTGGCAGGACATGCTCAGCGCACTGGTGGTTGTTATCGGTATCGTGTTAATTGTGCCTGAAATATCGTTGGATAACGACGTAACGCTTGGGGTTGGGCTGGGTATTATATCGGCGGTCCTGTACGCAGTGCGTAACCTGTCCTTACGCAAGTACTTTTCTCACTATAGCGGTGCCCGTTCCATGGCCTGGCAAACGCTGATTATTGTATTATGCCTGCTACCGTTCAGTGACTTGCCAAACACCCAACAGGATACCAGCGTATGGTTGTTGCTACTGGTACTGGGTACGGCGTTTACGGCGCTGCCTCATGCGCTCGTGGCGAATAGCCTGGCCCATCTGCGTGCCAAAACCTTTTCATTAATCGCCTGTATGCAGCCTTTTTATGGGGTGATTTTTGCCATTATCCTACTTAATGAGTCGCCGGGCTGGCAAACTCTGTTAGGCGGAATTTTAGTGACCTCGGCGTCAATATATGAAACAGTAAACACCCATAAATCAGCATCTGCCACCAATGAGTAATCGTTATGTGGATCTTAGGTCATCGCGGCGCCAGCGCAGCAGCACCTGAAAATACGCTGGCCGCGTTTTCACTGGCCATGACACAACAAGCAACGGGCATCGAACTCGATGTTTATCAGGTCGAAGATGAAATTGTTATTATTCACGACCGCTGGTTAAACCGCACCACCAACGGCAAGGGTATGGTAACCAGCCATCCGCTTTCATATCTACGTAGCCTGGATGCCGGTAATGGTGAGGTGATCCCCTATCTGGCAGAGGTGTTCGAAATTCTGCCCGCAGAGGCCGTGCTCAATGTGGAAATTAAACACCTGAGTAATGTGGATAGCTGGCTGGAAAAAATTCATCAGGGCCTGACTCAGAGCGGTTTCCCGGCTGAAAATCTGATTATCTCTTCATTTAATCACCGTTGGATCCGCCAGATCAAAGCCGCCTGGCCGCAGGTAAACATTGGTGCGCTTACTGCTACCTACCCCGAAAATGGTCTGGGTTTCGCCCACGATCTGGATGCTTTTTCGCTACATATGGCCTTGGATGTAGTGGATGAATTTTATGTGAGAGAAGCCCGCCAGGCAGGTTTAAAAGTACTGGTGTATACCGTGGATTATCCGGAAGATATGCTGATGCTGAAAGCCTGGGGCGTGGATGGGATTTTTACCAACGTGCCGGACTTAGCCCGACAGGTGCTTAGCCCCGGGGAAGAACCTTAGCGGTGATTACTGGCCAGATGCTGAGAAACCACTTTACCTTTACAACAACGGCATTTACGGCATAAGCGTAAATTAAGCCAGTGGCCCAGAATAATCAGGCCGGCACCAAAGGCAATGGTAAAGGGCTCGCCGGACTCACCAAACATGTCTTTAAACCAGTAAATCACTCCTCCACTTAGCAATAGCAGCAGCGGATAGTATTTACCATGGTACCGCACGGCACCGCTGATAAGGGCGACGCTACCGATAAGAATAGACAAGCTTAAAATGGTCCGTTCAAACCAGGTTTGGCCAAACATACTGGAAGCCAGCAATGGCAGCAGCGGGATCGCCAGACAATGCAAAGCACACAGGCTCGAGATCCAGATCCCAAGCCGGTCTAAAAATGTTGGATTGTCGATGGGTGATTGCATAACTACCTTACCTTCAGCTGATGTTATAATATAACATCCCTGAGTTTTTTCAAGATCCCATCAACGATCTTCATGCAAATAGCGGCAAAAAACGACGAATGACATGGGTTATTAGCTTAAAACCTTTCCGGCGGGGATTGCTTAGTTAGGCGCAGCAGCACTTGCCTGAGCGCTGTTGGCGTACTCGCGTTGTGGCACAACTGGTTTATCAAAATAGTCGTGCATCGATTTCAGCGCGTAGTGTTGTGCCGGAAGATCAGCCAGTTTGTTCTGCAGAAACTCGATAGTACCCGGGTGGGGATGAGCAATAATAATCACTTTTGAGTGCTTACGGGTTAGCGCCATCGCCCGCTGCCACTGTTCATTCATAAAGGCTTCGGTTTGTTCATGATCCAAAAAAACGTGACGTCTGGCATTGGGGATCTGCTTTTCACGGGCCACCTGCTGTGCCACAGTGAAGCGGGTAGTGCGACTATCAACAAAAAACAACCCGGTATGTTTAATCACGTTCATCAGCGGTTGTAGTGCCTGGCCCGAGGCAGTGAGCACACTGCCCATGTGATTGTTAACCCCAATCGCATAAGGTACTGAGGCAAGAGCAGCCTCGAAGGTCGCGGTAATCTCGTTGGCATACATCGAAGAGGTGATGGCCCCGGGTCCCAGCGGTTTGTTGGATTGCGCTTCCATTGGCAGATGCAGCATTACATCACGGGACTGGGCATGGGCCCGTTCGGCAAAGGCCTGGCCCTGCGGTGTATGAGGCAAAATGGAAAAAGTCACTGATTCAGGCAATGCAAATGCCCGTTCGTCGGTGGCACGATAGCCCATATCATCAATAATGATATAAAGTTCTGCAGGTGCCTGGGGTGGCTGATGCGCGGTTGTAAGGCTGGCAGCCGTGGTTGTCTGGCTAACCAGCATCCCCCACACAATAACGCAATAAATACCGAGCTGTTTCAAGAGCGCACTTAACCCTGATTATTTGTAATTGTTATGGCGGCTAGCATACCAGCCGGGTTCACAATTACCAATATCAACCACCTTATCGGTATCCATACCGGTCTGGCTGAGGCGATACGAAAAGGCTAAATATCCAGCCACTGTAACGGGTTAAGTGCTTTGCCCTTATGGCGTATCTCAAAATATAAATTCGGTGACGACTGACCGCCACTCTGACCCAGTAATGCCACGGTCTCGCCTTTAGCCACCGCATCACCGGCCGAGCGAAGCAGTGCCTGATTGTGTCCGTAAACCGACATATAACCATCACCATGTTCGATAATAGTCACCAGACCGAAGCCTCTCAGCCAGTCAGAATAGATTACGCGGCCATGAGCGATGGCTTTTACCGCACTGCCTTCACGGCCATCTATCATGATCCCTTTCCACCGCACCTGGCCCTGACGACGCTTACCAAATAAACGCCGAAGTGTACCGCTGGCAGGTTTTAGTAACTTTCCTTTATCGCCGGATAAGCCGGTTAACTCCTGCGACACCTGGCTGGCCCGCTGAGCACGTTCGAAGGCTTCTACCAATGCTTGCTCGGCTTCCCTTAATTGCGCAATCCGGCCTTCTTCGCTGGCAATTTTACTACGCAGCTTTACCAATGTTTGCTGGCGATCCTGTTGACGAGCAACCAGTTCATTTTGCTGACGCTCCTGATCGCTCAGCAACGCGCTTAATTCCTGAGCCTTGACTTGCAACTGGGTATTAACCTGCTCCAGCTCAGTGACGCTCGCCTTAAACTGAGTGATTTCTTTCTGTCGGGCTTCATTAAGGTATTTGTAGTAAGTCAGTACCCGTTCAAAGCGTGCTGCATCCTCCTGGTAAAACACCATTTTGGCATAGTCATAGTTACCCGAGATAAAAGCGGTTCTTAACTGACCACCAAGCAGTTCCTGCTGCTGAGCAATGGCTTGCTCAAGCTCATCACGCCGGCTTTTAAGGCCTTCCTGCTGGTCGCGGTTTTCGGCCAACGCGGTTTTGGTGTTATTGAGTCGCCGGGCCACTGCACCGATATCTTTTTCTGATTGTTCCAGTACTGATTGCAGTTCCCTGGCATCGGCTTTACTACCCTGTAATGCCTGTTGCCGGGCTTTTAATTCTTGCTGTAGCTCCGCCAGCTCCTGTTCGGCGTCATCACTTTGTGCTAAGGCAAAACCAGCAGGCGATAGCCCATACAACAATGCCACCAGCACAAGGCTGGTGGCACAGTTCTTCAGCAACGCGACTACGGGCTGCATATCTCTATTTAAGATTTTAAAGTCATAATGGTTTTGCCGGTCATTTCTTCTGGTTGCTCCACACCCATCAGATGCAACATGGTAGGCGCTACATCGCTGAGTGTGCCGCCTTTACGAGGCTCAGCACTACGACCAAAGTAAATAAACGGTACAGGCTCACTGGTGTGAGCAGTGTGGGCCTGGCCAGACTCGTTATCTACCATTTGTTCTGCGTTACCGTGGTCAGCAGTGATCAGACACTCGCCGCCGGTTTTCTTCAGTGCCTTAACTACACGCCCAATGGATTTATCGACCGCTTCACAGGCTTTAACCGCCGCATCGAAATCGCCGGTATGGCCCACCATATCGCCATTCGGATAGTTACAGATGATCACGTCAAACTTGCCGGATTCGATCGCTCCAACCAGTTCGTCGGTGAGTTTTTCTGAATTCATTTCCGGCTGCAGATCATAAGTAGCTACATCGGGTGATGGAATAAGAATACGCTCTTCGCCGTTGAATTCTTTTTCTACACCGCCAGAAAAGAAAAAAGTAACGTGGGCGTACTTTTCTGTTTCTGAAATGCGCAGTTGCGTTTTACCCTGCTTCTCCAACCACTCGCCGAGCACGTTAACCAGTTTTTCGGATGGGAAGGCTACCGGTGCATCGAAGTCAGCCGAGTACTCGGTTAGCATCACAAATGCCGACAGCTCTGGCTTTACTGCCAGCTCAAAACCATCAAAACTCTTATCAACGAACACCTGGGTTAACTGACGTGCACGGTCGGCACGGAAGTTCATAAAAACAATGGCGTCACCATCTTCTACACTCACGCTGTCGCCAATAACAGTAGGTGGCACAAACTCATCGTTTTTGCCTGCCTCATAAGAGGCTTTTAACCCGGCGACCGCCGATTCTGCCGTCGCTTCGCCTTTGCCCTGAGTGATCAGGTCGTAAGCTTTCTGCACCCGATCCCAGCGCTTGTCACGGTCCATGGCAAAATAGCGACCAATGATAGTGGCCGTTTTACCACAGCCTATCTCAGCAAATACCTCATCGGCTTTTTCCAAAGACGCTTCAGCGCTTTGTGGAGGTGTATCACGGCCATCCAGAAAAGCGTGTAAGTAAACTTTTTTCGCACCACGTTGGGCTGCCATTTTCAGCGCGGCAAAGATGTGGTCTTCATGACTGTGAACACCGCCTGGTGAAAGCAGGCCCATAATATGCACGGCTTTGTCTTTACTTACCGCCTCATCAATGGCTTTTACCAGCGTCAGGTTGTGCTCAAATTCGCCATCGGCAATAGATTTGGTTACTTTGGTAAAGTCCTGATACACCACGCGGCCAGCGCCGAGGTTTACATGGCCTACTTCAGAGTTACCCATTTGCCCTTCGGGTAAACCCACATCCAGCCCGGAACCGCTGATTAGCGTATTTGGGTACTCTTTGGTTAAAGCATCCAGATTTGGCGTGTTTGCGGCCAGGATGGCATTTTGATCTGCATCCTCACGATATCCCCAGCCATCGAGTACGATTAGTGCCAGTGTCTTCTTGGATTGCGTCATGGGTTCTCCTGTAAAATTTCGTTGCCCTTATCAGGCGATGCTGTTCGGGTTAGTTATCCGCTTGCCCGGCTTATTATTAGGTACCGATATTGTCAGGCTTTGGATTGTTCCGTAGGGCGAGGCATACATTTATATTACCAAACCCTAGAGGGGATTGAAGAGCAGATGTTGAAAAATACCGCAATCAGTTTAATTGATAATGTGAATTAACTAACCAAAGTACAGTTATTTAGTACCCTTAGCGTTGTAATAACCTGGCTTCCTCCGCGCAAAGCTGGTTTCTGTTGTTTTTTTCTATATACTTTGCACTCTTTTTTTAACAAACCGATGCATTGGGAAGACGTAATGGATCAACTCATCGAATTTGCCAGCAATAACATCATACTGGCGGGTATCTGGCTGGCGCTGGTTATTATGCTGATATACAGCTATGTCAGCGGTCTGATTTCCTCTGTCAAAGAAGTCAGTGTGCACGAAATGACATTGCTGATTAACCGTGAAGATGCAGTGGTTCTTGACACCCGCCCTGCCAACGACTTTAAGACAGGTCATATCACCGGTGCCCGGCAGATTAAGCCGGAAGAGGTTCGTGAAAAGAACTTCAGCAAGCTTGAAAAATACAAAGACACGCCCATTATTGTTGTTTGTGCCATGGGTAACAGCGCACGTGGCGTAGCTGCTGCAATGACAAAATACGGTTTCAGTAAAGTAAATGTACTGAAAGGCGGCATGAACGCCTGGTCTCAGGCCGGCTTACCCGTTGCTAAATAATCAATCAAAAGGCCGCTATTGTGAGTAAAGTTGAAATCTACACCAAAGCTTATTGCCCCTTTTGCACCCGGGCAAAAGCCCTGCTCCAGCAAAAAGGTGTTGAATACACTGAGTACGCCATCGACGCCGAGCCTGCTTTGCGCGATGTTATGATCGAGCGCGCAAATGGCGGTTACACAGTGCCGCAAATATTCATTAACGACCAACACATTGGTGGTTGTGATGATATGTTTGCGCTGGAAAGACAGCAAGAACTCGATCCACTGCTGGCCAGCTAATTTTTCTTATAAAATTTAAAATTACATTTAGGTAAAAACATGTCTGAAGAAAACCAAAGCAATCAAGAAAACGCCGCTGCCGGCCAGGCTCAAGCACCACAATTCAACATCCAGCGTATCTACACAAAAGACATCTCTTTTGAGTCACCTAATGCACCGGGTATCTTCACCAAAGAGTGGAAGCCAGAAATCAAACTGGACATCGATACCTCTACTGACAAACTGGATGGCAACCTGTTTGAAGTAGTTCTGTCGGTTACCGTTACAGCTACTATGGGCGAAGAAACTGCATTCTTGTGTGAAGTAGAGCAAGCCGGTATTTTCATGATTGGTGACATGCCAGAGCAAAACAAAGCGCACATGCTGGGTTCGTTCTGTCCGAACACGCTGTTCCCTTATGCTCGTGAAACCATTTCTAACCTGGTTAATCGCGGTACCTTCCCGCCGTTAAACCTTGCGCCGGTAAACTTTGACGCGATCTTTGCTGCTTACATGCAAAAGCGCGCTCAGGAAGCACAAGCTTCTCAGCAACAACTGGACGCCTAAGACGCCCATGAATGATGCGTCGGTTACCGTTTTAGGGGCAGGGTCATACGGCACTGCTCTGGCTATTTGTTTAGCTCGAAATAATACGCCCACCGTGCTGTGGGGCAGAGACTCCAAACAATTATCCGTTATGGCTGACAGCCACCAAAATGAACGGTACCTACCCGGTGCATCTTTTCCAGATGCGCTCTCGGTTGAGAGCGATTTGGCTACTGCTGTTGCGCAAAGTCGCGATATTCTGGTTGTGGTACCAAGTCATGCATTTAAAGGCATGCTGGAGCAATTAGCGCCATTACTGCATGACTCCCAGCGAATCGTGTGGGCCACCAAAGGCCTTGAGCCCGGCAGTGGTCGTCTGCTAAAAGAAGTCGCACTGGAAGTACTGGGTGACAAGTACCCGCTGGCGGTGCTATCCGGACCGACTTTCGCAAAAGAAATGGCGGCGGGCTTGCCCACGGCTATTTCCCTGTCTTCCACTGACGATGAATTTATCGACGCCATGGCAGCTAAACTTCATTGCGCCCGTTCATTCCGGGTTTATAAAAACCCTGACTTTACCGGTGTGCAACTTGGCGGTGCGGTAAAGAACGTGATTGCCATTGGCGCCGGACTGGCCGATGGGCTGGGCTTTGGTGCTAATGCCCGAACAGCTCTGATTACCCGCGGACTGGCTGAACTTACCCGGTTAGGCGTGCAGGCCGGCGCACAACCAGAAACCTTCATGGGCATGGCCGGGTTGGGCGATCTGGTGCTTACCTGTACCGACAACCAATCCCGTAACCGCCGCTTTGGCCTTGCTTTAGGTAAAGGCACATCGGTGGACAACGCCATGCGGGAAATCGGTCAGGTAGTAGAAGGCTACCGCAACACCGAAGAAGTGGTCATTCTGGCCCGTAAGCTGGACGTGGAAATGCCCATTTGCGAACAGATTTATGCCGTACTTTACGAAGGGAAATCACCTAAAGACGCCGCCCTGGCTTTATTAGGCAGAGAGCTAAAATCTGAATAACAAGCCCTAGCTTGTTATTCATACCGGAATTGCAAAGCAATATCCGGGAGCCCCTTAAATTACCTGATGAACTAAACAGGCTTTAGCCTGTTATGCACTTGTTAGCACGCGCCGTCGTAGCCAAACTGACGCCAGGACTCATACACAAATACCGATACGGCATTCGACAGATTCATGCTGCGACTGTCTGGCAGCATAGGAATACGCACCCGCTGCCCGGGCGGTAACGCGTCGATGATGTCATCGGGTAACCCGCGGGTTTCCGGCCCGAACAATAACGCATCGCCTTTGTTGTACTGCACATCAGAGTGAAACGCTTTGCCTTTGGTGGTACACGCAAATACCCGTGCTGGCTGGCGCTCTTCAAGATAAAGCTCAAAACTGGCATAGCGCTTTACATCAGCAAACTCGTGATAGTCCAAGCCCGCGCGGCGTACCCGTTTATCATCCCAGTCAAAACCCAGTGGCTCAATAAGGTGTAACGCATAACCGGTATTCGCGCACAAACGGATAATATTGCCGGTATTGGGTGGAATTTCAGGTTGATATAACACGATGTCTAGCATGTTGGTTCACTCTTCGCCAAGTCAGGCGGCATTATGAGAGGTTTCGGTCAACCGGTCAAAATTCGCCGCTAAAGAAGTCGAATATACGTTTCATTACCGGTTGGCGAATGGCATCGGTTTCAATCAGAATTTCATGGCGTGCACCCTCTACCAGAATATATTCGGCATGAGGCATGGTCGCTACTACCCGTTGCTGGCGCTTATTGTCTACCACGGTATCGTCTCCGGCACCGAAAACCAACACAGGCAGAGTAATTTGCTGCGCGTGTTGTTCCACCTGCCACATGGCGGCACTCGCCGCGGCAAGCCATTGCGGTGTTACTCCGCCTAGCTGAATCTCGGGCTGTTCAGCGTACAGGTTTCTGAATAACTGGTAGCGTATCTTACTACCAGTGAGGCGGTTAACCGTAAAATCATCGGCATGATAATCGCGCTGACCAAAGAAATAGCCCGAGCTCCCCGGCAGCAGCCAGTTAGCACAGAGATTAAGCCCGATTAAGGCTTTTGCCAGCCACTCGGGTAAAGCCGGCCGAATACCAAACATCGGTGAGCCAAACACCACCCGGTTAAACTGGGTGGGCCGTTGCAGGATGGTTAGAGCGCCAATAGCTGAGCCCATGGAATGGCAGAGCAGATTTAGCGGTCCTCGCTGGTGTGGCGTAACAATCTCATCGATAAAATGGCACATGTCATCCACATAGTGCTGAAAGTCGTCGATGTATCCCTGGTGGGGATTAACCGTCATACGGCCAGACAGCCCCTGCCCCCGGTGGTCCAGCACAAATACCGCAAAACCGTTACGGTAAAGCTCATAAATCACTTCTTTATACTTAAGCAGTGACTCAATTCGGCCAGAGCTGATAAGCACCGATTGGTTAGCTTGCTCAGGAACACAGTAGGCATAACTTACTCTGATATCGCCGTTTCCCTGAAAGCTTCCCAGGGTCACATGCTCCTGCCAGAACGGCGCAATGTAATCTGAGAATTGTTGTTCTAACCGGGATTCGGTACACAGGTACCAGTTATGCTCTGTCATAGAATTTACAGCGATGTTGCCAAATGCTGTTCAGCTTGAATTAATCCCCCCTTGATGGCAACGTAAATTTGGTTATGACTACATTCACGAAAAAGGAAAGTTGAATGAACAGAGCAATCAGGATGCTGGGGATAGGCGCGTTAATAGCGCTTTGTAGCACTGCATGGGCGGCCACCCAACCGCCGCGACAAGCCCCCACAATGTCTGCTGATGATATTGAGCTGGCCGAATCCAATTTAATTGTACGTATTGATCCCAAATACCCATCTCAGGCCGCCCGCGACGGCCAGGAAGGCTGGGTTATACTGTCTTACAACATCGATAAGAATGGCAGCGTTACCGATATTATTGCACTCGACGCCAGCCCGAAAAGTATCTTCGACGGCGAGGCTCGCAGAGCATTGGCCAAATGGCGCTATAAACCAGCCGTTAAAGGCGGCAAAGCTCAGGCTGTGCAAGGGGTAATGGTGTTGCTGGAGTTTAGCCTCAGCGACTAATTGCCGATTACTTGCCGTAATCCGGTACCAAACGCTGATGTCCAGCATCGCTGAACAAGGGTGAAGTGACCACCAGATCGGCGGTAGCCGGGGTACAGGCCACCGGTACATTCCATACTGAACACAATCTCAGCAACGCCTTAACATCCGGGTCGTGAGGCGCCGGATTAAGCGGATCCCAAAAGAAAAACAGCGCGTCGAGCTTGTTCTCTGCAATCAGCGCCCCGATTTGCTGATCCCCGCCGAGCGGCCCGCTTTTATAACGATGCACTTTCAGGCCGGTTTCATCACTGATTAATTTCCCCGTTGTGCCAGTGGCAACCAGATTAAACGGAGCCAGTAACGCCTTGTGATGCTTGACCCATTGGAGTAATTCGGCTTTTTTATGGTCGTGGGCGACCAGAGCAACAGTGCGGGCTGTCATGGGATATCCTGTTTTTATTTGTATGATTTTTGGCGAACTATGGCAAATCCTGCTACATCCGGCAAGAAATACAACATAAATTGTTGAAAAACCTTATAGGCATTCATTTCTTTTAAATATTTATACAAAATTATTGCATAAATATGCCAGGATTGTATCATTAGCAGCAATTAAGATTCCGCACATCGTTAATGCCTGACTAAACTATCAGTGTAGCGGAAGAAAATGACAGGATTAGGACATGAATATTAAAACCAACCGGCATCTCCCTGCGGTTGCTTTATCACAGTTTAGCTCTCCCCTGGCTGGCTACACTATGCAGTGCCTGTGGCGACGATGGAGTACATCAACGCCGAAGAAGTAATGCACTAGTATGCGTAGCGCACTTTTTACCTTTGTGGTTTTATCGGCCTGCTCACAAGCACCAACACAAAGGTAAAAAGTGTTTTTTTAATTTTGTAACCCATCAATTTCAAACGATCAGATTATGTTTAACGTAGCAGTGATAGGCGCCAGCGGCTATACCGGGGCGCAGTTAGTAAGTTTAATCAGCGGACATTCACACATGACTTTGCAGCATGTATTAGTGTCTGAGAACAGTCAGGATGCCGGCAAGACAATTGCCCAGCTACACGGTAACCTCGCGCACCTTACCCAACACATACTTGAGCCCTTAGCCCCGCACCGTCTTGCCGAACTGGCAGATTCGATGGATGCGATATTCCTGGCTACCCCGCACGAAGCCAGCCACGACTGGATGGCTGAGTTATCTGCCGGTAAAGCCAAGGTGTTCGATTTGTCTGGCGCATTTCGCCTCAAAGACACCGAAGTGTTTGCCAAACACTATGGTTTTGCACACACCTCGCAGGATTGCCTGGCCCAGGCGGTCTATGGCCTTGCCGAATATAATGCCGATACCATTAAACAAGCCAGTATTGTTGCTGTGCCCGGCTGTTACCCTACGGCCTCATTGCTGGCGTTAAAGCCATTACACAATGCTGGATTGCTGGATGAAAGTGTTCGTCCGATCATCAATGCGGTATCGGGTGTCAGTGGCGCCGGTCGTAAAGCTAACCTTGGCACCAGTTTCTATGAAGTGAGTCTGCAGGCTTATGGGGTGCTGGGACATCGGCATACGCCGGAAATCGAACTCCACCTGGGTACGCCGGTCATCTTTACGCCGCACCTGGGTAATTTTAAACGTGGGATTCTGGCCACGGTTACCGTTAAGCTGACAAGTGGCACCAGCCAATCGACACTGGATAATCTGTATAGCGAAGTGTATGGTGACCAGCCTGTTGTGCGTTTGCGCGAAAGTTTCCCTAAAATTGATGATGTTGCGCATACGCCGTATTGCGATCTGCACTGGAAAGTCGACGAGCAATCAGGTTATGCCGTGATTACCAGTGCCATCGATAACGTGATGAAAGGCGCGGCCTCACAGGCCATGCAGTGTGCCAATTTAGCGCTGGGTTTGCCGGCGACCGAGGGATTAATCAATGGCTGACATATCATCGCCGGTGGTTATAAAAGTGGGTGGCGCTCTGTTGGAAAATCCTCAGATTGCCGGCCAGTTATTGGCTGAGATCAAAACACTGCAAAGCCAGCGTCCGGTAATATTAGTCCATGGCGGTGGCCCGCTGGTCGAAACCTTACTGGCCGCCATGCAACTTACCAGTACCAAGATTGACGGTTTACGGGTGACCCCCGATGAACAAATGCCGTTTGTTTGTGGCGCACTGGCTGGCAGTGCCAATAAAAGTTTATGCGGCCTGGCTATTGGTGCCGGTATCACACCGGTGGGATTGTCTTTGCTGGACGGTGGCATAACCGATTGTAAGGTACTGAATGAAAAGTATGGCGCGGTGGGCGTACCGGCTGCCGGCAAACCAGAGTTGCTTAATCAGCTGCTCAGCGCCGCCTTTCTGCCCGTTATAAGCTCGATTGGCAGCAACGCCGAAGGGCGTTTGCTCAACGTCAATGCCGACCAGGCAGCCACCGTAATAGCCGAACTGATGGGCGGCGATTTGTTGCTGCTGTCAAACGTTGACGGCGTGCTCGATGGCGACAAACAACTGATACATGAACTCGACCAGCCGCGACTTGATGAAGAAGTGGCTAAGGGCGTGATCAAAGACGGCATGTTGGTTAAAGTGGCGGCAGCAATGCAGGCCGCCAACGAACTGGCTAAGCCAGTAACCATTGCAAACTGGTCAGCGCCGCTGACAGCAATATTGGACAATCAAACCGGAACCCGCGTAATTCCGGCCTCCCAGACATCTGGAGTATAAAATGAAGCAGGATTTATTGACGTTTGCTAACTGGACACCAGAGCAAATGCAGGAGCTATTGTCATTAGCGGTACAAATTAAACAGGCGCCACAAGCTTATTCACAGGCGTTGGCGGGCAAGTCTATTGTTGCCCTGTTTGAAAAACCATCGCTACGTACGCGCGTCAGCTTCGATATTGGTATTAACCGTTTAGGCGGACACATGGTTTACTTAGACAGTCAGTCCAACAAGCTGGCTGGTCGTGAGGACTCAGTAGACGTTGCCGCTAACCTGGCTTGCTGGGCAGATGCCATTGTTGCCCGGGTATTTTCTCACAGCACGCTGGAAACCTTTGCCGAAGCGGCCAAGGTACCGGTAATCAACGCGCTGTGCGACAAATACCATCCTTGTCAGGGCCTGGCCGACTACCTCACCCTGTTCGAAAAATTTGGCAGTTGTGAAGGCCTGACCATGGCTTATGTGGGCGATGGCAATAACGTTACCCATTCGCTGCTTATCGTGGGCGCACTGCTGGGTTGTCATCAGGTGGTAGTTACGCCACAAGGGCATGAAGCCGATCCCACAATAGTAGCTCAGGCCAAAGCTATCGCCGCAAAGACCGGCGTAAAAATCATTGAGTCAAATGACGTTGCGGCAGCCAAAGGCGCCAACGTGATTTACACCGATACCTGGTTATCAATGGGCGATGACACGCCACTTGAAACCATTAAAGACAAATTCATGCCGTACCAGGTTAACGAAGCACTTATGGAACTGACCGGCGCAACCCACGTGTTGCACTGTCAGCCAGCTCACCGCGATCTGGAAATTACCGGCAGCCTGATGGACAGCGATGCGTCGTTGTTAATGCAGCAGGCTGAAAACCGGATGCACGGCCAAAACGCTATTTTAACCCATTTACTTGGAGCCTAGTCAGGACACTCATTATGCGCAAAATCAATAAAGTTGTGCTTGCCTATTCAGGCGGTTTAGACACATCAGCCATCATTCCCTGGTTAAAAGAAAACTATGATTGTGAAGTCGTTGCCTTCGCGGCCGATGTTGGTCAGGGTGATGAAGAACTGGAAGGCTTAAAAGAAAAAGCCATCGCCACCGGTGCCAGCGAATGTTACATCGTTGACCTGAAAGAAGAATTCGTTAAAGAATATATCTTCCCAACCATTACCACCGGCGCAATTTACGAAGGTGAGTACCTGCTGGGTACCTCCATGGCCCGCCCGGTTATCGCCAAAGCGCAGGTAGAAATTGCCCGTAAAGTCGGCGCCGATGCGCTGTGCCACGGCTGTACCGGTAAAGGTAACGACCAGGTTCGTTTTGAAGGCGCATTCAACGCGCTGGCCCCTGATTTAGCCGTTATCGCGCCATGGCGCGAGTGGGATATGGTATCCCGTGAAGACCTGCTGGCTTATCTGGCCGAGCGTAATATCAAAACCACCGCATCTGCCACCAAGATTTACAGCCGTGATGCCAACGCCTGGCACATTTCTCACGAAGGCGGCGAGCTGGAAGATCCATGGTGTGAGCCTAGCAAACAGGTCTGGACCATGACCGTTGATCCGGAAGAAGCGCCGGATCAGGCAGAGCGTATCAACCTGAAGTTTAACGAAGGCGCGCTGACTCACGTAAACGGCAAAGAAGTTTCACCGTACGAAGGCCTGGTTGAGCTTAACAATCTGGCTGCCGCCCACGGTGTTGGCCGTATCGACATCGTTGAAAACCGTCTGGTTGGTATGAAGTCGCGTGGTTGTTACGAAACTCCAGGGGGCACAGTACTGCTGAAAGCGTATAAAGCGCTGGAAACCATGGTACTGGACAAAGCTTCACTGAAATACCGCGAACAACTGGCGCTGGAATTCTCTCACGTAATGTATGACGGCCGTTGGTTTACGCCGCTGAGCGACGCCCTGATTGCTGGCGCAGCCTCTTTTGCCAAGTACGTGACCGGTGAAATCGTGGTTAAGCTTTACAAAGGCCAGGCTACAGTGACTCAACGTCAGTCGCCAAACAGCCTGTACTCTGAAGACTTTGCTACCTTTGGTGCCGACGACGTATACGACCAGAAGCACGCTGAAGGCTTTATCCGCCTGTTCAGTTTATCAAGCCGTATCGCGGCCTTGAAAAAACAGGGAGAGTAATCATGGCATTGTGGGGAGGCCGGTTCGCTGCCGGCAGCAGTAACATGTTCCGTCAGGTTAACGACTCATTGCCGTTCGACCAGGCCATGGCCGCGCAGGATATGGAAGGCTCAATCGTATGGTCACGGGCACTGGCGAAAGCCGGCGTGCTGACCAGTGAGGAACAGCAGCAACTCGAAGCTGCACTCAGCGAATTGAAAGCCCAGGCACAAGCCGGTGAAATCGACTTTAACGCCAGCGGCGAAGAAGACATTCACAGCTTTGTCGAAGCAGCCTTGATTGACAAGCTTGGTGATGTGGGGCGCAAGCTGCACACCGGCCGTAGTCGTAATGATCAGGTTGCGACGGATTTCCGCTTGTGGTGCCGTACCCACATTGAGTCCTTAAAAGCAGACGTGACGGCAGTGGTTCGCAGCCTGCTGCATACCGCCAGTCGTCACCAGCAAGCGATTATTCCCGGCTATACGCACTTACAGCGCGCCCAGCCGATTCGCTTCCCACACTGGTGTTTAGCCTATGTGGAAATGTTTAAACGCGACCTGAGCCGCTTAAACGATTTACATGAGCGCATGAATCAGTGCCCGCTGGGTTCTGGTGCGCTGGCAGGAACAACCTATCCTGTTGATCGTCATGAAATCGCCGATCAGCTTGGCTTTAGTGGGCCCTGCTTAAACAGCCTGGATGCGGTATCAGATCGCGACTTCGTGCTGGAGCTGCTATTTACTGCCAGCACCAGCATGATGCACCTGTCGCGTCTGGCTGAAGATTTAATTTTCTATAACTCTGGTGAAGCCGGTTTTCTGCAACTGGGCGACAGCGTGACCTCTGGTTCATCACTGATGCCGCAGAAGAAAAACCCCGATGCACTGGAATTACTGCGCGGCAAATGCGGCCGGGTATTTGGTCATTTGCAGGCGCTGCTGGTCACCATGAAAGGACTGCCTCTGGCGTATAACAAAGATATGCAGGAAGACAAAGAAGGCGCCTTCGATGCCGTGAATCAATGGCATTGCTGTCTGTGTATCGCCTGTGAAGTGCTCGACAGTCTGGCGCTCAACGAAGAACGCTGTCGGATTGCCGCCGCCCAGGGCTATTCAAACGCCACTGAACTGGCCGATTACCTGGTAGGTAAGGGCATCCCGTTCAGAACGGCGCATGATATTTCTGGTCAGGTTGTATTGCTGGCGCTGGAGCAGGATGCGCCGATTGAAGATTTATCGCTGGCACAACTGCAATCAGTGTGCAGTGATATTGACGAAGATGTTTACCCGGTTCTCCAACTCGAATATGGCGTGGATAAGCGCAATATTCTGGGCGGAACCAGTGCTGAAACTGTTACCAAGGCACTGTATGAAGAACTGGAAAAACTGGATAAGTTAGGATAATCACAAATGGTGCTATCGCATCACGAAAGTATTGGGCTATTCAGAAGCTCTGCGCCTTACATCAATGCACACCGGGGCAAAACCTTTGTGCTGATGTTTGGCGGCGAGGCCATTGAAGACGACAACTTCCCCAATATTATTCAGGATATCGCACTGCTGAGCAGTCTGGGCGTGCGTCTGGTGCTGGTGCACGGTGCCCGCCCGCAAATTGATCAGCGAGTGGCTTTGCGCAAAACCGAAGCGCGATTTAGTCACGATGTGCGTATTACCGATAAAGAAACCCTGGAATGCGTCAAAGACGCCGCTGGCTCGGTACGCTGCCATATTGAAGCGTTACTCACCATGGGTTTACCAAACTCGCCTATGCACGGTGCGCATATTCGTGTGTGTACCGGCAATCTGGTGGTTGCCAAGCCCATGGGCGTACTCGACGGCGTGGACTTTGAAAACACCGGTCAGGTGCGCCGTATCGACACCACCGGTATTAACGACCATCTCAATGATGGCTCTATCGTGCTACTGTCGCCAATGGGCTACTCCTCTACCGGCGAAGTGTTTAACCTGTCTCACGAAGATGTGGCAACTCAGGCCGCTATTGCACTGGAAGCCGATAAATTAGTGGTATTTTCCAACTATTCGGGCATTTTTCGTAAAGACGGTAAGCTCATTCGCACCATCGAGCGAAACCTGCTTGAACAGTTACACCGCGACGATGAACTGATGACCGAAGCCACGGCCATTCGCGCACTGACTACCAGCGTGGCAGCGGGCATTCCTCGCGCTCACTGTGTTAGTTATGAAACCGATGGTGCTCTGCTGCAGGAATTATTTACCCGCGACGGTGCCGGTTCACTGGTGATGGAAAACCATTACGAGCAGCTTCGGGAAGCCACCATCGACGACGTCGGCGGCATCCTCAATCTCATCAAACCGCTGGAAGAAAGTGGTGTATTGGTGAAACGTTCCCGGGAACGACTGGAAAACGAAATTCATCAGTTTATTGTGATAGAACGCGACGGCATGATCATCGCCTGTGCCGCGCTTTATCTTTATCCGGATGACGGCTCAGCCGAGCTTGCCTGTGTAGCAACCCACTCCGATTACCGGGGTAAAAACCGTGGCGAGCGTATACTCGATGAAGTTCGCGAGCGCGCCATTGCCGCCGGTATTCAGCGCCTCTTCGTATTAACGACTGTTACCGGTCATTGGTTTCTGGATCAGGGTTTCAAGGCGGCGGATGTTGATGCGCTGCCGGCTCAAAAGAAAGAACTGTATAACTTTCAGCGTAAATCAAAAGTCTATACCCTCGATTTATAGTTGTAGCCTGCACTGTAGCCGGGCTCTCCGGTTGCAGTGGCAGTATCCCGCAAAATCCCCCTCTTTCATATTGTTAAGAGTTCGTTATAATTGGCCCAAACTGGTTAGACCAGAAGGTCATTTATGCTTTCTCCCCACGCTGTCACCATTGAGTGTACAGACGATATTGCTTTATCCGGCTTACTCTATAAGCCATTAAAGACGCCCGTTGCGGCGGTAATGATTGCGCCGGCTACGGGCATCAAACAAGGTTTCTATACCCGCTTTGCCACCTTTTTGGCCGAGCAGGGTATTGCCGTGCTCACCTTTGATAACCGGGGCATTGGAGACTCTCCTAAAACCCGTAAAGTGATGGGCGAAACTCGCTTACAGGACTGGGGCCAGAAAGACATGCCGGCAGCACTGGCATTTTTGCAGCAACACTATCCCGACCAGCCACTGCACCTTATTGGCCACAGTGCCGGCGGTCAGTTGGCAGGACTAATGCCCAACGCCACCGAGTTGACCAGTATCATTACTTACGGCAGTTCATCCGGTTGTTTACGTAATTTTACTGGTGCCTATAAGTACCAGGCACACTTTTATATGAATGTGTTTATTCCGCTGACCAACGCGCTGTTTGGCCGCACTCAGTCACACTGGATGGGTATGGGCGAACCGCTGCCAAAAGGCGTGGGCGCTCAGTGGCGGCGCTGGTGTAACGGCCGGGGTTATGCCAAAACCGAATTTGGCAGC
>CENT01040204.1_pt1 | contig 73686 bp, 64 predicted proteins | sample 530141 | NCBI WGS metagenome assembly CENT01 (sample SAMEA2591074, study PRJEB7988) | marine metagenome | isolation source: saline water (ENVO:00002010), including | reverse complement strand
AGCACATAAAAAGGTTGTTGAATGACTCAGGGCGTGAAGCTGCCGTTGATAAAGAAAAAGCTTAATTCAATTTATCTATATTTTTACTGTTTAGATTTTTCCTTAAGAGTTTAGCGATGTGCCACATATCTTGATCACCATAGTATTTTAATGAGTTGCCTGTATGAACTATTACTATTTGCAAGTCTGGAATGACATAGATATTTTGACCAAGATTACCCGTCGCAAAGAATTGTTTAGTGCCGTCACAATTAATATGCCCCCACCAATGCAGACTGTAGTACGTCCTTTCACAGTTATAACTATTGAACCAGTCTGGGTAGATTTCAGGAGAAGAATTCGAAATTTCAGATACGCTTTGGTTCACCCATGAAGCTGATATTAATTGCTTTCCTTGCCATTGACCGTCGTTGAGATACAACATACCAAATCTCGCATAATCAATCGCTCTAGCTATCAATCGACTAGGCATGTATTCAAAACCAGACTCTCGGCTATCCAAGGAAAATAATGCACTATATTCCATTACTTGCTGCCACAACTTTTCTTCTAGATAATTCGATACACTTTTACCTGTAGCATTTTCGATAATCATTCCCAAAAAGCTTGTATTATAATTATTGTATTCGAAAAGCTCTCCGGGGGCATTTTCGACTTCAATATCGTTAAGCAATCTGCTTCGCAAATCATTATGATAGTACCCGACAGCTTCGTCGTGCCAAGGCGAATGAATATTGGTAAAAGGAATATAGTGCGTTGTATACCTCAGTCCTGACTTCATTTCTAATAAATGGCGAATAGTAATGTTGCGAAACTGAATGTCTCGTTCAGCTAAACTCGGTATATATTTTACAATTGAGTCATCAATACTTTTGATTAGACCCTCGTCGATCGCTACTCCAATCAAAAATGATATGAACGACTTCGCCATTGATTGAGAGTGGAAGTAAGAATCCCTAGTAAACCCGTTAAAATACTTCTCGTAAATAATTTCATCTTTTTGAATCACGATCAGTGATGTGGTTTCGGACCCTGAGACCCAGTCATCGAATGAGTTAAATCCAGATACACCGAGTCGTTTTTCAAATAACGACTCGATGAACTGTTCTTTCGATTTTGACTCAAATTGTGATGCCAATTCCCTCCCTTCAATCGAACGATTAGGAAAAAACTGATAATCGTATATATCTGCTACGTGCATCGTTATTAGGCGATAAACGTAAGTCGGCGAATACTGTACTGATAGAGAGACTATGAGAAGGATGGCAAAAGCAACGAGAAACAATGTAAATGACATTACTAGTTTTTTCATAAACGCTCCCTGTTACTTTAGTAATTTTGCCAAAAATTAATATACGCGATACCGAATACTTGTAAACTCTTCAGACTTAAATCCAATGGATAAAAAAGTTAAATTAGTTCCACTAAACGTCCGTTCCTTGTCTCAATCGGCCTTTCAGGTGGTAACTAAATCAATAAATGAAGGTGTCAAATCAGATACGAGCCACTCCGTCTAAAGCTAGCTGTAGCTTTCTAATCAATTAATCGCCCAATCGTTTAATAGATCAGTGCCTTTCATTTATCTTTCGACTTACCGTTGTGATGGTGTTGCAGTAAGCGAATGATAAGGTGGGCTTCTTCTTCGTCTAAATCAAGTAAACCTCGTACGCGTTCAATGTGATGAGCGTCATGTTCACTGAGCACACCGTCATCTAGCGCGGTGCGAACGGTGTCTTTGAACCGGTCTCGTTTAAGCTGCATTTTTCCTGTATAGCTTGAAGATAAAATGCCCGCAGGTAAGGCGTAAAAGCAAATACCCATTACGGTAATAAAGCCACCAAATATCTTACCGAGTGACGTGATGGGAACTGCATCACCATAGCCCACTGTGGTTAGTGTCACTAAGGCCCACCACAGCGAGGCAGGAATGCTGCTAAACACCTCTGGCTGGGCATTGTGTTCGATGTAGTAAATACAGGTAGCGGCAATCACCGTAAACAGCATTAATACACTCAGTGCGGCGAAAAGAGAATGGGCTTCGCTGCGCACTACGTCAACGAGGGTTTGGATAGAGCGAGAGTAGCGCCCTATTTTTAATATTCTTAGCACTCTGAAAATACGTAAAATTCGGAGGTCGAACGCCAAGAACATGCTCAGGAAAAACGGCAGTATCGCCATTAAGTCTATTATTGCCATTGGGCTTTTTATGTAGTGCCAGCGCTTTTGCCAAGGCGCCCAGCTTTTTGCAGAGCCAATGTGGTGAGTGGTCTTGTCACTCAAATTAGGGTTTGCGGCACTGCTATAAACACGCAGCACGTACTCTGCGCTGAACAAAATAACCGAAACAATTTCAATAGTGTGCAGTTTTGCTAGCCAAGCCTGAGATATGTTGGGAAGTGTTTCGATCATCATCGCAGCAATATTGACAGTAATAATGACAACTAAAAAGAAATCGAAAAGACGGCTCGCCTTTTTAAAATGAGCGGCTTCAGAGGCTGGCGCAAGTATGTGATAGCAGGCTTGTTGCAATGTCATTATTAGTTAACTTAGTGAATGCTATATCATCATTCATTGTAGCGAGAAACCAGATGATTTGAATAGATAAAGAAAAAGCGAATTAGCTTTTACTAATTCGCTTTATTGACTTACTTTCAAGGCACAACCTTATTTGGTGGCCTCATTGAATTCAAAGGCTAAGCTAAGCTTTCGCTTCTCTCGCTATGGCTCGGTGAGCAATATCGGTGCGGTAGTAAACGTCTTTAAATTGTATAGTATTGAGTAACTCGTAGGCCTTTTGCTGTGCTTCGGTTACGCTATTTCCAAGCGCTGTGGCACACAGTACACGTCCGCCAGCGGTAACGACCTTGCCGTCACTAAGTGTAGTTCCAGCATGGAACACCTTGCCTTCTAATTGCCCTGCTTCTTCAAAACCGGTTATTTCATCGCCCTTGTCATAGCTGCCAGGATAACCGCCAGCTGCCAGCACAACACCTACTGATGCTCGAGAGTCGAAGTCGATGGTTTGTCCGTCAAGTTCGCCCTTACAGGCTGCAATACACAGAGGAACAAGGTCGGACTGCAAACGAAGCATAATAGGCTGAGTTTCTGGATCGCCAAAGCGACAGTTGTACTCGATAACCTTAGGCGTACCGTCAGCCATGATCATAAGTCCAGCATAAAGGAAACCCACATAGTCGTTACCTTCCGCAGCCATGCCGTTTACCGTAGGCATGATCACTTCTTTCATAACGCGGTCGTGAATAGCTTGGGTAACTACCGGCGCTGGAGAGTATGCACCCATTCCGCCTGTATTTGGCCCTTTATCGCCATCAGCTGCTCGCTTGTGGTCTTGGCTTGTAGCAAACGGCAAAACGTTTTTGCCATCTACCATGACAATAAACGACGCTTCTTCGCCATCTAAAAATTCTTCAATGACCACTCTGCTGCCAGCGTCGCCAAACGCATTGCCCGCTAACATATCGCGAATAGCGGCTTCTGCCTCTTCCAAGGTCATTGCAACAATCACGCCTTTACCTGCCGCTAGGCCGTCGGCCTTAACAACAATGGGTGCGCCTTTTTCGCGAACATAGTCGATGGCAGGCTCTATTTCAGTAAAGTTCTGATATTCGGCTGTGGGAATGTGATGGCGCGCTAAAAAGTCTTTAGTAAATGCCTTAGACCCTTCAAGTTGCGCGGCCGCCTTTGTAGGACCGAAAATCATCAGTCCTTCGTTAGTGAATGTATCGACAACACCTGCAACTAGCGGCGCTTCTGGACCAACAATGGTAAGTTCAACATCGTTACCTTTTGCAAAAGAAACGAGGCCTGCGATGTCATTAACATCGATAGGTACATTTTCTAGCTTAGGCTCTGTTGCTGTGCCTGCATTACCAGGCGCGACAAAAACTGTTGAAACTTCAGAAGACTGGGCTGCTTTAAAAGCGAGCGCATGTTCGCGACCACCGCCGCCAATTACAAGTACGTTCATTCACTATTCCGTTTTAACTTTAGGTTTTATTAATTAGGCTTTTTAAATTTAAGCGTCATGCGATTACTCTCACCGATGGCAAGGTATTTTACACGATCTTGATCTTCAAGTGCTAAGCGAGGAGGTAATGTCCACACACCTTTTGGATGATCGGCCGTATCCATTGGGTTTGCATTAACGTCGCTACTTGCTTCTAGTGTGAAGCCGGCTTTCTCAGCCGCGGCAACAACATAGCTACGCTTCATGTAACCACTGTTTTTCATGGCTTCATTATCGGCACTTTCTGGCAGTTGGTGTTCTACCACACCTAATACGCCACCAGGCTTAAGCGCTTTGAAAAAGGCACCAAAGGCATTATCAACACCTTCATCTTCGCTACGCATATACCAGTTATGTACATTGCGGAACGTTAGCACCATATCAGCGCTGCCTGCTTGGGCAATATCTAGGGCTTTGGTTGGGTGGAAAGCAGTGATCAGCGCGCCTTCATATTTCATGCCCGGCTTAGTTTGTTCTTTAAAGCCGTCTAGTGCTTTTTTGTAGTAGTCGTTCGTCGACTCATCGACATAGTAATGCGCTGCTACATACTGGCCGTCGCCCTTCACAACTGAGCTGATGATGTCGGCATACCAACCGCCGCCAGGCGATACTTCAACTACCGTCATGTCTGACGTTAGTCCAAAAAATCGAAGGGTTTGTTGAGGGTTGCGATATTCATCGCGCACTTTCGCTTTTGCCGTGCGGATATCACTCATTGCGGCATCCGATATAGCATCGGCTGTGGCGTAATTTGCAGAGAAGCCGAGGCTGGCTGCTAATACTAATTGAGCTAACTTTTTCATTATTATTTCCTTTTCTGTCGAGGGTATTTTTGTCAAAGCACTCTAGGTCAATACGCCCTAGGACATGGTGCTCTTTTTAACACTATTCTTTGTAACAACAGTATTTGTGTTAACACTATTACTACAAGGTACCACAAGTCAGATCAAGACTATCAGCTAAGTGTGACACGCATCCGACACCCAACAGAATAATTCGCAACTCTATCGCATTCACGCTCTACCATTGGTACATGCCGTTAATACGCGTTTCTGCTGTATATACGGGGTACAAACAATGTAATAAACCGAGTGATAAACAAGGTGTAAAACAAAGTAGTTAACCCATGTGCTTATTTACGGATAAATAGATTAGCGGGGAGCACGTTACAGTGTGACTCCACTACAACAAGCATGCTGCAGTGGAGCCCCGCTGGGGTCTATATCTATTCATGCGCAAAAAGCACACGCCTTTTAGTAGGCGCCAATCGTTCAATAAACGCGAAAGGTTTAATAAACGCCAACCTTTTCAAAAGGTTTAGTGGCGGAAGTGGCGCATACCCGTGAACACCATAGCAATACCGTGTTCGTCAGCGGCATCAATCACTTCTTGGTCGCGCATTGAGCCTCCAGGTTGAATTACCGCTTTAATACCGGCTTCTGCTGCTGCATCAATACCATCTCTAAATGGGAAGAATGCGTCAGAGGCCATGACCGAACCAGCTACTTCAAGGTTTTCATCTGAGGCTTTGATACCTGCAATTTTTGCAGAGTATACGCGACTCATTTGTCCTGCGCCCACACCAATAGTCATACCATCTTTGCAATACACAATGGCATTAGATTTCACGTATTTGGCTACTTTCCAGCAGAACATAAGGTCGCGAAGCTGCTCTTCCGATGGCTTGATTTTAGTCACAACCTCTAAGTCTTCTTTATCGACCATGCCGAAGTCGCGTTCTTGAACTAGCAGGCCGCCATTAACGCGTTTAAAGTCGTAACCTTCGGTTAACTGGCCAGCCCACTCGCCACATGCTAGAAGGCGTACATTCTTCTTCGCACTGACTACTTCTTTCGCTTCGTCGCTCACTGTTGGCGCAATAATCACTTCAACGAACTGACGATCTACAATAGCTTGCGCTGTTTTAGCATTGAGCTCGCGGTTAAAAGCGATAATGCCGCCAAATGCAGAGGTAGGGTCGGTTTTAAACGCACGGTCGTAGGCGCTTAAAATATCGTCACCAATGGCAACACCACAAGGATTGGCGTGTTTAACAATAACGCATGCTGGCTCGTCGAATTCTTTAACGCACTCTAGAGCTGAATCGGTATCGGCAATGTTGTTAAACGATAGCTCTTTACCCTGAAGCTGTTCAGCGGTGGCAACAGAGGCTTCTTGAATTGTATTTTCAACGTAAAAGGCGGCATTTTGATGACTGTTTTCACCATAGCGCAGGTCTTGTTTTTTGCTCATTTGAACGTTGTAAGTACGAGGGAACTCACTGTGCTGGTGGTCGCAGTCTTCTTCACATTCTGTGCTATCTAGACGTGCACCAAAGTAGTTGGCAATCATGCCATCGTACTCAGCAGTGTGTTCAAATGCTTTAATGGCTAGGTCAAAACGGGTTTTGTAATTCAACGAGCCGCTGTTGGCGTTCATTTCTGCTAGTACACTGTCGTAATCTGCTGCATTGACCACAATAGTCACGTCTTTGTGGTTTTTCGCTGCCGCACGCACCATTGTCGGGCCACCGATATCGATATTTTCGATAGCGTCTTCTAATGTGCAATCATCGTTGGCAACAGTAGCCGCAAACGGATATAAGTTTACGACGACCAAATCGATAGGCGCAATATTGTTTTCTTGCATAACCGCTTCATCAATACCACGACGGGCTAATATGCCGCCATGTACTTTAGGGTGAAGGGTTTTAACACGGCCAGCCATAATTTCAGGGTGACCTGTGTGATCAGACACTTCCGTTACGGGAAGGCCTGCATCAGCGATAAGTTTCGCAGTTCCGCCTGTTGATAAAAGCTCAACGCCCGCATTGTGCAGCGCTGTCGCGAAATCGACGATACCTGTTTTGTCAGAGACACTTAAAAGAGCACGTTTGATTGGTTTTGGTGTTTGCATAAATGTAGTAGCTTCAAAGTTGTAGTGTTGAAACAAAAAGAGCACCGATTGGTGCTCTTTGCTGGGCAGCGCCCTTAGAATTTTAGTTCATGCCGTATTGCTTTAACTTTTTGCGAAGTGTGCCGCGGTTGATGCCCATCATAATCGCTGCGCGGGTTTGGTTGCCGCGCGTGTAGGTCATAACTTCTTCTAGAAGCGGTGCTTCCACTTCAGCCAGTACCATCTCGTACAAGTTATCGATGTTTGCGTTGTCTAGTTGCTTTAGGTACTTGTTAACCGCTTGCTTAACAGAGTCGCGCAAAGGCTTTTGAGCCTGCGTTTGTGAAGGCGTAGTTACGGTAGTAGTAAAAGGTGAAGTCACGTTTTGATCGAACATAATACTGTGTTGCTCTTTAGTTAGTCATCACTATGCTGCGGGAGAAATCTGTCGGTTTTCTCTAGTCTGCAGCGCTTGAAAATATGCATTTAGTGCATCGAGTTGCTCAGTAGCATCATCGATAGCGTTAAACGTTTTACGAAACTGACGATCCGTATCATGCTCCGAGAGATACCAGCCCACGTGCTTTCGGGCTATTCTTACACCGGCTGTGTCACCGTAGAAACCCTGTACGTTCGTTACGTGTTCGTACAAAATCTCAAACTGTTGTGACAGTGGCGGTGGAGCCAAGGTTTCGCCCGTTTCAAGATAATGTTGAATTTGTTTAAAAATCCAAGGTTTACCTTGCGCGCCGCGACCTACCATAACGCCATCTGCACCAGTGTAATTCAGTACCTCTTGTGCCTTTTGCGGAGAAGTAATATCACCATTTGCAATAACAGGTATTGATATTGCCGCCTTTATTCGGCGTATGGTGTCGTACTCTGCTTCTCCTTTATACATACAAGCTTTTGTTCTACCGTGAACAGCAAGCGACTGTATGCCGTTTTGCTCTGCAATGCGGGCAATATCTACCCCATTGCGATTTTCTGGATTCCAACCGGTACGTATTTTCAGTGTTACGGGAACATCCACAGCGTTAACCACTGCTTTGATGATACTTTCCACTGTGTCTGGGTACTGAAGCAGTGCTGAACCTGCAAGCTTCTTATTCACCTTCTTAGCAGGACAACCCATATTGATGTCGATGATTTGCGCACCATTCTCAACATTAAATTGCGCTGCTTGCGCCATAAGCTCAGGATCGGCACCCGCTATCTGTACAGAGCGAATTCCTTCTTCGCCCTCATGGTTCATGCGCGCCTGCGACTTTGCGGTATTCCACACTTTCGGATTACTCGACAGCATCTCAGACACTACAAGACCTGCGCCTAAGCGCTTGCATAATTGACGAAACGGTCGGTCAGTTACGCCAGCCATGGGAGCTAACATCAAATTGTTATCTAACTTATATGGTCCAATTTGCAAAGGTTGTTGCAAAGGCTTTTGCACAGTTGGTTGCATAGGTTGTTGCATAAGTTAACGAGAAGCCCACCATTTATAATTGCACAGAAATTATACACCCGGCTAAAACGGGGCGCTAAGTGTACGTGTTTTCGCAATGCTTGAAAAGGCTAAAAATCACACAAAATTTCACTTATCGGTATTGACAGCGAAAAAAATCTGTCTCGTTAGTAATCTAACGCATAAATACTGGTGAAATTTTGTGCTTAAGACGTGAAAGCCACGAGTTAAAAGGGATGTAATGTGAAAAAATTTAACAACTACATCCTGCTTTTTATCGATTTACCGTATTGCGCAACACTGAGAGGCTGAAAATGTATGCGGGTTCAGTGAGCAAAAAATATCACAGGTGATGTCTTATTGAGCGCGCAGCACTAATGTTTGTGTCCGGATACTCTCGCCCATTCACCGTCAATTGCACTTGGCTCAAGTGAGATTTTGTTCGCATAGGCCTGCTCAATAGTGGGTACCTGCTCAGCTAAAATACCCGACAGCACGAGCAGTCCATCGGATTTACAATATCCCGTTATGACTTCTCGCAGCTCAAGAAGAGGGCCAGAGAGTATATTGGCAACAACCACGTCTGCCTCTAGCACTGGCTGGTTTTCAGGTAAGAACACGTCTAGGCGGTCTTCTACCCCATTTCTGCGGGCATTTTCTTTTGTGGCTTGTAAAGCCTGAGGGTCGATATCAATTCCAACTACACGTTTGGCGCCCAGTTTTAAGGCGGCTAACGCCAAAATGCCGGAGCCACAGCCGAAGTCCACCACGGTTTTGTCAGTCATGTCGATACCATCTAACCAGCGTAAACATAAGGCAGTCGTGGGGTGGGTGCCCGTACCAAAGGCAAGACCGGGGTCGAGCATCACATTAACGGCATTAGGCTCAGGAGCGTCCCGCCAGCTAGGACATATCCACAGCCGTTCTCCAAACTGCATGGGGTGGAAGTTGTCCATCCACTCCCGTTCCCAGTCTTTGTCTTCTAGTGGTTCAAGCTTGTATTTGAAGTCTGGGCCCAGCACTTTTGCTTTGGCTAATCGTTCTAAAATACGTTTCATATCAGCGTCGGCTTCAAAGAGACCAACCACTTGCGTGTCGGGCCAAAGCAGCACTTCGCCAGGCTTAGGTTCATACATGGGGGTATCTTTCGCGTCCACGTAAGTGACTGCTTGGGAGCCATTGGCACTTAGCATATCGCCAATTGCATCTGCGTGTTCCGAAGTGGTGTTAATTCGTAGTTGTAGCCAAGCCATAGTCGTGTGCCGTTAACGTATTTGGCGGTATTGTACCTTTCACCTGATGTAAACGAAATCCGGCGGCTGATAAAAATAGTGTTCATTAGGGCATACCCTAGTTTTACCGCTCCTTTTTGCTATGTTCTTCTCAATAAACACGCTTTCGAAAAGTTAGCATTTTGATTAAAACTTAATCTTTTGTCGACTACCAACTTATCTACAAGCTTGTATTATTGACGCTCACTTATTCTTAAATGAGAATCACTTACATATGCGATCACCGCTTTTACCTCTTTTTATGCTGCTAGCTGCTTTTAACGTGCAGTCTCGAGAAGTAGAGGTGCTTGTGGGGATGGATAAGCCGCCATACGTGAATTCTGCTAATGACAGTGGATTTGAAGTTGATCTCGTACGCGCTATTCTCAGCGATATGGGGCACAGTGCAAAAGTGCTCTATCTGCCCTATGGCAGAACGACAAAGGTCATTAATCAAGAGGCTGTTGATATTGCGCTAACGCTGACGCCTTCTCATGCAGTATCGGAAGATATCCTCTCTAATCCATACATTGCTTATCAAAATGTTGCGATAACACGTTCAGACAGAAATCTTCACATTGATAGTATTGAAGCGCTAAAGACAAAGAGTGTGGTGGCCTTTCAAACTGCCACATCAGTACTTGGTAGAAGGTTTGAAGCAACGCTGTCTTCGCAGCCGACCTATTTAGAAATGGCAAAACAAGCGCGACAAGTCGACATGCTAATGCTAGGCAGTGTTGATGTGGCGGTGATGGACAGAAATATTTTTTCTTACTTCAAACTAAACGACGACAGGTATAAAACCGATGATGTGGTGTTTCATGAACTCTTTCCTATTTCTACCTATCGAGCGGCTATTCCTAATAAAGAGCTTCGTGAGGCGTTTAATCACAGTTTGTCTGTAATTATTGAAAGCGGTCGTTACCAAGCCTTACTAGAAAAGTATGGGCTTAAATGGAGCGAGTCAGAAAGTGTGTTCGCTACTCTTTCTAACTAGCTTTTTAATCGCACACCGTTTATAGCGCACCTTTATTAGTGCGCTTTACAGAACAAAAAAAACGCTTAACTATTTAAAAAGCTATCCACGTAGTGGTAAATAAGTAAGGCTTGTTTCTGTTGCTTTAAATGCCTTTCTCACCGCGGCAATGTCTTGTTCGGTTACAGAGGGGGCGAACGCTTCCACCGTTCCTTTTGACGATGAGTTCACGCCCACACCATCCCGACATGAATCGCTAGAGGCTCCTCGAGCCCGACTTATGCTTCTTGGGCAATTCTCCAGAACATCTGGTGACTCATTGTTGTTTGCCATTGAGTCTTCTCTCAATATGATTTTGCCACCGTAATAAATTTTACTTTCCGACAATGAAAGTGCGGCCAGCTGCCCTTCAAGGATATTCCAGGTATTTACTTTACCTTCTTTAGCGCAACTTACCTTACCGAAATGGTAAGTGCCCGTTTCTAATTCTGCCGCTGCAAACGCACTTGTCGTAAATGTGAGGCGCTGGGTGTTCGCATTAGACTGAGGGACTAATTCAATATCGAGCTTGTCACAGTTCAGGTTACTTGAAAGTTGGAGTACATAAGCCGTGTTTGGTGCTTTGGTTTGGTTGGCAACCGCGGAGGATGCCGCGACGGCGAGGATAGCCGAAGCAATAAAGAAGCGATTCATACAATATCCTTATAAGTTGAATGTATAACAGTAGTTGCTAAGTACGTTATTCGCAACCTCTGTTGCTTAATTTTGTGGCACGTTTATTTTCCATTTAGGGTCTACATACCGCCAGCTTAACGTAGTTATTTTCGTTACAAATGAACTATTTTTGCTGCATAGTATTAAAAGTAGTTAATGCGAAAAAAGCACGCAAAAAAGCGCGTTAATAAAATTACACCGCTATTTACGCTGAAGGCAGTTCGCCAACAGGCTTTTGAGTAGTTGTGTTGCAAAATAAGGGAAAAATAATGATAAAGAAGTGGTATCTACTCATATTTGTAGCGCTGTGCGGCGCATGCACAACAACAAGTAAACAGCAAAACACGGCATCACAATGGCTGGATAAACCGGCGTATGCCCAAGCCGGCGCTATTCAGTCTGGCGAATTATCGTCGTATGATTTGGTATCTGGCTATTTAGCTCGCATTGAGCGCCTAGATACTGAAACAAACAGTGTACTGGCTATTAATACCCAAGCCCTTGAGCAAGCTAAGCGCGTTGATGCAAAAATTAAGAGTGGCGAAAGCGTCGGCGCATTAGCCGGAATTCCTGTTTTACTAAAAGATAATATTGAAACAAGCGAGATGGCAACCACCGCGGGGTCGATGGCACTGCTGAACAATACAACGGGTCGCGACGCGCCGATTGTGGCTAAGCTAAAAGCAGCAGATGCCATTATACTAGGTAAAACGAACTTATCAGAGTGGGCAAACTTTCGCTCGGAGTCGTCAATTAGTGGATGGAGTGCAGTGGGCGGGCTAACCCGTAATCCACACTTATTATCGAGAAGCGCCTGTGGCTCTTCATCAGGTTCTGGCGCCGCTATGGCCCTTCGCCTAGCCTCTCTTGCCGTAGGTACTGAGACAAATGGCTCTATTATCTGCCCGTCTTCAATGAACGGTGTGGTTGGCTTTAAACCAACAGTAGGTATGCTTTCTCGCACTCATATTGTCCCTATTTCATTTAGCCAAGATACTGCTGGGCCAATGACAAATAACGTGCAAGATGCATGGTTAATGGCGTCTATCATGGCCGGCGAAGATGCAAGGGACAGCGCCACAGCCGATGCGGGCAAGCACCTTATTCAACAGCCTAATTCATCGCTTATTGCTACTGATTTAAAAGGTGTAAGAATTGGTATGGTACGTTTCAGACAAGGCGATAACCCTCATATACTCGCAGCCTATGAAAATGCGTTAAGCAGCCTGGAAAATGCAGGCGCTACCCTTGTTGATATTGACGACTTCGACCAGCCAGATAGCTTTTGGGCAGACTCGTATAACGTTCTGTTAAGTGAGTTCCATTCCTCGATTAACGAGTATTTAGGCGACTCGCCTGCAGATATTCCTGCGAGAGATTTACAAGCACTTATCGCTTTTAACAAAACAGATAAACGAGAGCTAGCGTTGTTCAATCAAGACATTTTTGAAAAGTCGCTAAAAGCCGCAGCCATCGATAGCGAGGAATATAAGTCGGCACTTTCACTGATTCAGAAAACCGCAGGAACCAACGGCATCGATACACTAATGCAGCAGCACAATGTTGACGTTTTGGTTTCTCCTTCGAACAGTCCTTCGTTTTTAATCGACGGGGTGTATGGCGATCACTCGCCTGGTGGGTTTATCGGCGTTGGCTATTTAGCTGCGGTAGCAGGGTACCCACATTTAACCGTACCTGTTGATGACATTAAAAACCTTCCTGTTGGACTTAGCTTCATCGCGGGCAAGTGGATGGATGAAAAGGTATTGCGAATTGGTAGTGTTTTTGAAGCTAAGCATGGTTTTTCTATCACGCCGGGTCTTTTACCTTCACGATTTGATGCGCCTGAGCTTGAATCTATTACTGAAAACGTGACGTCCAACTAGGGCTTAGTTCCTCTATGAGGAGCTAACAACGTCTTATAACTGAAACACAAAAAAAGAGCCTCAACACCATGTGTTGAGGCTCTTTTCTATTATTGGTTTGCACAACAATTGTTTAATGAGTGCTTAACAGCTTGTTCTTCATTGTTCACTCTGCCTCGCTGGTTGCCACTAATCTTCAATGAAGTTCAGCGCTTGCGAAACAACCGCTACGTTAGCACTGTCATTAACCATACGTCTGAGACAGCGCTGATAAGCCAACAGTGAAAGACAAGCTACCTAGCTAGGCTTTTTAACCCAAGCACTACACCAGCCGTTTGCATTAACCAGTTTGCCGGGGAAGATATTACATGGACGGTGTGGTTCGCCATCGGCGCCCTGTACGTACATGCAGTTACTGCATTTTGCGCCTTCTACGGTAGAAGCAGGTGTGTAATTTAGCGCTTTCGCAGTGGCATCGTCTGCGCTCAGCTGTTCTTGAGCTTGTGCACGCAGTGCAACGCCGCCTAGGGTTAACCCTATTAACGTTGAGCCCGTGAATTTCATAAAGTCGCGGCGATTAACAGATTTCATAACATTCTCCCAATGAGATAGAAACGATAATGATTCTTTTTTATTCAGTGCCTTAAACGCAAAAAACCTGCCCAGAAAGGGCAGGTTTTCAATACATACTTTATACTAACGCTTTTTCAGTAAAGATCGACAAAAATTGCATAAAACTCAGTTCTAATCGATTAATAAAATTTTAACTATTGCCATTCATACACAATAAGACAGCGTCTGTGCTTAAAAGTTTACTTTGTTTCAAGGGGTACATTTGGCTTAGCGTATGCGTACCTCGCCAGCCGTTTGCTTGAATGATAGCTATCTAGCCCGCTGATTGACGCAGTGTTTAAAGCCTCAATATCAAGATACCCATCTTTATCAAGGGCATCTTTAGCAAAGAAGACTTCTTGGATTTCGCCAATCACCATTTCGGTATTATTGAGCAAGCTAAAATGCTGAGCTACTTTAAGACCAATGTTAACCTCGCTTTCCTTAACGTAAGGCGCACTAAACGTATCGCTGAAAAAAGGTGTTAGTCCCACGGCATCGAATTCGCTTTCATCTTGCTCGTAGCGGGCCGAGGTTTGGTGTGCTTTATCAGCCCACTGTGTATTCACGTGATTTAAGGTGTAAAAGCCCTGCTGCTTAATATTATCCAATGAATCTCGCTGCACAGTATGCGGACGCATTATCATGCCAAGTAGCGGCGGGTTAGCACCTATATGAACTACTGAACTAATAACGGCTAAGTTATTAGTTTTCCCATCTGTGGTGCCCAGCAACACCGCAGATTTAAAGCCAGACAAACTATTAATTAGATTAGCGCGGTAGCGCTGCTCTAAGTTGTCTAAATCATCGCGAGTCATACGGTCAGTCATTTTCTCTTTCTGCCTCTATAGAAAGTTCTTCACCGTGCTGAAACACTCTTAATTCGATGGGTTGACAGCAAACTTGGCAGTCTAATACCTGCACTTGACCAACGTCGTTTATTTCATCAATTTCAACGTCATTAGGTGCCATACAATACGGGCAGGAAAAGCCCATTGCGCGTGTCAAACTCATATCTTAATTCCATGTTTTTTTAATTTACTATAAATACGCTTATTACCAATGGGTGGATTGTTTTTAACTTCTTATGCATTGCTTGTTGAATGATTTTATTGGGTGACTTATCGAAAGCCTTGGGGAACAGATTAGTGATCAGGTGCCAGTATTTCCGGTATTAATGATTAAATCAATACGCCCAAGCTTAAATGCTTAGGCTATCAATTGGGTATTTAAACAATAGTGAGGTGGTTGGTGTGGCAAACACTGTTGGGATATGTCCTTGCTGCAAACGTAAGACGCGACTTACATATCATCATCTTATTCCGAAAAAAATGCACAGGCGTCAATATTTCAAGAAGCATTATACAAAAGCCGAGCGCCAAGAAGGTGTGCATGTTTGCAGGCAGTGTCATAGCGGTATTCACCGCTTTTACGATGAGATGACTCTGGCCAAAAACCTCTGCACATTGCCGCTATTACTAGCCGATGAACAGTTGGCATCGTTTTTTAGCTGGGTAAGTAAACAGCGGGTAAAGGTTGATTAATGACGCTGTATAAATATACACTATAATAAGTGTTTTGTTATGATTCGGGTCGCTGTGATTTAAGAAGGCATAGCTTGAGTTGCTATGATTTAAGAAAGCATGGCTTGAGTGGCTATAACCATTAGCTGTACCCAAATATCTTTAACTGACTATTTTTAATTGACTGGGCTGCTGGCCAAATGCGAAAAGTGCGAAAAGATCTCCCTCCCCGCTATTACCTCACTCATTTTCATGAGTTCCTCAGCTTTTTTGAGGGGGCAAGCGCGACACTGCTCTGTGATGAGGCCGCATCGTTTATCGAGCGTTTTAACGCGTTAGACGATGACAAGCAGTGCATTATCGTACGCGCGGCTAACCGTAAATATGCGATTATTGACCGAACACAATTTAATTACGCAGAAATTAACACGCCTCAAGCTCAAATAAACAGTCTTATAGAAAGCGGGTGGTTTGGCGACCTCACGAACGCCTCGTTTAATGACATAGCCGGAGTGCTTACCAAAGATGCTATTTTAACACTGTTGTCGGATTACGGCAGTACGCAAGGGCTGTCCTCACTCACTAAGCCAAAATTAGTGACACTACTTGGTAATGAAATACGAGCTAATGGATGGCCTAGCCGCTTTTCTATCGATAACTATTTAGTGTGTTTGTTTAACGATGCACTGCGCTTCCTATTATTTTTATATTTTGGCAATACGAAGAGCCGCTTAAATCAATTCTCCATGAGAGATTTAGGCGTTATGCGCACTCGTTCAGATTCTGTAACCGATGTTGCCCGATTTGAGAGTAAGTCAGATACAGAAGCTGCGTGGTTTTACTCAAACCACTACACGCAAATTCCGTTTTATCACACGGAGACTTTGCTTAGCCTCGCTGATAGCGACTTTCCTCGTACCGAAGGTGTGTCCGCAGGGTTTTATAAAGATCAATTGCTGTACGCATTAGGATTAAAGCTACTAGACGAAGACAAGCAAAAAGGCCTTAATATTCTACGTTTGGCAGACAGCGATAAAGGGAAAGAAAAATGGATAAGAGAAAGCTATAAACTCGGCTGCGTTGACGAAGTGAAAAGTGAACTTGAGTACATTATTGATAACCCGCAATCGGATACGTTATTGGCATTTGCTGAAGATTTCTATGCGCGCAAGTACAACAAAAAGCGTACCAGTACGGTTACCGATATGCTGCGTAATGCCAGTAGAGAATTATCGATTGATGTTAGCCAAAATCAGCAGGTTGAGCGGGGCGTGCTGGCCTACTATGCCAGACAAGGTATTGAAGGCTGGCGCACAGAAAACCGATTGTGGCGAAGCCTTTTTGGATTGACGTTTTGGAAGCAGCTTTATGAAGAGGATACCTTAGTAACAGAGTTTGACCGACGTCCACTTTCGCTTAAGCAGAATAACTTTTACGCCAAATTTGAAACCAGTATTGAAGCGTTGCTGTCGTCGTTAGATACGCCGGAAAAATTGCTATTTCATATTCAAAAAATGGCGACGCAGCACTACGGCAAGGTGAACAGCTTGTTCATGTGGTCTAGTCGGCTTTTAGCGCCCATAGAGGCATTACTTCGCCATGGGAAGCTTCAGTCTATTCACAGCTTATTGCGAATGATGTGCAAAGACTTTGAAAGCCTAAGAGATGGCTTTCCCGATATAATGGTGTACGAAAACGGGTTGCGATTTGAAGAGATTAAAGCGCCGGGAGATCAGTTGCGACGCAACCAGCTAGTGTCTATTCAGCGTTTGCAGCAGGCTGGGTTTGAAGTAGCTGTCACTACCGTAAACTGGGTACGCGACCCAGAACAGCCCTACGTTGTAGTTGATATAGAGACAACTGGCGGGAACAACAGCTATAACCGTATTACTGAAATAGGTATGGTGAAACTTATTGCTGGTGAAGAGGTAGCTCGTTACCAAACGTTACTGAACCCTCAACGCCGTATTCCTTCAAATATTACTCGGCTGACAGGCATCTCAGATGAGATGGTAAAAGATGCGCCGCTTTTTTCTGAGGTTGCCAATGATATTGCAGAATTTACTGAGGATGCGGTATTTGTAGCCCACAATGTCAACTTCGACTACGGTTTTATTAAACAAGAATTTGCCCGCCTAGAGCAGTCATTCCGGCGCCCGAAAATGTGCACGGTGAGAGAAATGCGACGCACGCACCCTGGGTTGCCCTCTTATTCATTGGCCAATTTAACTAAGCACTTCTACATTTCGATGGAGCGTCATCACCGAGCTCTCTCCGATGCAAAGGCAGCTGCTGAGTTGCTAAAACTGGCATTTGAAAAAGATGACGAAGTAAATGACTTGGCGAACGACTAGGTTACTATCAAGGTTATCGACTAAGTAAGCGACCAGCACAGCGCGTTCTAATAAAGTTGAACGAAGACGATATTTTTTCGTATGAATTGATATCACAAAGCTTTACTAAATATTGCGCTACACAAGCGTTATCATATGCAAGGTAAGCACTGTAAAAAAACAACGTTGAAAAAAGCGTTTAATGAGAGAGCGCTTCAATTTGAGAATCGCTTTTACCTTAGACCGAGCAAAACCGTTTATGAGTACAATCATGTTAGACGAAGAACAACAGTCACGGGTCATAGAGATGGCGTGGGAAGACAGAACGCCATTTGAAGCCATCGAAAAGCTTTTTGGATTGCCTGAAAAAGAGGTGATAAAGCTGATGCGTAAAAACCTTAAACACAAGACCTTTAAAAATTGGCGTGCCCGGGTGTCTGGCCGCAAAACTAAGCACGCGAGTTTACGGCCAGAAGGTGTAGACCGAGGTTATTGTCCGTCTCAGTACAAGGTTAAAAGTGCCAATAAATAGCGCCTGTTAGCAGGCGCTTTGAAGGCAGTTTTCTGGGGTTATTCTACTGTGCTTACGGGCAATAAAAAGGCCATAAGTTGCTGTCGAAATGGGCTGGGGAATACAAGGGTATTGCCCGATTCATTAATGGTTTTAGCTTGGGCTACCAGCGGCAGGTAAGCAGCGTAAGCGGTATTGTTTTGTCCCACCTCTTCAACTCGCTGCATAATGTTTTCGATAAACTCATTAGCGGACAACGCCTCATCCCTTTTTAAATCCTCAGCCAACGCTTTTAACACGTAGGTTTCCCATTCTTTTCTATAGCTGTCTTGAAGTCTTTCGGGGTAAAGCGTTAGGTCGTCGATATCTTGCTTTAAATCGACAATATCGAGAGGGTCGTCATACAAAACCCGCAGGGCGAGGAGCACATCGTCAGACAATCTGGAAATCGGGAGCTTCTCTTTAAGCTGTTTGTAACGGCTTTGCATAGTACTACCTTAAACGTCGTGAAGTGTCCCTAAGGTTGTAGTTTGCTTCCTTGCCATTAGCCCAAAGTCTAAAGAACTAGTGCCTTAGTTTAAAGGCGTAGGGGTTAAAAATAAGTAATCTTTTATATATGAACTTGTGCAAATTACTGTGCGTATCTATTTACGCACTGTTAAAGTGTGTACGCGTTCTTGCTGTTTGGCCCACCGTTTGGTGGGCCTTTTTTTTGCGCGTGATTCATAGCACGCTCGAATAGCAGGCGCGCTTGAATTGCAGGCATAAAAAAGCCGGTGCAAGGCACCGGCTGAAGTGGAGACACGCTCCATAAGGTAAAACACACAAAAAGAAAAAACAGTCATTACGGGAGACGTTTAAACTTGTGATAAGTGTAGGCGTGTAGTTTGAACAAGAAAAACAGTAAAAATTGATTGTTGTAATCGTTAAATTAGAATCAACAGGAAACGAAAAACCAAAAGAATTAAAAGGGGCATAAAGTTGGGCTGCACTTAAACAGCAGTGCAACCCAAGGGGGATTAGGCTAGGCCTAGTTTCTTTTCAAGGTAGTGAATATTAGTGCCACCGGCAAAGAAGTTTTCATCTGCCATGATAGAGCGTTGAAGCGGAATATTTGTTTTTATTCCCTCTATTACAATTTCTTCTAATGCATGGCGCATTCGAGCAATCGCTTCATCACGACTTTCACCGTAAGCGATAAGTTTGCCTATCATAGAATCGTAATACGGAGGAACCGTGTAGCCCGAGTAAATGTGTGATTCCCAACGAATACCCAAGCCACCTGGAGCATGAAACATATTGATTAAACCAGGGCTTGGAATAAAAGTTTGAGGGTCTTCAGCGTTAATACGGCATTCAATAGCGTGGCCGCGAATTTGAATTTGCGACTGGTCAATAGACAGAGGCTGACCTGCAGCTATACGAAGCTGCTCTTTGATTAAATCTACGCCTGTGATCATCTCAGATACTGGGTGCTCTACTTGAATACGCGTATTCATTTCAATGAAATAAAACTCGCCGTTCTCGTATAGGAACTCAAAGGTTCCCGCACCACGATAGTTTATTTCAACACACGCTCTGCGGCAGCGATCGCCAATTTTGGTTCGCATTTGCTCCGAAATTCCAGGTGCTGGCGCTTCTTCTACCACTTTTTGGTGACGACGCTGCATAGAACAGTCTCGCTCACCTAAGTGAATAGCGTTACCTTGCCCATCGGCCAGTACCTGTATCTCTACGTGGCGAGGGTTCTCCAAGAACTTTTCCATGTAGACAGTGGGGTTGCCAAAAGCGGCGCCTGCTTCTGCTTGAGTAGTTTCTATGGCTTTTACGAGCTCGCCTTCGCTGCGCACTACACGCATTCCGCGACCACCACCGCCACCAGCAGCTTTAACAATGATTGGGTAACCAATGCGTTTGGCTATGGTTTTATTGCGCTCGTTATCGTCTGTCAACGGACCATCAGAACCAGGAACACAAGGCACCCCTGCTTTTTTCATTGCATTGATAGCTGATACTTTATCGCCCATCAGGTTAATGGTGTCTGCAGTTGGGCCAATAAAGATAAAACCGCTTTTTTCTACTGCTTCTGCAAAATCAGCATTTTCCGCTAAGAAGCCGTAGCCAGGGTGGATAGCAATTGAATTAGTTACTTCTGCTGCTGCAATAATACGAGGAATATTCAGGTAACTCTCGGTTGCAGACGCTTTTCCGATACAAATGGATTCATCGGCGAGTAATACGTGCTTTAAATTTTTATCCGCAGTGGAGTGCACGGCTACTGTCTTGATGCCTAGTTCTTTACAGGCTCTCAAAATACGTAGGGCAATTTCACCACGGTTAGCAATAAGTACTTTATCTAACATTGTGAATTGCTCACTTATTCGATGATGAACATAGGTTGGTCGAATTCAACCGGATCTTGGTTCTCTACTAAGATTGCTTTAACAACACCGGCTTTATCAGACTCGATTTGGTTCATCATTTTCATGGCTTCAACAATACAAAGTGTATCGCCAACTTTAACTTGCTGACCTACTTCGGCAAACGCTTTTGCAGTAGGTGAAGACGCGCGATAGAAGGTTCCTACCATTGGCGATTTAACCACATGGCCGGTTGGTGCTGCTGGTTCAGATACTGCTTCAGGCGCAGCTGGGGCTTGTGCTGGCGGTTGTTGTGGCGCCGCCGGTGCTGCAAAGCTGTAGTTTACTGGGGCATGAACGCCAGTTGGACCACGGTGAATACGTACTGACTCTTCACCCTCGGTAATTTCTAGTTCAGCTACACCAGACTCTTCAACTAGCTCGATGAGTTTCTTTATCTTTCTAATATCCATGTTCTTTCTCTGCGTTATTTTTGCGATTTCGGTAAATTGATTGCTGCGGTTAGTGCAAGGGAATAGCCCATAGGGCCAAGGCCAACAATGACACCAGCTGCAACATCAGAAAAATAGGAATGATGACGAAAAGGTTCACGAGCGTGAACATTCGACAAATGAACTTCGATAAACGGAATGCTCACACTCAAGAGCGCGTCGCGGATGGCCACACTTGTGTGCGTGAATGCAGCAGGGTTAATGATGATGGCATCTGTATTACCCATAGCGTCGTGTATGCGCTCAATAAGTGCATGCTCAGAGTTAGACTGAAAATGCGAAAGCGTCACATCGCTGGAGGCAGCTTGAGCTTGCAAGTCATCAACGATGTCTTGCAAAGTTTGCGTGCCATACTTGTCGGGTTCTCTTTGGCCTAACATATTTAAGTTAGGGCCATTTAATAACAAAATATTCATCTAATTTGCTGCTATCTTCGTGTAACTGTCGTGGTATTCGTTATTTCAACAAAGTTTGCCGTCAGTTGCACGAAAAAAAGCCAATAACCGGTTCCGTTTTTAAGTTTATGTATTGATTATAGAGATAGAGAAAGATTTAGCAGCAAAATACTGGTCTAATCAGGTGTTTTCGACGCAAAGTTTTCGCTACACAAACGTGGTTTGGGTGTTTTTATTGTTAATGAAACGTTGCTTTTTCAAGCGGTGTATCACCTGCCATGCGTGGTTTTCAGCGATTTCTTGAAAAGTTGTAAGCTAAAGGCGAGAGTTCTGTAGTGAAAACGGAACGCTTTGATAGCGACCGTGAAATTTTGCCACGTATACGCCGAAATGCAGGTGGGGAAGAGACGAAAAGCCGGTATTTCCGGTGTACCCGATAAGTTGCCCTTGGGTAATTCGTTGCTCTCGTTTTACCACAACACCTTCATATTTGAGGTGATAATATTCACCGGTGGTTCCATCGTCATGCAAAATGGCAACGTAATTTGCATGTTTCGCGAAATCTGGAGTAGGTCCGCCTTTTTTCCCATTGCGCTTGGTGTCTATAACAATACCCCCTCGCGCCGCAAGCACCGGTGTGCCTTCACTAGCACCAAAATCCAGAGCATATTTAGATACACCAAAGTGACTAAACTTTCCGTTAACGCCCTGCACAATAGGGTAGTTTTGTTGAGGTTGTAACGGAGACGCATAACGATATTCACTATTGTGAGCGGCACTAATATTACCTACTGTCCATTTCACGCGCATGGTGGAGAAAAAGCGAGATGGTGACTGGGTCTCCCCTAAAACAATAGGATCGTTATTAGCTAAAAAAGCGTTGGCATGGGCTTTATAACCTAGATCTGTTGAATACAGCGTTAAGGCTACGGGTAAATCGATGTAACGCTGAACGCGTATGACATAGCTACCGCTGGTGTCGTCTTTTTCACTTAACAAAAAGCAAAAGCGGCGCTCATCAAAGCAACCCTCTCGCTGTGTGGATAAGGCGTGAGTTGCTGATGCCTGAAGGGGCCATGCCCAAATAAATAAAGCCCAAGCAATCAAGGGCCAAGCATCCAACGCCCACACAAAGAATGCTCGTAACCGATCATTCGCAGGTTTTTTATGTAGCCACTTACCTTGCCACTTATGTAGTCCACGCCGCAGAGTGATGATGCTACTCGTCGCGGGCATTTTCTGCTGCGGCGCTGCCAGTAAGCGCACTGTCGGCAAGCGCATTGTTAACGTGCGTTGCGAAGTCATCGGCTTTCATAAACCCGGTTACCCGTGACTGTCTCAACTCTTCACCTTTTTTATCAAAAAATAAAATAGTCGGTAAGCCAAGCACTTCAAACCTATCGAATACTTCCTGACGCTCGGGCGTGTTATCGGTAAGGTCCATCTGCATCCATACGGTATTGCTCAGCGCGTTAACCACGTTTTGATCTGGGAAGGTGTATTTCTCGAACTCTTTACACGCCGTGCACCAGTCGGCGTAAAGGTCTACCATTACCGTTTGGCCGTTGTCGTTAGCCTTTGCTATCTTCTGCTGTAAATCGGTAAGATCTCTTGCCTTAATAAATTCAGGGTGAGTCACTTTTTCGCCCCAAAGCCCAACGTTTTCCCCGGTTTGATAAGTAATGCCTGCACTTCCCATAACGCCTGCCGCTACCAACATGGCCCGCAATAACTTCATTTTGCTGTTAGGCGTCGCGCGATTTAACTTCCAATAGTACCCAAATAAACCGAAGCCAAGTGCTGACCACAAAAAGTCTGAATACAAGCTGTTCCACAACCGCTCTACAAACACTATGGCGACGGCCAGCATCATGAAGCCGAATGTTACCTTAACGACGTTCATCCAGTTCCCCGCTTTTGGCAGCAATTTTCCCCCTGTAACGCCAAATAGGATCAGCGGTATGCCCATACCAATACTTAGTAAATAGAGGGAAATAAATCCAAGGGTCATATCGCCCGTTTGTGCGATGAATAACAATATGCCGGTAAGTGGCGCAGTGGTGCACGGCGAGGCAATGAGCCCCGACAGCACGCCCATAATAAATACGCCCACGAAGCTGCCGGGGGTTTGGCTGTTGCTTGCTGAGGTGAGCTTTTCTTGCCACTTTGCAGGCAGTTGTATTTCAAAACCGCCAAACAGGGCCACGGCTAACGTGGCAAATAAAGCAATGAAAACACCTAACACAACAGGGTGCTGAAGCGCCGCTTGAAATTGCGCCCCCGCTACTGCCACAACCAATCCAAGTAGAGAGTAGGTAATTGCCATGCCTTGTACGTAAACAAAGGTAAGCCAAAAAGAATGAGAGAGGCTTTTTGTATTACCCTGACCAATAACAATGCCTGACACAATGGGGTACATAGGGAATACACAAGGAGTAAACGCAAGGCCGATACCCAAGATAAAGAATAACATCAGAGTAAGAGGGAGGTTTTCTTTATTGATTAACTTATTGGCAAGGGAGAACTGTTCACTCTCTGGTGCTAAAACGCCATTTTGAGCTGCTACTTGCCCATCACTAACGATTTCATTGAGATAAACGACTTTTATCGTGGGTGGGTAGCAAAGCCCAGCATCTGCACAGCCTTGATAACGCACTTTCACCACGCCATCAGAAGAGGCCTCTTCTAGGGGAAGCGTTATGCTGACGCTGTTATAAAACACTTCCGACTTGCCGTAAAACTCATCTTCAATTATTACCCCTTTTGGGTAGATAGCTTCGCCTATTGCGGCGTCTTTAGCGACGTATTTAAACTGCTTTTTATACAGGTAATAACCATCTGCAATAGCAAATGTTAGCGTTAGGGTGCTGTCTTTTTGTTTGAAGTCGAAGGCAAACGCCTGCTCAACGTCTAAAAACTCGGGCTCTTGTGAGAATGCGTTGTCTAGGCTGTTGGGGAATTGTGCTTGCGCAGCGGCGGTTACTGATAACGCGTTCACTAAAAGAAGAAAAATTAAAAATACCATTGTGGTAAAAGCACACGTTCGACGGGGCAGAGATAATGTCGACACTCGGTTTAGTAGGGCATTAATCATATTAATAACTTCAACTTCTATTGTGAGTTCTAAATTGCTTATTTTAAGCTACTGCCAGTAAAGTCAGCGCAATTGCTAATGTGCTCGGTGTTTTCTTTGTATTGGCCAAGTATTAGCTTAGTAATGAATTAGTACTGGCTCTGTACTTTTACTAACGTTTATACACGCCGACCTTACAAAAGGTGCTTAACTATACCAAAATACGGTATAGGGTTAGATATACTTCACCGTAAATAAGGGCAAGACTATCTACTTAACAGCTGCATACTTTCGTAACAGCGGTTATCCCGTCCTGAAATAGAGTATGGTAAATTACTGCAAGTGATTGAGTCATAGTAAAACTGACGCAAAGTAAATCGGATATAAAGTAGGACTGATAGATAGTCAGACCGTTGGTGTCCAAATATTGTTTCACGCAAGTGTAGCTAGCTCACGGTTTTCGATAGCAGTAGTTATCGGTCGTATTGAACCTGTATTTAACCGAAAGTAAACGAACCTTTGATTGCTTTTGGGCTCAACACCCATATAACACTTAATAGACTGTTCAAAGAGGACTCACCTTGCGGGTTTTATTCATTTTATTTGCCGTACTTCCTATTTTAGAAATCGCCTTACTGGTTAATGTTGGCAGCATTATTGGCGGTTGGAACACGATTGGCATCGTTATTCTCACTGCTTTCATTGGCTCTTATTTTGTAAAGCGTGAGGGGATAAGTACCCTTCAAACCGCGCAGGCAAAAATGCAGCGCAACGAAATGCCGGGAAAAGAGCTTGTTGAAGGGCTAATGCTAGTGGTGGCTGGCGTGTTGTTAGTGACCCCAGGGTTTATCACCGACATATTAGGTTTCATGTTTGTATTACCCGGAACGCGACATTTACTTGCTGCGCAGGTGAGCAAGCACATGAAAATGCGCGTTGTTATGCCCGGTGCAGGAGCTGGTGGTGCTGGGCCAGGTGCAAGCGGCTTCAATACAAACCGGCAACAAAGCCCATTTGGCAGCGACCCTTTTGGAGGTACTGATTCGCCATTTAATACATCAGCGAAGAACAAAGACGATGTGATTGAAGGTGAATACACGGACAATACGCAAAACGACGAAGACAAGCGTTTGAAGTAAACCTACTTGATACCGCTAGCGAGTAGGTTTTGATTTGATGCTGAGCCGTCTCATCCTCAAACTAATCCCCCAAACACGTGTATTTCGCAAAAAAATCAATTTTTTTACATTTTTTTGTGGAAAAACACTTGAACTTGTTTGGGTACTGCCCCATTTATCCGTGCAGATAACATTTTAACTGCTCAGCAATGAGCGTTCCAGGCAATCAACATTCAAAACAGTGAATGTTGAATATTCTTTAATTTTGAATAGTGGAATTTTCAGGAGACTTGAAAATGGCAATTCGTCCTTTACACGACCGCGTAATAATTAAACGCGCAGAGCAAGAAAGTAAATCTGCAGGCGGTATCGTTCTGACTGGTTCTGCAGCAGAAAAATCAACTCGCGGTGAAGTCATCGCTGTGGGTAATGGTCGCATACTTGAGAATGGTGATATTAAAGCGCTAGACGTAAAAGTTGGCGACACCGTTATTTTCAGTGACGGTTACGGCGTTAAAACAGAGAAGCTGGATGGTGAAGAAGTTCTAATCCTTAGCGAAAGCGACATCCTAGCGATTGTTGAGTAATAACGACTAACGTTTAACCGAATTAGAGAGGAATTGAATCATGGCAGCTAAAGAAGTACGTTTTGGTGACGACGCTCGCACAAAAATGCTTAAAGGCGTAAACACGCTAGCAAACGCAGTAAAAGTAACGCTTGGTCCTAAAGGCCGTAACGTTGTTTTAGACAAGTCTTTCGGCGCACCTACCATTACTAAAGATGGTGTATCTGTAGCGAAAGAAATCGAACTTGAAGACAAGTTTGAGAACATGGGCGCACAGATGGTGAAAGAAGTAGCCTCTAAAGCGAACGATGAAGCGGGTGACGGTACAACTACCGCTACTGTGCTTGCACAAGCTATCGTTACTGAAGGCCACAAGTCTGTTGCTGCGGGTATGAACCCAATGGATCTTAAGCGCGGTATCGATAAGGCTGTTATCGCAGCGGTTGCTGAGCTTAAAGCACTTTCTACAGACTGTGCAGACAGCAAGTCTATCGCACAAGTTGGTACTATCTCAGCTAACTCAGACGCAGAAGTTGGTGACATCATTGCTCAAGCAATGGAAAAAGTAGGTAAAGAAGGTGTTATCACTGTAGAAGAAGGTCAAGCACTTCAAAACGAACTAGATGTTGTTGAAGGTATGCAGTTCGACCGTGGTTACCTATCTCCTTACTTCATCAACAACCAAGAAAACGGAACTGTTGAACTAGATAGCCCATTCATCTTGTTAGTAGATAAGAAAATTTCTAACATCCGTGAATTGCTTCCAACGCTTGAAGGCGTAGCGAAAGCTGGTAAGCCACTACTTATTATGGCTGAAGATGTTGAAGGCGAAGCGCTAGCAACATTAGTTGTAAACAACATGCGCGGTATCGTGAAAGTGGCTGCGGTTAAAGCACCTGGTTTCGGCGACCGTCGTAAAGCAATGCTTCAAGACATCGCGGTACTTACAGGCGGTACAGTAATCTCTGAAGAGATTGGTCTAGACCTTGAAAAAGTGCAGCTAGAAGACCTTGGTACAGCGAAGCGCGTAGTTATCAACAAAGACAACACGACTATTGTTGATGGTAACGGCGACGAAGAAGCGATTGAAGGTCGTTGTGCACAAATTAAAGGTCAAATTGAAGACTCTTCATCTGACTACGACAAAGAAAAGCTTCAAGAGCGTTTAGCTAAGCTTTCTGGTGGTGTTGCAGTAATTAAAGTTGGTGCAGCAACTGAAGTAGAAATGAAAGAGAAAAAAGACCGCGTTGAAGATGCTCTACACGCAACGCGTGCAGCGGTTGAAGAAGGCGTAGTACCTGGTGGTGGTGTTGCTCTAGTTCGTGCAGCGGCTAAGCTTGCTGACCTAACGGGTGACAACGAAGACCAAACTGTAGGTATTAAACTTGCGCTACGTGCAATGGAATCGCCTCTACGTCAAATCGCGAGCAATGCCGGTGCAGAAGCATCTGTTGTTGTTAACGCTGTTAAAGGCGGCGAAGGTAACTACGGTTACAACGCTGGCAACGACACCTACGGCGACATGCTAGAGATGGGTATTCTTGACCCAACTAAAGTAACGCGTTCTGCACTACAGTTTGCAGCATCAATTGCTTCACTTATGATCACTACTGAAGCGATGGTTGCTGAGCTACCTAAAGACGAAGCAGCTCCTGCAATGCCTGATATGGGCGGCATGGGCGGAATGGGCGGCATGATGTAATCAATTGCTGCCTCTTATAGTCCTTTGGAATTAATGGCTTACGTTTAATGTATACAATTAAGTATACAATTAAGTATACAATTAAGTATACGCAAATGTAGACAGTGATGTAGGACGAAAAGAAGCTTTAAGAAAGGCGTTGGGTTTAGGCTCAGCGCCTTTTTTTGTGCTAATTAGAACACGCCTAAGTCTATTTTATCGAAAAGCTCAGTGAAAATTCACTGATATACGGCTAAGAAATGCAGCTTACCAAGATAAGTGATGTCACTGTTTTGTTCGCGAAAAGCAAATTTCCCTACCTTAGTAGGAGGAAAACGCGTCGAAGGCAGGATGGGGTTGCTCGCTAAGGTTGTTTAGCATAAACATATGGTTATATTGAACTGGATTTTTGGATGTCTGGTTTTACAAAGGTGTCTTCTGCGATCGTAGCAGTATTTATCAGTTGCTTTCTTATTTTCTCTTGTTTGGTTTATTTCCAGATAACACAAAATATAGAAGAAGAAACAACGTCAGCGCTAAGTCAAGTGCAAAAAATGGTCACATTAAACTTGCCCGCTGATGCAGTGAAGACTATTGCAGAACAAAGCCCTCACTTATCTGTACGCTACTTCACAGGGCGAATTTCAAGTGATGGAATTGTCACTAATACCATGGCTGTTGATAATGCTAATTCATTTATTCATATTCCACTGTATGAAAACTACCATTTAATCATTACTCCCCATGCATCTGCAGAATTGCGTCAAAATCTTGATTTTTTTTATTTAGTTGCTGCTCTATTTCTCGCAACGTTTGTACTGCTTCTGCTTACTTTGCGCGTGGCTGTGAAGCAAAGATTAGAGCCATTAAATCAATTATCAAAAGCCTTAAAAGTACTTAAAGAGGGAACGTTAACACAGCAATTTGCACATTCTGATATTCATGAGTTAAATCAAGTCATCAATGAGTTTCAGAACTTGCAAGTTGCGCTAAATCACAAAGAGCAACAGCTGGTAAAAATAGATAAGCAGCTTGCTTTACTGCAAGAGCAAGAACGAAGCTACCTAGCTCAAGAGCTACACGATAATGTTGGTCAGCTACTTACTACAATAAAAGCGCACGCCTATATATTGGTCAATTCTCATGAGCAAAGCGTTCTCCAGTTATCCGCTAAGAAAGTACAGGAAATGTCTCATCAAATCAGTAATTCGATAAGGATACTGACTGCTCACTTACATCCATTAGTTCTCGATAAAGTGAGTTTACATGCGTCGCTTGAAAAATTAGTTTATGAACAGGAGCTCGCAATGCCTGCAATACAGTGGGATGTTTCAATAAACCTGAAAGGATACAAAGAAGACCGTGAACGAGATATTCATATTTACAGGTTTGTTCAAGAGGCTCTAAACAATGTAGTCAAGCATGCCAGTGCAACAATGGTTAACGTTGATATTGTGGGGAATGAACAAAAGCTGAGTGTAGAGATAAGTGACAATGGGTGTGGATTAAATAAACATGTAGTCGAAAATATTGGAATGTCCTCTATGCGAAGCAGAGCTAGGTGCATCGGTGGTACATGTTCTATTCTTCCTGCTCAAGAGAAAAGCTTTAATGGTGCTCCTATAAATCGAGGTGTGAGAGTTACCCTTAATGTAACGCTGCTTGCACCTTCTACACAATTAGATGCGATAGTTGCATGAATATTCTCATCGTAGATGATCACGCTGTGGTTAGAGAAGGATACCGCGCGCTACTCAATGCTATGTTGCCAGAATATCATGTCTTTGATTGTGAAAATGGTACACAAGCTAACGCAATCCTCTCGAGTGTTAACATCGACATACTCGTTTTAGATATTAATTTGTCCAACGAAAGTGGTCTTGTTTTGGCACCTCAGTTTTTGGCGATAGTTCCTGCGCTTAAAATTATATTTTTTAGTATGTTTGAAGACTGCTTAATACTTCAGCGAGCAATGGAGAGCGGGGCCATGGGGTATATTAGTAAAAGTAGTTCACCCAGTGCGCTTATTTCAGCAATAAAAGTGGTAGGAAAAGGCCAAAAATATATAGAGCGAAGTTTGGCGGTGAATTTAGCTAATCAACTTTTAGATCACGATGTCGATCTATCCGCCAAACTTACCAAACGCGAATTTGAAATATTCATTGCGATAGCAATGAGAAAAGGGCGTAATCAGATTGCTGAGGAATTAGGCGTGTCAGCAAAAACGATATCCAATGCCCTCACTGTCATAAAGCGTAAGCTTAATGCAAGTCCATCTGAGTTTTCTGAAATCGCAAAAAAACACGGTTATGTTGGCGATGTTATAACGGGTTCGAGAACCGCTCCCAAATCATAAATAATGGTTCGTAATCTTGTCCATCTACCTCAAAAGAAAGCGACCACTTCCATAACATTGTGTTTTGTCCCCTCCTAAAGTAGGAGTCAAATGGGCCTATCGAATTATGGTGACAAAACGTTAAAAGTACGATCCTTTACGACACAGCAAGTCTAATCAGCGTGCTTTACGCACCATACACAAAAGGGTTGTCTCTTATGATTTATGCAAAACCAGGAAGTGAAGGTTCAGTTGTTAGTTTTAAAGAAAGCTACGGAAATTTTATTAACGGTGAATGGGTCGCGCCAGTTAAAGGTGAGTATTTCACCGCCACATCGCCAGTAGATGGTAGCGATATAACGCAAATTCCGCGTTCTACAGCAGAAGATATAGAGCTGGCTCTCGACGCCGCACATGCAGCGAAAAAAGGATGGGCTGACATGTCAGTGGGCGAACGCTCGAACGTTCTGTTAAAAATAGCTGATCGTATAGAAGAAAATCTGGAATTACTTGCCGTTGCTGAAACGTGGGATAATGGCAAAGCGGTTCGCGAAACGCTTAATGCTGATATTCCGTTGTGCGTAGACCACTTCCGTTACTACGCAGGATGTATTCGCAGCCAAGAAGGTACCATTGGCGAGATCGATAAAAATACCGTTGCTTATCACTTTCACGAACCGTACGGCGTAGTAGGTCAAATTATACCTTGGAATTTTCCATTATTAATGGCTGCTTGGAAGTTAGCTCCCGCATTGGTAACGGGTAACGTGGTCATATTGAAACCAGCGGAGCAAACGCCCGTATCAATATTATTGTTTGCTGAATTGATTCAAGATCTACTTCCTCCAGGTGTACTTAACATTGTGAATGGGTTTGGTGCAGAGGCAGGCCAAGCATTAGCCACAAGTACACGTATAGCTAAAATCGCTTTCACCGGCTCGACACCTGTGGGCGGTCATATACTGCGATGTGCAGCGGAAAACCTTATTCCTTCTACTGTGGAACTTGGCGGGAAGTCACCCAATATCTTTTTTGCAGATATAATGAATCACGAACCAGAGTTTATTGATAAATGTGCAGAAGGGTTGGTGCTTGGTTATTTCAACCAAGGTGAGGTGTGTACCTGTCCGTCTCGTGCCATTATTCATGAAGATATTTACGATTCGTTTATGGAAAAAGTGGTAGAGAAAATCAAAAAGATCAAGCGTGGTAATCCACTTGATACCGACACCATGGTGGGCGCTCAAGCATCCAACGAGCAATTCGAAAAAATATTGAAATATATTGATATTGGTAAAGCTGAAGGTGCTGAAGTTGTTATTGGTGGTGAGAAAGAAAAGCTGCCTGGCTTTGACAGTGGTTATTATATTCAACCAACAATCTTGAAAGGTAAAAACCACATGCGAGTTTTCCAGGAGGAGATTTTTGGACCTGTCATTTCGGTGCAGACCTTTAAAACTGAGGAAGAGGCGATTGAGATTGCAAACAACACTAGCTTTGGCCTTGGAGCTGGCGTTTGGAGTCGTGATGCCAACGTGGCGTTTCGCGTAGGCCGTGCCATTGAAGCGGGTCGCGTATGGACCAACTGTTATCATCTATATCCTGCCCACGCTGCGTTTGGTGGTTACAAAAAGTCGGGTATAGGCCGAGAAACGCATAAAATGATGCTTGATCATTATCAACAAACTAAAAACTTATTGGTAAGTTACGATATTAATCCACTAGGTTTCTTCTAATTGAGCGAGAGGGCAGCATCATGTGCTGCCTTTAATTCTATGTTTAGAAGATTTGCTTTATTGATACTTTTGTTTTTAGTGGCGTGTCACGTCTACGCAAAATCCGACGCCACTGATATCCCTTCTGACATACACGAATTTTTTCCTACTGCTACACGTGTTGGCGAAACGCATGCCGATATACAAGTTACCCCAGTTTATCAGCTACAAGATCTTCTGGGCTATGTTTTTGAATCTAACGACTTTGTTGATTTCATTGGCTTTTCTGGTAAGCCAGTCAATGTGTTAATCGGGCTCGATACCGAGGGCAATTTTGTTGGTTTAAAGGTAAAGCAACATAGTGAGCCCATATTTCTCCATGGTTTGGGCGAGCAGTCCATGTTTGATTTTATTGCGCAATACTTATCTCACAATATAAGAGAACGCTTTATTGTCGGCGGAAAAAGTAAGGCTGGTAGTGATGCAACGTATTTTGATGGCGTTACTAAAGCTACTGTGTCGGTGTTGGTGATAAACGACACCATAGTTACCTCTGCACTTGCTGTTGCAAGAGCAAAGTTAGATGGGTTTGTCGCCCCTAGTACAAAAATCGTCAATCCAGACTTTTTCGAGCCGTTAAATTTTAATGAGTTGGTTGAGAAAGGATACGTCCAGAAGCACTTGTTGTTGTCATCTCATTTTGAAGGTGTAGAAAGTGAAATAGTTGCCGCCGCTGCGCCTTTTATTAATGCAGAAAATGACGTTTTTTCAGAGCACTATTATGCATTTTTAAATATTCCTACAGTGGGCAGAAACTTATTAGGAGAGCAAGAGTTTAAAAGGTTACAAGAAAACTTAAATCCAGGTGAGTTAGCACTGATGGTGTTTAATACAAAAGGGTTTAGTTTTATCAGTGAGGATTTTGTATCACAAACTGCACCTGAGTTTTTACGTCTTAGTCAGGGAGACTTTCCGTTATCGATACGCGACATTGATTTCTATAGCTTTTATGAACCTGAATTTTCTCAACCGTTGCCAGACTTCAATGATATAAAGGTATTGCGTGTTAAGGCTAAAGGCGGACTATCACTCGACCAACCAATAACCATATCGATCGCATTGCCTTACAACCCGAGTTTTTTCGAACAAGAAGAACATCTTTTACCTTATTCTTTTACACTGCCACCGCAACTATTTATTGAAAATCCAGAAGCCATTGCCGAAACCCCATTACCACTGTGGCAAAAAATATGGCTCGATAAGACGTTAGAGATCTCTATAACCGTTGCCTATCTTTTTGGTTTGTCTGTATTCTTTGCATTTCAACGTCGTCTAACAAAATACACATTATGTATTCGTATTATTAGGCTAACATCGTTGTTATTTATATTATTCTTTATTGGTTTTTATGCGCAAGGCCAGCTTTCCGTCGTTAATATTTACACACTGTTATTGGATATAGTTGATGGTTTCTCCCTTGGCGTATATCTGTTGGATCCAGTTATTTTTATACTTTGGTGTTTTGTTTTTATTTCACTTTTTGTTGTGGGCAGAGGCCTTTATTGTGGATGGCTCTGTCCCTTTGGCGCATTGCAGGAGATGCTTGCTATCATCGCTGAAAAGCTAAAGATAAAACAAATACGAGTTAAGCCCCATCATCACAAGCGTGCACAAAAAATAAAGTATGTGCTTCTGTTGGGGTTGGTAGGATGTGCATTTTATTCACTCACACTGGCCGAAAAATTAGCTGAGTTAGAGCCTTTTAAAACTGCAATAACGCTTCATTTCGTGCGTTATTGGCCGTTTGTACTTTATGCTATCGCGATACTTGCGCTTAGCCTGAAGATTCACAAAGTATATTGCCGTTACTTATGTCCGCTTGGTGCAGGCCTAGCTGTTCTGGGTAGATTTCCCATTGTGAAATTACTGAGACGTAGACAAGAGTGCGGCGCTCCTTGCCAATTGTGTCGACAAAAAAAATGCGGCATTGATGCAATCGAAATGGACGGTAGTATTGACTATGCTGAATGCATCCAATGTTTAGAATGTGTGGTAACACTCGATAATCCCGAGATGTGTAAAATTGATAAATATAAGAAAAAAAGGGTCCCCACTCGTGTCAAAAATGTCAATATTATCAGCGCTAAGTAAAAGCGGTAGTGTTCATGCCTCTTCCTCTTACGCAGCAATTGATGCCTGCCATCATGTTGCCGAAGCCATACTTTCGCAGGCTGCTCATGAAGACATAGAGTGTATTTTATTTCACACTTCTACCGTTTTTGATTTGGATGAAGTGGCGTCTGAAATGTCTCGCTTGTTCTGTCAGATACCCGTTGTGGGATGCACAAGTGCAGGAGAGTTTAATCAGAGTGGATACGGGACAGAAAAACTTCTCGCTATAGCATTTCTGAAAAGTGAGTTTTCCATTGCCACTGCGCTGGTAAAAAATTTAGGCGATGTGAATTTTGACAAAGCACATGACATTGCGAGCACATTGCGAAATACCCTACAGAAACGTGAAATTCGGCACGAAACAGAGCAACATTTTGTTGTTTCTATGTTAGACGGTTTATCTCGACATGAAGAACACTTTTTAGAAACTTTCGCAAGCGCATTTGGCAATATTCCTCATTTAGGTGGCAGCGCCGGAGATGATTTAAAATTGAATGCCACGTATGTCTATTATGAGGGGCAATTTTATCAAGATGCTGCCGTTCTCCTACTTGTTGGCACGTCTAAGCCTTTCACGGTGTTTTCTATCGACCATATACATTCACCTGTCTCTAAATTGGTGGTTACCAATGCCGATGCGGAATCGAGAACGGTATACGAGATTAACGGCGAACCCGCTGCTCACTATTACGCTAGTTTGCTAGGATTAAAAGCGGATGAATTGACCCCTGATGTTTTTTCATTATTTCCGTTAGCTGTATTTGTTGGCGGTAAGTATTTTATACGTTCCATCCAAAAGGTCGATTTAGTGACCAATGGTATTACGTTCTATTGCGCTGTTGATATCGGTATTATCCTTACATTTATTCAACTTGGTGATTGTATTGAGGCTTTGGAATCAGTATTGGAGAGCTTGACTATAAAGTACGGTGAGCCTGATTTTATCTATGCATGTGATTGTTTCTTACGACGACTAGAAATTCAACAAAGCAACAAAGATGAAGAAATAGAGCGGCTACAGCGTAAATACAAGATTGCTGGGTTTAATGCCTACGGAGAACACATTCATTCAGTACACCTAAATCAAACGTTCACAGGGGTGTATTTTGCAAAAAACTGATGACATAACCGAGCTCACAAAATTGCAAGAAGAGCTTGCGGTACAAAAGCGCGAGAATGAAAAATTAGAGAAAATTAATGCCGCTTTGATGTATCGCATGGAAGAGGGCGGCTTTAATCATCATAGCTACCGTGCTTTCGAGCATTCGGTTCAATTATCGGAAAAAGTGAACCAGAAAACTGATGAGTTGCAATCGGTGCTTCAGAAACTCGCACAGTCGAATGCCGATTTAGAGGCCGCTCACGACGAGACAAATCGCGTCAAGCAACGCTTAAACGATGCAATAGAGAGTACTAATCAGGCGATGGTGTTGCTCGACAAATTAGGAGCTATCATCTTTTTTAATCGTCACTTCGAAACGGTGTGGGATGACCTTTCGATTACACCGCATATTGGCGATAATTACCATGATATTACTCAAGCTGCCAAGCATTCCGGTGTAATAAGACGTGCCCTGCCGGCGAATGCTGAGGGTTGTATAATCTATCAACTATCGAATCGACGCTGGTATCAGGTGACCAATCGTCGCACACAAGAGGGCGGCCAAGTCATCCTCTTTAACGACATTACTGATGTTAAATTAAATGAATCCAATCGCTATGAGCAAGTTATTAAAGAGAAAAATAAACTGCTGCAGAGTTTGATCGACAATATAGAGGTAGGTATTTTATTAATACACCAGGGCGGAGAAATTGCGTTCTGGAATGATACATTTCTTTCCCAATCTAATTTACCGGTTCAACTTCTTATCAACTGTCGCAATATTTATGCACTTCAAAACTGTGAAAATTGGAGCGGACTCAACCTACAAACGGATGCTGATAACATTCAAATAATTAGTGATGACTTGGTTGTTGAACGCAACATCACGGTATTGCCCGATGGTAATACCCTTTGTACTTTTACCAACATAACATCGCAACATCATCACGCAGAAACAATGAAGCAAAATGAAAACTGGATAAGAATGATCACTGACAATGTTCCCGCACTGATCGCCTATATTGGGACAGATAAAAAATTCCAATATACAAACAAAGGTTATCGAGATTGGTATGGGGTATCAGAGAGTGACATTGCTAAACATCCAATGGAAAACAGTCATTTAAAGGATGTATATCCCAATCTTGTTCACTATTTGAAGCGCGTTAGTAAGGGCGAAGTCGTCAGTTTTCAAAGTAGAGAGCGAAACGCAGTTGGAGAATTAGGCTTTCTGCAAAAAGTGTATCTACCACACTTTGATAGTGAAGGGACAATAGCGGGTCATTTTGTTCTTGCAACTGACATCTCTGAGCAGGTAAAAAGCAAGCTTGCACTGGAAGCTGCGAAGGATCAGCTTGAAACAAATGTTGAGAAGCGAACACGGGAACTCAATCATGCCAATGTTGCATTGCAAGATGCCATTAAGTCAAAGAGTAGATTTTTGGCTGCAATTAGCCATGATTTAATGCAGCCTTTAAGTGCAGCAATATTGTTTAACGAGTCGTTAAAAGATCAGATTGATTCATCGGCCAACACGATTATTAGTGCGCTTGATAATTCGCTTCGTGATTTACACGGATTAATACGAACACTTATTGAAACATCTAAGTTGGATGCAGGGGCATTGCAACCCGATAAGCAGGCAGAAAATGCACTGCCTTTGTTGAGTCAGCTAGCAGAGGAATTTTCTCATATTAGTAAAGATTACAAGGTCGATTTTCACTACCGGTTTCATGAGGCATTTGTTTTTACCGATTTGAATTTATTATCAAGGATTTTGAGAAACTTACTTATCAACGCTATGAAGTATGGTGCTAACGGCAAGGTTCTGTTTATTGCCCGAAAAGTGAAAGATAACCTTAAAATCAGTATTTTAGACCAAGGTGTTGGTATAAGTGAAGTAGGCAAGGGATTGATATTTAAAGAGTTTTCCCGTCTAGAAAACAGCTTCAATTATTCTTATAGTTTAGGGTTGGGTCTTTATATCGTTGATAAAATGAGCAAGCTACTAGGACATGAAATTCATGTTAAATCAGAGGAGAATGTCGGCGCGTGCTTTACAGTATGCGTTCCCATTACAGAAGACTCTGTAGAGGAAAAAATATCATCAGACCATATAAAAGAAAATCAAACGGCGCTTCCTGCTAGCCTACTGAATAAGCAAATTTGGCATATTGATAACGATACGAATATGCGTATTGCTATGCAATCGTTGTTTGATTCCTGGGGAATGGAAGTCGATACATTTTCGGGTTACCAACAGTGTAACATGGTAACCAATGGTAATTTTGAAGGGTGTGATTTATTGATTATCGATTATCATTTAGACAATAATGAAAATGGGTTGGAGATAGCCAAGAAAATTCGCGAGCGACGCCCTTTCATGCCGATAATTATTTGCACTGCCAACCGCTCTAAACAACTCGCCGATGAGGTTAGTGCATCTAATCTCAAACTGCTTTATAAACCAATAGATGCACAAACGTTAAAAACATCGTTAATCTCTTGTTTCTAATAATGCAAAATCAACCGCCTGTTAATCGCTATAGATTGACTAAGCAAGTGACGCTATGGTTTGCAGTCAGTCAATCTAATTAAACACGTATTGGTTGAAATCGATATTGGCAGCATTAGCAACAACCTTCACTCGATTGCTTGCACCTAATTTTTTCAAAATAGAAGACACATGAGATTTCACGGTGGTTTCCGAAATGTTCAATTCGTAGGCTATCACTTTATTTGCAAGCCCCTGAGTAAGATATTTGAGGACTGCAAGTTCTTTGCGTGTCAGCGAGCGGATCTGCTCCGGAGAGATGCCATTTTCTCTGTTCGTGCGGTTTCGCGAAGTCGGTGTTCGCAATATCTCAGATGGTAAACATACATTACCTTCAAAGATAGACTCTACAGAACTTGCAATTTCTTCAATTTTACTACTTTTGCTAATAAACCCAACCGCGCCGTAGGAAATAGTTTGCAGAATATTTTGCTTTTCAGATTCCGCAGAAATAATGACCACTGGTATATTTGGATGCTGATTGCGAATTTCTAGTAAACCATTTAGACCGCAGGTTTCAGGCATGTTCAGATCAAGCATGACGAGATCGAAGGCAGCGTCTTGCTCTAGAGCTTTAATCGCTTCATCTATCGAACTGGCTTCCACTGCTTCAGAACCAGGAAACTTTTTACCAAGAATGGTAACCATGGCATGACGAAAAATGGGATGATCGTCGATGATTAAAACCTTATACATACTCAACCCTCAGCTAAAAAGCGCTAAGTCAACGCTTTTATCATTACTAACTCACATGTTATTATGATAAATATTAACATATTTATTACATTATGCAGGTGAGTTAATACTAAAAGCTTAGATCAAAAAATGCTTAGTATGTAGAAATTTAATTTGTTGGTTCTAAATACTATCAAGCAGCTGCTTGCGTTTTTGTTGGTACTCCTCTTCACTTATCAATCCCGCGTCTTTAAGAGCATTGAGTTTTTCAAATCGATCCACGATGTCATCAGATTGATTTTTTAAAATAGAATCCGTAGGTTGCTGATCCCTGCCTGTGTTTTGTTTTCTAGCTACCTCGTTTTCGTCTGAATGTTTACTCGTAACGTGAGGCTGTAACTTTGTAACCGCTGATTTTGTTGCTAATACTGTGGCAGAAAGTAAATCAACAACAACCCATTCCGCTCGGTCATCGGTTTTATACGAGAACGCATCGGTGCCAAATACAAGCGGTTTATCAAAACCAAATTTTACTGGCTCACGACTTCCGTGGTTAAAAGTGTACGCCACTAGCCCCTGTCGAGTTGGATCGTAAGCCATTTCATATGCAGCGTTTGCGACCTTGTCATGGTCGCCAATAATTAAATTTAACGTATTGTCGGTAATAAATATTCGACCAGCGGTATAGTAAGTGCTGGTTTTTATTCCACCTAGCGATGGCTGTTTTCTCCCTAGCGCAAAGATAATATCTTCACGTGCTGATGCTTGTGATAGTGCACGAGAAATATGTTTGGAGAGAATTGATTGTTGCTTCACCGAAAATAACGGGACGTTAGCGTCATAGTTTTGTATTGAGATTGACGAAAATATTTCGTTAAGTACCAAATCTGAAATACTATACGGGTGGTTATTAGTAATATTCACATTTTGCTTTTCTTCAATAACTTTGGTTTGTATGAAATTATTTTTCCCCTTTTTCCATATTATCTTTTCCTCCGCAAGCGATGGAGAAATTAAAAATAAAAATAACAAATTTATTAGCGCTATTTTTTTTAATTTTGAATTTGTCATTTTTAATTTCCTTGTAAAATAAGCGATAAGAATAATCGGTGTTTCTTATCGCTATGTAGTGTGATTTTTAAAAGAAAAGGGTACCACCTAACATGAATAAAGTAAGGTCTTCGGCACTATTGTAAAGTGCTTGTGCATTAGATGACCCTTCGATATCCAAACTGAGGTTTTCATATTTTCCATAGATTAAAAATCTCGAACTGAAATATTGTTCCGCTGCAACACCCCATTGGGTAAGTTGCGAGCCTGTCACACCATCTAAGTGTGCCATACCATACTGATCATTATAGCTTGCATATTCGGCATAGAACGCCGAGTCACCAAAACGATTGAACTGTTTTCTAATCCCTGCTTTAAAGTAGTAGGCATCAGTATCATCACCTGAACCCGCTATTGCATCCTCTGCTTCTTCCATTTGATAGGTGGCAACACCAAAGAAGCCCGATTTAATATGCATTAAGCCCGCTTGCATTTGTAGCGTTGAAGAGCTGTTTCCTCCAACGTTGGCACCGCCATCTTTATTTACAGAATAACCAGCGTTGACATTTGTCTTGATTCCATCATGTTCTGCAGAATACTTTACCGCGATGTCATAAATTTCGTCGTTTGCATAACCTACAGCAACACTAAAGTCACCGAATTGCGGCAAGTCGTAACGCACCCCGTTTCGATAGATACCGTTACAGTCTATGCCTATTCCTAATCCAGGTGTTGCCAGACACTGCGCAAACTGTCCCCATGTGCCGTTGGTTGAACTGTCATCTACGCCACGAATAAAAAAGCCATTTGCCCTGAATAAGACGGAAATGCCCGACCAGATAGTTCCCGAAGGGTCTGCCAGTACGGCAATGTTGTCCGTTGGCATGCTCTGTAAGCCCACAGTGACTTTCCCCCAGTCCCCACCAATATATAAGCTGCTACCAAGAAGACCGATATCTCCACCATTGAATGTGTCTAGGTTATCTTGATTAGCAAAAAGCAGTGGAGTTTGTTGTCCTCCCCCGGCAAAATTAGGCGTTCCTGACAGTGGCTCAACAATCACCTCAAAACCAACGTCTAAACCTTGTTCTTCAAGTGAATAGTTGCCTGATAACGTAATTCTACTACCGAGTGTGGTTCCATTATCAGATAATTGTGCAACGTCGCTACCTTCACCATCATCATAATATGTTAAACCTTCATTAATCCATCCTGAAATATTCCAAGAATAATTTGGTTCTTCAGCGTAAACATTGCCACTCACTGTGCTAATTACGGCAATGGATAACAACGATCTTGCAAATATTTTATGTTTCATTTTAGTGTCCCAGTGTTGGTTTAATCATGCGTTATAATTGTTATGTCGCTACTTATTAATTTTGTGTTACATAAAATTAAATAATAGTTTTCTAACAGTTTTGAACCATAGGACGTAAGGTGAGTAAATCTCGTTCTTTAGTAGCGGGAAGAATATCGAGTGTGTAATTTACAGTTATGTTTTAAATAAGCGGTCAAGCCAAATTTCTCGCGCGTAAGAACTAACGTCTTGCGCACCATAAACATATCTCTTGGAATTATGCGTGCCCACACCCATTGCGTAACATTCACCTTGTGTGCGTGGCTGCCAGAAGGCAGCCGAACGCAGTAATTTAATGAGTGTATTTGTGCAAACATGGGTAATTTCGTAAACCCAGTGGCCATCGTTTGCGACAAATTTATCCACGCTATTCGACATGTCTGCTATTGGCCTCAGCAGGCGCGGTAAGGGAGGGAAGTGACTTACACTCAATAAGTCTGCATGTTTCTTCGCAAACACAGAAGGGTGGCAGTAAATATGCGGTTTAAAATAAATAGCGTTTGCGCTTTCAAACCGTGCACAAGTACTGATATGCGGTTCTAACAAATACGTTTTTAAAGGAGAGGGGTGACCGAGTTTTTGGTCTTTACGATTTGTGTATTGACATATGGCGTCTTGAACGACTGAGGGAAGTTTACTGTCAACAAACTTCAGAGCCTTAGCTTGTATTGTTCTCTCTACGCTTAACAGGTGATCAACTACCGTTTGTTTCAACGCGTCTAGAGAACAGTGTATAGGGTCATGAGGTATAAGTCGTAATGCAAACTGTCCTAGGTGGTTTATTTCATCATCGATGATTATTTCTGCGTTGTCGTGCACGACGTCATTAAGTGCAAGTAAACAACACTGCAGGTCGGCAATATAACAAGCGGGTATCCACCATGTAAAAACAGGCGTACTTTCTGTCAGTGGCGGGTGATGTCGTTTTTCAAATGGATAAATAGGAGTATTGATATACTTATCAGACTGGCAATGCTGGAGTATTATCGTTTGGCAGTGTTTAAATGTGGCTCGCTCTGGCGATGCTATGAATACGTCGATATTGCTATCGGTATACCATTTTTGTTTATATGCTATTAATGCTTCGAACGTTATAGTGTTAATGGTATGTGTAAACCCGCCAGCGTGCCGGTATGCTTGTTCACCTGTATCGCCTATTCGAATAGCTGCCTGTTTGCTATACCTTTGGCATCGTTCTAAAAGTTGTAATTCATTAAAGATGACGCCGCTGCGCTCTGTTTCAAATTGTGAATAAGTATAATAGTGACACCGTAAACCATGATACAGATAGTCGACGGCAGTGCTTAATAAAGCTTCGTTGTCCGTAGTAACATAGAAGAAGGTTGCGTTAGCATGCGTTGTGGCATTAATGCTAAGCGGTAATAGACTGTTAGCAACAAAAAGTTCGTGATCGGCTGGATAAGGCAATGAACCCCTAAAACACATATGTTCTGCTAAATGTGACAGGCCTGAGTGTTCAACTGCTGGCGTATTAACTGCGAATATAACAGCGTAAGTCGCGTTGTCTATAGCTTCATCTAACGAAGATGTGTTGGTTTTACTGCGGCGATGTTTGACTGAAACCGCTGTGGTGTCAATAAAATGAAATTGCATTATCAATACAATATCAAGAATCGACGACTGCGATGTCTATACCGCGTTCAACATAGCGATACTTAAGTGCCGTCGATGCTTTGCTACCCGCTTTATCAGTAATACTTTTCATCATATGGTGATCTGGCGATTTGCTACACACTGGATCTGTTTTATACATATCGCCAGTTAGCATATAAGCCTGACATCGACAGCCGCCAAAGTCTTTAGATTTTTCATTACAGCCTTTACAAGGAGATTGCATCCAGTTGTCGCCACGAAAATGGTTGAAGCTAAAGTCCTCATGCCAGATATCACGCAGGGAGCTATTTTTTACGTTAGGAAATGTAAGCGGTAAAATTTTTGCACTATGGCATGGCAGTGCGCTGCCGTCAGGCGTTACCGTAAGAAAAGTTGTTCCCCATCCGTTCATACACGCTTTCGGGCGATCTTCATAGTAGTCAGGTGTGACAAAAATAAACTTAGGGCCCCCGCTTTGTGCATCTCTATAACGATTTACGGCGCTTTCGGCATGCTGTAGCTGGGCTTTTGTCGGCAGAAGATGGTCGCGGTTTTCATAGGCCCAACCGTAATATTGAACGGTTGCGAGCTCTACAAAGTCAGCGTTAAGCTGAGTGCTCAAAGCCATGACCTCTTCGATTTCGTGAATATTTTGCGCGGTAATACAAAAATTTAACACCATCGGATATTCATACTGTTTGACCAGCTTAGCAATTTTTAGCTTTTGCTCGAAAGAATGGCGTTTGTTACCAATTAGATCGTTCACCTCAGCATTGGCTGATTGAAAACTCAGTTGAATATGGTCGAGCCCTGCCTTTTTTAACTTAGCAATGCGTTTTTCTGTCATGCCAATGCCAGAGGTAATTAAGTTGGTGTAAAAACCAAGATTTCTGGCGTAGGCAACTAGGTGCTCTAAATCTCTGCGCAGTAAAGGCTCACCGCCTGAAAAACCTAATTGAACAGCTCCCATTTCTCTGGCCTGAGTTAATACGCGCTCCCAATCTGATGTAGAGAGTTCATTGAACGTTTCCTCCATGTTGACGGGGTTGGAACAATAAGGGCAGTGCAAAGGGCATTGATAAGTGATTTCAGCAAGCAGCCACAGCGGCGGTGTAATCGAAGTGGATGTCGTATTGTTAGGCGTCATATAGTATCCACCTTTTCTCTTCTGCATGAGTTAAAAATTCTCTGACATCCTCCTCGAGGTCTTCTGGGGCGTCGGGGAAGTTTTCTCTAAGTAATTCGCATATTTCCGCGTCGGTTTTTTTGCCATCAATACAGGTAAGGATCTCTGCGGCTGATGGGTTTAACTTTATCATTCCCTCAGGAAAAAGTAGTACATAGCATTGTTGTGCATGTTCAAATTGCAGCCTGAATAATGTGTTAAGCTTAGGTGTACGAACAAACTTTTCAGACATCAAAACCTCCCTTTATGGCACACGCGTTGGTCTGCGATACCATCAAACGGCTTTCTTCCGTACTCATAGGCAAAGCAAATGGCATCGGCAATACTCCACAAAATATCAATTTTAAATTGAAGTATATTCAATGCTTTTTCTTGCTGTTTGCGCGTTACAAAATTCTCTAACGTGATTTGCAATCCGTGAGCTACATCTCGGCGCGCTTGACTTAGCCGCATTTGAAAGTAACTAAAACCGTCGCTATTTATCCAAGTGTAGTGTGTGGGCCATGTATCGAGTCGACTTTGATGAATTTCGGGTGCAAACATTTCGGTAAGTGATGAACACGCAGCCTCTTCCCACGAAGCGCGCCGCGCAAAGTTTACGTACGCGTTAACAGCAAACTTTACGCCTGGTAACAAATGCGTTTCATCAAGCAGTTCACTGCGATTGAGTCCTACTGCTTCGCCTAATCTCAGCCAAGCCTCGATACCACCCAAGCCTTGCTCTCCATTGCGACCGTCGTGGTCAATAATGCGTTGGATCCAGGACCGTCTTACCTCTTGCTCTTCACAATTCGCTAATATCGCAGCATCTTTGACTGGAATAGCCATCTGATAGTACAGTCTGTTCGCTACCCATCCCTGAATTTCTTCCTTGCTGCACTTGCCTGCATTCATGCGTTTATGAAAGGGGTGGTGTATGTGATAATAGGCTCCCTTTGCGCGAAGTTTGGCTTCAAATTCTGCTTTTGTCCATGCTTGTTCAGACATACTACACCTCTATTTCCATACCATCGAAAGCGAGTTCAATACCTTGTTGTCTCAGTTCACGATTGGCTTGTGAGTCTTCGTTAAGTACAGGGTTGGTATTATTAATGTGAATAAGTATTTTACGTTTTACTTCAAACTCTTTGAGCAGCGCAATGGCGCCATTTGGGCCGTTAACCGGCATATGCCCCATATCGGTTCCCAGTTTTTGACTAAAACCGTGATCAATCATTTCTTCATTTACCCACAGGGTGCCATCAAATAGCACGCAGTCTGCTTCGGCCATGACGTTTTTCACCACGCTGTTGGCTTGCATACATCCTGGTGCATAAAACACACTTTTTCCTGAGTGATCATCGGTAATTTTTAGACCAATGTTATTACCAGCAACAATGTTGTCCCGATATTTTGAGTATGGTGGGGCATTCGATTCCAGAACGACGGGCTGAAAAGTAAGTCCCTCTGCTCCCGACGGAACAAAAGACTTATTAAACTCGGTGCTTATGGTGTGTTGATGTAGTCCGCCGTGCCAGTGTTTTAGCACGGTGAATAGCGGAAAGCTGGTGGTTAAATCTTCCTTAACGACGTCAGTGCAATAGACAGGTAAAGGCAGACCTTCACGCAACGTTAATAGTCCTGTTGTATGATCGATCTGGCTGTCGGTAAGCACTATCGAAGATATACGTGTGCCCCTCGTGACAGAAGTTTCCGGCCATAATTGTGAGTGTCGATTTATTTGTTCTCGCAAATCAGGGGAAGCATTGATAAGTACCCACTGTTTTTTATTGGCACTGACAGCAATACTAGATTGAGTGCGGGGTCTGGTGTTAATGGATCCCGTGCGTAACCCTTTACAGTTAGGACAATGACAATTCCACTGCGGGAAGCCACCACCTGCGCCAGCACCGAGAATTAATACGAACATAACAACTCCATTGTGCATTTAAAAAGGCTGCCTAGGCAGCCTTTTTAACACTACGTTCAAAAGCGATAAAACTTAGCGATTACTAATATAAAGCGTAACTTCAAAGCCAAGACGCATTTCAGTGTACTGAGGTTTTGTCCACATAAGTGTTTCCTTCTTTAACCAATTAAACTCATGTTTGAGTATATGTTGATTATCTGTTAACGGCTATCCTCCTATAGGAGGAAAACTATCATGACTTTTGAGGGGTATTTAGCAATTCGCTCCTTTGGCGTGCGACATAATATAATCAAGTAGCAGCGGGATTGGGCGGCCTGTGGCAGACAATGAAGTACCGTATTTAAAGCCAGTGCCTGCAATATCAATGTGCGCCCAAGGCGTGTTCTGGGCAAAATTTGATAAAAAGCAGCCAGCGGTGATTGCTCCAGGAGAATTTTTTCCTGCGTTTAGCATATCTGCATGCGTAGAGTTGATGGCCTCGTGATATTCTCGCCATAACGGGAAGGGCCAGACCTCATCGCTACTTCGCTCCCCGGCGAGCAGTAATTCACGTTCTAGTTGATTGTCATTACAAAATAACGCACTGCAATGATGGCCTAAAGAGGTAATAGCTGCGCCCGTTAAGGTTGCGATATCAATTATGGCGCTGGGATTAAAGTCTTTACTGTATGAAATGGCGTCGGCTATCAGCATTCGTCCTTCGGCATCTGTGCTCATCACTTCGATGGATTGTTTGCTGGCGGTTTGAATTATATCGCCAGGCCGATATGCGTTACCATCAATGCTGTTGTCTGCAGTAGCCAGAATTCCAATAACGTGACATTTCACTTTCAGTACAGCAAGCGTATGCATAAGACCAATAACGCAGGCGGCGCCTGTCATGTCATAAATCATATGTCGCATATTCGCATCGCGTTTTAGTGTTATTCCACCGCTATCAAAAGTAACACCTTTGCCAATGATAACCAGAGGCGGGGTCTTGTGCTCATTGCATTGATCTTGTGGAATGCCATTATAGCTAATAATGGGCATTGAGGCTGAAAAGCAAGAGCCTGCGTTCACCGCCAGATATGCGTTCATATCTCGCTTTGCTAGCATCGCCTCGTTAAGCACTTGTACTGATATTGATGAGAATTGCTGCTGAAGTTTTTGTGCTTCATTGGCGAGAAAGTCGGGCGTGCAAATATTTGCTGGCATATGCGCAAGGTCTTTAGCGCGTTTTACTCCATAAGAAAGGGCATTTTCACGATTAATCCAGTATTGAACACGCCCTAGCGATGTATCATCGCGATAGCACCATTCTGGCAACCACAGCGAAAGGGTAAGGCGCTCTTTTTTCTTATCTAACAGCGTCGACTCTGTATCACTAGCGCTTGTTTTGTAACCTGGGAATTGGTATTCCAACGCCGACATACTGCGTGCAAGTAAAGTAATAATGTTGACAATTTTATCCGAAGCATGAGGTTGCGGCGTTTTTTCGACAACAGTGTAAGGACGTTGATATTGATGTTCAACAACAAGCTTTTCCAACAAATAATCGGATAACACAACATGCACATCAGTCAAGTTGTGGGAATGGCGTTTCAGCATGTCAAAAAAACAGAAAAATTGGCGTAACAATGTCCTCTGAGAAGAGTGAGTTTCATCTAAACCAAAAAAACACAGGCGCTTCGCGGTAAGGCCACTGGGGCGATGAAGCAGTAAGAACTGTTTAGGCTCGCCAACAAATCCCTCATCGCTCATCACGGTTTCAGTGAATACTCGGGTCTCGGGGGGAAAATCTTCGAGCTGTCTGCGTAGCATATTGGCAGTGGTAAAAATAATACAACAATCGCTCTCTGCCAGTTTAAGGTGCTCTGGGAGCTTTGCTATTTGGATGGTCAAGAGAAACGTCCTTTAGATGTCTTGGGACGAAAACTTCTTACCGCAAGCGAAAATGTAATGCTGGTAAGTACAATAATCGTAACAAGGTCGTAAAGCGCGAGTTTTTCATAAAGGCTAAATCGAAGGAGTTCCACGCCAGTGGTAAACGGGTTGAAGGCACAAATACGGTAGAGCCATTCACTGGCCTCGCGCATTTTCCAAAGCGGGTAAAGCGCACTCGAGAGAAAAAAGAGCGGGAAAATAATAAAGTTCATTACACCGGCAAAGTTTTCCAGTTGCTTAATATAATTTGCTAGGAGCAGTCCTAAGGCGCCTAGAAAAAGTGACAACAGCATTATTATTGGAAAGGCGTATAAGTATCCCAATAGAGAAAGCTCAACATCAACGATTAATGCAAATGCGAAGAAAATATAAACTTGAACAGCCGATACCAGCGTATTAGCAATTAATTTAGACGCCATTAGAAATGCCCGTGGAACAGGGCTCATCAATAGTACTTTCATACTCCCCATTTCACGGTCGTAAACCATAGAAAGTGAACTTTGCATACTGTTGAATAGCACAATCATGGCAGCGAGACCCGGTACAATATATTCTTCATAGAGGATATATGACGAATAAGGCTCAGTCATGGAAAGCCCAAGCGCAGAACGAAAGCCAGCAGCAAAGACGAATAGCCAAAGTAGGGGACGCACTAGAGCACTGAGCAAGCGAGTACGTTGCTGCCAGAACTTAAGCATTTCTCTTGTTAATACGCCAATAAAACAACGCCAATACATTATTGATTCTCTGTGATTAAATATTGCCACAAAGCGTCAATATTGGGCTGCTTATGAACGCTTAACAGCGTGCTACATATATCGTCTGAGACAATGCTTCCTTTAAAAAGTATCACAAGATGGTCGTCACTATGAACTTCTTCAAATAAATGCGTGGCCCATAAGACGCTCATAGGTCGCTGCTGTGTTAAATTTTTTACTACAGACAAGATCAGCTGCCTCGATGCCATATCCAAACCAACAGTAGGTTCATCGAGGAGCAAAATAGATGGGTTGTGAATAAGACAACGTGCAAGTTCTACCCGCCGTCGATGGCCGCCATTTAAGTTTCTCACTTTTGTGCTTAAACGTTCTTTTAATTCAAGTTTTTCAAGCAAAGTAGAAATTCGTTGGAGCGCTTTTTTTTCACTTATTCCGTGCAGCGAAGCAAAGTAGCTTAAGTTCTGCTGCACGGTTAAATCGATATCTAATGTGTTTTGCTGAAACACCACTCCCATATTAGCCATGATGGTATTACGTGAATGGTGAAGTGACTGACCGTCAAAAGTGATGTCGCCCTGTTCAATTTTTTGCAAGCCAGTGAGTAACCCAAACAGCGTGCTTTTGCCAGCACCGTTAGGGCCGAGTAACAGTGTAAAACCCCTTGGAAGTGTAAGTGTGACGTTTTTTAGCGCTTTGCTTGTACCATAATGATGCGACAGCTTGTTTATCATTATTTGCATAGGTGACTCAACTGAAAAGTTAGTCGCATGGCTGGTTCGCAATGATGCTCAATTATTGCCATTTTACTGCTACTCCCCAAGGGTAGCGACCCACTTTGATCGTGTGTTCTACATCGAGAGAATGGGTGTTGATAACCGATACGTCACCACTGACACCATTCGTTGTTAGCATTAAAGATTCATCCTGATTGAAAGCAAGTTGCCATACGCGGCGTCCCACCAAGATATAATCAACTATCTCGTATGTATCGGTGTTTATAACAGCCACCCTATTAGCAGGCCCAAGTGCAACAAATGCATAGGGTTTTGACTTCATTAAAACAATGCCAACAGGCTGTATCTTATCTCGATAGACTCCTTTGATATCAAAAGAGATGGTTTTTAGTTTTTGTTTCGTTTTAGTATCAAAAATGGAAACAGTGCCCCCAATCTCTGAACTTACCCAAAGTAAGCTATCATCGTGGTTAAAGTGAGCATCTCTTGGCCTAGCATCGACTAGGCTATTAGCGATATTTTCATGGTTTTGGGTATCTACCCAATGCACCATATTCGTTGTCTCAGACGTCACTACCATAAGGTTTCCATCATGGCTAACAGCAAGCCCTTCAGGCTCCACACCTACATCAATTTGGGCAACTACCGAACTAGTGGGAATATCAATTACGGTAAGAAGCGCATCATCTTCATTGGCCGTATATATAGTGTTCCCATTAGGGTGTAATGCTATAGTTTCCGGATCGGCTCCCGAGGGTAAATCACCAACAATAGTGTGGGTAGATAAATCCATTATTTGGATGCGATCCGCATCAGATGCGCAGATATATGCCTTGGCGTGATCGGCACTTAATATAAATCCTCTCGGACGTTCACCAATCTCAATAGTATCAACGACATCAAAGAGATTCATATCAATAATAGACAGTGTATTGTCTTTTTCATTTGTCACGTAGGCTTGTGGTAATGCATGGGCAAATACCGAGAAAAAGCAAAAAATATATAAAACGTTGAGCCGCATAGTAAATCCTCAATCTAAGGGGGGCACGCCGAGCTTCTATTGCCAGTTGATTGTGTATTGCCGAGAGTATCTAATTCATTGGATTGATGAAGAAAACCAGGCAAAGGAGCGTGAATAACTAATGCGTCTTCATGTGCCAGCGCTATGGGCTGACGCAGCTGACCGGTTGCAGGCCTGAATGATAAGGGGCGACCTTTATACGCCGCGAGCGAAAAGTCATCGTTCACTATGGCATTATAAAGCCCCTCACTTGTCATAGGCGAGTGAGACTGTGCAGCCGCTGAGACGGTCATCACAGCAGCGTAAGCGGCGAAATCAATCTCATTCATGGGCCGCCGATAAGTCTCGACAAAGCGATTTTGAAGCTGTCGCGCCCCCCATTGCTCATGGGTAAAATGCCAGCCAAGTGGTTTTAAACCGGCAGAACCCACAATAGGAACAACGTGGTAGGTATTAAATGGCAAGCTGTAAGCAAAATTATTATTGAAATCGGCTGCGAAAATTGCGCTATAGGGTCTATCAGTTCGTGTAAATACAGGTATTTCAGCGAACGCTGCGCGTCTTAAATCAAAATTGCCATCCCATGCTTTTGTTTCAATGATGTTTAGCTTGAACTTGCGGGCGCTTTGCTCAAATGCAGATAAAAAAGCGAGATCATTCTCATGACTACCGTAAACCGCAAGTATGTTATTCAGCCGCTTTGTTCTAAACCACTGTGCCAAGGCGTCGGTTTTCATTTGAAAGCTAGGTGTCGTATGGAGTTGTTTTACGCCGCAAAGTTGTCGACGAATGTTGGCATTGTTGTTTGCTACGTTAATGAAAAGTGTGTCTGGTGCTATGTCGATAAGGAACGATAATACCGACATATAATTGGACGTAGGCGCATCAAGCAGCACAACAGCACTGCGATTGATGTCTTTAACAATAGGTGTTTCTGCTGCGGTAAGTGTATTTATTCTATGCGTGGTCAGCGCAAAATGATGACCAAGAAATTTACCGGTAATATTAGCGTCGTCAATTGCGAGTTTAGCGCCTGCTGTTCCGGTGCTATCTGGCGATAACAAATAGCTTGGGACGCCTGCTGGTGTGGTTTCATCAATTTTTATATATGTTATTGAAATTGCATCATGAGACGTTTTAGCGTTCAACGTGCTCGCAGAAAGCGGAATTTGCAACAGAACAAGTATAAAGCATACAAAAAAGGATGTTGCGTAAAAGCTTCTCTTTGACAGCAGTTCTCTGTATCTCACAAATCCAATCCCGTGATTAAAGTATGTTGAAAGAGTATATGCCATTATTCCCAAAGAAAATCCTCCTAAAGAAGGAAACCTATGGCGCTAAAGTAGCATTAGCGAAATCATGCGTAACCCTTACTATTTACTCATAATATATTTTGATGAGCAGCAGGTTTTGAATTACTTTTTGTCGATAAAAAATAGCTTTTTCCTGGTTATCGGTGTGCTATTAACCTTTAATGGTTCTTGTCGTTCATTAGACGATATTGTGAGCAGCGGGAAAATCAATGTTGCTGTCTACGCCGACTATCCGCCGTTTTCGTTTATAGATGATGATAAAGCAACGGGAATTGATATTGATATTGCGCGCAAGATTGCGGATGGACTTGGCGTGAAGCTCGAATTAACGTGGATGACGCCCGGTGAAACGACAGAAGACGACTTTAGAAATTACCTTTGGAAAGGGCATATTATCCATCGAAACAAAGCGGATGTGATGATGCGAGCGCCTTATGATCGGGCGTTTTCACAGAAGCGTGATGATGTGGGCTTGTTAGTAAACGAACTTGTACACATGTTTGCACCGTACCATCGAGAGAGTTGGCAAATTATTCACAACACACAAATTCTTCCTAAAGTAGAAACCATGGCGATGTTTCAATACCATACTATTGGTGCGGAAATAGATAGCATTCCTCATTTTTATCTTACATCCGCGTTTGGTGGCAAATTAAGAGAAAATACGCTGCATTATTCGTCTAACGCAAAGGCGTTTAAAGCGTTAGAAGAGAGCGAGGTCGCCGCTGTTATGGGGATACGTTCGCAAATAAGTTATCTTAGTCAATTCGTTGATCGAAACCAATTTAGTCTGGCGACCAATGCGTTTCCATTGATAGGTAAGCAGAAATGGGATTTAGGGTTGGCCGTATTTAGTGATTATCGCGCGTTGGCCTACGAGATTGGTGATGTGATTACACATCTTGTGACATCGGGAGAGATGGAAAAGATTTTTCAACATTACTACGTTGTTTACGAGATGCCGCCCTATTATCAGCATTGACGGAATATTTCCTACCCATTCCTCCTACTAAAGAAGGGCACAAATCACACCGCGGGTGCATAGGAATAGACAATATCCGTGGCTATTCTAAACATAACAAATAGTCTGAAAGTCAGACCGCTCATGGCCGACATGCAATTAGGAAACGTTATGAATAATAAAATGCCACTCAAAAGAATAGCTCTTTCAATGTTGATTTGCGCCGGTACGTCGCTACCTGCACACGCCACAGTCACAGACAAAGATATACAAAATGACCACCTTACTACCGATGCGATAGTAACTTACGGAATGGGTTTACAGGCACAGCGTTTTAGTCCTCTAGACGCAATAAATAAAGAAACCGTGGAAGATGTAAGACCCGTATGGGCGTTTTCACTTGGTGGTGAAAAGCAGCGAGGGCAAGAATCTCAGCCAATGATTAAAGATGGCGTTATGTACGTAACGGGCTCTTATTCTCGTGTTTGGGCTATTGATGCAAGAACAGGTGAAGAAATTTGGCAATACGACGCCCGCTTGCCCGACGGCATTATGCCATGCTGCGATGTGATAAATCGAGGCGTTGCACTCTACGATAACCTTGTCATCTTTGGAACACTCGATGCAAAACTCGTTGCTCTAGATAAAGACACGGGCAAAACCGTGTGGTCGAAAAAAGTAGAGGATTATCGCGCGGGTTACGCAATCACGGCTGCTCCTATAGTGATAGATGGAAAAGTTATCACGGGTATTTCCGGCGGTGAGTTTGGCATTGTGGGTAAAGTTTATGCGTACGATGCGAAAACCGGCAAACAGGCATGGGTTCGTCCAACAGTTGAAGGGCACATGGGCTATATATGGGAAGATGGCAAGAAGGTTGAAAATGGTATCTCTGGCGGAGCTCCAGGGAAGACTTGGCCAGCAGATCTCTGGAAAACCGGCGGAGCGGCAACTTGGCTAGGGGGCACCTACGACCCCGATACAGGTTTGCTGTTTTTCGGCACAGGGAACCCCGCCCCGTGGAACTCACATCTTCGCCCGGGGGATAATTATTTCTCGTCGTCTCGATTAGCGATAGATCCTAAAGACGGCAAAATTGTTTGGCATTTTCAAACTACACCGCACGATGGGTGGGATTTTGACGGTGTTAATGAGTTGATATCGTTTGACTATGAAGAGAATGGAAAAACGATTAAAGCTGCAGCAACCGCAGACAGAAACGGTTTCTTTTATGTGTTAAACCGCGAAGATGGTGATTTTATTCGTGGTTTTCCTTTTGTCGATAAGGTTTCATGGGCAAAAGGGCTGGATGAGAATGGCCGTCCAATTTATGTTGACGAAAACCGTCCAGGAAGTCCGTCAAATTCAGCAGATGGCAAGAAGGGGTCTGAGGTCATTGCCCGTCCTGCATTCCTAGGTGGTAAAAACTGGATGCCCATGGCATATTCAAAGAACACCGAATTATTTTACGTACCATCGAATGAATGGGAAATGGATATTTGGAATGAACCAACTGCATACAAAAAAGGCGCTGCGTATTTGGGTGCAGGCTTCACTATAAAGTCAGTTAACGAAGATTTTATTGGCGTGTTAAAAGCAATCGACCCCAAAACAGGTGAAGTGGTATGGCGTTACAACAACTTCTCTCCGCTGTGGGGCGGAGTGTTGACAACCGCTGGGGGGCTAGTGTGGACAGGAAACCCAGAAGGTTACCTTATGGCCTTTGACGATAAGACTGGTGACGTGGTTTACAAGTTCCAAACAGGGTCTGGTATCGTAGGTTCACCTATTACATGGGAAATGGACGGAGAACAGTATATTTCAGTCTTGTCAGGCTGGGGTGGTGCGGTGCCGCTATGGGGGGGAGAAGTTGCGAAGCGAGTTAAGCACTTTAACCAAGGTGGAACTGTGTGGACCTTCAAACTGCCAAAGCGTTATGCGCAACTCGCTAAAAACTAGCTTAGCGTTTAACGCTAGTTTAACTGCGGTGCAATAATGAAAAAGCCGATGGACGAATCCATCGGCTTTTTACTATATCTAGTGCCGTAATTCATATCATAGGCTATTAGCTAGTGTTTGCTCTTTGTCCTCCCAAAGGAGGAGTCTTTCAAAACCAAAGTAGAGTTATACCGTTGTGCAGTCAACGTATAATACAAACATTGGCTTTTAAGGATACACTGATTATGAAAACTAAATTATCGTTACTGATTACGGCAATGTTATTCGCTGGAGGTATAAGCCAAGTGAGTGCACACGGTAATGTGACACCTCAGGGAGCGGACAGCTCTAATATGCCAAAAATAACGGAAGGTGATGAGGCAGATGATGGCTGGGTGTTTCAAAACCCGTATCGCCACGCAGGTGAAGAAATGAAAACTGAGATTGTTCAATTTGGTGAGTCCGCTTACGCAAATAACTGTGCTGGTTGTCATGGGTTGCATGCGCAGTCGGGCGGCATCAATCCAGATCTCAGAATGCTAGATCCCGAGAGCATTGAGGACGATGAATGGTACGTTGAACGTCTTCGTTTTGGTTCATCAAAAGGAATGCCGGCATTGGGCGGTATTCCTGAAGGTCAAGATGAACCAATATTAGACCAAGAGACGCTTTGGGCAATCAAAACCTACGTTGAAGCACGTCGTGTCGTTGCTATTGAAGAGGGCGAAATAGAAGCTTACTAATCAACAACACCCGATATTAATGAGCCGGAATGACCTGTTTCTTCCGGCTTTTTTCATTTTTAGCGTCCAATTATTTTTTAATTATTCATTTATTTTAAAAAAACGACGCGATATGGGAATAGTTAGTGCTACCAAAAAACGAGTATTCCTAGTACTTAGGGAGGATTTTTCTTGGGAGCGATCAAACGTACTCTTGATTGATAAGATAAGCACGTTAACCGAGTATAAAAAATGAACTTCAAAAGAAAAGCCCTCAATAGCGCCATCCTTACTGCGTTTTTCTCAATAACGTTTTCGTCCTATGCTGATAACACGGAAAAACAAAAAAATCCCTCAGACGTCAGCGACGTTGAGGTTGTTACTGTCTATGGCCTCTTACCACAGCAAACAGACAGCCTTACTGGCTCGTTTTCAATTATTGATGCAGCAGAACTATCACAACGTCGTCCTATTTCGAACCTTGAAAGAATGCGACTGATACCGGGCATTAATATAGTGGCTGATGGCAGCATGGGGTTCGATACTAATATTGGTTTTAGAGGGCAAAACCCCAGAAGAAGTGCGAAAGCAATGATTATGGAAGACGGTGTACCGCTTCAACTCGCACCCTACACTGATCCTGTAGTTCATTATACAACGCCGACGCCTGTCGTCAGCAGAATAGAAGTTATCAAAGGTGCCGGGCAAATATTATATGGCCCTCAAACGCTCGGCGGCGCAATAAACTTTGTAACAAAAGCGGTTCCCAGATCCAATGGTGTCGAGGGCGAAGTGAGCACTGCCGTTGGCAATCAAAGTCAGCAACTGCTGAGCGGAAGTGTTGGGTTTGGTAACGAACAAGGAGGTTTTGCTGTAGATTTTTCACAACACAAAGGTGACGGAATCTTTGCTGGTGGTGAGTTCAACGTAAAAGATTATCGTATAAAAGGTGAATTTGACATTTCCGAACGACAGACGCTAGGTATCAAATTTGTTCATACCAACGATCGTCGAAATCAAACGGAAAATTATCTTACTCGTGATGAATACGCGCAAGACCCCTTCAAACATCCTACTGTCGACATCGACCAATGGCAGCAGGATAGAGACGTAGTGCAAATTAAGCACGATTTTAGGGTAAGTGACAATTTCGCTCTACGTACCAGTGCGTACTATACCGAAAGCTTTCGCAATGGCCTAAGAGGCAGTAATAGCGGTAGAGAAGTGAATGGGCAATTTGAATCCCGTCTGCGTAACTGTGATGCGGTAGGTGATACTAATGATGATGGTAATCTAACAATATCTGATTTGGGTAATACCGACATTGATGTATGTGGTGGCCGTCATGCCCCTCGTCAATATTACACAGCCGGGATCGAGTCTCGCGCTGATTTTAGTCACACACTTTTGGGTTACGAAAGTGACAGTATCATCGGTATTCGCTATCACGAAGAGAGTGCACACCGTCAGCAAGTATTTGCGACTAATCGTGAAGAGAGACTTGATTACCAATTAGCCCTTGCTAATGATTCAGCTGATACCCGTCAAGGAACATTTTTAGACGCAGAGGCGGTGTCCTACTTTGCTCAAAATACACTTTATGTGGGGGAGTGGGCCATTTCACCTGGTTTTAGAGTGGAAGATGTAACGTCAACAGACGAGGATGAGTTTACAGGCAATATTGAAACGTTGAGTTTTACCGAGTTCTTACCGAGTTTGGGTGTTTCATGGTCAGGTATTCGCGATACAACTGTATTTGCGGGTCTACACGCCGGAATCTCGCCAGCAAGAGCAGATCGAGAATTTACTGACGAGGGCGGTCGAGCCGAGCCTGAGGAAAGTACACTATTTGAGTTAGGATTTAGAAGCCATTACTTTACAGGTATCTGGGCATCGGCGACATTTTTTCACAACGACATATCTAATACTATCGTGGATTTGGGCGCAACGTTTGAAAATAGCGGTGAGAGTGAGCAGCAGGGTTTTGAATTTGCATCGCGAGTAGATTTTAAAGATATCATAAACACCACTAATAACTTCTATATCTCAGCAGCTTATACCAATGTCTGGACGGCACGTTATGAAAAAGCGAGAAGAGCTGAAGATAACGGTAATAGAATGCAGTATGCGCCTAAGCACCTATTGAACCTTGACGTTGGCTATGAGCATATCAGCGGCGTTAGCGCTCGAATTGGATTACAGCATGTCAGTGAGCAGTTTGTTGATGATAGCAATACGACGGAAGAAAATGGCAGCGGTACAGAGGGCATTATCCCAAGCTATACTGTATGGAGCGGTACCTTGAACTACGACGTTGAAAATACCGGCGTTACCCTTTTCGCAAGTGTAGAAAACATGTTCAATAAAGAGTATCTGGTGAGTAGAAACGAGGGAAAGTTAGCAGGTCGTGAGCGTTTGTTTATGGCTGGCATTCGTTATGTATTCCAATAGCATCAACATAACAATGTAGACCCTCTATTTAGAAATTGGTGCTTGTTATTGGGTAGCTGTTAATAAGCAGCGTTGAAGTTATCAGGTATAGAGTAGGTTGTTTTCTTCAGCAGGGTAGCGAAAATAGCCTAAACTAACTGTAGAGAATTGAACTTTTGTTTACGGCAGGTCATCTGCGATAAGCGCTAGACTTGCCAGTTTTCAAAAATGTTATTGTCGATTTTCTAGAGGTATTACAGACATCATGCCGTTCAAGTTAGAAAACACCTACCAACAATTGTTTAACGAATTTGTTGTACATTGTCGGCCTGAGAGCACAGAAGATCCAACGCTTGTGTTTTTCAACCGACAACTAGCGTTAGAACAAGGACTACCTTTTACACAACTTTGTGAGCAACAGCTTACGTCTCTTTTTTCAGGTAATGCTTCGTTGCTTGACTATAGCCCTTGCGCACAGGGTTATGCGGGCCATCAGTTTGGTCAATACAATCCGCTGTTAGGTGACGGGCGTGCGCATATTCTGGGTGAGTTTGTCAGTGAAAAAAAGCGATTCGATCTTTGTCTAAAGGGGTCGGGAAGGACACCTTTTAGCAGAGGAGGAGATGGAAAAGCAACGTTAGCAAGCATGCTCCGAGAGGCAATAATGGCAGAAGCGATGAATGCGTTGCATATTCCTTCCACGCGCAGTTTGGCAGTGGTACAGACGAATGAGAGTGTATTCAGGGAACAAAGGCACGAAGGAGGGGTGTTAGCAAGGATAGCGTCGAGCCATATTCGCGTGGGAACCTTTCAATTCTTTGCACACCAAGGAAAAACATCCGATGTGCAAGAGCTGGCAGATTACGTTATCCAACGTCATTACCCCGTTTGCTCAAACGACGACGAACCCTATTTGGGGTTATTGCATGAAGTCGTGACTGCACAGGCTCAGCTTGTTGCAAAATGGATGTCGGTCGGCTTTATTCACGGCGTGTTAAATACCGATAATGTATCCATTGCTGGCGAGACAATTGATTATGGCCCCTGCGCGTTTATGGAGACATATGATCCCAAAACAGTATTCAGTTCGATTGATCATGATGGGCGATACGCCTACAACAATCAACCTGGCATCACACAATGGAATTTAGCGCGGTTTGCAGAAACCTTACTCCCTTTGTTGGGAGATGACATGCAAACTGCTGTTGATGCTGCCACCAATGCGGTGGATCAGTTTGCACAGCAATATCGGCAAACGTTTCATGAACACATGTGCGAAAAATTGGGATTCGATATCGCACGGTCGAACAGGGATATTCCTACTGAAGAGCAGTTAGTGGATGAGTGGTTAGCAATGTTAAAAGATCACAATATGGATTTCACACTCGCTTGGCATGAGTTAACTGAGTTATTGGAAGGCAATGATAGACGGTTGCGTGCACATATTGCCGATGATAAACGACTGAGCAACTGGATTGCGCAATACGCAGCATTAAATGATTTGAATATAACAAGTCATGATGAGCGTTATAAACGCCAGTTGTCTAATATCGTAGCGCGAATGCGTCATGTTAACCCAACGGTTATCCCCCGGAATCACCTTGTTGAAGAAGCGCTGGAGTCAGTGCAACGTGATGGCGACTTATCAAAATTCAACCTGCTCTATGAAAAACTAATGTACCCATTTGCCACCCTAGAGCATGATAGTGAATATTGCTCTCCTGCTCCCAAATACTTCACTCAATGCTACCGAACGTTTTGCGGTACTTAACAGAGGTTGTTGGTTATGAGATTGATTAACAAGTGTATTGCATTAATGATTATTTGCAGCGGGTTTTCAGTGGAAGCTAGTTCAGGATCTCTAAGTGACGAGTTTAAGCGGGCCCCCGATAATATAAAATTATACTTTGCTTACGCGGAATTCAAAATGGCTCATTACACAAAGGCAAAGCTGATGTGGGAAAACATTGAGGGAGAAGGCAAGCCCGAAGCCTATTTCAATTTAGGTATTTTGTATGAATTGGGTAAAGGTGTGGATAATGATCTCGCCATGGCGGTTAGTTACTACAGACAGGCAGCAGAATTAGGCAGTTTTTCGGGAGCTTACCAAATGGGACTGATGCACATGACTGCTCGTGAGTACGTCAGCAAAGAAGAATCTATTCAATGGTTGGGTGTTGCTGCCGAGCAAGGTGATAACGATGCTCTCGAGCTATTGATTGCTATGAGTTCCGACGAGATTGGTCCGCTAACAAAAGCAAGGATACTGATAGCAAAAGAGGAGTACAGTAGAGCTATTTCTTCACTGCTGCAATTAACGAATACATCAATAGGAGATAATAAAATACAGGGAAAAGCGTTTACGCAATTGGGCTGGATATACGAAATGGGAAAAGGTGTTGAGCCTGATCTTAATAAAGCTTCGTTCTATTTCAGTGAAGCGGCCAGGATTGGAGATCCTGAGGCTATGTATGCCTTGGCAGTTATGTATCTAACGGGAAAAGGTAAGGAGCAAAATAAAGAACTAGGCAATGAATGGATGCGAAAATCAGCCGAGTTGGGGTTTAAAAAAGCGCTAGGTAAACGATAGTACAGGTGTTTCGGGTGCGCGCAGGCATACGTTTTCGCGCTTGCCCTTCTTGATATGTAAACTTACATTTTTTATATCTTTATTTTTTTAAAATCTTAAAGAGACATCCAAAAAAAAATTGACCCACAAAATACTTATCGAAAATATTGTGGGTCGGGTAAATTTTAAGTGCGTTTTGCCTCAATATATTCGTCAATTAACTCCTCTAAAATAGAAAGAGGTACAGCTCCGTTTTTCAGCACGACATCGTGAAAATCGCGTAAGTCGAACTTATCGCCTAAGGCATTTTTCGCTTTTTCACGCAGTTCTAATATTTTAAGCATGCCAACTTTGTACGAGGTCGCCTGACCTGGCATCACGATGTAACGCTCAATTTCTGAGGTAACGTCACTCAGCGCCATGCCCGTATTATTTACCATGTAGTCGATAGCCTCTTCTCGTGTCCAGCGTTTATCGTGAATGCCCGTGTCTACCACTAAGCGCACCGCTCTGAACAGTTCCGCTTGAAGTCGACCAAGATTATCCAATGGATTGTCTTGAAAGCCCATTTCCCACGCTAAATATTCTGAGTACAACGCCCATCCTTCTGTGTAAGCAGTGAATGGCGACATTTTACGAATAAAGGGCATGCCCTCAATTTCCATTGCGAGCGCTATTTGAAAGTGATGGCCTGGAATGCCTTCGTGATAGGCCAGCGTTCGCATGCTGTATTTGGGTGTTGCCTTTATGTCGTAAAGGTTTGTGAAAAAGCGACCCGGTCTTGACCCGTCTATGGCTGGCTGCTGATAATACGCGCCAGGTGCGGTTTTTTCTTTAAACTCAGGAATACGAACTACTTCCATGCCTGCCTTAGGACGAATGCGAAAAACCTCGCTCATATCTTCTTCAATTTCATCAAGAATAATTTGATAGTCTTTCAGTATTTGCTCACGGCCCGCATCACTGTCTTCATAATAGTGAGAAGGATCAGAGGCTAATGCGTCCATGGCAGTAGTGAAGCCTTGAGAGGTGTCGTATCCTTCGTCTGCAAGAATTTTCAGCATTTCACCTTGAATTCTAGCTACCTCTTTTAAGCCAATATTATGAATTTCGTCTGCGGTCATATCGGTGGTAGTGAAAAAGCGAAGGGCGTTGGCGTATACCTTATCGCCATCGGGCAAATGCCAGTATCCGTCATCTGTGCCCGCTTTGGTTTTAAGTGTTGTGAAATAGTCGATGAATAGCTGATAAGCACGATTTACATCATCATTAATTCGCGCTTCCGCTTTGGCTAAAAAGTCGTCTTGCTGCTCTTGGGACAGTGACTCTATATCTGCCATTTTTTCTTTTAGCGAGCTGTAAAGAATGTTCTCGTTAAGCGGTGATGAAATAAACCCGTTCATTTCATCAAGCACGCGTTCGATAACAAAGCGAGGCGGAATAATGCCTTTATCTTCACGTAGCTTCAGGCCTTCCAATACCTGCGCAAACTTTTCGTCAACTGCTTCTAAGCGGCTGAGATAGTTCTCAACGTCGGTCTCATCTTTAATTTGATGCTGCCCCTGCATAAAGCTGGGGTACCCATTTTGCACCCCAAAAAGTTGGTTTACAGGGTAGGTGTGATATTGAAAGGGCTCATTAGTGAGAAGGTAATCAAGAAGGTAAAGGGTAATCTTCTTAGAAAGTAACTCATCTTTGCTTAAGTCATCATCATCGTAATTCTCGATGACGCTTTTAATATTACGAGCCTTGTTATAAAGCTCCTCACTTTTTTCGGGGCTAGCATCATCTAGCTTAGCGTTGTGCCCCTTAATGCCTACCGACTCTAAAAACCCCAAAGAAGTAAGTGTTTCCGGGCTATCAAACGCTACTTTTACCATTTCTCGGTTAAGAAAGTTGTTAAAGTAAAAAGGTTTATCTGCATACCATTCGTGAGCAGCAAAGCTGCCGCCTAAAGCGATTATGGCTACTAAGCCAACGCCAATCCATTTAAAAAATCGTTTCATTATTTTTATTTTTATTGTCCAAATTTTGTTCTCGACCTACGTTAGCGGAATTTGCGCTAAAAAGTAAACCTATTCAGCAAAATTGAAATACTGCCTAGCGGTTATTCGTATGCTTACGCTAAGCGTTGCTCTGGGTTATACTCTGAGGCGTAAATATTCAACGCTAATGGGCATTGTCATGGCAACAGCAGCAGCGGTACATATTCTGGTAAAAACCGAAAAAGAGGCCCTTTCTATTTTAGAGCAGCTGAAAAAAGGCAAAAATTTCGGCGCACTGGCTAAAAAGCATTCAACATGCCCATCGGGAAAACGCGGTGGCGATTTGGGGGAGTTCCGTCGCGGGCAAATGGTAAAAGCGTTCGATGATGTTGTGTTTAAAAAAGAAGTATTAAAAGTGCACGGGCCAGTAAAAACCCGCTTTGGTTTCCATATTATCAAAACCCTGTATCGCAATAATTAATACTTCTTACGTTAAGGCCCTTAAATTCCCGACTCCCACTTTTCTCCGCATACCCGCTCTTTTGTAAAAGCATGATAGGGGCTATTAAATTCGTGTATGTTCTCTCGCATGGCTGCGTAGTGGTCTGCACTAATAAATGGCGTGCTCTCTGCTTTTCCAGCGTTATCTAAAAGATAATAGCTGGTGGAATAGTCAGTAAGCAACATGCGATTAGCGGCTTCGCTTTCTGTTAATCGCACCCGCGTGACGGCTTTAAAACGCGCGTTTTCGTTGGGCAGAGCCAGAATTGTGCGAAAGTAATACCCTTTTTCAGTCTGCTGTTGTGAAAAACCATTGAGGGTGGCAATAAGGGTTTTTAAGTCTATCGCTTCGCGCTGTAGCATAAAGTCGTGATGAATGACTTTTTTTCCTTCGCTGCTCTCTTCTCCCGCCGTGTAAACCTGCTCTTCTTCTAAATCCGATAAATAGCGTTGCCCTATTTCGGTGTAGTGAATAAGGGCATCTGTATTCATACGAACAAAATAGTCACTAATACCCGCTGGGACTACTTCAAACAGCATGAGATCGGGAGTCACTGCGCCTCTTTCTTCTGGGGATTGTGGGCCTCGGGGGGCACACTTTTCTGAAATGAAATAATAATATTGACCGGCTTCGATGGCCTGCGCGCTTTTATGATAAAACGATGATGTAAAAACGATGCCGTATAACATCGTTATGAAGAAACGAAATGCCATGATACTCAGCGCCCTTGTTTAGGTGGTCTTAACGAAGGCGCTAGTATACGGTTATCTAAACTACAATGCGAAACGAAGCCCTGAATTCACATCACAAACGCAGAGTAGAAAGATTACTGCTGCTTTTCCGCTGCTTCTATTTTTTTCCACAGCTCTTCAGATTCTGCAGTGAGCATAGAATACGTTTTTATATCGCCCTTCCTTTGCGCAAGCATGGCTCGCTCTAGAAGCTGGTCGTATTCCTTGCGCATTTTCTTTGACGGATTCGATTTAAAAAGCCCAAACACTATTTTTCTCCCCACGCCGCACGGTACATTCTTTAAAAAAAAGTATCTCGGCTGCGCGCTCTGATGATGGTGTATTTGTTGTGAATATTATAGTTAGTAAACCGCCCAATAGCCTATGAACTTTTGCGCGTAACGGGTAAACGTTTCAATTCTCGTAACTGATCACATTCTGGCAAAAAAGATGTGGGGAAAAAAGAAATGGCAAAAAAGAATGGCTCGCTTTTTTACCTAATAAACGAGTTGGAATTTTCGGTGCACTGCTAAATCTTGTTCGTTTTTTGTACCTTTACGGCTGTGCAAAAAACAACCTCCGTACTTTAAATCTCCTTTTACTAATTACAATTCTGACAAATGAAAACAAATATAAGTGAATTTCATATAAATTATAGTTATGTATTTAAGCTTAAAAATTTTTGTAATAAATATCGTCAGGGCGTATGTTTACTAAGGCATGGGGTGATAACTGAACAGTTTTTTTCGCGTGCTATCACGCAATGAAAATTTAAACGGGCGTTTGATTTAGTCAAAAAATAATCAGCATAAATGAATAAAATGGTTTCAATGAGAACAAAGAGTGTCATTCTCAAAGTGCCTAAGAATAAGGAGAAGCGTATGAAAGTTGTTGTTTTAAATGAATCTAAAACGCCAGACTCGCTAAATAAAGTGGAAAAGCGGTGTGCTGTAACGCCATCTAGCGCGCAGCGGCTAATAAAGAAAGGGGCTTCTATTATCCTTGAGGCCGGAGCAGGACTACTTTCTGGCTACTCTGATAAAGAATATGAGGGTGTGGGTGTTTCTGTTATTAGTGATGTGAATGAGTCAGTATCATCTGCGGATATGGTGGTGGCCGTAAACAAGCCTAGCGAAGCACAGCTAGCGTTGATGAAAAAAGGGGCCATTGTGGTTGGCCATCTTGACCCTTTCTTTCAACAACCGCTTGTTGAGTCGATTGCTGACAAGCAGCTTACGGCTATTTCAGTTGAAATGATCCCGCGTTCTTCCCGTGCACAAAAGATGGATGCGTTAAGCTCTCAAGCGAGTTTAGCGGGCTATGTAATGGTGATGCAGGCTGCAAGTTTGCTCCCTTCTATTTTACCTATGATGATGACGCCATCGGGCACAATTAAACCCGCCAAAGTATTTATTATTGGCGCTGGCGTGGCAGGCCTGCAGGCTATTGCAACTGCAAAACGCCTTGGCGCTAATGTACTTGCCTACGACACTCGCGAAGTGGTTGCAGAGCAGGTTGAGTCTCTTGGTGGAAAATTCCTTAAAATTGATATTGGTGAAACCGGGCAAACTAAAGACGGTTACGCCAAAGAACTTACCGAAGAACAAAAAGCCAAGCAGCAAGACGCCCAGCGCGACGCTATTGCCGACTCAGATATTGTGATTACAACGGCGCAACTGTTTGGCCGAAAGCCCCCTGTGCTTATTTCAAAAGACACTTTAGCGCTAATGAAGCCAGGCAGCGTTGTAGTGGATATGGCGGCCACCTCTGGCGGTAATGTTGAAGGCTCAGTCGCCGGAGAAACCGTTGAGGTGAATGGCGTTAATGTTATTGGCGATGGCTACTGGAGTCAGTTTGTCGCGCGAGCTGCCACCGACATGTACGCCAATAATATTTATAACCTTGTGGACGAGTTCTTCGACACAGAAACCAATACGTTTAACCTTGATTTGGACGACGATATTCTTGCTGGCTGCGTTATTGCGCATCAGGGAAGCGTTACTAACGACATGCTGCTTAATGCATACAAAGGAGCTTAATTGTGGAAATCATATACTTACTTTTTATCGTGTTATTGGCAGGGTTTCTTGGTTTTGAACTCATCCGAAAAGTGCCAGCTACGCTTCATACGCCCTTAATGTCAGGTTCAAATGCTATTTCAGGTATTACCTTAGTTGGCGCCTTAGTGGCATCGGGCAGTGACAACAGTTTGTTAACTACCGTGTTGGGTACCATTGCGGTGGCACTGGCCAGTATTAATGTGGTGGGGGGCTATTTGGTCACCGACCGCATGCTAAATATGTTCAAAAAGAAAACGAAGTAAGGAGTACGCAGGTGAATGATATTGTAACCACGATTAACCTTGCGTATGTAGTTGCTGCGGCACTATTTATTCTTGGTCTTAAGTTGTTGAGTCACCCAGATACGGCGAAAAAAGGTAACTTTATTTCTGCTATTGGTATGTTTATAGCGGTTGTTGTTACTCTGCTCGATCAGCAGATCATCAGCTATCACTATATATTGGTAGGGTTTGTTATTGGCGGCGCTTACGGTGCGTGGAAGGCAAAAACCGTTGAAATGACTTCAATGCCAGAGATGGTGTCGTTGTTTAATGGTTTTGGTGGCGCAGCATCGCTGTTACTTGGTTGGGCGACGTTATCGAGCATGGGCATAGCGGCGCTAGAAACGGCCGGCGCGTTTACCTTTGTAACCCTATTTTTCACCATACTTGTTGGTGGCGTTACCTTTTCAGGCTCGGTAGTAGCGTGGGGAAAACTGTCGGGGAAGATGAGTTCAAAGGCGGTTGTTTTTACCGGGCTTCGCGAGCTGAGTATTCTTCATTTAGTGGGCATGTTAGCCGTTGGCTATTTGTTTACTACCGAACCATCAAACGCAGTGTGGCTGTATTGCGCTATCGCAATTGCACTTAGCTTTGGCTTATTGGCCACCATTTCTATTGGTGGTGCTGATATGCCCGTGGTTATTGCCTTGCTTAACAGTTACTCGGGCATAGCGGCCTCTGCTGCAGGTTTGGCCACCGGCAACACCATTCTTATTGTTACTGGGCTGTTGGTTGGCGCGTCAGGACTTATCCTGACGAATATAATGTGTAAGGCCATGAACCGCTCACTAATGAACGTACTGCTATCTGGATTTTCTACACCTGTTGAGGCAGGCGAAAAAATTGAAGGCGAGATTAAGGTACTGGCCGCACAAGATGCATTTTACGTGTTAGAAGCAGCGCAAGCAGTACTCGTTGTGCCAGGGTACGGCATGGCGGTAGCGCAAGCACAGCACGCAGTGCGTGAGTTGCAGTCTTTACTGGAAGAAAACGGCTGTACGGTAGATTACGGTATTCATGCAGTGGCAGGGCGTATGCCTGGGCACATGAACGTACTGTTAGCCGAAGCCGATGTTCCTTACGATCAGCTGTACGAAATGGACGATGTAAACCCTCGCATGGAAAATTATGACGTGGTGATTGTTATTGGTGCCAATGATGTAGTTAATCCAGCCGCAAAAGAAATGAAAGGTAGCCCTATTTATGGCATGCCGGTTATTGAGGCATACCGCGCCAAAACGGTATTTGTATTAAAGCGTTCTGCCAATGCTGGTTTTGCTGGGGTGGATAACCCACTTTTCTTTAAAGAAAATACGCGAATGGTGCTAGGTGATGCGAAAGAAACCATCAACAGTATTATCCGTGAATTTGGTGACGATTAATCACGTTCATCGGTAAGACTAAAGTGGGCCCGGCAATAACTCAATCCGCCGGGCCCAACATATAGTCAAAACTCATACCCAAGAAGCCGCCTTAATCGCATCGCCCAGAACTACAAAATATGTAACGAGTACAAGGTTGTTTAATCTTTCAATACGTTCTAACATCGAATTATTAGCCTTTTTTTAACTACTGAGTGTTAACCCTGTAATGAGTGGCAACCCGTCTCATCGTCCATTTGATATTGAAATATTTCAGAACTGTATTTTAGTGACGCTTCGTGGGCATTGGGATATGGGAACCAATATTAGTTACTTGGGTGAACTGTCAGATGCATTACAAAGCAGAAGAGGCAAACCCTTCCATTTATTTGTTGATATGCGCTCATGGTCTATTCCAAATACCGACATCTCAAGGCGCATAAAAGAGCCTGTTCAACTCGATCGCAGAAATCAATTAAGTGAATTGTGGCTGGAAGATGATACGACTGATGCCAATCACATTGCAGAGAAGTTTCTCGAAAATCAGCCTTTTACTTTTAGTCGCACTAACGATGTAACCACATTTTTAAACGACGCTGACAAGAGAGTTGAACCAAGCGTGATGACATACGTAGCATCATGGATAGATACAGCAAAGCCGCGATAAATTAAATTAGTCGAAACAATCGATATTTTACGTCGCAACATTTATGGCTTTGTCTATAATACGCGACTCATTTTTGCACGCATAAGTTAGGTAAACCCTAACGCACTTTTTAAAAGGTGACCATATTGTCTAATTGGAGTATCGAGGAAGCAGAGCGCGTCTACGGCGTCTCTCAATGGGGTGGCGGTTATTTTCAGGTTGGTGAAAATGGCAACGTTCACATTACGCCCGTGCCCGAAAATCCGAGTATACGCATAGACTTCAATTCAATTATTGAAGATATACGTAAAGAAGGTGTTCAGTTCCCCGTTGTTGTTCGTTTTCACGATATCTTGCGCTCGCAAGTAGCAGGGTTAAATAAGGCATTTCGTAAATCGATTGCTGAAGCTGAGTACAAAGGCGAATATCAAGGCGTTTACCCAGTAAAAGTAAACCAAATGCGCGAAGTGGTTGAAGAGATTGTCGATGCCGGCAAACCTTACAACTACGGGCTAGAAGCCGGGTCGAAAGCCGAGCTTTTAACTGTGCTAGCCATGAACACAAACGAAGAGTCGCTCACCATTTTAAATGGTTACAAAGACGACGAAGTCATGCGCTTAGCCCTACTAGGGCGCAAGCTTGGTCGCCGCGTAGTCGTGGTTGTAGAGAAATACACCGAGCTATTGCTGCTGGTAAAAGTAGCAAAAGAATTAGATATCGATCCTATTATCGGCGTTCGCTCGAAAATGACGGTAAAAGGTCGCGGAAAGTGGGAAAGCTCAGGCGGCGAAAGAGCGAAATTTGGTCTTACTATCACCGAGATAATCAATGCTGCTCGCTACTTAGAAGAGCAGGACATGGCTCACTGCCTTAAGCTTTTGCATTTTCATATTGGTAGCCAGCTTACCGATATCAGAGCGGTGAAAGAAGCAGTTACTGAAGGCGCTCGTATTTATGCCGACCTTCATAAAATGGGCTTTGAGTTAGACTATGTTGATGTGGGCGGCGGCCTGGGTATTGATTACGACGGTAGTAATTCAACCAACGAATCGTCGCGTAACTACAGCATGCAAGAATATGTTGCTGACGTAGTGTACGGCATGAAAGAGATGTGCGACCTAGAGGGCGTACCTCATCCTCATTTAGTGAGTGAGAGCGGACGCGCAATTACGGCGCACCACAGCTGCGTTGTGACTGAAATTGTGGGCGAAATTAAATCCAATGCCGCCACCATGGATACGTCAGCTAAAGAAGGTGAGCACTTTTTCTTAAAGAATATCAGAGAACTCGCTGACACCTTCGATGAGCAAGAAAACATGCATGAGGTATATAACGATGCCTCGCAGTACAAAGAGCAGGCTCTTGATGCTTTTAAGCTTCGCGTCATTCCTCTTGAAGAACTTGCCAAAATTGAAACGCTGTATTGGCAAATTATGGGCAGGCTGCAAACCTGGTATCGCAACGAAGAATACGTACCGGAAGAGCTGCAGGAGCTTGATTATAGCTTGTCGTCGCAGTACCTGTGCAATTTCTCTGTGTTCCAGTCGGCTGCCGACACATGGGCAATCGATCAGTTGTTGCCAGTAGTGCCATTAACGCGCATGAACGAGGAGCCAACGGTGAACTGCTCTTTGGTAGATATTACCTGCGACAGCGATGGCAAAATTGACCAGTTCACTATTGGCAGAGAAATTACCGACGTGTTGCCTATGCACCCGTTAAAACAGGGCGAACCGTACTATGTAGGGTTGTTCTTAACTGGGGCTTATCAAGACGTAATGGGTGATATGCACAACCTATTTGGTCGCTTAAACGAAGTACATATTTACAGCTATGACGACGATCCAGAAGATTTCTATATCGAGGAAGTCGTTAAAGGCTCATCGGTAGAAGATGTACTTAACGTTATGCAGTATAACCCTCGAGCCATGGCATCTGACGTTAAACGCTTAATCGATAAACATGTGTGGGATGGTAAACTCAAGCCTAGAGAAGGCGTACGCTGGACAGGCTTTTACGAAAAATGTCTAAACGGTTATACCTACCTCAAACAATCAAAGTAGGTACCGCTGCGCTTGGCTAGCTTTTCTTCTGGATATGAAGATTCAAAGTAGCAAGCACAGTGATAAGCCATTGAGTTAGTACGAGCCGGCGAGCTTAGTCGTCGGCTTGTTTTAAAAAGCGTTTCCACAGCTCTGCAGTAGCGCTGTTAATCATGTTCGACTCTGCATTCATCAACATGACATATCCCGCCTTTTTCTCAGGCATGAAAGCCACGTCTGCACGATAACCTTTTACCCATCCGCCGTGATAATTTAGCTGTTTGCCATCAAGGTCGTAAACACGCCAACCCAAGCCATAGTGGGCGTCGTTAATCATACCTCGCCAGCCTCGGCGATAGGTTTCGCGCTTAGTGCGTACTCGTTCTGTGGTGACATATTCCACCATTTCTTTAGAGATTACGGTGGGAAACTCTCCCAGCAATGCCTGCAAATAAATAGTCATGTCGTAAATACTGGCGTTAACCCCGGCGGCAGGTGAAAAGCGGTAGTAATTGCTTTCTACTTTACCCTCGTGCCATTTATTGCGGGCAATGGCGATGTGTGGGCGTGCCCATGATTCTGAGGCAAGTAGCCCGCCTTTACCAACACTTGACGATGTCATACCCAGCGGAGAGAACAGGTAAGATTGAATTTGGCTAGAATAAGACGTGTCTTGCCCGCTGAAGTAGTACTCTAGCGCGCCAAACAAGGCGTTTTGATACGTGTAGCAGTCTCCCGGTTTACACAGTGGCTCAAGCTCACCTAGGGAGGTTAGTACACGTTCTAATGAATAGTCGGCTTCAATTAAATTATCGTAGGCATTTGGCATAAAGCCGCTTGATTGCCCAATAATATGCTGAAGTTCTAGTGCCTCCATACCCTTGCCCTTGAAAGGAATGTCTGGAAGTAGGGTTTTAATGGGTGTGTTCCACGATAGCTGGTTTCGCTCTACCAATTTAGCGCTAAGCAGTGCTGTGAAAGTCTTCGATACGGATGCCAGACGAAATACGGTGTCTTTGGTTACCTTTTCGCCGCCCCGCTTGCGCGTTTTTCCGTACACATAAACTCGGGGCGTTTTCCCTTGTTCATAAAAAACAAATGCATAGCCAGGTACATTGTATTTATCTGCCTCTTTTTTTACATAGCTGGCATAGTTTTCAAGCCAGTCAGCAGACAATGTGTGCGAGTAAAGCACTAGCAGCGGCAATGCACACATTAGAAAAAAGCGCGACATCGAAATGCGCAAAATAGTTGGCATACAGTTAGCTCATTAGGCCGACTTCTCTGCAATAAGAGATAGGCAGTTGTTATCAAGGTGGCGATATTATGCGGATAGGTTGGTCATTTATCAAATGCGCGTAAAAACGGCACTTATTTAAAGAGTGCCGATAACTATTAATAAGCACTGAGAAACGGTAAAAAAAGACAATGCAGCGCGCAGAGCAGAAAAAGTATGACAAAATAGTGAGTTCTGATTTTGTCGCCTTAATTTCGGTTTTTACGCGTAAACTAGGCATCTGTGTATAAGTGTTTTTAAGAACAGCCAAAAAGCAAAAGCGTGTGGCCAAGGCAAATATTGCCAACGCAAGCTTAACGCGAGTGATATGTGTAAGAGGTTTCAATGTCGGCAATAGACAATGCACAACAACAAGCCTATTCATCAGCGAGGTGCAGTAGAGATGCGCGATTTGATGGTCGCTTTTTCGTTGCGGTGAAAACAACAGGAATCTTCTGCCGGCCTATTTGCCCTGCAAAGCTGCCGAAAGAAGAAAACGTGGCTTATTACAGTCTTGCGGCTCAAGCCATGTCTGATGGGTTCAGGCCATGTTTGCGGTGTCGGCCTGACAGTGCGCCCCAATCTCCCGCTTGGGAAGGGATAGACACTACGGTGCGCCGCGCACTGTCGTTATTATCTGAAATACCAGCCCAGCCAATTAGTCATATTGCATCTCGCCTTGGCATAAGCGAGCGCTATGCCAATAAATTGCTTACCGACGCTATTGGTTTGTCGCCAAAACAATTTCAAACAATGCAGCAGGCGCTATTTGCAAAGCAGCTTATACAGCAAACCACCTTGCCTCTGCTTGATGTAGCGATAAGCTGTGGCTTTTCATCTCAGCGTCAGCTGCAAAGAGTTGTTCAGCAGTACTGTAAAACATCGCCATCAGGGCTTAGGCGCACTAGTAAAAAGACTAGCCAAGAGCACGTTCAAGAGCTAGGCCAAAATATCCGGCTATTTCTTTCCTATCGTCCTCCTTACGATTGGCCTTATGTGAGAGATTTTTTAGCTGGCCGTGCGGTTGCTGCAATGGAAGTAGTGACCGAGAGCAGCTATCAGCGCTGGTTTGAATTTGAAGGCGTGAAGGGGCATTTTTGCGCCACACACAATGATCGCAAAGGCGGGTTTGAAGTAGCAATAACATTGAGCGATTTAACGCCACTTTATCGGGTAATTGAAAACATAAAAGCCATGTTAGATTTAAAGGCGGATCCTATGCTTATTGAGCGCGGCTTACTCAATGCAGGATTAATAAAGGCGCAGCTTGTAGAAGGGTTAAGACTGCCAAGTGCATGGAGCGTGTTTGAGGCCGGTTGCCGAGCTATTGTAGGTCAGCAAGTTAGCGTAAAAGCGGCTATTGGCCAGCTGACCTTGCTAGTGCATCATTTGGGCAAAAGCAATGTCTGCGACGATGAGCTTCGCTATAGTTTTCCTTCAGCATCTGCGGTAGCGAGTAGCGATCTCTCTTTTTTGCGAATGCCCCAGGCCAGAAAAAATGCGATTAAAAGCTTTGCACAGCTGTTTTCTAGCAGTCAGTCTTCTAGCGTTTCGCCGAATTCTTCAGAGGGCTGTTCTGAAACTTATTTTCCAAGTCACTCCCAAAGCCGCTATCCAGGCCATGAAGATATGCTGGCGGTAAAAGGTGTTGGGCCGTGGACAGTAGATTATATTAAGATGCGCGGCGAACGAGACCCCGATGTTTATCTTGAAGGCGATCTTATTGTGAAAAAAATGGCAAAGCGTCACCCCGTTTGCGCAGGTGATGCAGCGCCGTGGAGAAGCTATCTTACGCTGCAGCTCTGGCAGCTCTCTCAGCTCCCTCAAGCAGGCGGCGCGCCTGAGCCGGATAAAAGTAGTGCACCGAAACCAGACAGAAAACAAAGCGCCAACAGAGTCAAAAAGGATCCAAGCCAGTGAATACAGACACCGCATCAGAGGTTTTTTCTCAATCGATACCCACAGAGCAAGGCGTGGTAACGGTGACAGCAAGCAATACTGGTGTTACCCGCATTGCGTTTGGTGAGCCTGAACCTAACGTAAAGGACAGCGTAAAAGACAGCGGTAAATATATCGATAAAGAGGGCGTACCTAATGGCATTACCGAAGAAGCTTGTTCTCAGCTATCGGCCTATTTTGCAAAAACGCGTCACGAATTCGATTTGCCTATAGATGTAAAGGGCACAGAGTTTCAAACGTTGGTATGGAAAGCGTTGCAAAGCATACCTTATGGACAAACCGTCAGTTACTTAGACATTGCAAAACACATTGGTAACCCTAAAGCGGTAAGAGCGGTAGGGCTTGCCAATGGTAAAAACCCCATTGCCATTGTAGTACCGTGTCATCGAGTTATTGGCAGCAATAGAACGCTAACAGGGTATGCGGGTGGTTTAGCGCGAAAGCAGTTTTTGCTTAATTTAGAGGGAGCCCAAGGCGGACTATGGGACTAAGAGATATTATTGCACTAGTGGTGTTAGCCGGTATTTGGGGCGGCTCGTTTATTTTTATGCGCGTGGCAGCACCTGAATTTGGTATTTATGTACTTGTGGCCGTTCGAACGCTACTCGCTACCGCGGTGTTATTGCCGCTACTGGTACTAAAGGGTGGGTTATCGCAAATTAAGCATCATTGGTTTGCCATCGCCTTAGTTGGCTTAGTGAATACCGCTATTCCATTTGTGCTTTTTAACTACAGCAGCCTGCATTTAGAAGCTGGTGTTAACGCCATTTTAAATGCAACTGCGCCCATGTTCGGCGCCATTGTTGCCTGGCTGTGGCTAGGAGATAAGCTCACAAAAAGTGCCATTGTAGGTTTACTGGTTGGGTTTGTCGGCGTGGCTGTTATCAGTCAGCAAAAGCTTGGTGAGGGCGAAGTGAGCTTCTTTCCCATTCTTACCGCGCTGCTTG